>LFIK01005385.1_pt1 | contig 10282 bp, 18 predicted proteins | sample 643401 | NCBI WGS metagenome assembly LFIK01 (sample SAMN03777447, study PRJNA286221) | soda lake metagenome | biome: soda lake; feature: Kulunda steppe; material: water; isolation source: sample T5-Br brine of Lake Tanatar-5 | place: Russia: Kulunda steppe | collected 2010-07
ACGTGCGCGCGCGCGCACACACATCGCAGAGGGGGAGGTATACACATAGGCATCAACGCCGCGCCGGCCCTGAAGCACCGGAGCTCTGCCAACCCCTCACCGTCGGTGACTTTCTTCTCCAGCTCCTTGCGGAACAGGTTGCGCAGCACCACCTCGTCTGTCATCTGCGTCACGTTGCCGCCCTCCCGCACAATCTCTTTCACGCGCTCCACGCTCCACGTGCCGCCCTCTTCCTTGATTGCCTCAGAGCCGTACACCTCCGTCCGCACGGCCTGTGGCACATGGCGCAGGCAGAAGGGAGAGGGGCCGGTGAGTGAGCACGTGAGGGGGAGGGGCGCAAGATAGGATTCGCATGTATATACAGGAGGCAAGAGGGACGTGGTGTCTGTTGGAGCGGAAGATAGAATTTGCATGTATATACAGGAAGCAAGAGGGACGTGGTGTCTGTAGGAGCGGAAGATGGGATATGCATGTATATACAGGAGGCAAGAGGGATGTGGTGTTCGCAGGAGCGGAAGATAGGATTTGCTCTTTTTTGGGCAAAGCACGAACGATGCTTGCCACAGTGCGTTGGAGCTTGCCTGCGACGGTGCAACGCACAGGCAAGCTCTGCGCACGTAATAGCAAGAGGAGGATGGGAAAGAAGGGCATGGACAGAAGAGCTGCCCACGCCACAGCGGCTTGCGCTGCTGTCCATGCTGCTTGCACAAGCATGTGCACTGCTCCCCACCCCAAGCTGCTAGACAAAAGGTATAATTTACCAAGTAGCCCATGCATGCCGTAACCCCGCCTGTTATGCTCATTCTACGCCTCAGCGCACACGCATAGATCTACATTTGCACACACACACACACATATCCTCAAGCCAGGACCAAGCTTGGCAGCCCTCTAGCAGTGCTTCTTGTACCTCTAGCGGTGCTTCTTGTACCTCTGTGGGGCCCTGACTCCCAAGGGCACATGCAGAGCAGGACCGTTGGGGCTCTAAGATCTTCAACCCTGGGATGAATGATGCTGCGCCATGGGAGGCAAACAATGACCCTCAAGATCAGCAAGGCCGAGGCCTCCGACCCTTGGATGCAAGCAATACAGAGGAGGTTGAGCTCCAGCAGCGCCTCACAGCCAGAACCAGCACTAGCCCCTCCTCACCCCCCCAACTCAACCTTCCCTCTTTGTGCTCGCACACCCCGCCCCACATCCACATGCCTTCGCCCACCTCGTCAACCTTCCCCGTCCATCCACTTTGCTGGCCTCCCCCCATCCTTGCCGGCCCCTCCCCCCACCTACCTTGTTGACCTTCTCCGCAGCATCCTTGCCCAGGCCTAGCTGCTGCGCCAGCTGCTCCAGCATCTGGTTGCTGGCCTTGGAGGGCGGCCCGCTGCGCATGACCTGTGTGGCCTGCGCCTTGTACGCCTCTTCAGATAGGTTGCCGTGCACCTTACTGATCTCGAGCTGCAGGGCGCACACGCACACATGCACAGGTGTGGGTGTGGGTACGCATGGGCATGCATACCGATTGAGCACGAGGGTGCAGCTGAACACGCGCTCATGCCTGTGTTTGTGTGTGCATACTACTCGCGGGCGTTTGCATGCCATGCCAAAATGCAGCAGGGACTCAAGAGATGGTTGATACCAGCCACCAGAAGCACTGGGATTTGCTTAGAGCCTCATGCCTGTGCCCCTGCTCCGCCTCAGCTCGTGCTGCCACACCCCTCCTGCCTACTGCATGCAGTACAGCAGCACAGTAGCAGCAGTCTATGCCATTCCCGAGTGCCATTCCCCCCCCCTGGCCCCTGCCCACCATGCCCCAGCCATGAGGACCTTTTGCTGTATCCTGCCCCTCTGTTCTGCCCCCTGTTCGCCTCCCCGCCTGCCTGCCTGTGGCCCCCGTCTCAACATGCCAGGCCCAGCCGTCAGCCATACCACGCCCTCCCTCCCTCCCTCACCACCTGCCTGCCCCCGCCCCCCACCTGGTCCATGCCAAGGATGTCCGCCAGGCTCTGCAGCCGGCTCATGTCCGCCTGGCGCGCGCCCTCGTTGGTCTTCTTGCGGATCACGCCGCCCACCGGTAGGTTCACCACCTCGCCTGCACACACCGGCACAGCCACACCAAACACATGCGCAGCCATGTGGGCAGGCGCCTGCGCTCAGTGGAAGGGGACAGCCCATGCTCTCGCGCACGCGCCCTTCCCCACGCCTCCCTCACACATGCACAGATGCACAAGCGCACACCCTCCCTCATATGCCCCGGGATTGCACACGACGCACACAGAGGCACACGTGCACACGCCGGGACACAAGCGTGCTCAGGTGGACACGCACATTCACACACATGCAGCAGCAACAGCAGCAATAGCAGCAGCAGCAGCAGCAACAGCAGCAGCAGCGCGGGAGGACCCCACCCCCACCTCCAGGCAGAGGCCGAGGCCGTCACCCACCGCTCATTGTCGACATCAGGTAGTCGCGGTACAACAGCGCGCGCGCCTCGGCCGGCACGTCCTCCTTCAGGTTGATCTCCTTCTGGCCCTTCTTCTCGTCCTCACCAAACTCGCCGCGGGCGGCCTGCGATGGGCAGCCCGCACGCACAGATGAGCGATGAGGCACGCACTTCTTGCGGCAAGAGGGCGAGGGAATAGCTGGCTGGGTGGCAGCAGGGTTGAGGCCAAGCTGTTGACCCTTGGTGTGCACCCCACCCTGCATGATCCTCTGCACATGGCCATGGCCACAGGCCAACTGACAGAAGCGAGCGCCTAACCTTGGCCTCGTGGCCACAGTCTGCACACCCCTTTGCTCTCCCACAATGACAGGCTCCTCCAACTCCTGTCATTGAACCCATCACCTCTACATTGCCTGAAGGGTCTTTGGGAGCGCAGGCTGTGTGGTTGCAGTGTAAAAAACATGGCCTTGCCTGGCTCACAGCAAGCAAGCTGCACACTCTGCCCCTGTGCAGGGGCTCGCTGAGTGTGCACGTCACAGCAAGACCGGCACAGCGCCCGCGGCTGCCCTATGTCTTTACCTGGATGGCTTTCTGCACCTCCGCAATAGAGTTGGACTTGCCAGCCTCGGCAGCCACCTCCGACACAGCAGGGGGGGGGCCCTCCGCACCTGTGCAGCAGGGGAAGGGGCGGTTAGGTCGCCTTATCGCTCTGTTGCCGCGCGCGTGTCAGGGCTTCCACACGAGCACTTGCACATGCGGAAGCGTCCCGTCAGGAAAGGACAGGCACTGGCGCGCGCACATGGCAGGCATGAGTTTGCACTCGCCTGCACCACGCAACACCACAGGCGCACTAATGCGCGCCCACAGCGCGAGGTACATGGCCCCACGCACCCTCTGCTTTGGCCTGCTCCTGCGCCTTCATCAGCAGTTCCGCCAGCTCCTTCTTGCCAGCCTCCAAGCCCTTGACCTGCACAGCAGCAGCACGTGGCCAGCCATGTGCAACCTCACCCTCTCTTGCGTCAGCAGGGGAGAGGCGAGAGACGCGGCAGCTGTTCCTCCAACGCACAGCCACAGCCCTCCCCTTGCGAAGAAGAAAAGGCTCTCCTGACACAAAGAACAGGCAGCTTTGCAAGGGACCGCGGTCGCGCATGGCCAGATGGGGCGCGCCTCCTACCCGGTCCAGCAGCGGCGTGACCACGATGGCGTTGAACTGCACGAGGCGCTTGATGGCCGCTGCCTCCTCCTTGCGGTCGCCGTCGCTGCGCTCCTTCTGCGCCTGCTGGATGTAAGAGCGCAGCCGCTCGCGCGTCGTCTGGCTGAACACCTCCATCGCGACCTGCACGCCGGGAGGACAGAGGCACGCGTGTGCGCGTGCCCATGCACGCATGCGCCTGTATGTGCGCGCGTGCGCGCGTGAGTGATGGGTGCATGCTTGCTTCCTTGTTACTGCGTGCAGGCGTGCACGCGCTGTGCTGTGCTTTGCATGTGCATCTATGTGTGCGTGTCTGCAAGCGTGTGCTTGCACATCCTTGCGCGCTCTGCTCACCTCCTGGTCCAGGCGCACGTCCTTGATGATCTGCTCCACGCGCGCCAGGTCCGCGTCCATCACCGGCTTAGCGCCCATCATGTAGATGTCGCTGCAGAGAGTGGGCAAACAGCAGCAAAGCTTTTACCAGCCAGGGTACCGAAGTACCAGGACCAAAGTACCAGATAAACATGCGCCAATCTAACCAAATTCAGCATGAAGGTGGGGGCAGCTGTGGATACCAGCTCAGGGCCACGGCCATGGGCTGTGGGCCAGTGCAGCACGCAGGCACACACCTGATAGCCTCCTCCAGGATCTTGCCGGCAGTCTCGCGCGAGGCTTTGCGCACGGCATCTGTCGGCAAGCACAGCAGCCTGCGGATGCGCTCCAGCTCAGCCTCGTTCTCGTCCGTGAGGCGTGGCTTGTCGTTCAGCAGGGACGCGAGCTTGGCCTGCGGGGAAGCAGGAAAAAAGCACGCAGCCACTTGCTTCCCCTCTGGCGCTGGGTGTGTTGTGGGGATATGGGTGTCACCACGGGTGTCGAGGGCGTTACGTCTGCGAAAGGGCAGCATACACACAAAGAAAGCACCGCCACGTGGACGAAGGCATCCTCTTTACACTACAGCGCTCTTGGTAGGCCCATGCAGCAAGCGGCGTGCGCCACGGCAGCCATGCCCCACGAGTACCATGCACCTTGCCCTGCGCAGCGCAGGCGGCCGCGCGCGGCGGTCGCTTTTGCGCATATGTGCATGCGCACCTTGTACAGGCTGCGGTGCAGGTCCAGCGCGGCCTCGGGCGAGAAGCGCAGGCGCTCACACAGGGAGCCCAGCACCTCTGCCGGGGACTCTGCGCTGTCCAGCCTGCGGGGAGGCAGGCGCGTGCGTGCACGGGAGTCATCGTGTGCGGGGATGTGCTGTGCATGCACGCGTGTGTGGAGGGGGAGGGGGGCACAGGCGCAGGCGGATCAAGACAGGTGGTGGTGTGCGTTTTCAGCGGAGGCGCACCGTCCTTTTGTGGAGCCTTTCTCAGGGAAACCTGCTGCACATGCGCTACGCTGCCGATGGCGTTGCAAGCACTCGCGCAATTTATAAATCCAGCAGACCCCTGCACAGCTTATACCGGCCCCTCCCGAATCGATGCGTCCAGCACAGCACGCGCATGCTCAAGTAAAATCAATAATTGGGACAAGCAGCTCACACACACGTGCGTGCACGTGCGCAAGCGCGCACAAACACACAATCTCGAGCACGTGTGGGTACTCACTTGCCACTAGTGACGGCGTCACGCAGTAGCCGCTTGTACAGGCGGGCCGCAACCTCGTCGTGCAGCATGGTAGCCTCCTTGTGGGAGAGCTTGATCATTTGCTGCACAGGGAACAGGGGGCGTGGGGATGTGGCATGTGGGGTAGACTCTGCAAGTGCTTGATGAGCGAGGGCACAGGACTGGCTGGCCACACAGCGGCACTCTTGGCTTAGGAGACCTGACATGGCCTACAGCCTGTGAGTTGAATGCAATGGAGCAGCTACCCTTGGGGCCTCTAGGTAATAAAAGCACAGGCCCTCATGCTCCTTTTCGAAGGAGGAGCAGCCCCTACCTGGAAGTCGTGGGCGTCAGCCTCGAGGGCGGAATTGAACTCCCCCTCAGACTCAAGCCGCATCTCTATGTAAGTCTGCGTGTGCAGCGGCGTACATGTACAAAGCGTCTACAACTTGACGGAGAGCGTGTGCTGCATTTGTCACATACAGACAGGCACGCCTGGGCACGTAAGAGCATGCACACACTAATGCATGCACACCAGAGCCGCCCCCAGCACGCACCATGCTCGCCCACACCACAGCTCACGCAGACCCCCGCGTGCCACAGCCCCCCACAGCCCCCCACGTGCCACAGCTCACGAAGACCCCCGCGTGCCACAGCCCCCTGCAAATGAGCACGCACAGCGGCCGCGGCCCACCTTGTACAAGTCTTTCAAGTCCCGCGCGCGCGTCTCGAGTAACTGGCCGCCTGCCAGGCTCACAGCGCCCAAGCCGGGGATGAGGTCATCCTCGTTGGCATACCTGCGCACACAGGGGTCGCACGCCAACCCAAGAGGTGGTGAGCACATGGCGAAAGCCAGTGTGTGCACATGCGTGTGCATGTGCGTGCATGTGTGCATGAATGTGCACATGCAAATGTGTGTGGGGGGGTGTGTGCGCACGCGCGAGCGTTCAGGGCATGCGGGGCGTGCCGAGTGGGATACAGGTTGTCCTGTAGATGCGAGCTGGCGCGTTGCATGTGTGTTTCAATGCGCATCGCATGTTGCATGGAGCATGCCACCGTCCACAAGGACACAGACACATGCCTGCATGGACATGCACACACACACACGCACACACACATGTACACGCATGCTCGCTTTCACACACACGCCTGAACCGCACGCCTGCAGCTTTGCCCTCTGCTGCTCCAGACTGAGTGTGACACGCAGGGTGCAGGTCTGCAGCACGTCTGTGGCAGCTGGGCCAAAGTGACCGGCAAGCGCGCCCAGGCGCCTGCATGCGCACACGGCCCCCCTTCCCACGCACTTGGCCAGCTTGCGGCTGTAGTCCAGCGCAGCAGACACTTCGTCCATGATGACCGAGGAGTCTCTGGAGGTCACTGCGAGGAGGAGTGGAGGGGCAAGGGGGGTACACAGGTCTGCACAGCACACACACACATGCATCCATGCATGCACCCAGGCACACACGCACATGCGCACACACAATCTCACACATACCCACACGCACCATCTCGCACAAACTCACACGCACGCACGCGCATGTGTTTACGCACGCACCCACACGCACGCACACTCAAACACACACATGCACACGCGCGCACCCGGAACGCTGGGGCGCGGCGCCACGCCCACCTACCTACGAGCTTGACCTGCGTCAGTGCCTTGACCAGGCGCGCCTCCACATGCCTACGCGAAAACTCGCGCACCAGCTCCACTGCGCTCTCATCCATCATCTTCACCGCAATCTGGTGGTCCCTCAAGGTCCGCAGGAAGTGCCTGCGCAGGCGGGCGGGTCACAGTGGGCATATGCCAAGGTCAGCGGGTGCACGCACGCCGAAACTGCCGCAGGAAGTGCCTGCGCAGGCGGGCGGGTCACAGTGGGCAGGCCAAGGTCAGCGGGTACACGCACGCCGATATTGCCGCAGGAAGTGCCTGCGCAGCGGGGTCGCTGTGGGCACGCCCAAGGCTGGGGTGCGCGCATGCCAAATAAGCAGCGCGAGCGCGCACTTGCATCAGAGTGGGGGCGCGTGCACCAGGGGCGCGCACACACACGCGGGTTGGGATGCAAGCACTAGAGGTATCGTGCGCTCGCGTGCATCAGAGCCCCTTGTGTGGGCTGCTTTTTGACAGCAAAAGCTCCCAAGCTTTAGCCCTTGCCGCTCTGCTGCCTCTCAAGGCCCCAGGCCCAAGCTGGAGGACCCTGGGGTCTGCCAGGCACGGAGACGGTCCACACAGCAAAGCATGCGCTTGCCACGGCTTGGGCACATGGTCACTCAGGCAGCACAGCCGCGCGCGCACGCGTGGGTGCGCCGGGGCTCTAGCCCAGACTGCATTTCTCTACGCACGCACGGGCCGGGCGCTCAGCGCATGGGAACACGCGCGCCCCTGCCCTGACTGCAGCCAGGGCAACCCGCGCGCGCACCTGTCAGCGCGCAGCTCGTTGCCCTCGCGCTCCATGATGGCCTTGAAGATGGTCTTGGCGTTGTCGCGGCGCGCCACAAACACCTGTGTGCGCCGCACACGCGCACGCACAAATGCAACAGGTTTGCTGGGATGTGCACACGCCTGCCGGAGCTGACAGGCCGCGCGCGGCCCCCTCCCTCACACACGGACGTGCACGCGCCCATGCGCTCACGCAAAGCAAGGCAGCGGTCAGGCGGCCACACAGAGCTCGGCCTGCGCACCTGTGCGTCTGTGATGTTGAAGTGCCTGCGCCAGGGCAGCAGGAACGCCGCCTTCTGGTCGCCAAACACCAGCTGGCTGACATAGATGAGGCGCTGGAACGCTTTACGCTGCTCAAACTGCTGCGTGCGGTCCTTGGTCTCGTAGCCCTGCGGGGTCACATGACAAGCAGCGCGGCTGACTGGCATGGGCACGAGGCGCTGTGCGTGTGTGTGCGTGTGTGTGCGTGCGCACGCGCTTGTGTATGTGCATGCGTGTATTTGCACGCGTGTGTATGCGCATGTATGCGAGCATGTTCTTGTGTGTATGTGTGTGTACATGTGTATGCATATGTGTGTGCACGAGTGTATCCGCGCACAGATGCGCGCGTGCACTGGGTGGTGCACAAATATTTAGCACAAAAAAACTCTGGACCACACAGCCAAGTGCCCCTGCTCACGTGATCACATGCGCTGGCTTTCTCCCCTCCCCAAGCTCACACCTGTCTAAACAGGCGGCGGGCCACCTCCACATGCACGGGAGCAGCATCCTCATCACTCAGCCCAAGCGCTGTTTTAAACGCAGACACCTTGGAGGCCTCGTCGCCCCTGCAAAGGAGGACAGCAGCAGTGCAGGAAACAGCACGCGCAGGCTTGGGTACGCAACCAATCCACGTGCTTGGGCATATTTTGTACCCAGGGGCGAGCACCAACATGCAACCACCCTATGTGATGAGCTGTCCTGTCAGCACAGGTGCGCTAGGTGGACCATGCACCTCCACCATACGTGCTATCAGTTATGAGGTACTTTAACAAAGGGCATGTAATTGTGAGAGCAGTGTGTGTGTGTACCAGCTGGCGTAGATGTAGTCGCACTGCACAAACCAGTGTTGTGCCCGGTAGTGCATCAAAAGGCCTCAGGGATAGGAATATAATCCAGGCACAGTGGCTCATTTCGCACGCGAACTATCTTAGGTTCACATCATCGGCAGAGGGGCTGTGAGAGTTGAGAGGTCGAAACTAGGAGTGAGTTTGAATGGCGTCATGCAGTGACAGGCGAGCGTGTGCTGTGCAAACATGGTCATGGATTGCCTTGCTCTTGTGCAAGTTCAAAACAGCGCCTCAGGGATAGGAATATAATCCAGGCACTGTGGCTCATTTCGCACGCGAACTATCTTTGGTTCACATCATTGGCAGTGGAGAGATGGGGAAACAGAAAAGAGGCTCGTCATCAAGCATGCGATGATCAAAGATGTTGCATAGTGCTGCTCAAGGACAAGCAGGTGCGCTGAAGAGCACTTGAACAGCAGCCAAGGTGCATGCAAATAATGCACCCTCGCCTCAGGGATAGGAGTGTAATCTAGGCACTGTGGCTCATTTCGCACGCGAACTATCTTTGGTTAACATCATTGGCGTCGATGGGTGGAATGTGGGGCACATACTGAGTGAGGAGCATCTTGGAAAGGTTGGGTGAAAACTTAAAGCGGCACACATTAGCCTTTCTGCCCAAACCAGAACATGACAAACAAAAGAAGCGGCCTCAGGGATAGGAATATAATCCAGGCACAGTGGCTCATTTCGCACGCGAACTATCTTTGGTTAGCATCTTTGGCCGAGTGCAAGTGTTCAAGGGTGCTTGCTCTCTCACACATGGGCAACATGCACATCACTGCAAAGGACAAGCATACCACAGGCAGAGCAAGAGACCAGACCAGGTACCATCATTGCAAATGCTCCAGCAAATGCTCAACACAGCATTGCATGCACACTAATCTGTCTTGCGCATCATGGGAGGCAGCCGCGTGTCCTGAGGACGTGAAATGCATGCGAGCAAAGGAAAAGTACGGGAGCCAGCCGGTGAAGCACGCTTGGGCGCTCGGTACAGGAGTGTATGCATGAGCCAGGGGGAGCGAGCAGCTGCTGACCTGCCATGAAGGGGCTTGTTGCACGGGCTCTCAGGGTGCTGGGGACTCCATGTATACGTGCAGTTGCATGCATCATGCTCTCAGGGTGCAGGCACTCCATGTATACGTGCAGTTGCATGCATCATGCTCTCAGGGTGCAGGCACGCCATCAAACATGCAGTTGCATGCATGTTTGCAGCCTCCAAGCAGCACAAGAGGTGAGCTGCCCTCAATGGAGGATGTGAGCATGCCAATACATGGCTGGCGCCAGTCAGCAGGTGTGCGGATGCATGTACCCATGTGTGCCCTTGATCTCATGCAAACACCCTCACTGCAAGACATGACCTCAGGCATCAAGCTTAGATCCAAGCCGGGTGGCTCATCTAATAGGGAACTATCATTGGATAGGGCATCATGGGTCCGGCATAGGGCATCATGGCATAGGGCATCATGGCATAGGCATCATGGCATAGGGCATCATGGCATAGGCATCATGGCATAG
>LFIK01005386.1_pt1 | contig 10282 bp, 4 predicted proteins | sample 643401 | NCBI WGS metagenome assembly LFIK01 (sample SAMN03777447, study PRJNA286221) | soda lake metagenome | biome: soda lake; feature: Kulunda steppe; material: water; isolation source: sample T5-Br brine of Lake Tanatar-5 | place: Russia: Kulunda steppe | collected 2010-07
ACCGATGCAGCCAGATCTGCTGGATCTGCTTCCACTCAGGCCCCAGCATCTCGCGCCAAGCCTCCGGCAGGTTTTCGTTCTGAGGCATGATATGTTCAATACTGTAATTACTGGTGTCGCTAACTTCCTTGCTGCCCCGGTTCTCGAGGGCCTCAAGAAGGTGGAAGCAAACCCGCTTTTGGTACATGTCGCCTTCCTCGAGCGCCGTTTTGAAAACATCATTCTGCGGGAATGCGTATGACGCAGGCATCCGCGCCATCGCTGCTTTAAGTGACGCAAGAGGGCGTTTGTCGTCGATCTTCTGGGCAAGCTTCGCAAACTCGACGCCATAGCCACGTGTCTGGGCACCAATGATGGAACGGCGCAATAGGTAGCTCTCCAGCAACCCGACAGCTTCAAGAAGTTCAGCATCCGTGAGCGTGTTCGAAGTTTCCTGTTCCTCCAACAGTCGCATGACCAGTATCGCGGGAACATCACCCAGACGCCGCAAGCTTGCAAAGGCGCGGGCGCGCGCATCGTCGCCGCCGCCGACCGCGAAGGCCGCATATTGCCGCCCGCGACGTAAAAGTTCCGTCAGTAGGTTCTCCAGCGACGCGATATCGTCGCCGACATCCGCGAATGTGCGCCGGAATGCATCATAGACCCGGTCGGACCGCTCAAGCTTCGTGGAATGGGATCGCAGAGCGAGATAGTCTCGGATGAAATTGTCGAATACCCGCTCGCTACCCCGGAAAAGCTCCTCAATCTTGCTCCAGTAGGTTTCATGAAGGCGAGTTTGCTCCTTTTCTGGAAGCCGCATCAGTATGAAGTTCCGGATCAGGTCCGAAGGGCTCAGATCAACCCCCGTGGAGTTGAGGCTCTCGAAGATCAGCTGTGGGTCGTCGATGCCGCGGTCGAGAGTGACGTCTACAAGCAACAGCCGATTGATTCCCCGGTAAACCGTCTCCGGATCGATATCTTCGAGTAACTCGCGGAAGAGGTCATAGTTGTCGCGTATCAGGGTCGATGGATTTGCAGGTTCGGGCTCTCCATTTATCAGGGCTTGCAGCGTCGCATCGTCGTGGCGGCGCAGCTTCAGCTTGACCTCGCGTTCGCCTTCTTCCTGTAGATTCCGAAGGAAGTACGCGTCGATCCGCTTCACGGTGGGACCATCATCGCTGCCCTGCCATCCCGCTTCACGGATGTGATCTCGTAAGGCGGTCAGAAGGAGCGTCAGGGTCGTAACCCGCTGCTGTCCGTCGATCAGCAACCAGCGAGTGAAGCCCGCAGAACTGTCACCAGTTTGTATGTAGACCACGGATCCAATGAAATGCCCGCGATCCGGGCCGGCATCGGCAATGGTGAGTAGGTCCTTCCAAAGCTGCCGACAATTGTCCTCGGACCAGCTGTAATCGCGCTGGAAAACCGGGATGACGAACTGCGATGCGCCATTGATGATCTTAGGGAAAAATCTCTGCTGGGCATTCATTGAGAAACTCCTGCGGGTATTCGAACAACGGGTTGCGACTTCGGTCCGACCATCAAGAGCGTGAGGCAAGCATCTGATCAGCAGAACATCAGCTCAACCCCGCAATCTTCTTCAGCGCCGTGCCGAACTTCGGGTAATTCGCCTTCACCCCGTCATCGAGGTCGATCTCGATCTTCTGCTGGGCCAGCGGAAAGACGACCTCGCGTTCCCAGTCGAGCAACTCATCGATCTGGGTGGCGAGCTTGCCGGAGTCCTTCACCGCCTTGGTGCGCTGGCCTTGCGTGGCGGTCGGATCGTCGGCGCGCTTCTCCAGCCGGGCGCGTTTGCCCTCCAGCTTGGTGATGAACTCGCGCAGGTAGTCGTTCAGCAGGACCGATACCGTGTCGGGCCGGTAGCGGTGCATGTAGATCAGGGCGTTGAACGTGCCCTTGGGGCTGGAGAACATCCAGTAGATCGGGCGCTTTTTGTAGCGCTGGACGTGGGCCGTGTAGAAATCGCGGGTGAAGTATTTGCGGATATCCTTGCCCAGGGAATCCTCGATGAACTTCAGGTTCTCGCGGAAATGCGCCTCGCCGAAGGTGGTGCGCAGGAACACGCGGAAGCGCTCGACGATGTCGTCGGGGAACCAGTTTTCGTCCAGCACGGGGATGACGTTCTCCGCGTCGGGCGCGAAGTTGGGCTCGGGCACGCGGGCGAGGTAATCCTCCAGCCGCTCGCCCTGATTGGCGAGGATCAGGCCCGGCGCGTCAAGGCTGTAGCGGCCGAACATGCAGCCCACGGCGTAGCTGAGGAACTCGGCCATGGTGTCGGCGAGGAGGCGTTTTTCGCGGTCGGCCTCGCTGCCCTTCACGCCATAGCGATAGGCTGGGTTGCAGGTGAGGGTGATCTCCTCGGTCGGCACCTCGCGGGTCAGCTCGTCTTGCAGACCATAGGCGTCGATGAAGATGCGGTTGTTCTCTTCCTCCAACGTGCGCATCTCGTCCGTCATGGACTGCCAATGGGCGCGAAGGGTGGCATAGCTGTCCTCCAGCGTCTCGCCGCGATGATCCGCCGAGAGCAACGGGAGCGTGGTGAAATCCCAAGAGATTTCGTAGGCGTCCCAATCGTCTCGCGCAAGTTCTACAAGGCGTTTAGCAATGCCTCGAGACTCCGACACGGCATCATTCAACACAGGCAACCGCGCGATATCTCCGGGGTTCGCAGTAACCGTTGGGGTCAGGATACTCAAGAAATACTCCGCCGAGTTTGAATTAGTAAAGGCAACCAATTCTGAAGTGTCGCCGGATGGGAAAAAGCCAATACCGGTTGAGGAGAACAATTCACCTCCCGGCGACTCCCGAAAGGAAAGCCGTGAGGCTGTAATGCTGTTGCAGTTGATGTTTGGACGGAAAATGAAATCAAGATTGAAGTTCGTTGCCCAGACGCGATCTTCCGTTGGATGACGTCGGGTTTGCAGAACGTGGCCGTCGTTTTCCCAGTTCACCACATATTCACGGTTGCCATACCAGCGCCGGAAATCGCCGCCCATGATCATCGGAAACCATTTAGCTTCGCTGATGCGGGCTTCTTCCCGAGAGGATGCGGTGTAGTTCGATTGCGCGTGGCTGACCTCCTGCCACGCTCGAATGAAGGTTTCGTTGCTTGCTGTCACCATACCTTTGCGTGTGGTCGCAATCTCACCAAGGCTTTGCGCTCTCCCAAAGGTTGAGCGAACATCATCAGATAGCCAGTATGCTACGGGGCATCCTGGGATCTTCACGAACTCATTCTGATCGGTTGTGAACCGCTTATATTCTCTATCGAGATACAACCGCCGAATAGTCTCGACGTCTCTGACCTGAACATGTTCTTCAAAAAGACGCCGATAAACGCCTTTTCGACCGTCAGCGATTGAGTTTCTAAATATGAAGGCCGTGGACCCAAAGTCCGAACCAAATATGCCGCGCCCCAGCTGTAGCAGAGACTGCAACCACTGTGTTTCAAAGAGTTGCAACCTCAACTTCTCAAATGTGCTCAAGAAAAGCCAAGAAGGAAGATTGATAATCGCCCAATAGCCGTTGGATCGAGCGAGTTGCGTTGCCCGAGACATGAATGCCGTCATCAGATCGGCTTTCGAAGTTGGATAAGTCTTGCCGAGCCAATTCTTCAATTGTGGGTTCATGCCTACCCAACCCATATAGGGCGGATTGGCCACCACCACGTGATACTTCGGCGACAGCGTCTCGGCCATGCGCAGCACGGTGACGACCCGCGCCTGCACCTCCTTCAGCAGCAGGTCGCCGCCGAAGTCTCGCGCTTCCACCACGCGCAGCGTCTCTGCCGAGTCGCGCAGTTTCGGCACGATCAGCGAGCCGAAGTTCTTGGCCTGCTCGAACTGGCCCAGCGTCTCGCGCAATTCATCGGTGAACAGATCCTTGCCCACCACGGCGGCGACGTCCTGCATCTCGGCAGTCGTGAAGCTCACGTTCTGCAACACGACGATCTCGGGCTTCGCCTCCATCCGCAGGAACCGCCGCCGCCCCAGCTTTGCCGCCGCCTTCATCGCCAGCGCAAAGGCCGCCAGCGCCCCCGCGCGGTCGTCTATCTCCACCCCGGTCAGGTTGTGCGTCAGGATCAGCGCGGGGATCTCTGTCGCGTCATACCCCTCTTCCTCGTAGATGCCGTAGAGCAGGTCGAAGGCATAGGTCAGCATGTGCCCCGACCCGGCGGCGGGATCGCAGACCTTGATCTCCTCGGGCTTGCCAATCTTCAGGAAGTCCGTCTCGGGTTCCTCGGGCGCGATGTAATAGTCCATCCGCTCGGCCAGTTTCGACCCCGGCCGGTTCAACAGCCAGAGCCGCCCCAGCGAGTTCTCCACCAGGTAGCGGACGATCCAGTGCGGGGTGAAGAGCTGCGTCGCGGCGGGGATGTTCTCGGCCGTGATCTTCTGGTTCTTCTTCAGCCCCGCGAAGACCTGATCCTTCTTCTCCGAGATGTAGAACTGGTAGAGCCAGCCGATGATCTCGACGTCCTGGCAGGCGTCCTCGGTCATCACGCGGCGCAGCTCGGCCAGGATGGAGGATTGCGACAGCAGATCCTCGGGCATGAGCAGTTCGGTGTAATCGTCAATCTTCTCGAACAGGAACGGCATGTGCTTGTGCCAGCCGTTGCAGGCATGGACGAGCAGGAGGCGGTAGGCCTCGCCCTGCGGATCGTTCGACGGCGTGCGACCGTCCAGCAGCGCGGCGATGGTCCCCGGCGCGCCCTCGGGGATGTTGCCCGCCAGCGCCTCGGTCAGGATCTCGGGCCGGGTGGCGCCGTCGGCGGGGGAGACGACGCGCACCTGCGTATAGCCGTTGGCATCTATGAAGCGCAGGGCGGTGAAGCGGTTGAACCAGGTGTAGGCGACCTGTTCGATGACCTGGCTGCGCCCGTCGCGGCGGATGGCGTTCTCCAGATCCTTGACCGCCCGCGGATGCTCGCGCCGCGCGGGCGCGCCCTCGGCCAGCACGAGGTCGAGTTTCGAGGTGACCTGGTCGATGAGCAGGTTCCGCGCCGCCTGCGCGAAAGATTTGAGCGCGTTGGTATCCATTCAGACGATCACTTTCTTGCCCGCGTGGATCTCGGCCAGCAGGGTCTTCTTGAGTTCTTCGACATAGGCGTCCACGTCCGCGTCGTCGGCCAGGTACGGCTTGGCGAAGGTCACCTTGACCTGTGAGGCATTGACGTAGGTCGGAGCCTGCGGCGCCGGGGCTGGTGCCTCGCTGGCGCCGCTCGGCGTGGGGCCAGGCGCGGGGCGGTTCATCCGGTCGATCTCACCGATGATCTCGACCAACAGGGTGTTGCGGATGTCGTTGGATCGGTCGCGCAAGACCGGGATGAGGTCGATCCGGTCCAGCCCGGTCTTGCGGGTATTGATCCGCGCGGTGACCTGTTGCTGGCTCTGCTCAGGGAGTGCCTGGAATTCCTCCATCTGGGTGACCTTGGCCGCGACCTCGCCCACCGCAGCCTCGACCGCCTTGCGTTCCTCGAGCACCTTGAGCTCGACCTTGGTCTTCAGCTCATAGAGATCGGCCTTGAGCGACTGGATCGCGGTGCCCTTGTAGCACTCCGGATCGTCCAGCGCGCTGCGCAGGGCCTGTGCCGCTTCAGCGTCAACATAGTCGAGGTTCGCGCCCTGCCGCATGAGCGTATCGCGCGCATCGTCGTAGATGCCCTTTTGCGCACCCGCCATGAAGGACTTGATCTTGTCGTAGACGTCTTCCTTAGCGTCGAGCAGGTCATCCTCGGCCTGGGCGGGTTCGGTGATATACCACACCGCGGGCTTGCCTTTCATGGCTTTGAGCCGGTGCCGGAGCGGCTCCAGCGCTGTCATGAAGGGGTAATCGTGTTTCTGGCGAGTGAGGTCATCGACCTCGGCCTCCAGGTCATCGACACTGGCGGCCCACTCGGCGCCGATGCTGCGCGCATCAGTGCCCCCGGCCGGCTTCGAGAAGAGCTCCTGATAGAGATCCTTGGCCTTGCGGATCTGGGCGGCACTGAACTCGGCCTGCGGGGTCAAAAGGATGTTCGGCAACGCGTGGCTGTTGGAGAGCGCCTTGGCCAGGTCGAGGCCTTCGGTCACCGTGCTGTCGACCCGCGCCTCGATCTTGCCCTTCGCGACAAGGCTGCCCGCGAAGCACAGAACCGCCGTCGTGGGCCAGCCGTATGGCTTCATGGTAAAACGCTCGGTCAGATACTTCGCCGAGACCTTCACGCCGTTCCGAGCCTGCGCATTGATGAAGCTGAGCACATCCTGCTCGGCCTCGTTCAAGCCCGCCCCATCTTCTCCGAACAACCCGCTTTCGGCCTGGACCGCCTTGTTGATGTCCGCCTCGGAATAGCTGACGCCGCGCAGCATCGGCAGGTTCGTGTAGACCTTGTCGACAAGCGTCTGGAAGGCCTTGAGGATACGTTCTTGCGCATCCTCGCCACCAATATCCAGCTCATCCCCGCGCACGAACATGCGCGCGGCGCCCATGAGTTTGCGCAGTCGCATTTCGAGGTCTTTCGCCCGGCGCGCGTTCTGTTCCCCTTTTTCGGCCACGATACGATCGCGCCCGGGCTGAGGTGAGCCGCTGCGCGCCTGCCGGATGAACTTGTCGGTCTGCTTGTAGAGAATGAGGTCCCGCACAAAGGTCGCGTCCGCTTTCATCAGAACGACCAGTTCCTCGTGGGTCATGCTCTTCATCTGCACAGCTTCAGCGTAATCTACTTCATCGCTGAACGGCGAGATGAGGTTGACCGACAACTCGTACTCTCGCCCAAGAGCATGATCATCCAACTTGCGTGTGAACGGATAGTCGATCCCGGTGGCCAGGTGCTTGATCTTGCGGTGACGCAGAACCGTCTCGAATGCGAGTGTTTCGAGTTCCTTGGAGACCTCTGACGGGTCAACGTCGAGCTCCTTGATCTCGGCTTCGACGTCCTTTTCCTCGTTCGTCAGGAACTCGTAAATGTCGCCATTGCGCTGGATCAGCGTATTGCGCTCCAGAACGCCCAAGGCCTCCTCGATCCAGCGCTTTTGCTGGACCTGATCCGCGTCGAATTCCGAAAGTAGCAGAACGCTTATGTTGCGCACGGACGGCTTGAATTCCTTCACGTATTTCAGAAGGAAAAGAACCTTCAGAACGCGAACCGCAAAAGGATCTTCGAGGTTCCGCTCCGCGATCTGGATGCTCTGCTGGACTGATGATTTCAGTGCGGATCGGATGCCTTCGAACATCAGATCGAAGGTCGCGAGCCCGCCGACCGGTTGCTCCTTGAGTTCTTTGGCCACCTGCTGGAAAACACCCAACATCGACCGCTCCCCCACAGAGCTGTGCCGTCCCTCAAACGCGTTGTGTTGCGACAGTCCCGTGATGGCCATCTGAAACAGCGTGTATTGGTATGGGGGGAACGGGTAGCTGGAGATGAAGTGATCCCGATCGCGATAGTTCTTGAGCTTGATCGACCCATCAGCAAAGTCGAACAGTGTCTTGAGGTTGTTCTCTTCACGATCGTGCAGGTTCCCGAGGGTCACGGCGCCTTCGTCCGTCTTCGCCAGGAGGCGTTTCTGGATGACCTCCGCCACATCGGCAGAGTTCAAAGGGATCCGGTTGCTGAACCGCGCCTGGATCTTCGAGAAGTCGTTCTCCTGCCGCTGAGTGAGATCCCCGATAACCGAGGACATTTCCTGCTGTGCGGTCACGATGATCCAGGCTTGGCCTTTGCATTTCGTGTTCAGGCTCTCGGCGATCGTCTGCAGGTTTGTCATAAGTTTGACGTTGTCGGCGATGTATTGCCCGACCTCATCGACGAAGAAATTCAGTCGAAAGCCAGGCCCCTGCTGATCAATCCTGGCTTTCACGGTGCCCGCGAAATCCTCGATCGAGACGCGCGTATCTTTGCGGTATTGAGTGAGGATGTCCTTGGCATCGGCAGGATCGCCCCCGGTGACCTGCGCGAAAGCGCGCGCGATGTTCGGAGCTTCCAGCAAGGCCTGTTCCCGGCCACGTTTCCAGGGCTTCCCGGCAGCTGCCTCGAACGCGTCCCGGAAGGCGCTCAACAAGTCGCGTCCGTGCAGGTCCCGCTCGAACTGCGCGATATGGGGTTGCTTGCCATAGAACCCGCAGGACTCATCGAAGACCTTCTGGAACACCGCCAACAGCGCGTCGACATCCGTCTTGGAGATGACATCGGCCTTCTGGTCGATGTTGAACAGAATGGACTTGGATGGGATCGAGACGGCCTTCTGCAACGCCCCGCTCAACATCGGCTGGTCTTTCAGCTTGTCACCGAAGATGTCGGCAGCTCGACGCCCATCCAGCTCACGGTTTTCCAGTACGAGGGCCAGCATCTTGAGCAGGTGCGATTTGCCCGAGCCGAAAAACCCCGAGATCCAGACACCGTTTGATGTGTCGTAGTTGTTGTACGCCTCCAGAAAGTCTTCCAGCCGCCGGGCGATCTCATTCGTGATGACGTACTCGTCCAGCTCCACGCCCAAGCTGGCCTCGTCGTCGGCCTTGATGACGCCGTCGATGGGGCGGTCTACTGGTTTTTCGAAAATGTCTTGGAGTCGCTCGGCCATCGGATCAGACCTCGTAATTCAGAATGTTGAAGGCGCGGTAGTACTTGTCGTCGTGCAGGCGACCGAAGAGATCAAGCGAAGCACCCGTCGCGAGCTCGTGCGTGTAGCTGCCAGGGAAAAACAGGACTGTCGGGGCGTCTTTGGCCGTGCTTTGCAGGTTGTTCAGTACGTGATGCGACCGGATATACGGGTAGACCTCACCCACGCCGGACAGAAAGATCACGTCGTGCGGGCTCGCCTCGATCGCGGCACCGATTTTCGGTATCAGGTGTGCATGTGGGTCTAGCACACCTTGGAGCAGCTCTTTGAGTTCAGACTTCTCGGTGCTCTGCTCCACCTCGAGGATCTGATCGAGGATGCCGCGTTCACGAAGGATCTCGATAGCCAAATTGTAGAGGCTGAGATCCAGCACCTTCACGCGTGCATGTTTAGCCCGGGTCACGAGATCCCGGCGGTCGTCCTCAACTCCGACCGCGAATTCCGCGGGGAACGGACATATGAAAAATGGCAGCTCGTTGCCCAGCCCCTGTTTTCTGAGAAACCTTTCGCTGGTCACCACGCGGTAGAGATGCTCCGCCAGCTCCTTTCGGTTGAACACACTCTTCACACTACGCTCCGTCGACAGGTACGCCCGGGAACACTGCAAGGTCCCCTGGCGCGTGTTCCTCGATCATGGTTTTTAGCTGGCTGGAAAGCAGCACTGCTTGTATTTGGCCTGCCTGAGAAATGACGCCGGCTTCCCGCATGATCCGAAACAGGACCTGACGGAGCTTCAAGCGTGTCGAGGATGTCAAGGATGCCAGATGGTCATCCCATTCGGCCTTGGCATCCAGCAAGATATCAAAGCTCTCCAGCGGCAAGTCGTATTGGTAGGACAAGTATCTCTCCCGGATCACCTCGACGGCGAACTCCCGGATGAAGCGGTAAGCTCGGCAGGTTGCCAGCCACAGGAGAGCTTGCCGGTCTGCGCGATCAGCCTGATCGATCAGGAAACCGCGCTCTGCATCTGTCAGGGTAAGAAGCCGATTGGATATCTCCCGGAGGGTTCGACGATTCGACGCGGTTTTCGGCAGCGCAGCCGTGCCTGCTTCGATCGCCCGGCGGATAGTATCCTGCCAAGGCTCGTCAGTTACATGAAGGCGCGCGACTTCAACGCTCTCATTGAGCAGCAGCCCACCTGTGCTATAGGACATCTTGTAGGGTTGCAGTTTTCTCACGAACTTGCCCCTCCAGAAGAGCGAGCGATTTCGGGTGCGTTTAGCAGCATGATTTGCTGGTCTTGTGGTCGCCGGGCGCTGAGATCGGTGTCCAGTCCTAGCCGCTTCAGCGCATAGTGTAGGAGCGCGCGCCAAACCTTGATTTTGGCCTTGCCGCCACGCATCCCGTAGTCGAGCGCGATGACCTTGGCCTGTGTGTCCGAGAGCTCAGGGTGGGGGCCGACCTCCAGCGTGACCTCAGAATGCCAGTCGCGGTCGTCGTCGGCTGACGTTCCGGTGCGATTCCGAAGGACTCGTTCAGGCCACGGCTCGATCCAGATAGCCCCTTACATGCAAGAGCCCCCGGAGGCCCTCCCCGGTCACCACTTCGACTGGAGTGCGGTATTCGAACGCGCGGTTGGGCGTCTTCAACCAGCGATAGGCTTCAGCCCGGTCGTGCGGCAACAGCAGGCGCAGGTCCTTGTGGATACCCAAGATATGGGCGGCGCGTTCCAGCACCTCAGGATCATC
>LFIK01005387.1_pt1 | contig 10281 bp, 17 predicted proteins | sample 643401 | NCBI WGS metagenome assembly LFIK01 (sample SAMN03777447, study PRJNA286221) | soda lake metagenome | biome: soda lake; feature: Kulunda steppe; material: water; isolation source: sample T5-Br brine of Lake Tanatar-5 | place: Russia: Kulunda steppe | collected 2010-07
CGCGGAGTTAAGGATCTGGGGTGAGCTTGTGTGCACGGGGTTAAGGATCTGGGGTGAGCTCGTGCGCGCGGAGTTAAGGATCTGGGGTGAGCTAGTGCGCGCGTGGTTAAGGATCTGGGGTGAGCTAGTGTGCGCGTGGTTAAGGATATAGGGTGAGCTAGTGCGCGTGTGGTTAAGGATTTGGGGAGAGCTCGTGTGCGCGTGGTTAAGGATCTGTGGTGAGCTAGTGTGCGCGGGGTTAAGGATCTGGGGTACAGGTCAAGTATGCAATGCACCCAAGCACGGCCGACATGCCTACAGCGCTGCGACAGTGTTGATGACTGGTTTGGTGCGATGAGGGGCTGTCAGAGCACATGTGGGTGGGAAGCATGCGCCTCACTGGCTACCTACCCCTGAGACAGCATGCATTCTCCCTCGCCGCTGCCAGGGGTGATGTGAAGGCAAGGGGTGATGTGCAGGCAAGGATGAGGTGCTTCAGAAAGCAACCGACTTCACACACACTGCTGGCAGAGATGGTGGTTGATCGCGCTTAACAAAAGCTTGCACAAGTGTGCATGTGTGCCTGCATGCGTGCTTGTGCATGCAAAAGCCGTGCGTAAGGGTGCACGCGCCATGCACGAGGGCTGCTGGCGCGAGTGCCTTGGGCCCTGTTTGTCAGCGGCTGCCACGCCTGCAAAAGCCGCCAGCCACCCCAACCCACCCGTAAGGAAATCTCGTGTTGACCATCTGTTGAACAGTCTTCAACAATAGGGTCCCATGGATGTCCACCATCACCTCCCACTCCATCACTGCCCTGGCCATGGACTGCGCAGGACACATGACAGCACAGCCCAGCACACATCTCAGGCCCCCTGCCTCACTCTGGTGCGCCAAGGCACTAGCTCCAAGCCTTGGGCTGCACACCTTGGGTGCATCTGAGGTGGACTCGCACGCGCACGCACATGCATTTGAACACATGTGCGCGCCCAGCGCCCCAAGCAAGGCGCGTGCAACCATGTCCTGCTCCAGCTGTAGGTCCTTGCTTGCATCAGCACGTTGCTAGAAAGTTGCACATACACACTCGTGCACAAAGGCCAACACACACACACACACACGCGCGCGTGCGCGCGCGCGCGCAGGGGCATGTGCACAAACGCGCACGCACCAACACGCATGCACACCTTGAGCTGTTGGAGGGCCTCATCCTGTAAGCGTGGCCAGAAGACGTGGACGCTGCTGCAGTCCACAACGGTCTGCAGCAGCAGAGGGCGCAGCGAATCAGTCAGGGGCACCCTGCTGCGACCGTGCACCTGTGCAGGCCCCCATGCACACAAATGACACAGGCCCGCACGATCACAAATGACACAGACGGATATCCGGCAAAAAGGAAAAGGCAAGAGGCATGGCGTGCTGCTACGCCTGGAGCCAGCGTGTCTGTGGGCTGGCAGCAGGCATGAGCACGTGGGTGAGGTTGGTCATGCGGGGAGTGCATAGCCTGGACAGGACTCATCACACGCGAGCCAGGCTGGGTACCACTGCCATGCGGCTGTTTACCAGGTCGACAGGCTGTGGCCAGAAAGCAGGAGTGCCCCTTGCACCATACCCCTTGCACCATACCCTGCGCAGGACAGCGGCCTGTCCTTTCATCACCCACCCCATCGCTGGCAACCCCTTTCTCCCTCCCATGGAATTGCGCTCAACCCCATGATCACGACGCACATCACGCTGCACCAACCTCCCGTGCACCCCAAGGCTGCGTTAGACGTATGGCCAACAAACTTCAGACGAATTCCACACAAAATCTCACGATCACACTTGCACGCTGTGGGGAAGCGTGCATGGACAAACACATCCACACAGGCACACACACACACACACACCCCTGCACGCAATGGTCAGCATGCTCACCCAACCAATGCACGCACCTGGAGCGATGCCAGGTTGCGCATCAGGCCCGCGTGCGCAAGGGTGGACAGGCAGACAATTTGGGCACCGGACAGGTTGTACTGGGTCCTGCATGCGTGCCAGGTCGCGGCTGAAGCGGCAAGCTTGAAACCAATCCCTTGCCTGCGCAGTGCAGCCCCTTTTGTCCGTGCAGTCTTGCGTCCCTTGTCTGTGCAGTGCAGCCCCTTCCGCTTTCGCGCAGCCCCTGTCTTGCATGAAGCTCCTATTGTGCCAAATTGGTCCTGGCAAGGTGCTAGTGGCCTTGCCAGGGATGTTGCATCCACCCCAACCCACCCACCCCCACATCCACACCCACATACACACACACACGCACACACACAACAGGTGTACACATGCTCGCGCAACTGCGCGTATGTTTGGCAACGCTCCTTTCAAGCCACCAAGCACTCTTACGCACACTGTGGATGTGGACGCACTCAAATGTGCACATGCTCACATGCACAAACATGTTCCTCTTCATATATGCGCGCGCGGGCACCTGATACACAAGGCAAGCCTTACGGCAAGGCGTGTAGGACAGCAGTGCAGCAGCCCCGAAAGCAGCCATTGGCGCGCAACAAGAAACAAAAATAGCAACCACACACACGCCCGCAGTCCTGCCCTCACCCGCTCTGCATCTTGCGCAGCGTGTCTTGGTGCTCTTGCTGCCACCGCCTCGCGCGCTGCTCAAACTGGGTGTAGACCTCCCTCATGCGCCTCCCATCGTTGCGCAGCTGCACGAGGTTCAGCCTACACTCCTGGTTTTCTGAGACGTGCTTGGCCTGCGCCCGTGTGGAGCCCAAAAGCACAGGCACACCCTCCTTAGTGCAGGCGCGTAGGTCTGAGTGGAGGTCTTGGTGGTGGGTGGGTGGGTGTCCTGAGCGGGGAGCCTTGGTGTGGGCGCCTGGTCTGCACACATGCAGGGCACGCTTACACCGTGCAGCGTAAAGCCAGGGCGCACGCGTGCGTGTGCTTGGCTTGCGTGCGTGAGCACGCTGGAGGACGCCTTGCATCCAGGAACAAGAGAACCTGGACCAATGCTACATGCACAAAAGCGCGCGCGCATGCACACACCTGCGCGTGTCAAAGCCAGGCAGCTCCTGCCTTTCTACACTTGTGCCTTTTTGACCCTCGCCCTCTCGATCCCCCCACTTCCCTGCTCTCTTATCGTAGGCTTATTGCCTGTTCAGATCCTCTCTGTGTCCTTCCCAGCACACAATCCTTACACCCATGCCCCGCCCCACCCTCTACCCCTGCCACTTCCCCTTTCCCCCTCCCCACACAGGAGCCCCTTCCTTCACTTCACACCCTTGCCTACACACATAATCACTAGCCTGGACTTTCAGGCTTCTCCATTCGTCACACAAGAGCCCCTGAGTTTCAGGCGTCGGCCCCAACAAAAGGCCTTGCCTCCAACCTGCACGCACATGCTTGTGTCCCTGGGCCCTCTTGGCCTTTTTCTTGTCACCCTCCTGAAGGTCCTCCCCTAATTGGCTCGCCTCCTGCGTACTCACCTGCTTATCCTTGGCCTTCTTGTCTTTTTCCTTCTCGGCCCCTGCCCTGCTGCTCTTCTCATACTTCTCCTGAAAGCAAAGAAAGGGTTGCGGCGGATGTGTTCACATGCTCCCGCACACGAGCACTGATGCAGGACAGGCTTGCCAGCAGCAAGCCAGGCAAGCCGCTCACTGCTGCGCGCCGCCGCCCGGCAAAACCCCGGCCACATGCAAATGAAGCGCTCATGGTAACTGAGCGCAAGTGCCAGGAAGCGAAGCCTGCTCCTACGCACCACACTACAAAATGGACGCCTTCTTAGGTATTCTAGCCACCCCAGACCCCCGAGCGCTCTGCATGTCCGTGCCCTGAATGTTTACCAACCCAGGCTGCTGAGCGCTGTGCATGCTTGTGCCCTGTATGTTGTATGCCACCACATGCCCCTTTGCAGACTGCACGCTGTGCCCTGTATGTTGTACGCCACCACATGCCCCTTTGCAGACTGCACGCTGTGCCCTGTATGCTGTATGCCACCACATGCCCCTTTGCAGACTGCATGCTTGTGCCCTGTATGTTGTACGCCACCACATGCCCCTTTGCAGACTGCACGCTGTGCCCTGTATGTTGTACGCTACCACATGCCCCTTTGCAGACTGCACGCTGTGCCCTGTATGCTGTACGCCACCACATGCCCCTTTGCAGACTGCACGCTGTGCCCTGTATGTTGTACGCCGCCCTAGGCTCCTTTGAAGGATGCACTGCAAGCCGTGCCCTGTTCCTTGACCACCCCAAGCCACTGAGATCGCTGCATGCCATGCCCTGTGCAGACGCGGGTCACGGAATGGAAGCTTGCGCTTGTGGCCCGACAGTTTACGGGGTGCCCTGTGCACCCGCTCCCATCCAATGCGCGCGGTCCAGCCAACAGCTGCAGCCAGCATCAATCATCATACAGCTATATGGCTGCAGGTACTGCTGCAGGGGGCATGGCACGCGACGCGGGGCGCTTCCACAAGGACGACAGGCAATGAAGCATCTCTTGGACGGGGCCACTTATGCGCACAGATGGCAATGCGCGCGAGCTGCACGAGCACCTACAGGCGCCTGCCCCCCCCCCAGAGACGTGCCTGGCTATAAATTGCCACGGCCTCAGTTGCCGCAGCACCATCACCATTTGTGCAGCAGGCAGGCATTGCGGCATGCTGGGGCGCTCAAGCCCACATGGGAGGGCCTACCAGCTGTTCCTCCAAATACTGAAGGCGCGCGGACTCGCTCTGCTGGCTCCGCAAGTTGTTCTGCAACTCGCTCTCCCAGATGGATGCATAGGTGGAGAAGTTCCACGCCATCACCTGCAGCGCCAGCAGCAATTTATCCTGTAGCGTCATGCACTGCATTGGCCTGATATGTCCTCTTGGCCCACACAGGGCTGTGTCAGGAGCGCCCAGCACCACAGCACAGGGCACATGCCACCCTGTCAGGAGCGCACCTGCCTCCCTGCACCACATCACAGGGCACAAAAGGCCTGGCGTGGGAACCTTGACCATGAGATCCCACTCCTCCTCTCCCCTTCTGGTGCTTAAGAGCACTTCTGAGAGCCTGAAAGTGGGGGGAGCTCGCTAGTTCGTTCGTCTCCTCTTTGGTCGAGGATGACGTCAGGGGAGCGACCAATTACAGCGATGGGTTTGCTCGATGCTGGGCCGTGCATCACTCTCAGCGCTCTGCTTCCCTACTTGCGCCGTCGCCGCACGCCAGAGGGCAGAAAAACCGGCGCTCGACCAGGGCACACGCTCGTTGGAGGCCTCTGCATTGAAGACACACGTGAGAGAGCCTCCACCCCTCCCTGTGGCCACAACTCAGCCTAACTCCCGCCCAGGCCTTCCCCGCTTTACCCTCAGCCAAACTCCCGCCCAGGCCATCCACGCTTTACCCTCAGCCAAACTCCCGACCAGGTCTTCCCCGCTTTACCCTCAGCCGAACTCCCGACCAGGCCTTCCCCGCTTTACCCTCAGCCAAACTCCCGCCCAGGCCTTCCCCGCTTTACCCTCAGCCAAACTCCCGCCCAGGCCTTCCCCGCTTTATCCTCGCCTCGACCCTGCTCCTGCCTGCCCCCCCTGCCCGTCCCTCACTGCCCTCTCTGCCCACACTTTAATCTCATTCACGCCCACACCTAACCCCTGCTCCTGCCTGCGCCTCGTCCCCACTCCTGCCCACCCCTCACCTTGGTGATCTCCAGCTTGGCATTGTTGATGGCCTGCTCTAGCCCCTTTAAGGCCTCCACGCCCCTCCGGCAGAGGGCAGAGTTGTAGGGCTTGCCCAGGCTGCATGCACAGGCAGGGAAGAAGGGTGTGCGTGGGCTTCGGGTGTGAGCTTGGCTGGGTGCTGTGGCCACACAGGTGCACCCGTCATGCGGCCAACAGGCACAGTTAGCAGGCAGGCACTGAGGGCCTTTTGAGGGCAGCAGCTCAGCAGTGCCCTCTGGTGAGGCTCCGCTGCACCTTTTGTGCACTCCTCATCAATCCCCTCAAACCCCCTTGGGCACTCTTCATCAATCCTCTCAAACCCCCTTGGGCACTCATCAATCCTCTCAAACCCCCTTGGGCACTCTTCATCAATCCTCTCAAATCCCCTTGGGCTCTCTTCATCAATCCTCTCAAATCCCCTTGGGCACTCAAAGACGGGACACTCGCACGCAGGCAGACACACACACACACACATCACACAAACGCACAAACGCACACACGCACACACACAGAGGCACACACGCACACACGCACACACGCACACACAGGCACACAGGCACACACACACGCACAGGGTGTTCCCCTTTTTAATACACTCCACATGGAAGTGAACCACATGCATGCAAGTATACAGGCTTGCGCTTGTATGCGCTTTTACTCCTGCAGGTGCTTGAAAGTGTGCATGCCCTCACACCAGCGCACACACCCACAACACACATGCTATCGTGCGCGTACATGTGTGCAAGAGCCCAGCAATCACCTTGGGTGTGTAATATGGCGTGCCCAATCTGGGTAGAAGGCAGACATTCTGGGTGGGTCCCTGTTGCTTGTGGGCTCACTGCTGCTGCCCTCCTCCTCATCCGCGCAGCCATCTGTCCAGCCAAGCTTGATACCGGCCAGCAGCTCTGGTACATACGTCTCGGCCTGCGCGTGCGTTGCAGCGCAAGTGCGGCATGGGCGAGCCGGCAGTGCGGTGGTCATCGACTGGTCTCATGAGCGGCAGAGCACCGACTGCGGCGCCAACGCTCCTGCATACACTGCAGCGTTCACGTGGCATGCAGAAGTGAAGGAAATGTGGCGGTTGTGCCCATCCTCCCAAGGCGGAGGAAGCGCCAAAAAGGCAGACACAGGTACACATCATCAGGCTTGGCAGGCAGGGCATCAGTGAGGCGTGTGCAGCTCATGAGATGGAAGCATATGCTGGCCCTCTTGGCACCTCGACTTGCACCATGGCACCTCAGCGTGCTCGTGCAGCACCCCTAGGGGCAGGCAGCGCAAGGGCAGCACGCACAGCATTTCGCACCTTGCTCTGCGATGGGTGTGCTTGCATGCTGGTGAGAGGTGGATTGGTGAGCTAACATAGGTTGGTGTGCAAGTACAGGTTTACAAGAGGAAAAAGGGTGAGCTTCCGGGGGCAGTCTGGCCAGGGTTCAAGCGGGTCAGGGGGCGTGTTGGAAGGAGCTCGTGCAGGTGGTGCTGCAAGGAGCTGTGTAGCAACAAGGTTGTGCGGACAGTTTGGCCAGGGTGCGTGCGGGTCAAGGGGCGTGTTGGAAGGAGCTCGTGCAGGTGGTGCTGCAAGGAGCTGTGTAGCAACAAGGTTGTGCGGACAGTTTGGCCAGGGTGCGAGCGTGTCAAGGGGCGTGTTGAAAGGAGCTCGTGCAGGTGGTGCTGCAAGGAGCTGTGTAGCAACAAGGTTGTGGGGACAGTCTGGCCAGTGCGTGAGCGTGTCTCTCATGAGCTTAAGCCTGTGCCAAGCAGCCTGGTGCCCCGCAGCATGATGACCCACAGCGTGCATCAAGGAAAGGCCTACACGTTTGCACAGCTCGCACCTCTTGCTGCGCGATTGCCAGCTCGGCCGCTCGCTGCTTGATGACAGTCAGCCAGCAGGATGTGGAGGACACGTGCTGCGAGGGGGAGGGGCGCACAGCAGGCAGCACGCGGGTGAGGGATTGAGGCACGCATCACTGCAGCACCTATTAAAATGCTCGCCAGGGGCCTGGTGGCATCGACAGTGGCCTGGCCTGACACATCCTCCAACATCAGCTCCAGTTCCGCTCTAGCTCTAATTCAGCGCAAGCTGGCTAAATAAAGTGAGACGCGGGACTCTGTTGTGTGCACATGCCCGCACAGAAGAAGGCTCAGGTAGGACTGCCGCGTGCTCACTTCAGTATTTCTCAATGCTTCCTGTGGACCCAGGAGGCAGACGTGCTTCTGGCGCGCTGATGTGCTCCAGCCCTGGTTTAGCTACCGTAATTCCAGTTTTTGCGTGCACATGCCTGCAGAGAAGCAGGCTCTAGAAACCTCCAGCCATCCTGCCACATTTGATGCCTCACCTTCAGGTCAGACCTGCCCACGCCTCATACCTCAGGCTATGTCAGGCCAGGCCACACACCTCACCTTCAGATTAGACACCAACTCCAGCACGGTACAAGGAAATTGAACCACCACAAGCTGCCTGAACTGTGCACAAGGTCAAGGGACAAGAAGCAAAACAGAATGGGCATTAAAAATGGTGGGGCAGTGCGGGTGGTCTATTGCGCATTTTGCTTGCTGCCATTTGGTAGCGCGGAGGGCTCCGCGATGCCTGTGCGCCAGAACGGAGAGCGCAACCATGATGAGGGCAGCGGCAGGCTCAAGAGGCAGCGCCGAAGCAGCGGTAGGTGAACCCCACCTTGTAAATCTTGTACTTTAAGGTGGCAACGCAATAGCAGCGGCAAGTTAGGAAGGCAGCGCAGTGGCAGTGGAATGGGCCGCGCGGCCGCGGCTGCAGCAGCACTCACGCGCAGACTGCAGGCGCAACAGTGCGTGCAGCAGCTGGCAGCACCAAGCTCTGGCGACACCAAAGGACATAAGATTGGGAGGCACCAGACGGACGGCCTCCACCAGACACCCCGCACAAACGCAAGCGCAGCATCGCGCCAGCAGCGCCTCACGTTGAGCTTGCCCATCAGCAGGTGATCAAACACCACGTGCTCCGCCAGCTCCGTGCCCTCCCTTGGAAAAAGGGCGTCCCGCCTTGGGCGCAGCAGGCGCTGGGCATAATCTTCGACCTGCGCGCACAAGGGTGTTGAGCTGGGGCCCTGCTATTGCACACCACATGGCGATACGCGCTGACATGGAGCTCCTGACTGGCTGGACTTTATCTGCCAAGTAGGACACGGTCACACCCGTTTCCTGCCCAGGTGCATAACCCACACTGAAACAATGTGATACAAAGCTGCGGTCACCCGTGACCATGAGCTGCAACGTAAGCACACAGTTATATGCATACGCACGCACATACACACGCACACACATGCATACGCACACACATACACACGCACGCACATGCATACCCACGCGCGCGCGCACACACCGTGTCCTGCTCGAGGTCTAAGCTCGACCATTGGAGGGGCAGCCGTTTGAGTGGGTGTGTCAGATAGGCGCTCTGCGTGTGATAACTTCTGCAGATGCTGCGGTATGCATCGCGCGACATCTTCACAAGCGGCTCCGTGTCGGCAGTGGCCGAGCCTGCAAGCCACACGGAGGTGCGTGAAGTGCGTAACCACATGTGACTGCGGGTGTCTCCAACCGACCAGCTCAAGAGCATGCTGTGTGTGCGCGTGTGCATGTGTTGCATGTGTGCGCGTGTGCTGCATGTGTGTGTATGTGTGTGTGTGCGTGTGACACTGCGTGCAGCTGTGTGGGGGCGGCCGTGCATGGCTGCGTTCGGCAGGCTACCGAGAGCCAGGCACACTTCATCACTGGGATCAACACCCTGAAATCACTGGGATCAACACCCTGAAATGGTGCTTGAAATCAAGCTGCGGCACAAATAAGGAGGCAGGGAGGAAGAGGGCCAAGGGCAATGGGGGGCAGGGATGGGGGGGCAGCGATAAGGGCAGCGCTGGGCAGTATCACCACCTAGGGGCAGTGCTGAGAGGCAGCAATGGGCTTGACACATGTACGTCAGCGCCAGCCTATTCACGCACGCAGCAACAGCTCATACGCATGAGAAGTGCACCATACGTAACAACAACAGGCCCCCAGACCACCACCACAACAGCTACTGCAGACAGACCACAGACAGTGAGCTCCAGCCCTTTGTGTCCATACACACCCTTGCTGCCCTTTGTGTCCATACGCACCCTTGCTGCCCATACCCACCCTTGCTGCTCTTGCTCACACTACTGGCCGTCTCAGAGCCCCGCACGCACTCCATCCCAAAGTCAAAACACAGCTGTTCAGCTTGTTTAGCCTTTGCAAATACTTGGAAAGCAGGAGTGAGCTCCAAGCGCTGCCCAACCTGCGCATACATTTATGCGTGCGTATATGCATGACGTATGTATGTACGTTGGCAAGCAAGTATGTGTGCGTATTTGTGTGTGTATGTGCGCGCGTGAACGCGCATGTGATCAGAGGTTATCTGCAGAAATGTGGCCTCCGTGCAAAATGTGGGCTCCGTGCAAAATGCTGAGAAAAAAAGAAGCACAACTACACAGCCTGCAAACATGGACAGAGTACAACATGGAGCCCAAGAAATGAGTTGCCAGATGTGTGTACACGCATGAGCAGCAGCACGAAATGGGGCCAAGCCACAAAAACTAGGCGTGTACCACCTAGAATGCATGACCATGTTCACACACACACA
>LFIK01005388.1_pt1 | contig 10281 bp, 9 predicted proteins | sample 643401 | NCBI WGS metagenome assembly LFIK01 (sample SAMN03777447, study PRJNA286221) | soda lake metagenome | biome: soda lake; feature: Kulunda steppe; material: water; isolation source: sample T5-Br brine of Lake Tanatar-5 | place: Russia: Kulunda steppe | collected 2010-07
CCAGTACGCGCTGGGGCAGGCGCTGGGCATTCGTGGTACCCCCGCCATCTTCACCGAGAGCGGCAGGCTGATTCCCGGTTACCGGCCGCCAGCGGATCTGCTGGCCGAACTGGGCCTGGACTGACCACCGGTCGGCTGTTGGCGCGGCGTTGACCTGACTTCGGCGCCTCGGTAACGTGCGCGCGCGAGCGGGCACGGCGGGATTCCGGGCAGGCGTGGTGCCTGATCACGGTCGGTAGTCACCGGCCGCCCATCGTGTATCGGCAACGGACGAAGCGGGCGAACCGCAGTGCAGAGGTATCTGTCTTGAAACCAGTCAATGTGGGTTTGTGTGGTGCGGGGACGGTCGGTCAGGCAGTGTTCCAGGTGCTGCAGCGCAACGCGGACGAAATCACCCGTCGAGCGGGTCGCAGCATTCGTGTCAGCGTGCTCGGCATGCGCCGCGACCGGGAGGGTTTCGATACGGGTGATGTCCGCATCGAGCGCGACATCATGGCGGTGGCGACTGACCCGGATGTGGATGTGCTGATCGAACTGATCGGCGGCACCGATACTGCCCGTGAACTGGTCATGACGGCCATTGCCCAGGGCAAGCACGTGGTGACCGCAAACAAGGCGCTGATCGCCGAGCACGGCAACGAGATCTTCGCTGCCGCCCACAAGGCCGGTGTCAGCGTGGCCTTCGAGGCCGCTGTTGCCGGCGGTATTCCGCTGGTCAAGGCGCTGCGCGAGGGGCTCTCGGCCAACCGCATTGCCTGGATTGCCGGCATCATCAATGGCACCTCCAACTATGTGCTGTCGGAGATGCGCAGCGCCGATCGCGAGTTTGCCGACGTGCTGGCAGAAGCCCAGCGACTCGGCTACGCGGAAGCAGACCCGACCTTCGATGTGGAAGGGATCGATGCCGCCCACAAGCTGACCATTCTGGCGTCCATTGCCTTCGGAGTACCGCTTGATTTCGCGGCGGCTCATACCGAGGGCATCAGCCAGATCGATCGCGAGGACATTGCCTACGCCGAGGAACTGGGCTATCGGATCAAGCCGCTGGCCCTGACCCGGATGACGCCGGAGGGCATCGAGCTGCGGGTGCATCCGACGCTGGTGCCTGCGCGGCAGCTGCTGGCCAACGTGGACGGTGTCATGAACGCGGTGCTGGTCTACTCCGACGCGGCGGGCCCGACCCTGTACTACGGCCCCGGTGCCGGGGGCGGACCGACCGCTTCCTCGGTGATTGCCGATTTGCTGGACGTGGTGCGGGTCATGTCTGCCGAGCCCAGTCAGCGGGTGCCGCACCTGGCCTTTCAGCCGGATGCGCTGTCCAGCGTGCCGTTCCTGCCCATCGGCAGCATGACGTCCGCCTATTACCTGCGCATCTTCGCCCAGGACCGGCCTGGCGTGCTGGCCCGCATCGCCTCGATCCTGTCCGAACAGGGCATCAGCATCGAATCGCTGTTGCAGAAGGAGCAGGCCATCCGCGAGATCGATGACGATACCTGGGTGCCGATCATTCTGCTGACTCACCGGGTGCGCGAGGATCTGATCGAGCAGGCTCTGGAGCGGATCGAGGCGCTGGAGGAGACCCGCGGACGGGTCGTGCGCATTCGGGTCGAGAATCTGGACACGGACGACTGACTGTCGCCGGCTCGGGCATTGTTCCGCTGCCCACGGGGGCGAGCAGGCCAGACCACACTTCGGGCGCCCTGTCCGGGCGTCCGGTTCAGTCATTGCAGGGAGTCACCCATGCTGGAAGTGAATGCCATTCGCGAGCGCATCGCCGACTTCTCCGAGCGTAATGACACGCTTCGGGGGTATCTTTGACTACGCTGCCAGGCGTGATCGACTGGCAGAGGTCGAACTGGAACTGTCCGAGCCCGGAGTCTGGGACGATCCCGACAAGGCGCAGGCGCTCGGGCGCGAACGGGCTTCCCTGGAAGCCGTGGTCGGTGTCATCGATCGTCTGACCGAAGGCCTGGGCGATGCCGCCGACCTGTTCGAGCTGGCTGCCGAGGAAGCGGACGACGAAACCCTGAGCGCCATTGCTGGTGATCTGGATCGGCTGGAACGGGAGCTCGTCCAGCTCGAGTTCCGGCGCATGTTCAGCGGTGAAATGGACGCCGCCAACTGTTTCGTGGAGATCCAGGCCGGTTCCGGCGGCACCGAGGCCCAGGACTGGGCCGAGATGCTGCTGCGCATGTACCTGCGCTGGGCCGAACGGCGCGGCTTCGATACAGAGGTCATTGAAGTCTCGGCCGGCGAAGTCGCGGGCATCAAGAGTGCCACCTTTGCGATGCGCGGTGAGTATGCCTATGGCTGGGTCCGCACCGAAACCGGCATTCACCGTCTGGTGCGGAAGTCGCCTTTCGATTCCGGAGCGCGACGACACACCTCGTTCGCTTCCGTGTTCGTGTCGCCGGAAATCGATGACGAGATCGAGATCGATATCGACCCGTCCGATGTGCGCACGGATACCTACCGGGCTGCCGGTGCCGGTGGTCAGCACGTCAACAAGACCGACTCTGCCGTGCGCCTGACCCACATGCCGACCGGGGTCGTGGTGCAGTGCCAGAGCGAGCGTTCCCAGCACCAGAATCGGGACAAGGCCTGGAAGCAGCTGCGTGCCAAGCTCTATGAGCTCGAGCTGCAGAAGCGCAGGGCAGACGCTCAGGAGCTGGAGGATTCCAAGTCGGATATCGGCTGGGGACACCAGATTCGCTCGTACGTGCTCGACCAGTCGCGAGTCAAGGACCTGCGCACGGGCATCGAGACTTCCAGTCCCGACAAGATGCTGGACGGCGATCTGGACGAGTTCATCGAGGCAAGCCTGAAGGCGGGGCTCTGAGCGCAACATTCGAAGGCGGCGCAAGGCCGCGGGGCAGACAAGCACATGAATGATCAACGACAGGGCCCGGGCTCCGGAGAGGCCGAACAGATTGCATGGCGGCGCTCCAAGCTGGGCGAGCTGCGTCAGCAGGGCTGGGCATTCCCGAACGATTTCCGTCGCACGCGCGATGCCGATGGTGTGGAGCATGATGCCGCGCGGCTGCAGGCTGCATTCGGAGAGCATGGCAAGGCCGATCTGGAAGCGGCCGGTGTCGAAGTGGCGCTGGCGGGCCGGCTGATGAACCGGCGCGGGCCCTTCCTGGTCATTCAGGATGGCTCCGGCCAGATCCAGTTCTATCTGGACAAGCGTGCCGATCCAGCCCTGCGCGAGCTGGTGGAATCCTGGGATGTAGGTGACATCGTCGCCGGTCGGGGGCGGCTGGAAAAGTCCGGCCGTGGTGCCCTGTACGTGAACCTGGCGTCTGCCGAACTGCTGACCAAGGCGCTGCGGCCGCTGCCGGATCAGTACTATGGCGTAGCCGATACCGAGCTGCGCTACCGACGCCGCTATCTGGACCTGATCATGAACGAGTCCAGTCGACGCACCTTCCGGCTGCGTTCGGAAATCGTGCGCAGGGTCCGTGACTTCATGCATGAAGCGGGCTTCATGGAGGTGGAGACCCCCATGATGCAGGTGATTCCCGGCGGTGCCACGGCGCGGCCGTTCGTTACTCACCACAACGCGCTGGACATGGACCTGTACCTGCGGGTGGCGCCCGAGCTGTTCCTGAAGCGGTTGACGGTCGGCGGCTTCGAGCGGGTCTTCGAGATCAATCGCAACTTCCGCAACGAAGGCCTGTCCACCCGCCACAATCCCGAATTCACCATGCTCGAGTTCTACTGGGCCTACGCGGATTACCATGACCTGATGGACCTGACCGAGGTCATGCTGCGCGAGGTGTGCGAGGCCGTGCTGGGATCCACCCGGGTGGCCTGCGGAGACGAGGTGATCGACTTCGGTCGGCCGATCCCGCGCCTGTCGGTGCGTGATGCGCTGGTGGAGCATGCGGGCTTCAGCGCGGACCAGGTCGATGACGAGCAATTCCTGCGTCAACAGGCACGGGCGGCCGGTCTGCAGCCGGATGGCTGGGGGCGCGGGCGTCTCCAGTTCGAGCTGTTCGAGGCGCTGGTCGAAGGGCGGCTGATCCAGCCGGTGTTCATCATCCATCACCCGACCGAGATCTCGCCCCTGGCGCGGCGCAATGACGCGGACCCGGAAGTCACGGACCGCTTCGAGCTGTTCATCATGGGACGCGAGATCGCCAACGGCTTCTCCGAACTGAATGATGCCGAGGACCAGGCCGAGCGGTTCCGCGAGCAGGCTGCCCTGAAGGATTCGGGTGATGCGGAGGCCATGCACTACGACGAGGATTTCGTCACCGCGCTGGAATACGGATTGCCGCCCACTGCCGGTGAAGGGATCGGCATCGACCGTCTGGTCATGCTGCTGACGGACAGTGCCAGCATTCGCGACGTGCTGTTGTTTCCCCATCTGCGACCGCGAGACTGATTCGTGCGGGCTGGCCTGGCCTGATAGGATCCGGAGGAGGCGACATCTGCAGGGGGTGTCGTGCGGACATGGGAGACGGGCAGGTGATCGAGAGGCCTGGCAGTACCGATGCAGTGGTACCGGCCCCCGGGCTGGCGCGACTGGAAGTCGGCCAACACTGGCACCTGGTGGATCTGGTGCCATTTCGATTTCAGCCCCGGGTCCGAGAACTCGTGGGCGCTTCACTGGGCATCAGCGCCGAGGCGCTGGTCGAGCGAGAGCTCAATGAATATGTCATGGAGCCCAGGCGACGTCTGGTGGGCTTCATGGATGACCATGATCCACTCGCACTGATCGGACTGGATTGTCCCCAGGGGGATCGTGGCAGCGTGCTGCACCTGGCAGTGGCGCCGCAGGCACGAGGCCTGGGGCTGGGCCGCCAGCTGGTGTTGCAGGCGGCCGGCCGCTATGGTCTGCGCCGGTTGTCGGCGGCGGTGGATGCGCCTGCATCCATGTTCTTCCAGTCGCTGGGATTCGCGGTGCATTGCGCGGGCACGGCGCTGGATGGCCGTGATCGATTCGAATGCATCTGGGAGGTCTCGGGAGACGCGCGATGAGCGTGGATTCCGGCGCAGCCAGGGAGTCACAGGCCGCTGCAGGCAGCGCCCGGGTGCGCCTGGAGCCGAGCTGGAAGGCCCGCCTGCAGGATGAATTCGAGCAGGATTACATGCGCGCGCTGCGTGCGTTCCTGGTGCGCGAGAAGCAGCAGCGCAAGACCATCTTCCCGCCCGGCAACGAGATCTTTGCGGCCCTGGACCGGACCCCGCTGCCGGAGGTGCGCGTGGTGATCATTGGTCAGGACCCCTATCACGGTCCCGGCCAGGCCCATGGCCTCTGTTTTTCCGTTCGTCGTGGTGTGCGCGTGCCGCCTTCGCTGCAGAACATCTTCCGGGAAGTACGCGCCGATATCGGTGCGGCGTCGCCTGACCAGGCCGAGCGCGCGCGTCAGCTCGGTCAGCATGGCTGTCTGACTGGCTGGGCCCGTCAGGGCGTGCTGCTGCTCAATGCCGTCCTGACTGTCGAGCAGGGGCGGGCGGCAGCGCACCAGGGGCAGGGCTGGGAGCGCTTCACCGATCGTGTGGTGGAAGTGGTCAATGACGAGCGCGACCATGTGGTCTTCATGCTCTGGGGCAGCCAGGCCCAGAAGAAGGGCGCGCGAGTGGATCGTGATCGGCACCTGGTGCTCACGGCTTCGCACCCTTCACCCTTGTCCGCGCATCGGGGCTTCCTGGGCTGTCGCCACTTTTCCCGGGCCAACGCCTATCTGCAGGCCCATGGCCAGCCGCCCATTGACTGGCTGCAGACGGATGACCGGAGCGACTGACATGAAGCGCAAGCAATCCAGTGGTGGCCTGGTCTACTCCACCGATGGTGGCCGCCATTGTCCGGAGTGCCGCCAGCCTCGCGAAGCCTGCCGCTGCCGCGGCATGCGCCGGTCCGGCAGCGGTACCGGCCATGGGCCGAGCGACGGCATCGTGCGCATCGGCCGCGAAACGAAAGGGCGCAAGGGGGCCGGTGTGACGATCATTCGCGGTTTGCCCGGCGACGATACGGAACTGAAGGCGATGGCGAAGGTGCTGAAATCGCGCTGCGGGGTAGGAGGGGCGGTCAAGGAAGGGCTGATCGAACTGCAGGGTGATCAGCGAGAAGCCGCTCGCAGCTGGCTGGAAAAAGCCGGTTATCAGGTCAGACTGGCAGGGGGCTGAAACCCTGCTGGCAGCAGGATGGGCCCCGCAGGGCCCATCGTCAGCCGGTGTGGATTACTGCCAGGGATCGCCGGCGTCGTCATCATCGTCGCCGTCTTCGCCTTCGTAATCCTCGTGGTCTTCGTAGTCGTCATCCCCGTAGGGATCATCGTGCTGCTCACCCATGGGCGGCTGCTGCTGTTCGCCGGGCTGACCGGCTCCGGGCTGACCCGCGCCGGGCTGTTCGCCAGCCCCGGGCTGACCTGCGCCAGGCTGTTCGCCTGCGCCGGGTTGTTCGCCGGCACCCGGCTGTCCTGCTCCGGGTTGTTCCCCGGCGCCGCCCGGTGCCTGCTGGGCTCCGCCGTCCTGTCCCCCCATTTGTGCCTGGGCGTCCTGACCGAACTCCTCGGTGTCACCATCACAACCCATTGCGAACAGCGCGCCGGTGATTGCGATCGTGCCCATGATGGTCGAGAGCTTGCGCATGGCAGACTCCTGTCTCCCTGGTGAAGTTCCAGCGCCGACCCGCGAACCGATGGTACGCTGAGTCCCGATGACGCTGACTCGCATGTAGGGACAGTGGCGATGCGGCCAGAGTTCCTGAAAAGTTCACAAATTCTTCACGATCCTGCCCCATGAGGGTGCTGGCGCGGCTGCTGCTGCTGTTCGGCACCGTCTGGCTGGTGCTGGTAGTACTGGCCTGGCTCGGCCAGGAGCGGCTGCTCTACCTGCCGGGCATGGGCGGGCGTGACTGGGTCGCGACGCCCGCGGATGCGGGGCTGCATTATCAGGTCCTGGAACTGACGGCGGCAGACGGGGTGCGCCTGCGTGGCTGGTGGGTGCCCCATCCCGAGCCACGTGGCGCGCTGCTTTTCTTTCATGGCAATGCCGGCAACATCTCCCATCGACTGCACACGCTGGAGCTGTTTCACGGCCAGCGCATGTCCGTCCTGATGCTGGATTATCGTGGCTATGGCCGTAGTGAAGGACGCCCCTCGGAGGCGGGCACCGCCCAGGATGCTCGGGCTGCCTGGTCATGGCTGCGGCAGCAGGCGGAGGTGCCCGCCGAGGAGATCATCATTGCCGGTCGATCGCTCGGGGCCGCAGTTGCCGCCGAACTGGCCAGCGTCAAGGCTCCGGCTGGAGTAGTGCTGGAAGCCCCGTTCCGTTCCGTGCCCCTGCTTGCCCGTGAGCTGTATCCGTTCCTGCCGGTGCGCTGGCTGGCCCGGATCGACTACCCGGTGGAGCAGCTGGTCACCCGCATCGAGGCGCCGGTGCGGGTGCTGCACAGCCGTGATGACGAGATCGTGCCGTTCGCCCATGGTCAGGCCGTGTACGACAGGGCGGCTCATCCGTGCGGGCTGGTGCCCTTGCAGGGGGGGCACAACACGGCCTTTCTGGACTCGCGCCAGCTCTGGCTGGAGGCCATCGACGACTTCCTTGAGACAGTGCTGCCACCGGCACGTCCCTGCCGCGATCCGTGAATCAGCGTGCCGTTGAATCTGCCCGCGGCGGCAGATGCTCGTCCCAGATGCGTTGCCAGACCCAGCCAAGCCCGGTCTGATCCAGTGCCATCGGCAGCTGGCGCGCCGGCACGGCGACCGGGGTGCCCCGCCGCAGGGCGCCGACCTGAAAGCGGAACGCGTACAGCGGCTCCTGCCCCATGCGCAGGTCGGTCACTACAATGGCATCATCCTTCAGGCTTGCCGCGTAGAAACCGTGGGTGAACCAGCGCAGCTTGCCCACGGGCCAGTGCTGCTCCAGTGGCTCCAGCAATTCCGGATGTCTGGGCCAGGCCTGCAGGCGCATGCGCTCGGAGCGGTCGAATACGGAGCGATGGCCTTCCAGGTAATGGCTGTCGGTCATGATCACGACCCGCCACAACAGGGTGGTGGCGGGTGCCGGAACGGTCAGCACCGAGGTGGCATCGATGCCCTGGCGATCCAGTTCGGCATGTACGGCGGTTTCGATCTGGTGGCTGGCCGCGATGCTCCAGCCCACGTAGCCGCTGCTCAGTAACAAGCCGACCAGGCATGGCCAGACTGGTCGATCAGGGCTTGCCTGCAGCCAGCCACCCTGCTGACGGGTGCGTCGGAAGGTGATGAGCAGACCCACCACCAGCGGCAGCGTGAAGGCGGGGTCGATGATGAACAGGGTCGACCACATGACCGTTGCGTCAGCCAGGGGCCAGAACAGATGCGTGCCATAGACGGTCAGGGCATCCAGCAGGGCATGGGTGCAGAAGACAAGCCAGCAGAACAGCAGGCAGCGGGGCCAGTCTGCGGCCGGTAGTCGATGCAGTCGCTGCACCAGCAGCGCGAACAGGGGGGCCAGTAACGTCAGGATCAGCAGTGAATGGGTGAATGACCTGTGGTAGACGAAATTGGCGACCGGATCGCCATGCCGAATGAGCACGTCCAGGTCGGGCAGAGTGGCCAGGGCCGCGCCCCAGAGTGCCGCCTTGCCGCCCAGCCGACGCCCGAGAGTGGCTTCTCCCAGGGCAGCGCCGAGCGCCATGTGGGTCAGTGAATCCATGCAGGCCCGAATCGCGATGCAAAGGCGAAATCCTGCCCGGGTGCGCCCCCTGGCTGCAAGCGCATGCGGGCGGGGCACGGCGGGACTTCTGTTTCCGGTTCAACCTCGGTAGTCTCGAATCGTTTTCCGGGGCCGCGAGCTGGCAACAACTGCATGCAGCCGGCTGCCCTGCCCGGGCGTATCATGCCTTGTATTGATATCCGTTCTAGAGTTTTGCGTTCAAGCGAGCGAGCCGGCAAGGTATCGGCTTGCCAGGAAAACCATGCTGCAGCGGGGAGCCGAACACCGATGACGAGTCCGGATGTGACGGAGCGGGTCAGAGTCACCAGGGGGCGCATGTTCGCCTTCGCATTGCCGGCAGCGCCGATCGCCGCCATGGGCCTGCCCCTGGCAGTGCACCTGCCGCCGTTCTACGCCAGTTCCATGGGGCTCGGACTGTCGGTGGTGGGTGCCATCTTCCTGCTGGCCCGGTTCTGGGACGTGTTCACGGATCCGGTACTGGGCATGGTCTCGGACCGCTTCTCTACCCGCTGGGGCCGGCGCCGTCACTGGATCGTGCTGTCGGTGCCGATCATGATGCTGGCCACGGTCATGATCTTCATGCCACCGTTCGAACAGGTTTCGGCGGCCTATGTGCTGTTCTGGCTGTTCGTCCTGTATATCGGCTGGACCCTGCTGTCGATCTCGCACATGTCCTGGGGCGCGGAGCTGACCCCTGATTACCACGAGCGTTCGCAGGTGCAGGGCGCGCGCGAGGTGGCGCTGATTCTCGGCATGGTGCTGGTGCTCACGCTGCCGGTGCTGATCGAGATGGCCGATCCCGAGAACCTGCAGGCGGCCAGGGTGGGGGCCATGGGCTGGTTCGTGCTGATCGCGCTGCCGCTGACGGTATTCATAGCGGTCACGCGGGTGCCGGAGCGGCCGACTCCCAGGCCGAAGCACATTCCCGTTTCCCAGGCATTCCAGGCTTTGATCGAGAGCCGGCCGCTGCGTCAGGTGTTGCTGGCCGACATCATCGCCGGCTTTGCGGGCGGTCTGACCTCCAGCATGTTCCTGTTCCTGGCCGAGGACGTATTGCAGCTGGGCGGTGTCTCCAGCCTGCTGCTGCTGTGCTACTTCCTGTCCGGGATGTGCTTCATTCCCCTGATGCTCCACTTCGCACGCCGCTTTGGCAAGCACCGGACTGCCGCTGCCTCCGCCGCCTTCAACGGCGTCACGCTGCCGCTGATCCTGCTGGTGCCTCCGGGCAACGCGGGCTTCGCCCTGATGGTGTGGATTTTCCTGGGCGTCAACATGGCCGCGGGGCCGTTCCTGTTCCGTTCGATCATGGCTGATGTGGCCGATCACGATAATGTGGCTACCGGCCGGGAACGCACCGGGCTGTTCTACGCCATGCTCACCAGCACCAGCAAGATCGGCGCTGCCGTGGCCATCGGCATCGGCTACGTGGCCCTGGACATGATCGGTTTCCAGCCTGGCGGCGAGAATGCCCAGTCGACGCTGAATGGCTTGCGCCATGTCTATGTCTGGCCCACCACCGTGCTGGTGCTGCTGGCAGCCTGGGTGCTGTGGCGATTCCCGCTGGACGAGCAGGCACAGGCTCGCAATCGCAGCATTCTCGAGGCGCGGCGG
>LFIK01005390.1_pt1 | contig 10273 bp, 5 predicted proteins | sample 643401 | NCBI WGS metagenome assembly LFIK01 (sample SAMN03777447, study PRJNA286221) | soda lake metagenome | biome: soda lake; feature: Kulunda steppe; material: water; isolation source: sample T5-Br brine of Lake Tanatar-5 | place: Russia: Kulunda steppe | collected 2010-07
CGCGTGCACGATAGACTTCAGGACAACTTGGACACACGGGGTGCCATGGATGCCTTGTGTGAATTGGTCAAGCAGACTAACATTTATCTTTCAGGCTGCGGTGGGACGGTAGCGTTGCCTCAATCGCTCCTTTTGGGCCACGTGGAGCAGTACGTTTCGAGGATCTTGTCGTGTTTTGGATTGACGGATGGTCTGTCGTTCACCTCGAATTCGGCGTCGGATCGAACATCTGCTTCGGATCATGTGGCTCCTTACATGGATGCATTGGCATCGTTCCGAGACGTGATCCGCAACATTGCACGCAGCGGAGGCGACGCATCTCAGATCCTTTCGGCGTGCGATCGCCTTCGCGACGAGACGTTGGTGGACTTGGGAATCCGTCTGGAAGACAAGGCCGACGGCAGCGTTTGGAAGCGCGACGATCCCGCCACCTTGCGGTTGGAGGTGGAGGAGAAGCGCAGGTTGGCTCGCGAGGCAGAACGTCTCAAAGCATCCCGCAAGGTCGCGGCCAAAGCCAAGGAGATCGCCAAATGGGAGCGTTTGTCCGCATCTCCCAGGACCGCCCTCTCCGACCGTTATTCCGCCTTCGACGTGGACGAGAATCCGACGCACGACATGCACGGCAATCTCTTGGAAGGGAAACCGTTGGACAAAGCGAAGAAAGAGGCCGAGAAGATTCGCAAGCAACGTGCGCAGTACGCGGACAAGGAGGCGCAAGAACCTGGTTTCTTGGACGCACTTCGTGCCGAGTGGCATCAGCTCACCGCGCAGGTGGAGGACATCTCCTTGGGATGAACGCTTCGATTACTCCACCTATTCGTCGTCGTCTCTCTCTTTCGCTTCCTTCCTTCCTTCCTGTCCGCACGTGCGCATGTCGCTGTTCGTCACGGTTGTGCCTCGAACGTTCCGTTGTTCGTCGGTTGGTCCCTTGCCGTTGCGTCGGTTGCAGGACACGTTCACTTGGTTGCGCGAGACGTGTGTTTCATTCTTTCTTGCGGGTCCACATGGTCTTGACGGCTTTGGAGATCCCACCACCAGGCGTGAGGTTGAGTTTGAGCAATCCCAGTGCAGTGATGGCGGTGAGGCCAAGCATGCCACCACGTGCCAGTCCACGTGCCATGGGTGGGACGTAGTCGGAGATGACGGCGTTCATTCCGATGTGTGCGTGGACGGGGATGGCTGCACCCAAGGCCAAGTCCACGGGTTTGATGGTCCATCCGTCTTTGTCCAGGTACCACGCCAGCGGCACCAATCCCGCCATGGCTTTGCTCACGCCGTGGTACAACGTTTGCACGCCGGGTCCTTCGTCGGCTGGTTCCACGTGGCACCGTCCATGCGTCCGCCTGCGTCAGCTCCTCCTCCTCTTCCTCTCCCACGCTCCTCCACCTTCGCCGCGCACGCACGCACCTACGAGGGCTCGCCTCCACAAGCTCTGCGCACGTGCTTGGGACGCCATCGCCACACCACCACCTGCACGTTCCACACCCTCTCTCCCTCTCACTGCCTGGGACAGAGATGGAGGGAGCGATCGAGAGAGGGGGTGGGTCTCGGTGGGTTTCGTTCGGGTGGTTTCCTGGGTCACCGTGGGTTTCGAAAGGGGATTGATCCGGGTTCGAAAGGGGATTCGATCCGGGAGTCGTCCCTTTGGGGAGAGACCGTGGATCCATCCACTCCTCCCAACCAGGGACCACACCGCTGAGGAGAGAGGGAGGGTTGTAAGACGCGACCCGCGGAGGACGAGGGGGGAGGGAGGGGGATCCTCTGCGACGCATGCGGTGGCATCCGCTGGGATCGAGAGGGGGTGTGGTCGACGACGTCCCCACGAGTACGAAACTGGAAAGGACGACGGACGTGGCGCAGCACGCGCCGCCACGATCGCACACGTGCACGTCCACGTGCGCAGGCGCTCGGAGCGGTCGGAGGGGGGGTAGGAGACGTGCGTGGGGGCTGCGGAAGGAGGCGCGTGTCGGCGGGTGCGCGGGAAGGAGGCGATGCCAGGGAAGAAAGAGAAACGTGGACAACACGGACGAGGTGGGAATGGAGGTGGACACAACGGACAGACGTCCAACCAAGGACACGGTTCCAAGCGAAATGGAGGAGGGAATCCAACCAACGGAAACAAAAGCGATCCGGTGGAACAGCAAAAACACGTGCAACCGTACCTGGAACCAGCCCAAAGGATCGAACAAGCCAGACCCTTCTGGGAACACATACCCCCCGAGAAAAGAAAACAACTCCTCGAAATCGACGTGGAAAAATTGCTGGAATACACCAAAGCGTCGCTGCAAGTCATGGAACAACTGGGTGCGCCGGAAAACAGAGACATCGAAGAGTACGAACAGATCCTGAAGACCGGAATCCGAAGACAACAAGAAAAAGACACCTGGAAGAGATGGATCTGGCACGATCAAGAATTCGCCAGCGCGGAAGAGTTCAGGGACCATCTCGCCAAGGTGGCCAGGATACATCCAGGAAAAGGATGCGCGAGCTGCGGAGCCACCACCATACTTGGCAGGTGCTGGAAAATCCTGCGGGAACCGAACGAGAAAGAATGCTATCTCTGCGGCGACTGCAAAGAACAGCAAGAACAGGCCAACAGCACACCGTACAAGGTGGAGGAAATGGAAGGGATCCCGCCCATCCAAGAGAGAGAAAAAGGTAAGGAGAAAGAGCAGCCAGCAGAAGCTGCACTGAGGGAACGGATGAAAGACCTGATCTCCTACGTGCATGATTCCACGAGATCTTTCCACGAAGAGCATCGCCAAAGGAACGATAGGAATAGGAGACACAGGGACATGGACATCGACGAATCACGGGAGGCCAATATCTCCCATATCCAGCACATGCTAAGCATGCTTTCCAGGGAACAGGATTCACTCTACCACACCTGTTACGTCCCGATATCAAAGTTTGCTTCGGCCTGTGCAGCCAGGATCGATGGAAGGAATAGGTCAGATCAAGAACTTTTCAATGACCTCGAAATCCTTTCATACGAAGACATCAATCGTATCTATGATTTCCTGCTTGAAAAAATTGAGACATACACTGTAAAGCAAGGAGATCCAGAGGAAGAGGAGAAAGAGATGGGAGATATTGATCTATTTGCAGTGTCAGAAGATGGGAGAGGGCTCAGAGTCCACCCAAAGTGGCTGCAACACCTGGAAGAACGTAAGCTTGGAGATGATGGCCAGCCTCAACGAATGGAAGACGAAGAGCTGAAGGGGATGCAAGGGGCTGCCCTGGGTCTGGTGCTGGAATGGATTTACGGGAGCATTATCTGCACCGCAGAAAAGGCGAGGGAAGTTGCAAGACGACCCCTAGCAGAGGACTTGCCGGCACCAAGTGCGGAATTGGGTTACATGGCCGTGGTTCAGCAACATAACATGATGAACCACTGGCGAAACATGATTAGCACGGCCAAGGGCCTATTGGGGAAGATGTTGGAGAGCAGGAAGCAGATTGGGGACGTAGATTCTCTCAAGCAGAAGGAGGAGCACACCAAGGAAGAGGTGTTGCAGTTGCTTAGAAGAGAAGAGCTTCTCACCCAAGCCAAGATAGAGATGCTGAACTTCAAGCACTGGGCAGGAGAAAAGGAGGTCAAGAAGCTTCGCACTCAGCTTGGTGTTAAGGAGCCTCAATACCAACGATTGAAGCTTGAGTTTGAGGAAGCTAAATTGGAGAAGTTCAAGGCTGAGAGAGGCAAAGGTGATGGTCATGGCCACCATCGAAACTCGGAGGCCATCATGCAAGAGCACATGGAGCTTCAGACTGCCCTGCAAGAAAGCACACTTGAACTCAAGCGAATTCAGGCAAGCCTCTCCCAGCTTCAGCATGAGCAGAGCCACCGAACGCAAGAGATTACCCAGCTGACGAGGTCATGGTTGGTTCAGATTGGTAGCATGATCAACAAGCTGGAAGGGAAGTTTCGTGCTCCAAGCTCTTCACCTGAGTCTACCGCAAGCAAGGAGACGACAGGAGAGGAGGAAGATGTGCAGCAGCTTGCCATTGTTCGCAGCGTTATGAAGCAATTTGCAGATGATGTGAAGAAACAGCTGTACACAACCAAAGAAGACCTGGAAGTGTTCAACGGCATAAAGGAAGGGATAAAAAACATGGAGCGACATATTGAAGATGGATACGCTGTTCTTAGCCATCTTCAGACTCACCTGTTGAACGTAAGTTGCGATGATATAGGGGCTGTGATTGGGGGCAATATGTGCTTGCCTTTCCTCCAGGACAAATTGGACTCTGCGGCACTGGATTATGCAGCTGAAGAAGCGGCAAAAGCGGAAGCGGCTGTGATCGCATTGGAGCAGGAGGAGGAATTGCGAAAGAATGCAGAGAAGCAAAAGAAGGAGAGGCAACGCATGAAACGCAAGCAAAAGGAGCGTGAAGAGCGAGAACAGAAGCTGGCTGCAGAGAGGGAAGCTCTGGCCAGGAAGCAGGCAGAAGAAGAGGAAGCGCGGAAAGCTGCGGTACAGAAGGCGGAGGAAGAACGCATCCAGCGAGAGATTGAGTTGCAAGAGAGATTAAAGGAAGAGGAACGGTTGCGAGAACTGCGCAAGCAACAACTCTTGGCAGAGGAGGGGGGGTACTGGAAGCTTAGGTTAGAACAAGAGCTGAAGGAAAAGGCTGTGTACAAAGAAGTAGAAGCAGGTGAAGTGGAAGCAGAGGAGGAAGCAAAGATTGCATACACGGAACACAACTCCAGTGACTCAGGTTGGGAGAGCACAGGAAAGAGCAGACGCAAGCAAGAAAAGCACAACAGCCAAAGAAGGAGTCCAGAACGGGACCGTCAAGGCTCAAAGCAAGAAGTCAAAGAACACAAACGAGAAAAGAAACGCAAAGCGCCTAAAAAAGAGAACGCAAACGGAGCGCTAGTGGGCGGGGATCAGGCGAAGCTTAGCCAGACAGCAGCATCTGGCCTGCCCGCGCTTTCGGCAGAATCTAGAACTTCGTCCTCCTCTAGCTCGAGCCAAGTTGGCTTACCATCTGCGTTGGTAGAATCAGCAGAGCTGGGGGAAAGTGAGATCCCTGCTCCTGGAGCAGTGGAACCACTTCAAGACGAAATTGCCAAAAGGCAGCAAGTACATGAAACACCAGTGGATAATGTGGAGTTAGCATTAAGTAGGAAGGTGTCTCCTCAACCTGCTGCCCCTAGTGCAGCGCATAATGCTGAAGAAAGTAGGACATCAAAAACCTCCAATACTGATGAGGTCCCTGCACCCACAGCCACCACCACCACCGTGGCTACCTCCGCTAGTTTGGCATCCCCCGCAGAGACTTGGTCCGCCTCACCTTCTAATGCTGCACCAGTTAGTATCATCCATCCCGCTAGGAGAGAAGGAAGTGCAAAGGAAGGCTTGCCAAATCATGCGCACGCAATGCCTCCAATGCCACAGCCGGTGCCGCACCATGCTATGGCAGGGTCAGCACCAGTATTTGGAAGTATGGGAGTGCCTGCACCAATGCCTGTTGCGCCTCACCCGGGTGGTCGCGTCATGTACTTCATGCCTCCACGGCATGGGATACCACACATGCCCGTCCCAGTGGGACCCCACATGCCAGGATTTGTTGCACCGGGAATGAAGCAAATGGTGCAAATGCCACAAATGTATCCTGGCTCAGGCCCTCAAGGTGCAGGGACATCTTTCCCACCTCATGGACCAGCAGTCCAAGCGCCAAAGTTCAATGCATCCAAACAGCTCAGTGTGGGTGCCAAACCTTTTGTCCCATCAAAGTTCAAGGAGAAGGGAACTGTATCAACATCGTCGGATGCAGAGGAAGCAGTCCCAACAATGAGACTGATCACTAAGGACAAGCCGCTCTCCCGCCCTGCTGAGAAAAAGGAGGCGGAGACACAGAAGCCATCCGATTCTGAGGTAATCCAAACAAAGGAAGCAAAAGTAGACAGTGTTTCTGATGTGGCCCAGACACCTCCATCAACTGAAGTGTCAAGTTCTGTCGAAGAAACAAGCGACTTGTCGAAGGAACCTGAGCAAGGAGTTGCTGTGAAAGCCAAATGGGCAGCCGTGGCAGCGAAGGAAATGCCAACAACAGCCCTTCGCGATGCGAGGGTGCAGCCAGGCAATGTAAAGGCAGCAAGCAAAGTGCCTCACAACGCTGCAAAGCCAGTGCAGAGGACGTCACAGGAAGGGGAAAAAGCAAAGGAATCAGTTCAGGAAAGCTCAGTGCAGGAGCAACCCCAACCGGTGAGGTCCAAGAGTGGTGTGTGGAAGAGAGCTGGAAGGAGGAAGGGAGGCAGTCAGGTGGAGGAAATGCCAGATGATGCAGTCATGGGGACTGGGCTTGTCAACAAATCAGGAGATTTCAACTGTTTCCTCAATGTTATCATACAGTCCCTCTGGCACTTGGAAGACTTCAGGAGGGAGCTTCTACGGGTAAAGCCTAGCAACGGAGCAACTGAGATAGCCGAATGGGGGGTAGTGAAGGCCCTGCAGCATGTGTTTTCCGACATCTCCAACGACATACGAAGAGGGGACGAGGATAGCGTAGTGGACCCAACGGAGTTACGGGAGGCTCTTAGCAATTTGTACGAGGGCTCCAAACTCTTCCGCAAAAACGAGATGAACGATGCATCTGAGGTGCTGGCTGTACTTTTTGAGTGCATCTGCAAGACTTTGAAGGAGTGTAGGGGTGAGAAAGACACCTTTGTGCACAAGCTCTTTGGTTTAGGTGGTGGCTGGTTCTTCCATATTGTGTTTAGCCAAGCCCTGAGGGCCACAGTCGAAGCAAGCAAGAAGGATTTGACTACTCATGATCTGCTGCTAGAAACCGAAAAGTCCTTGAATGAGGGAAGGCTGGACAGCGCTGGATCTGCACTTTACATTACCGGAGACAAGTTTCCGAACATCTTCACATTGGTCATCGCCTGGCATACGGCACATGCTTCTTGCGAAGACATCAGCATTGTGGTGGAGAATCTTGGGGAAGAACTAGATGTTGCAAAGATTCTGGGCAAGGAATCCAGGCCAGAGCAAGTTCATAGGTTGCGGGGAGTTGTGTGTTTCCGCGGGTCACATTACCATGCCTATGTCCGAAGTGAAAAACTAGATAAGTGGCTTTTATTCGATGATGCCACCATCCGGCAGGTAGGCACATGGCAGAATGTGAAAGACAGCTGCATTTGTGGTCAGATACAGCCATCAGTGCTCTTTTACGAACTGCTCATCTGATTCATGAAATTGAAAAAATAATGCGTCTCAACTTTCTTGTGCCGACCTACTCGCCATCTTTTGTTGCAGAATCATGAACTCATTGAGTGGTTCCCTACTTTCCCCTCACGCCGCATGACTTGGGCTGCGGAAAGCAATTCCAACGCACAGTAACGAGGGCCTCGTATCCTACTTGAATCTTTTCTTGAACGTTTGTGCAACTATGAGAGGAAAAGCAATGGTTGCATCGCAGCAGACTTTGACCGGTGACGCATCAGCTCTGATCTTGCCCCAAGACACCGCTTCATCGGGCCGCGCGCCAGAGTCACTTCCGTCAAATTCCTGGGCTGTGTTCACAAATACAGCAAAATCAGCTCCGTTCCTCATCAGATTGGCATTGCAGATATGGTGCTTCGGCAACCCACCCCCCAGTATGATGATACCCGTCTTGCGAGGTTTAGCGTACACGGCTTCATTGTTCATCGCTACAATATCGCCAACAATATCAATCTGCAATCCTGGGTTTTTGAAGGCATGGAAGTAGATCATGTCTCCCATGGACCCATCAGTCAGCGCTGGGCAGTAGACTGGGATGTTGTTCTTGTAACACCAATAATACACAGATTCTGTACAATCAATCTCCTTTCCAAGCCGATGAATGATTTTGGAAGGAGTCCACGTTACACCTTCTCTCTCTTGCTCCACAAGTAGTTGATCGAGGATGGGCACAAACCAATCCTCAAACTTACAGTAATTGTCATTAGGCACAATCAGGTTGCCGATGCGATTCATCCCTTTTTCTCTCAGATCCTTTCCTTTGAGACTGAAATCGCCCAAGTAGGTCTTGGCCATGCATTTGATGAAATCTTCTTCCACACCGCCAGCTGTGGTCACCAGCACATCCACCATCCGGTTCTTGACCAGGTACAGGATGGACTCTCGAACTCCCGAAGAGATGAGGTTGGAGGTGAATCCCAAGAAGATTTTCGTGCGCACTAGATGTCCATGCACCTCCTTTTCATCGCCATTTGCACCGCCATCGTCATTAACGTCGTGTTCGAGTCGCCAGTCCAACATTCGGTTCACTTCGTCCATGGCTCTTCCAAGGGCGGTGGCTTGGAATCCAGACCGCACCATCGACTCCAGGAGCTTGTTGTAATCCGTCTCTTCTTCCTCGAAGGCGTATCCTTGCACGTGCGGCGTCCCATCCTCCACCTCGGAGCTGCGCTGCAGCACAGCTTCCGCCGCCGCGTCCATCGCCGCCGACACTACGGTACTACGGGTCGTCCTTCGTTGGTCCAAGATATGTCCCGTTTCTATGTGGAAGATGGCTTCCACACCACACTACCACGACATGGGTAGTGTTCCAACGCACCACGTGCACGATGGCAGTCGTGAAAGGTGGCGGAGGAACCGTGGAAAACGATGCTTGAGCGAGGAAAGGCACTTGCGGGAGGATGGACGGAGCGAAGACGGATGTGGTTGGGAGAACACGGAAGACAATGGCGGGCGTTTGACGTGGTGCAAATCTCGACGAATTCGTGAACGTTCCATTCCTTCCTTTCCGTCCTGGTACGATGCACGCACATTCCATTCTGTTTTGGATGCAAGAGAAAGGTCGGCAACTCCCATGCCATCCTTCCACCAATGGTGGCTCCTTGGAAAGCAGACATCCCCTGTGCCATGGACCACTCTCTCCAAGCTTGACCACTGGAATTTCCCACGATCCTTGGATGGGTTCCACGTGTTTGGACGGCCTTCTACCCTTTGGCAGGGCTGGGATTCGCGAACCTCGTCTTTGCATACGAAGGCGTGTCTTCTCAAGCGTCGTTGGCGCACACATCTCCCATCCGGCCTCCACAACCGTCTGGTTCGGACCGGATGTGGGGTCCACAACCGTCTGTGATACCGTTACGGGCGGTGTGTCTCCAGGCAAGCGGTTGTGGATGCCACATCCGGTCACACGTTCACACTGTGCAACTCGTGCGCGGAGGCGTGCGCTTGGAATGGCGGAGAAGAACTTGGACAGCGTGCGACAGCTCTTTCGAGACTGCCTGAGGCTGGCGGACTACCTGTCCACGCGACAAGGCAGCCGAGAAGCCTTGCGACAGCAAGTGCGCCTTGCGTTTCGGAAGAACTTGGACGAGAAAGACCCGGAGAAGATCGAAGAACACAAAGAAGCGTGCGTCGCGATGCGTGGTGGTCGAACGAAGCGCGAAGAAGGAGAGAGAAAAGATGTCGGAGCGTAGAAGCGAGATTGCGTGCCGTCACCTGCACGTGGTGTCCTGGACTGACGTGAAACGGCGACCTCTTGGACGTGGGAATCCAACGAACCGACGGGTTGGACGTGCTCGTCCTTCGTGGTGCTTGTGCACGTCCGCTTGAAACGGAACGCTTGGGATGCAGGGCACGTCGGGGTCTCTCGAACTACATGTTTTACGAAGCCAAGCGCATGGCCAAGGAAGCGAAGGATCAACGCAAGTGAGTCGGATTGTCTCTCCTCGCTAAGCAGGCCCGACCATGGCACGGCCTTTGCAATGGTATGGCATGGCTTTGGCCTTCTTCCACGTCTCGGAATTGGCCTTGGAATGGTTGCACAATCGACAAGAGTTTGATTTCTTCGGATCCCTGCTGATCTCAAAGCCATACGTGCTTGCCCATGGCGCCGGACTCCTCGAATTCGGAGTGGAATCTTGGCTCCTTCCCAGCATGAAGGCACACGAGGGAATCATGTGGATGGGTGTCTTCTTTGTTCTTCTCGGCGAGAGCATCAGAAAGGCTGGCATCATCGTCGGAAAACATAACTTTACCCACCAAATCCGGACGAGCAACGCAGACAAAAGAAACGTGCTGGTGAAACATGGTATTTACAAGTGGGTGCGGCATCCAGGGTACTTGGGCTGGTTTATTTGGGCCCCAGCTACCCAAGTTGTTTTGATGAATCCGCTCTGCACGATCGCTTTCACAGTGGTAGCTCAGCGATTCTTCCGGGAGCGCATTCCGTATGAAGAGCAGTATTTGCGACAGTTTTTCCCACAAGAGTACGAGGACTATGCTAGGCAAACTTCCAGCTGGATTCCAGGGATTGCGTGATGGCC
>LFIK01005394.1_pt1 | contig 10268 bp, 9 predicted proteins | sample 643401 | NCBI WGS metagenome assembly LFIK01 (sample SAMN03777447, study PRJNA286221) | soda lake metagenome | biome: soda lake; feature: Kulunda steppe; material: water; isolation source: sample T5-Br brine of Lake Tanatar-5 | place: Russia: Kulunda steppe | collected 2010-07
GGATAACCACGCGGATTTCGCTGCAGTGACCGGCCAGGGCTTCGTCAATGGAGTTATCCACCAGCTCGAACACCATGTGATGCAGCCCCGTGCCGTCATCTGTATCACCGATGTACATGCCGGGTCGTTTGCGTACGGCATCCAGTCCCTTGAGTACCTTGATGCTCGATGAGTCGTAGGCCTGCTCGCTCATTGACTGCTCCATCATGAAGTCTGTCGTTCCAGTGGTGCCAGCTGCCCCTCTCCCGATGGTGAACGTTTCACGTGAAACATGGCCACGGGAGTTGCGGGCTGCCACAGATCTGCCAGGGCGTCGTGATCGACGCTGGTGATGAACGCCTGGCAGTGCATACTTTCCAACCAGTGGCAGAACACCCGGCGGTGGGCGCTGTCCAGCTCGGCCGGGAGATCATCGATCAAGTAAAGGCATTTGCGTTCGGTGGCTGCCTCCAGAAGCCGCCCCTGGGCCAGCTTGAGCGCGCTTACCACCAGCTTCTGCTGCCCCCGGGAGAGAACCTCCACTGCAGGACGTCGATCAAGCCTGACGGCCAGGTCGGCCCTTTGAGGCCCCTGCTGGGTAAACCCCATCTGCCTGTCCACACTTCTTCCCTGCCTCAGGATCTCACCGAGTTCCCGGCGCTTGTCCCAGCCGCGCGAATAACGCAACTGAAGCCCTGGCAACGGCATCAGGCCGGCCAGTGTCTCATCGAACACGGGGAGAAAGGCATCCACCCATTCGTTACGCATGACATCGATGCGTTCGCTCCAGTGAACGAATTCATGCTCCCAGGCCGACAAGGAATTTTCGTCCATTCTACCATGCCTAAGCAGTGCATTCCGATGTTTCAGCGCCCTGCGAGCGCGCTGCCAAGCCCCTAGAAACTCATGTTTCACGTGAAACACACCCCAATCGAGGAATTCTCTCCGCCCACCCGGAGGCCCCTCAAGGAGGCGAAAGGCATCGGGGTTGATCAACTGCAGCGGGAGTGTCTCAACCAGGCGAGAGAGACGATTAACACGCTCACCGGAGAGGCGAATATCCAGTTCACTCTCATCACGGCGCCGTCGCACGCCAAAGGGGAGTGGAGGATCACCGGCCAGCCGACCATGAAGGACTATGCTGTCCGCATCATGAGAGATCACATGGCGCATATGGCGGGTGCGAAAGGAACGACCCATACCGAGAACATGAATACCTTCGAGCAGGCTCGTCTTGCCACTACCATTGTCTCCCGTCACCAGGTTGATTCGAGATCCCGGTTTAAAATCAATGGATTGCAGGTTTCGAAGACCCTGAAAAGAGAGTCGATCTAGAGGCATGGGCACGCACTGGCAGGGCGGCATTGGATGTGCCGCCGGTGGTAACTAGAGACGCATGGGCATGACGACATAGAGGGCATCGCCCCCCCCTGGCTCCTCCATCAGCGCACTACTGTTAGGGTCGGCCAGGGTCATCTGCACGCGATCCTCGTCCAGTGCGTTCAGCACGTCAATCAAGTAGCCGACGTTGAATCCGATCTCCAACCCCGGGCCACTGTACTCGATGGCAATATTCGCTTCGGCCTCTTCCTGCTCAGGGTTGTTGGCCATGACCTTGAGGTTGCCTTCGGACAAATGAAGACGCACCCCGCGGTACTTCTCGTTGGAGAGAATCGCGGTGCGCGAGAGCACCTGGCGCAGTTCGGCACGCTCAGCGATGAACACCTTGTCGCCTCCGCGAGGCACGACACGCTCATAGTCGGGGAACTTGCCATCAACCAGTTTGGAAGTAAAAGTGAAATCCCCGGTATGAGCGCGAAGGTTGCTGGCCCCCAGCGTTAGGCTCACCGGCTCATCACCGTCGTCCAGCAGGCGCACAAGCTCAAGGATGCCCTTGCGCGGCACGATCAACTTCTGAGCCGGCTCCACCTGAATCTCGACGGAGCGAGAGCAGACCGCTAGACGATGCCCGTCGGTAGCAACCGCTCGCACCAATCCGGAACGCATCTCCAACAGCATGCCGTTCAGGTAGTAGCGCACGTCCTGCTGAGCCATGGCGAAAGAGGTCGAGTCGATCAACTGCTTCAAGACGCCTCGCGGCAGGGCCAACTCGACGCTACCCTGGCTGTCTTCGATATTGGGGAACTCAGCCACCGGCAGGGTAGAGAGCGTGAATCGCGAGCGACCGCTGCGCAGCACAGCCCTGCCTTCCTCCAGAGAGAGTTGAATCTCGGCTTGATCGGGCAGCGACTTGCAGATATCCATCAGCTTGCGAGCCGGCACCGTGGCAGCCCCCTGCTCGTCCACCTGGCTAGCCACCGTCCTCCCGATCAGCTCCACTTCGAGGTCGGTACCGGTTAGCGAGACCTGATCCTGGTCGACCTGGATCAGCACGTTGGAGAGCACCGGCAGTGTCTGGCGTCGCTCCACCACACCTGCCACCAGCGTCAGCGGTCTCAGCAGCGCTTCGCGGGAGATGGAAAATTTCATGTCGACTCCACGTCTGTTCCTTAAGAATTGCAGCTCGCGCGGCCAGGGCCGAACGACTTTTGAATCATTTAACCATAGCTGAGCCTCGGGAGGTGCTAGCGGGCATGGATGCAGGGATTGCTGACATATCTGCCAGTGGTCGATCCAGTGCGCTTAGCTCGAGACATTGGAAACCGACCTGTCAACTAGTCAGCAAACGCAACAGATTCTTGTAGTCCTCTCGGATATCCGAGCTCTCCTCCTGCAACGACTTTACCTTGCGGCAAGCGTGCAACACCGTGGTGTGGTCGCGCCCACCGAAGGCATCACCGATCTCGGGCAGACTATGGTTGGTCAGCTCCTTTGCCAGTGCCATGGCGACCTGGCGCGGGCGTGCCACAGAGCGAGAACGCCGCTTGGAGAGCAGGTCGGCTAGCTTGATCTTGTAATACTCGGCCACGGTACGCTGAATGTTGTCTACCCCCACCTGCTTGTCCTGCAGGGCCAGCAGATCCTTGAGTGATTCCCGAATGAAATCCTGGGTGATTGTCTTGCCCATGAAATGGGAATCGGCAATCACCTTCTTCAAGGCTCCCTCCAGCTCACGCACGTTGGAACGAATCTTCTGGGCTATGAAGAAGGCGGCATCGTGGGGCAGGTCGACCTTGGCTTGGTCGGCCTTCTTCATCAGGATCGCCACACGGGTCTCCAGCTCCGGCGGCTCGATCGCCACCGTCAACCCCCAGCCAAATCGCGACTTGAGACGCTCTTCGACCCCGCTGATCTCCTTGGGGTAGCGATCCGAGGTAAGAATCATCTGCTGACCGCCCTCGAGGAGTGCATTGAAGGTGTGGAAAAACTCCTCCTGGGAGCGCTCCTTGCCGGCGAAAAACTGAATGTCATCGATCAGCAGCGCATCGACGCTGCGATAGAATCGCTTGAAGTCATTAATAGCGTTGAGCTGCAGCGCCTTGACCATGTCGGCCACGAAACGTTCGGAGTGCAGATAGACCACACGTGCGTTCTCGCGCCGTGTTGCCAGGGCGTTGCCCACGGCATGCATCAGGTGGGTCTTGCCGAGACCGACTCCTCCGTAGAGGAAAAGAGGATTGTAGGCACCTCCGGGGTTTTCGGATACCTGACGGGAAGCGGCTCTGGCCAGCTGGTTGGACTTGCCTTCGACGAAGGTTTCGAAGGTGAAATTGGGGTTCAAGCCGCTGGTGTGCTTGAGGCTGCCTTCGACCTGCACCTGACGACCTCCAGCGGGACGTCGGCCACTCCTATCATCACGCATGGAGTCAAGGTCACGATCGTCGGCCACATTGCCGCGGGGCTGGGTATGCACGGCAGGCGCCGACGGACGACGAGGCGCGGCCGACACCGGATCACCCAGATCACGGGGCTGGGGCTGAGGCGACGAGCGCCGACTACCAACCGACAACATTATCTTGGGCGGCTTGGCCGGCGACAGTTCACGCATCAGCTCGCCGATTCGCTTCGCGAACTTGTCGCTGACCCAGTCGCGGACGAAGCGGTTGGGTGCCAAAAGACACAGCTCTCCCGACTCCCCCTCTTCCGCCTGCAGCGGACGGATCCAGGTGTTGAACTGCTGGGAATTCAGCTCGTCCTGGAGAGTGTCCAGACACTGTTGCCAGAGAGCTAGCGCCACGCGGCCTCACCATCGGTTGGAAAACGGTCGCATATTGTATCGTCCTCGGGGATGGTTATCCACACCCCGCACTGGCTGAGCGCTGGCTGTGGAAAACTTCTCCCGAGCCCTTGGGGCAGCCTTTCTCGAGCGCTGGGGATCGAGACACACTGTGAACAATCGATCGTTGCATCCACCGTTTGCTCACATGCAGTCCCCTGCTATCCCACCGCTTATCCACCATCTAGCCTTCGCTATAGGCCCATGATAGATATTCATAAAACAAAGTTATCCACAGATGCCGTCCCCAGTATTAATAACAGGTATAATATAAAGATCTTAATTTTTAATGGTAGGGGGAATCGTCAAGATGAACCCCCTCAACGCCGATCGATAGCCGTCTGAGGCTTGCCCCGTCACCACTTCGAGAACGAAGCAGTACGGAAAAATTGCACCCGAGCCGCGATATCATTACAATTTCCGGTCTTGAGTCGAATACACACGAGTTCCTCTGCGGAATTCGAACGTCTTGAAATTATCAATTCTTCCAGAAAACCACGTGGGATTAATAAGTTATGAAACGCACCTTTCAGCCCAGCGTTCTGAAGCGTAAGCGCGTGCACGGCTTCCGTGCTCGAATGGCCACCAAGAACGGCCGTGCCGTCCTGTCTCGGCGTCGTGCCAAGGGTCGCAAGCGCCTGAGCGCCTGATCACGGACTGCACATGTCCCGTCAGGACTTCCCCCGCCGTTTGCGTCTGCTGACGGCAGGGGATTATCGGCAGGTCTTCGAGAGCGCGGTTTACAAGGTTCATGGCAAGGGTCTCATGATCCTGGCGGCGCCCAACGAGCTTGGGCATCCTCGTCTTGGCCTGATTGTCAGCAAGAAGAACCTTCGCCGTGCCGTCGACCGTAACCGCCTCAAGCGCCTCGCTCGCGAATCCATTCGCTACCAGCAGCAACATCTGCCGGGAGTGGATATCGTGCTGATGGCCAGACGAGGCGTAGGGGATCTGGACAATAAGATCCTGCACCGTCAGCTGCACGGGATGTGGCGTCGTCTGGAGCGTGAGGCAAGTAAAGCCGCAGGCGATGACCAGACAACGGTCGAGGCAGCCAACGCGAACGCCAGTCAGGACGGATGACCGGTTAGTCAGGAGTCATCACGATGTCAAGACTCTCATTGATGGTAATCACTGATCCTGCCGGCACTGCCGCCGATAGTTCGTGTTTGGCATCCAGCCTGCCGTTGGCAGGCTTTTGTCTATCTCGGGCAGATGCTTTCCATCTCGCCCTCGGCAAGTTCACTACCCATCGGGCAGAACCTTCATGGACGTAAAACGACTCCTATTGCTGATCCCCCTGGCGGTGCTCGCCTACCTGATCGTTGTGCAGTGGAATCAGGACTATAGCCAGGTCTCCCCTGAGCCCGAGGCCCCCTCCTTCACCAGCAGCCCAGCCAATGGCGAGGCTCGGCAAACCGACGACTCGGATGGCCTGGCCGTGCCGGCGACGCCTAGTGCTTCGGGCGACGTCAGTCAGGCGATGCCTGACACGACGAGCCCTGCTTCCAGCGGTCGCGACCTGATTGCAGTAGTCACCGATGTACTGGATCTGCGAATCGATCCCCAGGGCGGCGACGTCGTCTACGCAGCGTTGCCACAGCACAGGCTGACGCTCGACTCGGACCGGCCCTATGTGCTGCTCTCGGATAGCGAGAGTCGCAGCTACGTGGCTCGTTCCGGTCTGCAGCTCGACGGCCAGGCTGGCCGCATCGCCTTCACCCCGGATCAGACCGAACACCGCCTGGCCGAGGACGATAACCGTCTCGAGGTCGACCTGCGTGCCGAGGTCAACGGCATCGACGTCATCAAGCGCTTCACTCTCGAGCGTGGCAGCTACGCGGTGGACGTCAACTATTACCTGGCCAACAATACCGAAGAGCCTGTTACCGCTCGCTTTATTGGTCAGTTGGCCCGAGACAACAGCCCGGATCCCTCCAGCGGAGTGGCCATGGGCATGAGCTCCTATCTCGGTGCGGCCTACTCCACTCCCGAGAGTCGCTACGATAAGGTCGACTTCGACGACATCCAGCGTGGACGCTTCGATAATGTTGACGCCCAGGGTGGCTGGGTGGCGATCATCCAGCACTACTTCGCCTCGGCCTGGGCGCCGTCCCAGAATCAACAGAATCTCTATTACGCCACCACCGACTCTCAAAATCGCAACGTGGCCGCTTTTGCAGGACCGGTTAGCAGCGTCGCTCCCGACGGCGAGGCGCGCCTGGGCGCGACTCTCTACATGGGGCCCAAGATTCAGGACTATCTGGAGGCCGTGGCCCCCAACCTGCGTCTCACCGTGGACTTTGGCTGGCTGTGGTTCATTGCCAACCCGCTGTTCTGGCTGCTTGACCAGATCCACAGCCTCATCGGTAACTGGGGCTGGTCCATCGTCTTCCTGACCATTGTGGTCAAGCTGGTGCTGTGGCCGCTCTCTGCCAAGGCCTACAAGTCCATGGCCCGCATGCGCAAGCTGGGCCCGGAAATGCAGCGCCTCAAGGAGCAGTACGGCGACGATCGCCAGAAGATGTCCCAGGAGATGATGAAGTTCTACCAGAAGGAAAAGATCAATCCTCTGGGTGGCTGTCTACCGATCCTCGTTCAGATGCCGGTGTTCATCGCGCTCTACTGGATGCTGCTGGAATCCGTAGAACTGCGCCATGCGCCCTTCATGTTCTGGATCCAGGATCTGTCGGTGAAGGATCCCTACTTCATCCTGCCGATCCTGATGGGCGCCTCGATGTTCGTGCAGCAGCTGCTCAATCCGACGCCTCCGGACCCCATGCAGGCGAAGATCATGCGCATGCTGCCCATTGTCTTCACCTTCTTCTTCCTGTGGTTCCCGGCTGGTCTGGTGATCTATTGGGTGGTCAACAACATTATCTCCATCGCCCAGCAGTACGCCATCACGCGCAAGATCGAGAACGATCCCAGTATCGGCAAGGGCATGAAGACCAAATAGCAGGCAGTCTCTTGCCAACATCAGACCCCCGCCCCGTGCGGGGGTCTGGCGTTTGTGAGACCGGAATCGGACAATGTTCAGTCACCACGAGGAAACTCCCATGGCCAGCCTGCACGACCTGGACACCATCGCCGCACTCGCCACGCCGCCCGGCCGAGGCGGCGTGGGTATCATTCGCGTCTCTGGGCCCCTGAGCGTGCTGATCGCCGAGGCGGTAGTAGGCCACTGCCCTCCCCCACGCCACGCGCACTACGGGGCCTTCCAGGGCGAAGAGCACGTGATCGATGAAGGCATCACTCTCTTCTTCGAGGGGCCCCACTCCTTCACCGGCGAGGACGTGCTGGAGATGCAGGGCCACGGCGGCCCGATGATCATGGACCTGCTGCTGGCGCGCTGTGTGGCGCTCGGCGCACGCCTGGCCCGCCCCGGCGAATTCTCGGAACGCGCCTTCCTCAACGACAAGCTCGACCTTGCCCAGGCCGAGGCGATCGCCGACCTGATAGACGCAAGCTCCCGGGCCGCCGCCGAGAATGCCCTGCGCTCACTGCAGGGAGACTTCTCTCGGCGAGTCGAGGGGCTGGTACAGCGACTCATCGAACTGCGGATCTACGTGGAGGCGGCCATCGATTTTCCGGAGGAGGAGATCGACTTCCTGGCCGACGGTAAGGTGGCCGACAGGCTCGCCGGGGTAATGGCGGAACTGGCCGCGGTGCGCGCCGCCGCCGGTCAGGGCGCGCTGATGCGCGAGGGGATGAGCGTTGTGATCGCCGGGCGACCCAACGCCGGCAAGTCCAGCCTGCTCAACGCCCTCACCGAGCAGGAGACCGCCATCGTTACCGACATCGCCGGCACGACTCGGGACGTCCTGCGTGAGCATATCCACATCGACGGCATGCCGCTGCACATCATCGATACCGCCGGGCTGCGTGACACACCGGACGCCGTCGAGCAGATCGGCGTGGCCCGGGCCTGGGCGGAGATCGAGAAGGCCGATCGGGTCCTGCTCCTGGTGGATGCCTCTACCACCGCTTCCCTCGACCCCATGACGATCTGGCCCGAGTTCGTGGCGCGGCTGCAGGATCCTACGCGCTTGACGCTGGTGCGCAACAAGATCGACACGACAGCGGACACTCCCGGAAGCGAGTTATCCACAGGCACACCGGTGGTTCGACTCTCCGCCCTGAGTGGTGAGGGTGTAGATAACCTGAAAGCACACCTCAAGGACGTGATGGGCTACTCAGGTACTACCGAGGGACGCTTCTCGGCACGAAGGCGCCACCTGGACGCCCTGGATCGCGCACGACAGGCCCTGGAGAATGGCGAAACTCAGTTGGCGGGCTACGGTGCCGGTGAACTGCTCGCGGAGGACCTGCGCGACGCCCAGCAGGCGTTGGGCGAGATCACCGGGGAATTCAGTGCGGACGACCTTCTGGGCGAGATCTTCGGCAGCTTCTGTATCGGGAAGTAATAGCGCTTACTCCTCTACCCACCAGCCGCTGCGATAGACCCCCGGCGCACCCAGGTGGTTTACCACCGGTGCCATCGCCGCTGACAGGCGCTCATCGAATCCCCAGGGCGGGTTGACCACCAGCATGCCGCTGCCATACATGCCCCGCTCCCCGTCACCGAGCGACTGTCGGATGAATTCGCCGTGCCAGATCTTGCGCAGCCCGCCATCGCGCAGCCCCTCCAGCAACTCACGGTGGCGTCCAGCCGCCAGCAGCGGATACCACACCAGCACCACCGCATGGCGCGCCTTGCGCATCGCCGACAGCAGCGTCTGAGCCACCTCGAGATACTCCGTCTTGCGCTCATAGCTGGGATCGATCAACACACAGAGCCTCGGCGTCTTCACCGGCAGCCGCTGCATCAGACCCTTGAGACCATCGCCGTGAATGCGTTCCACGTCTTCCTGAAACGGCTGCTGCGCCAGAAGCCCATGCTCCCCGGGATGCAGTTCGTACAGCCACTGACGATCTCCCTTTCGCAGCCTATGTCCCATCCACCAGGGGGAGCCGGGGTAATGGGTCAGATGCGAGGAATCTGGCTGAGCACTTGCCAGGGCCGCTAGCCAGTCGCTCAGCAGTGGTTCAGTCGTCAACGCCTGGCGCACCCTCCAGAGAGGGATGACGCCTTCCCGGTACTCCTGTAGCCGAATGGTCTCTGCGGCATCCAGGGGATAGAGACCGCGACCGGCGTGAGTATCGACATACGTAATTGATGATTGTTTACATAATAAATGGTCGATGACCGCATGCAGGGTCAGGTGCTTGTGGACATCGGCGAAGTTGCCGGCGTGATAGGCGTGCTGATAGGAAAGCATGGAAGAGGGTCCGTGAATCGGCAAGGAAATCGGCAACGAAAAGGGGCCCGCCACTTTCCAGTGACGGGCCCCCGATAGGGTAGCTAAGGCGCTAGCCGAGAATCACTGGAACTGACTTTCGATCGGCGTGAGAGTGATCTCGACACGACGATTCTGAGCTCGGCCCTCCTCCGTGGCGTTGCTGGCAACGGGCTGGGTCTGGCCGTAGCCATTCATATTGAGACGATTGTGCGATACGCCCGACTGAGCCAGGTAGTTGCCAACGGCTTCAGCGCGCCGTTCGGAGAGACGCTGATTGTAGTCGGCGTTACCGGTGCTGTCGGTATGGCCGGCGATATTGACGCGAGTATCGGTGTACTGGGTGAGGATCTGCGCCACGTCGTTGAGGGCGTTGCGGGCGCTGTTGGTGAGATCACTGGAGTCGAAACCGAAGGTCACACCGCTCGGCATGTTGAGCACGATGTCATCGCCACGACGATCGACATCAATGCCGGTCCCACGCGTGCTCTGCCGCAGTTCCTCTTCCTGTCGATCCATGTAGGCGCCGACGCCGGCACCGGCGGCAACGCCCACGGCGGCACCGATCAGGGCCCGATCGCGGCGGCTGGTGCTGCCGTCGCCACTCAGTGCACCCGCGGCGGCCCCCACGGCAGCGCCGATCGCGGCACCCGTGCCCGTCGTGGAACGCTGGGTCTGGCCGGAGTAGGGATCCGTCGTGGCACAGCCTACGAGCAGGGCGGCAGCGGCAAGCGAAACGAAGAAGCGAATGGGCTTGATCATGAAATCAGATCTCCTTGCAATTATCAGGTGGCCCGGAAGGCATCCCTGCC
>LFIK01005395.1_pt1 | contig 10267 bp, 7 predicted proteins | sample 643401 | NCBI WGS metagenome assembly LFIK01 (sample SAMN03777447, study PRJNA286221) | soda lake metagenome | biome: soda lake; feature: Kulunda steppe; material: water; isolation source: sample T5-Br brine of Lake Tanatar-5 | place: Russia: Kulunda steppe | collected 2010-07
AGTGTGTACACGCTTTGATGATCTTCGGTATCTTGGAGAAGGAAGATAATAAACCAGGGGGGGATTAATGAGAATTATACGGTTAAGTGCATGCGAAATATTTACATCAGATGGGTTGCCTACTGTTGCGTGCGAAATAGAGTTAGAGGATGGCAAGCGGGTTATGTCAAGTGTTCCGATTGGTATCGCCTCAAGCAAGTATGAGGCTGAAAGCTTGGCTGATGGGGGAGATCGATTATGGGGTCTTGGGCAACATGGAGTGGTCCAAACTATTGAAAACAGCCTAGCGGCTGAGTTTATAGGAAAAACTCCTCAAGCGGTTGAGGCAGATCTTAAAATGATTGACATGGATGGCACCTCTAGCAAGTCAAAATTAGGAGCAAATGCAATATTAGCTGTAAGTATGGCAATGTACCGGGCACATGCGTATGTTGAAGGGCTTGAGTTGTATGAGCTCTTAGGTCATGCGTTACAGGCTGAATCTGTTTCCCTGCCTTTTCCTTTCTTTAATATGGTTGAGGGTGGAAAACATGCACCTAATAATCTCACAATTCAAGAATTTTTGGTGGTTCCAGTCGAAACTGCTTCTTTTCGAGAGTCACTTGAGGTAGGTTCTCTTATTTATCATGAATTTGGCAAGCTTTTGCAAAGTAAGGGGCATCATTCTACTGTTGGTAGAGAAGGAGGTTATGTTCCTTTTGGGCTATCTGATAAAGAAGTGCTCGACCTTATTTTGGAAGTTTTAGTTTATGTGAAGCAAGTATATGGATTTACTGCTTTAATTGCTTTAGATGTAGCAGCTTCAACGTTTTATGATGATCAGACACATCAGTATAAATGGTGTGGCGAGCATATACTTGCAGAGGAGTTGGTGAAAGAATATGAGGTACTGTTGGAGCAATATCCGATTTGCTTGATAGAAGACGGTATGGCTGAAGATGACTGGGAGGGTTGGAAAGTTCTGCAACAACAATTACACAGTAAAGTCCAGTTAATAGGTGACGATTTATTTGTTACGCATCCAGAACGTATTGCCCAAGGCATTGAAAGTGGAGTGGTAAGTGGCTCTATCATTAAGCCTGATCAGGCAGGCACTATTACAGAGGCGCTACAGGCAGTCCGGCTGTGTAAAGAATATGACTTACTTACCTTTGTTTCTCATCGGTCTGGTGAAACATGTGACGCTTTTATAGCAGATTTTTCCGTAGGTATCAGTGCAGGCCAAATTAAAGCTGGTGGTTTTTCACGTGGTGAGAGGATGGCAAAATATAATCGACTAGCCAGAATAGAAGATGAGTTATTGGCGCGAGAAAAAAGCGAATAAACAAAAAAAGGGCCGCCTTTGGGGCGGTCTCTTTTTATACAAAATCTAAGCGTCTTTTTAAGCGGTAGTAAGCGTGTATCATACATATAAATGTAAATAAGATAATCATTGCTGCACAGAACCAAAAATTAAGAGAGTTGGCAGAGTTTAATAGGGCAGCGCGCATTCCTTCGGCAAGGTAAGTCATGGGGTTGCAAAGGTTGAGATATGCCAGGGTAGGCGACCAACTATAAAGGACTTGCCACGAAAATTGAAAACATCCTAAAAACCACAATGGATACACAAAGCGTGTCCAAGCCGTCCGTATTTCTCTTATTTCCTTGATATAGCTTGTCATCCAAAGGGTGAATGATCCACAAAATAAACTAATTAGTACAAAGATAAGCATGTAGGATAAAATATTTACTTGATGAAAAGGGAAGTCTCCTTTAAGCACTAAGCAGCCTATGGGAAAAATAAAAAGCATGACGCTTGCAGAGTCGAGTGCAAAAGATAGCATAAATCGGAGCCATACGAGCGGTGCTGGCATAGGAAGCGTCAAATAAAAGTTGATCAGTCTGTTGTTTTCAAAGTCGCTGACTAGCGAGCTTGCTCCTGAAAACATCTGAAATAGTCCGCCACTTGAGCATAAGGTTGCTAAAACAAAATATGCATAATCTTCTTGCAGTCCAAACTTAGGCATTAAGTAAGCAGCTACGCCAATAACAGTAGAAGCCCAAATTATTGTGTTAGTAATATTATCAACTACTCCTCGTAGGAGGATTTTTATATCTGCATGTAGGAGTTGCAATAGAGTATGTACGTAGGAAGTTTTCATAAATTTCACTCGCTTTTTGCACTTGCTAGTTCAATAAATACATCTTCTAAGTTCTTTTTACCAAACTCCTTTAGGAGGTTTTGTGGGGTATTAATAAGTTGAACTTTTCCTTCACTCATAAAAATAATATTATCTGATAAAAGCTCTGCTTCATCCAAGTAATGAGTAGTTAAAAGGATAGTAGTGCCTTGAGTACGCACTTGTTTTAAAATTTCCCATATCTCTCGTCGTACATGTGGGTCCAAGCCTACTGTTGGTTCATCAAGTATGATGAGGCTAGGTTTGTGAACAAGCGCTCTTGCAATAAGAATGCGTTGGCGATATCCTCCAGAAGGTTGCGATGGCTTGTGGTGAAGGTATTGTTCAAAAGTAAGCCACTTGGCAAGATAGGTAACTCTCTCATGAGCATCTTTTGTTGATAGTCCATAAGCCTGTGCTGCTAAGAGTAGATTGTCTTGTATGGTTAGTAATGGGTGAAGATTTGGTTTTTGAGGGCAGTAGCCGATTTTACTTCGATATCCTGCCATATCTGTGTAAACTTCCTGTCCTTGAAAATAAAGAGTGCCCTTGGTTGGTGGTTGAAGTGTGGCTATGATGGAAGATATGGTTGTTTTGCCTGCACCATTGACGCCTAATAAACTCACAATTTGAGCTTTTTCTAACGTAAAGCTTACGCCCTGTAAGGCTTGAGTAAAGCCGTAATGTTTTTCTATATTGATAACTTGTAAAAACGGCATAGTCATACAATTCCTTGTAATAAATAATCAATCATTGAAGAACGTAGTAAAGAATGGGCTGCAGTTACAGTGCAGTCAATAGGGGTGAACATGAGCCTAAAAGAAACTGTTTGAGAACGAATGCTATGCTGCTTCTGATGCAAATGGATTTTTTTCATCGGCAAATAGGGTGCGTAGATCATCCTCGTCCTCTTGAGTAACATCAGTGCTGTGTTCGCGTTCATAATTATAATGCGTCTCTTCTAAATAAGTAGCGAGAGCATCTTCTTGTCGATGCATTTGCTCAAAGAATAATCGAGTGATTGGATCTTTTGCATTAGCAAAAAGCTTTGAAGCATCTTCGGCTTGTATGTAGCCTTCTTGAATCTTTTCATCTGTATGTTTATTAAGGCCAGATTCTAATTTTGGCTCTACAATAGTAGGGTGAATAAATATAAGTAAATTGCTTTTTTCGTTACTATGAGAAGTGCCTTTGAAAAGGTTTCCTATAACCGGTATTTTGTGGAGTAGGGGCCATGCAGTATGGCTGTTGCTTTCATTGTCTTTGGTTAATCCTCCTAGTACTAATACCTGTCCTGAGCTCATGTTGGTATTCGTTCTGACATCGCGAGTAGTTCGTGCAAAATTAGTATTTGGGATAAAGTCTTCTATTTTGACTGATACATCGAGGTTGAGTCGATGTTGAGAGCTTGCTCTTGGGGTAACCTCAATAGATAGTTCGGCATCAAAGTCTTCTTGTTTAATAGTAGTTACCGAAGTGTCTTTTCCACTAGCTCTATCTCCTGCTGCGCGTTTCTTTTCTACACGTGCTTGACGGGTGGTTACATTATTTTTTGTAACGATAAAAGGATGAGAAAGAATTTTTTGCTTACTCCAGCTGTCTAAGACTTTAAGGATTCCCCAAATACCTTCTCCGCATGAATCATTAAAAGAAATCAGCATGCTTCCTAAATTAGTATTGCTTGTAGCACTTCGCGCAGCACTTTGCGTTGGGTTGCTATCCAGTATACGAAGAAGATCGCTAGCCAATAAAGTATTATTGTCATTCATAATAGTACCACCCAGAGCATGGGCTGTTTGGAATTCTACTTGGCTATTACTGTCTTCATGAAGTTTCAGCCATTTTGGATTTCTCGTTTGGGCTTGTAATGATTTGTTTGATTGGACAGTAAGGTCGACAATCATAATTTCTAAAATAATTTGGAACTCTGGTTTATCCAGACGTTCAATAAGCGGTTTTAGAATTGCCCAGTCACTGTTTGTACATGCTATAATTAAGCGGTTACCACCAATAGACACTGTTCCAGAACTTGTTTGGGAACCTGCTGTTTTGGATTGTGACTCTTTCACCTCCTCTGCAACTATGGTTATATTATCAAAAAAGCGATAAGGGCCATCGGTTGTTTTTTTGGATTGGCCAGTTTGGCTTTGTTGTACAACTTTTTGGAGAGTCGAAGCAAATTTTTTGGCATCAAGATATTGCACATCATGGACATGGATGATGGATTTTCCTGAATCAGTTGGTGCATCTAAATATTTTTTTACGAACTCACGAATACGATTAATAGCTGCTTCTTTTCCTAGCAAAAGCAGTTTGTTGTGGTTCGGGTCAGCAATAACGCGTGTATCAGCACCAAAGTAAAGCGTAGAGTTAGCAGCAGATGCGTTGCGACCCGGCTGAGAAGTAGTCGCCAGTAGCTGGTCCTTTAAGATTTTTACAATAGTGGAAGCTGAAGAGTTATAAAGGGGTACAGCTTCTATTATTTCGGGAGACCCTGTCTTATCAAGTTCGAGCAGGATGCGCATTAAAGAGGAAATATTGTTGGCTGGACCAATGAGGATAATTGCATTGGACTCATGGTCAAACATGAATCCTTTTTTATTTCCTAAAATATCTTTAATTATTAAGTTAATAGGGTCATTGCTTTGTGGGTTTTCTGGCACACGCATGTTTGATAAGTAATAAATTGCTTTAATCGTTTGGTCGGTTTGAGGTAGGTTGTCAGGGGTTACATCAATGTAGAGATTAAATGGCTCACGAGAAGTATTATTGTCTGATTTTTTAGATACAGTTAAAAAATTATTTTCAGGATAAATGCGATAGCCAGCCATACCTAAAAAGAGGTTAATATAATACTCTGCTTCACTGAGTGGGATTTGTTTTTTTTCATGGCGGAAGGTAATAGTTTCTTTAAGTGCATCTTTGCCTTGTGGAAGTACAATATTAATGTGTTTTTTGGCGGCAAAGCGATTGAGTATATTGCTTAATGGTTCTTGATCAAACCGAAATCTAATTTTTGCTTCACGCTTTGTTGTTTTTGCTTTGGTTACAGGGCTTGTTTGCGTGTTAAACATATCTACAGGCGTAATCGAACGCCCTATTACTGAATGCATTCCCCATAGCAAGAAAAATAGTATATACCGTTTCATGGCGCCTCAGCTTAGCTTGTTTTAGGTTGTAAGGTGGCAATTACAAGTGTGGCATCAATTGTTGGTTTTTTTAAATCTTTGTTAATGACCAACTCTTTGGTATAGATCCTTTTATTTTTTTCTAATTCATAAAGTAGTTTGCTGAGTTGTTCCATAGTTATTTTGGTAAAGCTTGCATCGAGCTTAATTTCATTATATCCGTTTTTAAGGTCTTGTGGTTCTGATAATGCTGGATCACGTGATAAAGCTGACTCCATGTTGTTTTCTTGTGTCAGCAGCGAAAAGTACTCTTTGATTTTAAATGTTTTGTCTTGAGAGAGTACCTCGTCTATGGTAGCTTGCTGTTCTTGTACTGTTGCGTGACGAGCAAATAGGTCTTGTGCTTGTTGACGCGTACGGTTTAATCCTTTGATTTTTTGGCGTGCTGCAGCTATATGGGACAATTCATAATACAATGATGCCCCTATCCCAGTGCTTATGACCAGTAAAAGAATAATGATAAAGCGACGAAACTCTGATGGTTCCAGGTCATTGATATAATTTCTGAAGCGAATGAGAAAATCCATTACTTTTCCTCCTCGCGTTCATGGATAGTTAAGGCGATGTTGAATTTTAGCTCTTGTAGTTCTGGTACTGACTCAAACATGTTAGACTCTTGTAAAGTTTCTTCAAATGAACGTAAGGAGTCATAATCTTTTACGCTCCCTTCAAGTACGAGTGTGTTTTTACCTGAAAGTTCGTCGTTTTTAAGTGCCAACCGCTTCAGTTCTAATCCCAGTTTTTCTTTGTTGATACGACTTGTCAGGGTTTGTATGTATCGTAAAAAAGCAAAACGGTTAGTAGAGAGAGATGACCAAATACTTTCTTCAGTGATTAATTGCTGTTGAGCACTATTAATGAGGGCTGTTATTCCAGGAATTTTTCGAAGGTTAAACTCTTTTTGCAACTTGTTTTTTACCTGAAATTTTGACAATCTTTCTTCTTCCTGGATAGAGCGTAAAGAAAAGTAACCAAAAATAAATATGGTACAAAAGGTAAGTACAAGCAAGGAAATGGCAATAAAAATACGAAGATTGAAGATACGTTGCTCTTCTTCTTCAAGTAAGAAATTTCCCAAATTAAAAGAGGTGGTAAGGCCGTCAGGGAGTGCTGTTGCTAAGCTCGTTACATGAGTAGCAGGAACAGTGGTTTTGGTTTGTACGTTTTTAAGGTGGGTAATTTTTTGGACATTGAAAGTGGTCACAGCTGTATCTAAACTTTCTTTTATGTAACCCTCGAGACTTTCTATGTTGCGTTCTGCGCTAGTCAGAATGATTTTGTCAATTTTTTCTAGTTCATGTGCGCGTAAAGCCGTAGAAAGAGTAAATTGAATATCATTAATAAGAGATTGGAGTTGCGCAGGTAATTTTGCTTGAGATGCATCAAAGAGTGTGTCTTGCAAAAGATTATTGATTGGCTGACGAATGGTGCGAATGGTATGTATTTTGTTGGCAGTTGCTAAAAGTAAGCTGGTTTCTTCTCTTCCTATATTGATGAATGCATAAGTAGTATCATCTTCAGTTTCTGTGTTGTTTTGTGTTTGCAAATATAAAGAAAAAAGTTCACATATGGTTACTGATATCTTATCTATGGATATATTTGCTTGATTAAATGCTTCGAGATAGGGAGTAAGAAAAGTTTTTTTAATGGCTACAGCCATAATATAACTATCTTGTGTGTCCGGATACACAAGACCATCTAAGACAGATTCTGAAGTGGAAAAAGGCAATAAAGGTTCAATTTCGAGTGGTAAAATAAGCTTTGCTTTCTGTGGTTGAGTAAAAGGCACTCGCAAGGACTTAAAGACAGCTAAGGAGCTTGGCAACGAAACGTGAACCTTGTCTATTTTTTTAACTTGTGCATAAATAGTTTGAATAGCATTTGTTAGCTCTTCAGGCGCATCAGAATCATAGGTTTCGGTATAAAATTTTTCTATTGTACGCTTATTGCGATGAGCACGAATAAGTGTGGCATAGAGCACGTTTTGCTCTACTTGAAAAGCAAGAGTTCGCTGAGAAAAAAGGTAATATGAACCTACTTTTTCAGGAAGAAATAGTTTTCGTATTATATTCATCATAGGTAATCACTTAAGCGTTTTTTTCCACCAGATTTTACTTTTTTCCCTTGAGGAGTTTCTTTTTTGTATGCTGGATCTAGATACTCTCCCCTTTTGTTCACGAATTCCTCAATTGTTTCTGCGCTGTTCGCGCGATGATCATTGAAGAACCAGCGGTGAATAGGATCTTTTTTGGCTAGAGGACTTCCTTCGTAGCCTATAGTAGCATCTTCTTTAGTGTGATTGATTTTCGTTTGGGTAAATGTATCGGCAATAGCATTATCATCGATGGGGATAATTTCGGGTGATATTAAAACAATTAAGCTTGATTTGGTGCTATTGCGTTGTTTGTTTTTAAAGAACCATCCTAGTACTGGGAAATTACCTAAGCCTGGAACCTTACTACTCCCTTCGTTGGCAGCATCTTTCACTAAACCACCAAATGCAAGGACCCCTTTATCTGGGACAATTACGGAGGTGTCGATTTTTCTTTCAACTCTATCAGCAGATGAGTCAGCTGAGTTGGTAAACTGTGTGTCTTCCAAAGCAATGTCTAGCGTTACATATCCTTCATAGCTTATGCGAGGGGTGATGCTTAGTTTGAGTGCAGCATTGACATCATTGAAGCTGTCTACGTTGCCCCCTGCGCCTGCTGTTGTTCCTGTGATGACTCGTCTTTTTTCACCAGCAGAGAATTCTGCTGTGTAGTTGTTAGTGGTTACCAGGAAAGGATTTGAATTAATTGTAGTATGTGTATGTGATTGCAGAAGTCGGAAAATACCCCATACACCAAAACTATCACTACCAAGAGTAAGGAAGGAAGAACCAGTTGCTCCACCACTTGCAAGAGTAATAAGATCACCAAGTAAGCGAGTGGCACCTGTACCGCTTGTGTTCTCTACGACACTTCTGCTGCCGCCTAATCCTGATGTTTGAAAATTGACGTTACTGCCCAATAGACCTTCACTTCCCGGCTTTTTATTGCGTATTTGCGCACCGAAATCTTTGGTGTCTGACACTTCTACATTTAATAAGAGCACTTGTATAGCGACTTGTTGTTGTTCAATATCGATTTTTTCTATGATGTCATGAATTTTAAGATAATCATCATAGCTTCCAGTTATGATGAGCTTATTCCCTGACTTTTCAGCATGTATATTAATGTTGCCAAAATATTTATCCCCATCTCTGACGCTTCCTATTTTTCCTGCCTCAGTATCATTTTTAAATGGAATAACCTGGTTAAGAACATTGGCAACGGCATCTGCTTGTAGGTGTTTAAGTTGATAAACATGAATGGGCAAATAAGGCCTGTCTATTTCATGATCTACATGTTCTTTAATAAATTGCTCGACTTTGTGTACTGCATTTTCTCGCCCTAATACAATTAAAATATTACTGCGAGGCTCAGCAATGACGCGTGTTTCTGTATCGAAATAATTTAGGGTTTGTGGTTGGCGTGCATTAATTAAACGAGCAGCAAGGCCTTTTTTGCCAGGTTGGTTATTTTGCGTGAGCTCTTTATACAAATTTGCTACTTGAGTAGCATCTGATTTTTTTAGTTTTATAACCGAGAGGGTTTCAGGCATGGACGTTGTATCAAGCTCTTGGACAATCTGCATCATAGACTTGATATTGTAAGATTTGTCTGTGATGACAATACCACGCATGTCTGGAAAAGTAAGAAGACTAGGTGCTGCTGGACTTTTCATCCAATCCAAGGTGTTTTTAATAACATCAAGGCTGGCGTTGTTAATAAAGTAAATATATCGAATATAAGTATCATTGCTCGGAAGGATATCAGGGTTAACACCAATATAGGTTGGAAGAGGGCCTTTTTGTGCGCTATCAGGCGATTTATGATCGGTTGAAACAATGCGGTATGTGCGAGGTAGCGCATCAGGAACAGCAGTAAAGCCTGCCATGTCTAAAAAGGTAAGAAATAGCGACCATGCTTCCTTTTTGGCGAGTGGTGCATGGGTGCGGAAGCTGATTTTGGCGCCAGTAGGGGCAGTAAGATTTTTTGGGGTTGGTTGTATCAGTGAATTTGTAAGAAAAGTAACATGAAACTGTTCTGCAATATAGTCTATAAATGTTCGCAAATCAGTATCTTCAAACTCGAATGCAACAAGCTCATGAGGGTTCCCAAATTCCCACGGTGCTAAAGAATCATGTGAATCGGTCGCATCATTTTTTGCTGTGCCTTGTGGAAGGCTAGCATCGACTGAGAGTATATTATTCGCGATACTAAGGTCGTCTGGTGTGTTTTCATTGTTAATTTTTTGGTCTACTTTTTCGCTTTTTGCTTCATCTTTTTCGTTAGTTATTGTCTGTGTATTGTCGGGTAGCAGATTTTTTTCTTCGCCTTGGCCCTTTATTTCCGAGCTCGCATCAACGGGTGAAGTTTTCGTGGTAGAAGAGTCATCTAAGACGGTTACGTCTTGGTTTTCTGTTTCTTTTGCGTTCTTTTGTGTGGGCTCTGTTGCAGTGTTATTGCTATCTGACTCTTCTGTTTTATCTTTATCCAAAAGAGGCGTATTGTTAGCTGGTAAAGAGTCTGTATCGAGCGAAGAGATCGAAGGCTCAGATTCTTTTTGGCGTGCAATTAACGAATAGCCGCTTAAACTACTGAGTAATAAAACAGTGATGATATATTTTTGTGTTGTCATCATTCTTTATCTTTGTAAAACATTGTTTTTCCCGCCATACTGCAACATAGCTTGTCTGTCTTGTTTGGTTAGATTCCGAGCAAAATTTGCATCCTGAGATGATTGAGCAAGTGTATGTTCTGCTAATTTTGTGTCAAGTTGAGACTGAGGTATTGCAGGTCTGTTGTTGTGAACCTGCACATAAGAGCCAGTAGG
>LFIK01005396.1_pt1 | contig 10265 bp, 16 predicted proteins | sample 643401 | NCBI WGS metagenome assembly LFIK01 (sample SAMN03777447, study PRJNA286221) | soda lake metagenome | biome: soda lake; feature: Kulunda steppe; material: water; isolation source: sample T5-Br brine of Lake Tanatar-5 | place: Russia: Kulunda steppe | collected 2010-07
AGCACCAGCCGCTGCGTGCACATGTGTGTGTGTGTGTGCATGTATGCGTGTGTGTGTGTGTGTGTGCATGTATGCGTGTGTGCGTGTGTGCACGTGTGCTTGCACACATAGCAATCCCAGCCAGTGCCACTAGCGCTCCGGTCACCCAACAGAGGCGGTCAAAAGACCGCGGCACCCGCCTGCAGCGCGCGCGCCTCCTCCGCCTGCGCCGCCACCTGGCCCTTGACGCGCGTCATGCTGGCCAACGGCAAGGGGGGCTGCGCGTGCCCGGCCCCCGCCTGCGTGTGCACGTCCTCCGGGCGCAGCCCCGAAGCAACGCCCGCCCCTCCAGCCCCGTCTCCCTCGGGGACTGCAGCCAGCCCGCCAGTCTTTGCCCCCAGGGCTGCCGCTTCTTCAGCAGCAGCGGGCACGCCAACCGCATCCTCTGCGTCATGCGCCAGCAAAGAGCCATCTGGCTCATGGGCACTCCCTTCTTGCGGCGGCTGCGGCTGCTGCTGCTCTGCTGCTGTTGCTGCTGCTGCTTCACCTTCTAGCCCTGCAGCACAACCATCGGCGGCGGCGATCGCACCAGCCACAACCTGATCAGCGCAGTCCGGCGCCAGCACGCGGGCAGAGGTGCCTAGGATAGAGTCTGGGGCTGGTGCTTCGCTACTGCCGGGGCTCGTTGCAGTGACGGATACAAGGTGGGTGGCCTCTGGTTGGGGTGCATCCTTGCTGGCTCCTGGGGCCTTGCATTCAGCGGACAGGCTGGAACGGCTGCCTGGCGGCGCGCCATGCAGCACAGCACCCCCCATCCTGCTATCCCCGGATGTGGCAGGGGCAGGGGCAGCGCCAGTGGTCGCCTGCTGTTTGTAAGGGATTGTGTCTTGAGGGCAGTGTGCAGCTGCATTCAGGGCTGGCGACTGCTGCTGCTGCTGCTGCTGCTGCTGCTGCTGCTGCTGGGTGGAATGCACTGGCTCAGTGGGGGGGCTGGAATTGCGGGAGCTCAGGCCGTACTCTTCCTGGAGCTTTGAGATCTCATGGGCGGTGATCTGCAGGCGCAGGAGAGGGCCCTCGCATGCGATGCACGTTGATTCACTTCCGAAATATCCTTATGAAGCAGACAAAGGCTGAGTCTCTCATGCAGCGCTGCTCATACCTTGCCGCTCAAACTGTAGAAGTCAAGCAACATGGTCAGGATGCTCAGACAGTACAGCGGCCTGCGTGCTCACCAAGCACACCACCCCTGAGCGCGCACACCAAGCAAACCACCCCTGAGCACACCCACCAAGCACACCACCCCTGAGCACACACACCAAGCACACCACCCCTGAGTGCTCACACCAAGCACACCACCCCTTAGTGCACACACCAAGCAAATTACCCCTGAGCGCCCTGGCAGCGGTGTGCAAGGCAGTGCAGATCAGGATCAGGTAAGGAGAGGCTCTTCCAGCACTGGGCAGTCATACCTGGAGCTTCTTCTTGATCGCCTGCAGTTGCTGGAGCTCCCGCTGCACTGGGGTGGGGAGGCCACAAGGCTGCAAGAGCCAGCATAAGAGTGCACACAAGGGCAGGAATGGCGCTGACCCTTTCATTGCGCGCAGCACACACCATATCAGCATCTTAGTAAGTGTGTATGCTGTCAGGCGCCAGCTAATGCCAAGGAGCAGGTGCTTATCTTAGCGCCAAAGCCTTTCCAGGCTGGGGCCGAGCAGCACCCGGAGGGTGCCTCCGGGCACAGGGAACAAGGTCCATTCCTGTCCAGTAGAACACGGCTGGATCTACATGCAAATTTCCCTCTCGGATATATCTGCAGCTCTAGGCCACCATCCTCCATCTCTCGCTGACCTGGAAGGTTGTGCAGTTCGGGCTTTGCGTTGGGAAGTCCTTGCTGCTGCCCCTCACAAGTGCTGCTCCTTGGTGCTCCTGCACTAGGAAATCCTGAATAAACCTGCACAATGGAAGAGGTTGCGGCTTTGGTGGAAAGACCCCATCAAGCATCAAGTGAGGACATTGTGCTCATTGATGAATGCCTGGGGCGTCGCAGTGTGCCCTTGTCCATGACAAAGCACAGGACCCTGCAGAGAGAGGCGAGTCGGGATGGGCAAACCTTGTTGCTTCCCTCAGCTTTTCCCCATCACGCTCAAGCTGGGCCAGCTGCTTCTGCAGCGCCGCAGCTTTTTGATAAGACAGTGCCTGACTGCATTCCATGGCTTGTTCCAGTAACAAACAGCCCCCTCTTGCTGCTTTAGTCCACCCTCTCAGGAATTGATCACATCCATCATAGTCTGGCCTGCACAGGCTCAACCTGTCAAATGCCGATCAAAACAAGTATATCCAGTGCGCCATCACATAAAGCAACAAATTGGTATAATATGTGCGTATAGTATGTACTTTGATTACATATTGCTATCAATTCAATAGGCCAGCCAATACAATACTTGGAATATTACCTAGCATTTTGTGATTTCACTTGGTTCAATATGTCGGGCATGGGAGCTCAAGGCGGGGTGTCCAGGTGAGCTCAGCCCTCGATCAACGTTGGTCTTTCACACTCAGATGTTCTCATTGGCTGTACGCCCATCATCATGTCTAATATGCATGAGGCCTGCTGAGACGCTGTTGAGCACATGTTCCTGGACACGGAACGTACTGCTCGCATGATGCTGTGTCTGTGTCAATACGACTGCATCATGCCCACTTGCACCAAGGATGGAGCGCGTGGGCTCTCAAATGTCATGTGCAGAAGTGTCAGGTTGCTGTTCCTTACTTGACCGTGGCGCACAACACACAAGTGAACATGTGCTTTGCTAAATCTGTATGCAGTGTCTGCGTATATGTACACAGCACCTGCCTGCACTTGGCTGCCCCAGAGCTGCTCCCTGGGCTGCGCCTGCATCTGTGTGCAGTGTCTGCATAGGTGTGCACAGCACCTGCCAGCACTTGGCTGCTCCCTGGGCTATGTCTGCATCTACATGCAGTGTATGCATATGTTTACACCTCCCTGTGCTGTGTCTGCATCTGTGTGCATAGCACTAGCTGGCATGCGCACCCCCCATACACAGCACACAGCACACACACACACACGCGAACACACACACCACACACACACACACACACACACACACACACACACACACACACACATGCACACACATACAGCTCACACACAACCCACAATCCACACATGACGACACACTTGCGGTTGCAAACACACATTCTTATCCAAGCTATCTACGGTGCCTGCTTGTGTGCAGGTGCTACAACAGGTAACGAGTAAAGCTGTCTTGTTGTACCTTTTCTCTTTATGTCATTGGTAGCATGCTTCAAACTCCCGAACTGACTTGGTTAATTTGCATTATGCACTGTCCTGCGCTTCAAGCTTAATGGATTACCTGAAGGTAAGCTCGAGTAGTTAAGGAGCTCGTGTAGTACTGTTCATATGCTATTTCAGGAGACAACTTGCAGACTTGCATTTGCAGCTGTGCACCTGCTCGGCCAGCGTTTCCCTTTGCTCTTTCGATGTACGAGACCATCCTGGAGCATGCAGTTAACTGGTCATTTACAGACACAAATAGACTAATTGAGGACACAGTAGATGTGCACACTTATTGCCCCAATTGTGTTCATGACAGTGATCTTTCTTGTATGGCTCACTACCCGACCCATTCTAAATCACCACATTGTGCTGCTGTGTCGCAGTGTATGGACGAGAGCAAGGCAGCCACTGTACAACAAAAAAATGCTGAGTGCAGTGAGTGGCAAGAAGACTACATGGAGTGCCTCCACCATGGAAAAGCTGTGAGTCTGGGGAAATCAGGGTTGACTGTTTGTCATTGGCACCCGCCTGAGGTAAAGGTCTGACCTGTGCCTCATGCGAAGTGCTCAAAGCATGCTGCGTGCAAGCATGCCTAACCTAGTTGCAGCTTTTTGGGACATGCCAGACAGGCCCAAGCCTAAAAATCCTTGTATGTATCAGCCTAGCAATGATTTGTCAGTACAGTCACAACCTGACATGAAACCATAGGCTAGTGGAGAGCTACTGAGTGTCGTCAGGGGCTACTCTGTTTCAAACGGGAATTGGTTGACAGAATGAGTTGTCCCCATTCAAACCGTGTAAGGGTGTGCAAAATCTTTGCTTTTGGCACTTGGAAGATGTGTGACATGCACTTGGGATGGCAATCCACTGTAATTTTTTGTAGTCCAATTCGCACAGGTGCAACTGCTCACAACATGAACTTGATTGTCTGAAGCAATATTCACAGCCCATACATGATCAGGACTCCTTTTTTTCGTGCATCCTTCACAGCACATGCGTCAATTCTTGATGGAAAGAGAAGCCAAGCGCCAAGCAGAGGCCAAGGGTGCGTCGGCGCACTGACAAGAGATGTTGACTGCTGGGTTAAAAGATAGGTGATACCGATTCTGACATTTGCGCGTATGACAATCAATCCCTGGTGTTCCTCTAAAAACATGCTATGAAATAGCTTAGGCTTTGCTTATTATTTTTTGCTTCGTACATTACTTGCGCTGGTCCTGACAACTTATATCAGAGTTAAATTATTTCCCCGACGGATTGAACTGTGAATGCACGAGCCTCATGCTTGGGGTACAAGGTCACGGCACTAACAGGAGAAAAGAAAAAAGGAAGGAAAAAGAAAAACTACTTAGGCAGTGAAACACAGTGACTCCCTACATCAATTAAGCAAGAGGAGTCACCTATGGCTAAAGCACCGTATAACTCCTTCACCAGCAAAGAAAACAGAAGAAGTCAGTGGGGATCAGGGGGATGACTAGCAGGTTAGGTTAGGTTACATAGCTGTATCCGCCGAACGAGGGCAGCTTAGCTGAAGCCTAAAAGGCCTGCAACCCTAAACCAAAAACTAAAGTGCTCAAATCAGGAGAAAGGTAGTGTCTGGAAGCCAGATGGCTTGGTGAAAAACAAGACTGAAAACCTGAAGATATTTGAAGGCAGCTCACTAGCGCGCAAGGGGCAAGATCACAGCAATGGATGACGACTGGAGAGTCTAAGATCAAAACAGAGCAAGGTTCGCTGACTAGCTACTTCAACCAACCAGCTGCCAGAGCGCTCGCACGTTTGCGAGCCAGCTCACAAGCACGCTCTTGGAGGTTTCCTTGTTTTGGTGGATCTCCATGGTCTTGTGTCGGGGGAGTCCCGGTCGCCTTCCTCTTTGTCGGCGTCAATGTTGTCAGTGACTAGCAGTGCCCCACTCCTGGTCTTGATGATGATTAATTGCAAAAGTTTCCTCAGGAGCACGTCTGGTATCAGCAAGTTTTTTTAGCATATTGAACCGAATGAGCAAGAAGTTCCACAGCAAGTTTGGTGACTTTCTGAGGACCTGAACTGATATTTTCTTCCAAACAGATAAGGGTTACAAGAAAAAGGCCCTCAACTTGAATTGAATCAAGAAGTGCTCGTAAAAATATATCAGTGCATGAAGGAAGAAATATAGCTTATCGTTTTCCTGGCCCAGAAAAGCAGACACATTGTTGAAGCCTGCGGAAGGAAATAGGGAAGCATAATTCCTTTCGGAGAGAGACCACGTGTGGATGGGCGCAGTGAAAATGGATGTGTTGCTCATCTTGTGCATCATGAGCATTACACAAGTAGGGGAGGTGTTGTGAGTCCAGGTCACAGTTTCAATTCGTAGAGTGGGCACGAAGTCTGAAGCGAGCCACGCTGCAAATAGCGTCACAAGGAAGATTAAGAAGCATGCATCTACTAGATGCATCCTAGTAGGAAGGGTGTATAACGATTGTGAGACCAGTCTCCTCTTAGTAGGGAGGGCCCACCATTGATGGTAAGTGGAGCGTTTGTTGTTGCTCTCTTGTGAACGTATATCAGAATAAGGTGTCCAATAATCCAAGTGCCTCTCCCTGAGTTCCACAACAAAATGACCAAGATCAATGGGCTCACACTTCAGCAGCTCCCAGACTAATAAGTTACAATTTCAACCCTAAGTAAGGGTTAACCGCCAGCTAGGTCGTAATGCTAAGCCTATCACTAATCAGGCTGATTGGTTCGTTGCTGATCTTTGCCAGCCAAAAAATAGTCAGTAATGTCCGAAATGAAATGGCAGAGTTTGTTGTGCCGTTGAGAAAGGAAATCGAAGACAGTCTGACTAGGCAAGGCATGCAAAATAGAAGGGGCCTCCATAGAAAAGGATTGGCAAAAAGGGAAGAAAAGGAACGAGTACTTTTTTCTGGGAGAGCACACAAACAAGTCTTGACAGTGAATAAGAACATGGACCTCATTTTAATCAGCAGCACCGTCCTGTGACAGTAACACTTGTCACAGTGGCCATTGGTCATTTCCGCCGCGCCAGATGGAGGATTCCACTGCGAGAGTATGTGCTCGCAAGCGAAGCCTGCTCACATTCCTCATAACATGCTTTTAGGGAGATCAAGGTGCAGATAGCAAGGAGGTATCAGGGGGGTACCCCCATTCCGCACCCAAATGCGTGAATCAGCTTGAAGATCTAGGAGGGGACAAGCAAACCAAGAATGATAAGTCACCAGGTTGTTGTCGCTTTCCAGAGTGTTCGTGTCGGCAATATCCCTCCACACTTTCCTTATCCTAAACCTCAGGTCAGCAGTGAAATCTGAGTAACAAATAGGGAGCCCCTGCAAGAAAGCTTTTGTATGAGTGACACAGCCTTGCAATCCCTCAAAGGCGCGCAAAATATCCGAAGCCCAAGATGTTTTAGCCTGAGGCACCAGCCTCAGGTCTGCATGAAGGGCCTGTTTAAGAGTGGCACTGTTAGAGAAATAGGCAGTTGAAAAACCTAATGGCTGCTCTAAATCTATAGAATTGTAGAGGTTTGTGTGCACACTCACGTAGTACAGCCCACTTAGGCGCAGACCGCTTCACACCTAGGGCGCCCTTTAAGAAATTCAAATGCAATGTCTGAAGGGTAGGCCTAAATACATCACCTTTGCGCAAAAAACTTGAGCTCTGAACCTGACAGCCATGCATACCGGCAGGAATTACATATGCCTTAGCTAGCCAAGGGGAAGCAAAAGGTCCGTCACATAGGGCAGTGTCCCGTTCAAACCCACGTATCCGATGAGCTGCTGCAAGCATTGGTATGGCTGCATGCTCAGACAAGGCTGTCATGTTGAGTGTCCGGTGATATGTCATGCCAAGGTACTTTAATGAGTCAGAGCACTGCAAGGCAGCGCCGGCTAACATAAAAGTGGGCACCTGAGCACCGCGCTTTGAGTTGACATGGACCACCTCTGATTTTGATGTGTTGATGGTCAGGTGTTTGGAGCGTGCATAGACCACAAGCCTATTTAGCATGGTCTATATCATATAAACCATATAAATTATATAGTATCAGGGGCATTAGGTAGTAGAGTCAGGTCATCCGCATACAACATATGTGACCCGCACATCCTCTGACCCAGTAACTTCTCCTTGCACTCCCTTAGCAATCAAACCAATGTCATCAATGTACACCGAAAAGAGCAGTGGAGACATAGGGCACCCTTGTTTCACACCCACAGTTGGCTTAACCCTTGCAGCTTTATGCCCGTCTTGTAGGAGGTACTGGTCACCAGCATACAGGCTTTGAAGAGCAGAGAGGAGAAATACAGGCATGCGTATGGGACGGAAATGCGACCAAAGAGCCTGTCTGGGAATAGTGTCTTAGGCCTGTGTAAAATCAATGAAAGCAGTGTGCAGCCTGGAAGAGTCCCTTGGCTTAATGGTGCGGGCAGCATGCTGCAGGTGCCTAAGGATGAACATGGGCTGTAGGGTGTTCCGGCCTGGGTAGAAACCAAACTGTGTGTCCGGTATCTTGCTTTTTGATACGCACCAAGTTGTAAGCAGGGAGCGAATGATATTTGTGAACAATCTGCACAAAAATGCCACTGACCGCCAGCATGCGATAGCTGTTGGGGTCAAGCATGGGGCCCTTCTTGTACAGCAGGGTTATTTTCGCAACTGACCAATCATCTGGAACCCGGGCACTCTCAAAAGACAGCAGGAAGATCTGGGCCAGGAGGGGCAAAAGAACATGCACCGCATCAAAACCGCGAACCTCAGCCCTAGGCACATAACAAATTGCGTACTTCAGAAAAGCTTTGGCAACCATATCCAAAACAGAGGAGGAGCTACCTTTCAAGCGCTTGAAGTGCTCGGCAAGGAGAGAGCACATGGTCCCTAAATCTGGAGCAGGTATAGAGTCAGGGAGGGGTAACCAGCCAGTTGTAGCACAGTTTGCAAGCAGCCGAGCCGGGGGGGTGGCCTCTACCAAGGGGAACAGCCATGTCACTAGGGGAGGGGCATGAGTCCTGCACCTCCCAAGGAGGACAAAAATCGTCATCTAGGTAAGTCTGCCACGCTTGTTCAGTAAGTGAGGATTGGTGCGTGCGCTGGGGTTAGTGCAACATGGAATGCAGGTCTGCCTTTTTCGAGTGCAGCTTGTCCAAAAAAACAGCCTTCAAGTGCTTTCTGTGGGCACGCTTAGATCGCCGCACAGAAGCCCTGTAAAGCTTGCGAGCTTCCTTGCGCGCATGAACTGCCTGCCCACTACGCACTACCTCCCTGAAATGACGGCGGAGCATAGCACACTCATCAGAGAACCACGGAGGGTCCAGTGCGGCCCCCCGACAGCGCTTGAGATGGGCGCACAGAGTCTGAGTTCTGGTCATGTCCACTCCAGGCTCACCAGCAGCATGCACAACCAAAGATCGCAGCGGACAACAAGCCTTTTCAATTTCCTTATCGAAAATAGCTTGCTCAAACTGGCCCTGGAGGTCTGAGTTGGCCTCAAGGGCTGCTACATAAGCTGCAGACCTATCTGGCCACCAGCTGAGAGCAAAGCGCTCACCACAGCCCCCGGGGGCACACCTATGCCCAGCATTCAGAGACAAATCTGCAAGCAAACCAGCCTCCTCAATCAAAAAGTGCATGCTCATCGTGCAGTGATCTCTGATGTGTTTCACTGGCACAATCAGCCAGCCGGAAAAAGGCACTGGACATGAGGATGTGGTCAGGCCAACTAGTTACCTCCTGCCCAGGCGACCCCATAGCTGGCCTGCCCATTATCACTGCACACCCTGCCCGTAACCAGAATGCCATTCAGAGAGCTAGCCAGATCAGCTAGCAGCCTGCCAGCCGCATTAATGGCCTGGCACTCGCACTGGCGTGCCAACCAGAGGGCAGGGTGTGCCACGAGGAGGTACTTGTGGGCATGGGTGACCTTGTTGAGCCCGCCAACCTTAGCGTTGAGGTCGCCACTCAGCAGGAAGTGGGGGGCCACCTGGGAGGTACGCGTCAACACGTCCGCCAGAGCAAGAAAAGAGTCAGTCACTTGCGCACGTGCAAAGGCTATAATCTGGGGCGGAATATATACAGCACCAAGCATGGCATTTTGAGCGAGTCAAAAAAGTCTCGCTTTGCAACAGACCCCCACACACATTGAAGGCTTTGCAAGACCTCATGCAAAATCAGAAGTCCGCACAAGATTTGGCAGCCTCAACTGCCACTCCAAAACCACGCCTGCCGGCGCAGCCATGGGGATTGCTAGTGTTACCTATGAGCTTATGCAAGGCACTCAAACCAATCATGAGCCTGTCCATATCATCAGTACGTGTTTCAGTTAGTACCACAATATGGCGGTGTCTAATAATGTCAAGCAGGGCAGCCGTCTTGTTGGCTGCTGCGGCTGGGTCAGCCCGTGGATCGGGCAGGCCATTAACATTAAGGACCAGCAGTTTTAGGTCGAAAGCGCACGGACGGATAACCCTAAGCCCCTGCTGGGCCGTGGCACCCCCAGCAAGAAAAGTCTGACCCCCAGCCTGAGCGAGAGATGCCTTTGTTAGGGCGGGGTTGGCGGTCTGCACCAAGGAAGCCATCCTCTGCAGTGCCCAGCAGGCACGCGTGGTGTGCTGAGGGGCAAGAGGGCGGTCGAGGTGGAGAGGCGGGGGGCGGCGCCGGGGGAGGAGGAGGGAGGGGGTCAGAAGGAAGGGCAGCCGGTGCAGCAAGAGCGTCAGAGACATTGCCAGAAGAGGGCGCCAAATGGGCGTTAGGGGCCAAGGTGGCACCCGCGGTGGGAAGCGGAGCCACAGAGGGGGGGCTCGCTGAGGGGCGTGACCTGGTGGGGAAGGTGGCGTGTGTTGCCTCCACGCATGACAGGTGCCACGTCTCCCCCTCTGGCATGTCCCCGGTGGGCTCACATACCTGGGCGCCTTGTTAAGGGCCACAGGTACCCAGGGTGGCATGGTGGGCGGGGGCGGGGGAGGGGGCCGCAGGGGGG
>LFIK01005398.1_pt1 | contig 10261 bp, 11 predicted proteins | sample 643401 | NCBI WGS metagenome assembly LFIK01 (sample SAMN03777447, study PRJNA286221) | soda lake metagenome | biome: soda lake; feature: Kulunda steppe; material: water; isolation source: sample T5-Br brine of Lake Tanatar-5 | place: Russia: Kulunda steppe | collected 2010-07
GCCCGAGCCCTGCGGGTGACCGCCGGATTCACCGCCCTGCGGCGTTGCGGCGCTGGACGAGGGAATCACCCTCGCGCGGCGCACCGCGCCTTGCAGGCCAGCGAATCCGACGGTCACGCGGCGGCGTATGACGGCGCATGCTTGCCTAAGCCCCGGCCGGTTTTGGCCCCTGGCGACGTTGCGCCACCGGCCCGGTAGTTAAGGCTACCGAACCGGCACCGCGCCTTGCCAGATGACCAAAACCGGTCTCGGGCGCAGACGCGGGAATAAATCAGTGTTTCCCTAGGGGATCCGCGAATTTATTCCTGTGGTTGCCGCCGCCTGTCGGGATCGGCGTGCCACGCATCCCCGGGTCCTATCGGGTGGTTAGACCGACTATTGAGGAGGCATGAGTGATGATGGACCTGGTCGAGCGGAAGAGGCAGCTGGAAGTGGAGCGTGATGCTCTGGCAGAGCGACTGCAACGTATCAACCTGGATTATCGAAGCGGGCTTGATCCGGACTGGGAAGAGCAGTCAGTGCAGTTGGAGAATGCGGATGTGTTGCGGGAGATAGCCCGCGTTACCGCAGAGGAACTGGGCAAGATCGACATTGCAATTCAGCGCATAGAGCAGGCCCTGCAGCAAAAGTCTGCTGCCGATCGCGAATGAACGAGTTCATCGGGTAACCACCGATGCAGGGATTCTGGTTGCAGGGTTTCAACCGAATGTCTGGACAGGGTCGACGTGTTGCTGCACAAAACCGATACACTTTTTGCCTTGAGGTGTTTCGGGGGCCCGGGGAAGTCAACGCAATGCAATCCACGCAGGACGCAGATGTTGGCGATATGCAGCGGAACGAGGACTTATCCCGACTGTTCCAGACAGGCGTTGAAGCCCCCTCCTACTCGATGGTAATCACGGGAGCGGATCTCGGGAGACCCGGGCCGACGATCCTGTACGTGAATCCAGCTTTCGAGAAGATGACCGGATACCAGGCGGATGACGTTATCGGGCTTTCACCACGCCTGTTGCAGGGAGAGCAATCGGATCCCGTGACACTTCGGAAAATGCGCGCCAGCCTGAATCGCTGGGAGTCGTTTCGCGGCAACATCGTGAACTAGTGAAAGGATGGCACGATCCACCACGCGGTAGTGGACGGTCTCACCGATTCGCGATTCCCAGGGCATCACCACTCACTACGTGTCGCTACAATGGCATGTAACGACCGCGTTGCAGCAACAGCGCGACCGTGAACTGCTTGTTGGTGCCCTGGAAGAGATTGCCGACGAGGTGGTGATTACCGATACGGTCGGCCGGATCACCCATGTGAACCGGGCGTATCGCGAGCGCACGGGAACTGATCAGGACGCGGCGCGCGGGAAACATGCGACGCCATTCGCGCCGAATCGTCTATCGTCGGATTCGTTGGCCGGTCTCAAGCGGGCGGTAGACTCGGGCAGCACGTGCAGTGTGGTGTTCCGAAAAACCTCATAGGCCTTGAAGGGCTTGGTCTTCACCTCCTCGGACGGCTCAGCTGGACGCAGGTCCGCCAGGCGGGAGACACCATGACGGCGCAGGCGGCGGTCCAGAGCAGAGCGGGTCAGACGCGGATGAATGAACTCGCGGACAACGGCAAGCAGATCATCAAGCGGCAGCAGCAGCGTGCGGCGCAGTTCAATCACCACGGCCTCCTGGGCCGGACTGAGCGTGGCCAGCAGGTTCTTCCGCGTGTGGGATCCATCGTAGACCGTGTCCCGCTTGCGCCAGTGGCGCACCGTGCTGATCGAGATGCCGAGTTCCCCGGCAAGCGCCCGGGCGCTCTGTTTCGAGGACTGAATGTAGGTCCGGATTTTGGTGTCGTCGTGGCGTTGGCATGAAGACGAATGTTCATCCTCGGAGTTCCTCCGATAGCGTGCTCAGAACCTCGCGTGCGACTCACAAAGTGTAGCTCCTCGGCGAAATGGAATCATCCGGGACCCGACAAGATCCGCGGGCCGGATGATTGCATAGACGGCCCTGTCTCGCGCCCGCGCGATAGGGCCGTCTAGTCTTTAGGTGGCAGCGGGCGGTCAGGCACCTTGATGGAAATGCTGCCCTGACTCGCTTGACGCTGTTGATCCGGGTTTCGTGGTTGATGGCCTTCTTCGGCTTCGGTGTCGGATGTCCTCGCATCACCCGGCAGGCGTCCTTCCGGCAGGTTGACGACCACCTCGCGCTGGTCACTGCGGATGCCGTCGCCATTGTCGGATTCCTGCTCCGCCTGCAGGTCATCCCAAGCCTCTTGCGCCTGTTCCAGAAAATCCAGGTTGTCGTCCGTGGCGGGTAGGCTACACAGGTGGCTGCCCTCCGGGTAGTGCGCGCGGCTGTCCAGCCACAGCTGGACGTTCATCAGGCCCTGTTCCGGACCGATGGGTCTGCCCAGAAGGACATAGTCCACCTTGCGCTCCACGGTCACGAGTTCATCGTCATCGTCGCGCACGAAGTCGCCGTCATCGCCGACCTTCGGCACGCTTTCCGGTTCGAAGACGATGCAGGAATCGTCCGGTGTACCGTCGTACTGGGCCTTGTACAGCGCATGGTGGTAACGATCCAGGGTCTCGGGCAGCACCAGGGCCACGCTGACCACGATCAGAAAAAGGAGGATGCTGACTGCGGTCGCCGGCAGCACCAGGCGCCGACGGGAACCTCCGACGCTGACCAGCAGGCTGACGATCAGCCCCAGGAAGAGCACACTGATCACCATCAGGGTCAGCGGCAATGCCGTGGCCAGGCTGGTGTGGTCCTGCATCATGTCGAACAAGTTGTCTGCCATGCCATCCGTTGTCAGTTGCAGTTGTAGCGGGCGCCGGTGGCAAGCCGCAGCGCCTGTGGTTCGGTCATGGAGCCGTCAACCAGATTGCCATCATCGTCGATCTGAAAACTGACACCCAGCTCTTGGCGTGGCTCTTCCAGCGGAATTTCCCAGCTGAAACTTCGCTGGTTGGGACGATCCCGGTTGATGGTGACTCGCAGCGCGGTCATGACGGGAAGGCGCTCCTCATTGGTGTTATAGAGATGAACGCTCACCATATAGCGCCCCCGCGGCAAGGTAACAGTGCGGGCGCTAACGCTCTCGAGGTTCAGGTTCTCTTGCGTATTCTTGCCTTCCCAGCCGCGGTCGTCCTGGTCCAGACGCAGCAGCGCCGATTGCCGGATGTGCGTGGGGTAGCCGACCACCTGGCACTCGCCGGTCGGATCCATGTAGACGGCCCAGAGATCGACATCGGCATAGGAATGGCCGGGCTGGATGATGGCGCCATCGCGTTTCAGTGCTGCCTGCCGTTCCGGCAGCGGATTCTCCCGATGCCGACGGGGCAGGGACGGATCCCATTCCGCCGTGATATAGAGCGCACTGTCGTCCGGCTCCACCGGTGGCGTCACCGGATTGACCAGCAACAGCAGCACGACCAGCACCAGGGCCAGCGCCCCCATCACCGCCCAGGGCAGGTCTGCCGTGGCGATATTGCTCGCCTCGTCCTGCCGTTGCTGGCTCTGATGCCGAGGATTACGGGTCATGCGGGCAAGGTGGAAAAGCGTGACTCGTCGATGGCTGCGGCACCAATCGGCATGTCCTGGCGGATCAAGGCCATCTCCGTATCGTCATTTACCAACGGCAGCACGCGGGTCAGCATCAGCACTTCGACCTCGTCGACCATGCCGCCGACCGCGCGATCAAACGCATCCTGATGGCGGGAAAGAATAATGTTGCCCGCCATGCCTGCCAGCGAGGTCAACACCGCCATGCCGATACCTGAGAGGACCTGCCCGGCCACGATCAGGCCGGCCGCGACGTCGGCGCCTCCCGTGTCACCGACAATGGTCGAGAAATCCACGGTGCCAAGGCCGACCGATACGCCAAGAAAGGTGAAGAACAGCCCGTACCGCGGTTGATAGGACGCCGCCAGGCTGATCTCGCTGGTGCGTCGCTTGAGTTGACTTTCAAGCAATGCGGAAAACGAACCCAGGTCCAGTGGATATAGAGGATTGCTTGCTTTCGATAGAGCCAGGCGACGGAGGAAACGAGCCAGCACGGTGTTTTCGTTCAGTTCAGGAACATTCTCCTGAAACAGGGCCACAACGCGGTCGTGCGGCGTTCCGGTCTGTTGTTCGTTGTCCAGGTGACGCCGCAGGGCTGCCAGGGCACGGCGCTCGCGATCCAGCATCAGGCTGCAGCGCGGTGTGGTGTAGAGCAGGTGGTAGATCAGGTTGGCTGCGATCAGCCCGATGCCGGTCAAAACCAGCATGCTGGCCGGCAGCAGCAGATCGATCCATCCCTGGAGATGCAACGTGATCAGGATGGCCAGCAGGATCGCGTGACTCCAGAGAACCAGCACGGTCATTCGGTATGGGCCTTGCCTTAGCCAGTTTCCTTCCATCTCGGTGACCTGTTTCTGCTGCAAGAGGGATAGGGCGGCGGAGAGCCGCCGTGCTCCCCGTTGGACATCTATGTGACAGGACAATCCCCGAGCAGTTCGGAGCAGGATGGCAAATGCGGCCCAACCCGAAGGGCCCGGCCGGTTTTGGCCCCTGGCGGCGTTGCGTCACCGGCCCGGTATAACCACTACCGGACCGGCACCGCGCCTTGCCAGATGACCAAAACCGGTCTCGGGCGCAGTCGCGGGAATAAATCAGCGTTTCCCTAGAGCCCGTTGGCCTGTTCGACCGTGTTCGGGCGCTCGCCGAGCAAATCCCTCAATTCGTCGCGGATACGGTGGAACAGGGTCTCGTCCCGCAGAGGCTGATTATTCTGGTCGGTGATAAAGAAGACGTCTTCGGCGCGGGACCCCAGGGTAACGATCTTGGCGCTCTGCAGCCGGATTCCCAGATGTGACAGCACATAGCCCACGCGAGCGAGCAGGCCGGGGCGGTCGGCGGTGAGAAGCTCCATCACCGTGCGGCCATTGGCCTCGTCCTGGACGAAGCTGACCTCGGTGCGCAGATTGAAATGCCGATGCTGGCGAGGCACTGGCAGGCAGAACGGATTATCGATGCCCTTGCGTTTCAACGCCGCCTGCAGTCGTTGCACGATCTCTTTCTTGCGATAGGGGTCGCTGACCGGTTCGCCGTTGTCTTCCAGAACCAGGTAGCTATCCAGCGTCAGGCCATCCTCGGTGGTGATGATGCGTGCGTCCTGAATATTCAGGTTCAGCGTATCCAGGGTGTGGGCCGAGAGCGCGAACAGGTAATCGCGGTCACTGGTGTAGATGAATATCTCGGTACCGCCGCGGGCACTGTGGGGTTCCATCAGCACCAGGGGCAGATCCTCGCGCCGGGTGCGGGTGATGGCGGCCGCATGCCAGGCGATTTCTTCTGCCGAATAACGCAGGAAATAGTCGTCGGTGAAATGCCGCCAGAGGGATTTCACGGTCATGTGGTGCACCCCCATGGCCTTCAGCCGGCGGCGTGCCTGAAGCTGCGTCTCGCGCACCAGTTCGGCGGCGTCAAGCGGATGCTCGAGGCCGCGACGCAGGGCGCGGTTAGTGAGCATGTACAGCTCCAGCAGCAGCGAATCCTTCCAGGAGTTCCACAGCGCTGGGTTGGTCGAGCGGATGTCGGAGACGGTCAACAGATAGAGGTAGTCAAGGCGTGAGCGATCGCCCATCTGATCGGCGAACTCGGCGATTACATCCGGGTCCGAAATATCCTTGCGCTGCGCAGTCATCGACATCAGCAGGTGTTTCTCAACCAGCCATGCAACCAGGCGGGCATCGTACTGGCTCATGCCATGCGCAATGCAGAACTCCCAGGCATCCTCGGCGCCCAGTTCGGAATGGTCGCCGCCACGTCCCTTGGCGATGTCGTGGAAAATGGCGGCTAGATAGAGCAACTCCGGTTTCGGCAACCGTTGCATGATGGTGCTGCAGAAGGGCAGTTCATCGGCGAATTCGGGCACTGCGAAACGGCGTAAGTTTCGCAGCACGAACAGCGTGTGCGAATCCACGGTGTACACATGGAACAGGTCATACTGCATGCGACCGGTGATTTCGCCGAATGCCGGGATGTAGCGACCGAGGATGCCGTAGCGGTGCATGCGTCGCATCTCGTGGGTGATGCCCCGCGGCTGGCGCAGGATTTCCATGAAAAGGCTGCGACAGCGCAAATCATTGCGGAATCGCTCATCCACGAGGTGCCTGTGGTTGCGGATCAGCCGGATGGTGGAGGCGCGGACGCCCTTCAGCCCGGGCTCCTGCTGCATAAGCAGAAAAACCTCCAGCAGCGCGAACGGGTAGCGCCGGAAGACGTTCGCATGGGTGACCTCGATAAAACCCTTGCGTGCCTGGAAACGTTTATTGATCAGCTTCGGCGGTTCGTGGTCATCGGCATACAGGATGACCTCCTGAAACAGCTGCAGCAGCATCTCGTTGAGCCGGTTCAGCTCCATCACCGTCCGATAATAACGTTGCATCAGCTGTTCGACGGCGAGCGTATGGGGCTGATCGGTATAGCCGAACTGTTTGGCGAGCGTCGTCTGGTGGTCGAACAGAAGCCGATCCTCGCGGCGTCCGGCGGCTTCATGCAGGGCAAAGCGGATATCCCAGAGGAAGTTCTGGCCGGAGATGAGCTCCTGGTATTCGTCCTCGGTGAGGAAGTCCTGTAACACCAGGTCGTGCAGCGTGGTCGCGCCGAAATGCCGTTTTGCGACCCAGCCGACCATGTGAATATCACGCAGGCCGCCGGGACTCTCCTTGATGTTGGGTTCCAGGTTGTATGCGGTGTCGTGATATTTCTCGTGACGCGCCACCTGCTCGGCCAGTTTCGCTTCGAAAAATTCACGGCTTGGCCAGAGGCGGGCCGGGCCGGTGGTGTCGCACATCTGTTCATACAGCGCACGCGGCCCGGCCAGCAGGCGGGATTCCATCAGATTGGTGGCGACCGTGATGTCGGCCTGGGATTCACGCTCGCAATCGCTGAGCGAGCGCACGCTGTGGCCCACTTCGAGACCGATGTCCCAGAGAAAGGTCAGGAACTCTTCTGCATGGCTGGCGCGTTCGCCCTCGCAGTCCGCGGCCAGCAGCAGCATGATGTCGATGTCCGAGCCGGGGTGCAGTTCGCCGCGACCGTAGCCACCCACGGCAACCAGTGCGACCTCCCTGTCGTCCCCCATGATTCGTTGCCAGGCCCGCCGCAGCAGTTCGTCCATGATGCAGGCACGCTGGGGTACCAGTTCACTGGCGGGCGCACCGTCACGAAACCGCCCCATGAGCATGGCGTCTGCGTTTTCCCGCGCATCCCGAAACACGCGAGTTGGAGGTTCTCCCTGTGCAAGCCTGGTGTCGAGTTCCTCCGGATTGAACAGCAGATAGTCAAGGGAGAACTGTTCCTGGCCGGTCTGATTCATGGGTGCTTACTCCGGTACAACGCCGGGCGTCTCGTCATGGCGCAGGGTCAAGACTTCATGGCCATCGGCGGTGACCAGGATGGTGTGTTCCCACTGGGCAGACAGACTGTGATCGCGAGTCACCACCGTCCACTCGTCGGGCAGTAGGCGGGTGTCGCGCTTGCCTGCGTTGATCATCGGCTCGATGGTGAAGGTCATGCCCTGCCGCAGTTCCAGACCCGTGCCCGGTTCGCCGTAATGCAGCACCTGCGGATCTTCGTGAAACACGGCGCCAATGCCATGGCCGCAGTATTCTCGGACCACCGAAAAACCGGCACCTTCGGCCAGCGTCTGAATCGCATGACCGATATCACCGAGGGTGGCGCCGGGACGAACCTGCCGGATGCCTTCCCAGAGGCAGGCATGGGCCATGTCCGAGACGCGTTTGCCCTTGATGCTTGGCTCGCCGACATGAAACATCCGGCTGGTGTCGCCGTGGTACCCATCCTTGATCACCGTGACATCGATGTTGAGGATGTCGCCCTTGCGCAGTTTTTTCGGTCCCGGAATTCCGTGGCAGATGACGTGATTGATCGATGTGCAGATGGATTTCGGAAAGCCGCGATAATTCAACGGCGCCGGAATGGCACCTTGCGTCTCGACGATGTGCCGGTGACAGATGCGGTCCAGCTCCTCTGTGGTGACGCCCGGCCGCACATGCTCCTCGATCATGCTTAGCACCTCCGCCGCGAGTCGGCCGGCGACACGCATCTTCTCGATTTCCTCGGCTGTCTTGATAGTTACCGGCATGCGGGAAAGAGCCTCCAGTGGTGTTCAGTGTGGTGTGGGCGACCGCGGCTCACGCATCAAAAAAAGCGCTGCCAGCAGCGCTTTTCGGTCAGCCATCAAATTGTCGCGTCGGGGGCGGTATGGTATAAAGCGCGCGCTGCACAGGCAAACGGCCATCTGGTCATTGCGTGCCATTGCAGCAAAAACCGTGCGGCCAGCCGGTGACGATCCGAAGCTTCCGCGGAAGAGGATCCCACAGGCGGCCTAATCCGCACATGAACCGACACATGTAATGGGTTGCTCGCGAAGGCGGGTTTTTACATGCGGGTTCATGGAGGCCCAAACCCTTTCAGGAGATTGCATCATGGCCAATGTTTCCATGCGGGAAATGCTGGAAGCCGGTGTCCATTTCGGGCACCAGACGCGTTACTGGAACCCGAAGATGTCCCCCTACATCTTCGGTGAACGCAACAAGATTCACATCATCAACCTGGAAAAGACCCTGCCGCTTTACCAGGACGCGCTTAATTTCATGGGCAAGATGGTGGCCAACGGCGGCCGCGTGATGTTTGTCGGCACCAAGCGTGCAGCCCGTGAAGCGGTGCGCGATGAAGCGAAGCGTTGCGGCATGCCCTATGTCGACCATCGCTGGCTCGGTGGCATGCTGACCAACTTCCGTACCGTCAAGCAGTCGATTCGTCGGCTCAAGGATCTCGAAGCACAGAAGGAAGACGGCACTTTCGACAAGCTGGCGAAGAAAGAAGCGCTGATGCTTGACCGCGAGCTGGATAAGCTTAATCGCTCGCTCTCGGGCATCAAGGATATGGAGCGCCTGCCGGATGCCATGTTCGTCATCGATGTCGGGTTCGAGAAGATCGCGATTCAGGAGGCCCGCAAGCTCGGGATTCCGGTGGTCGGGGTGGTCGACACCAACAACTTCGTGCGAGACGTCGATTATGTGATCCCCGGTAACGATGACGCGATTCGCGCCATCCGGCTGTACCTGCGTGGTGCGGCTGACGCAATTCTGGATGCCCGTGCATCCACGGTGCGCCCCGGCGGCAACGAGAACGATGACTTCGTCGAAGTCAGGGAAGAGGCGGCGGCTGATACTCCAGCAGAAAGCTGAGTAGATCGCTCCGCTCGTCGTGACCGCGGCCGCTTCCCCAGGTAGCAGGCCGCGGTCTCGTATCCGGATAAGCTGAATTCAGAGAGGACACACCCATGGCGATCACTGCCGCAATGGTGAAGGAACTGCGGGAGCGGACCGGCTCCGGCATGATGGAATGCAAGAAGGCGCTGGTGGAAACCGACGGTGACATCGAACAGGCCGTCGAGCACATGCGCAAGAAGGGTCTGGCGAAAGCTGACAAGAAGGCTGACCGTGTTGCCGCCGAAGGCAAGATCGTTGCTGCGACCGCCGATGGCGGCAAACGCGGTGTGTTGCTGGAAGTGAACTGCGAGACGGATTTCGTTGGCGGCGGCGACGACTTCAGTGCTTTCGCCGAGCGGGCTGCCCAGTTGATCCTCGATCATCAGCCGGCTGACGTGGAAGCGCTGCTGGAACTGCCGGCTGAAGGCGACAAGACCCTGAATACACTGCGCCAGGAACTGGTTGCCCGTATCGGCGAGAACATCCAGGTGCGCCGTTTCAATACCTTCAGCACGGAAGGACAGTTGCATCACTACCTGCACGGCGTGCGTATCGGCGTGATGGTTGATATGCAGGGTGGCGACGAGCAGCTTGGCCGGGATATTGCGATGCATGTGGCGGCAAGCCAGCCGGTCTGTGTTGACGAAAGCGGCATGCCGGCAGAGGTGGTGGAAAAGGAACGTGCCATTCTCAAGGCTCAGGCCGAAGAGAGCGGCAAGCCGGCCGAGATCGTCGAGAAGATGCTGGACGGTCGGATGAAGAAGTTTCTCAAGGAAACCACGCTGCTTGGTCAGCCCTTCGTCAAGGATCCGGACCAGAGCGTTGCGGATCTGCTGAAACAGGCCGGTGCCACGGTGAATGGCTTTGCTCGCCTCGAGGTCGGTGAAGGCATCGAGAAGGAAGAGGGCAATTTTGCCGATGAAGTCATGGCGCAGGTGCGCGGTTCCTGAAGGTCCTGAATACCGGAGGTCGTCGATAAAC
>LFIK01005399.1_pt1 | contig 10258 bp, 22 predicted proteins | sample 643401 | NCBI WGS metagenome assembly LFIK01 (sample SAMN03777447, study PRJNA286221) | soda lake metagenome | biome: soda lake; feature: Kulunda steppe; material: water; isolation source: sample T5-Br brine of Lake Tanatar-5 | place: Russia: Kulunda steppe | collected 2010-07
CACCACCACCACCACCACCACCACCAAGCCACCACCAAGGACCTCAGAGCCACAGAGCCGCACGGCCAACGCACCTCCCAGCTCGTCAGCAGTGCCGCCATCGGCCCACCCCTCTGCTTCCACCTGGTTCCAATCAGGGCTTGCTCGTAGACAATCCCAAACTCCTTTGGGGAGAGGACCATGGTGCTGAAGTCCACGTACAGCAGTGTTTGGGACCTGGGTGCAGGAGGAGGGGTGAGCCGCAGGGCAGTGGATGCTGCGCAAGCGGCTCCTAGGGGTGGCCAACATATCGTGGGGGCAGACGGTCGTCCCATGAATGGACCCCCCCCTTTCGGTCAAAATGCTCAATGCCCATAAATAGGCTACCCACACATGCCCTGTGCTCAGATGGCAAGAATTTATGGTTTTGGTGAAGGCCTGCACTCACAGGCACCACAGAATCCTGCAGGATTTTGTGTGTGGTCGCGTTTTGGGAGCGCACTGGGGGCCTCGAGGACCCCCAAACTACGTAATTCTTGCTATCCCCTTATTTGTGCTTCATACACAAGCCCCTTGAGCAAGTAGGTGCAGCAGGGGCCTGCAGGGGCAGAGGCACGTGCCCAAAAGTGGCTCCGCGAGTCACAGCAGGCCCGTGCACGCCCGCCCAAACCCTCACCACCCGCCCTGAATTGCATCTGCCGTGCATCCAGGATGCATCAATGCTCTGTCCATGTGTCTGAGAAGGAAGGACGAGGCCCCAGTGGCAGCCAGCGGGAGGGAAATTGGGCTATTGGGTGCCCTCTCCACTCTCCCCCATGCACCCTCTTGCCACCAAATCAAGGGCCCACATTGGGGGCGCATGGGAGACACTCGAGCACCCCTGGCTTGGTCCGGGGGCAATCGAGCGATGAGGGAGGTCGCCGCTGGCGTTGCGGGAAGCCCTCGATTTCACCCCTCGCGCTGGGAGGGGCCCTGCCCTCCACCACCCTGCTCCCACCCCGCACACCCGCCCACAGTCCAACCACAGCTACTCAGGGCAGGTCCCCAGGGCAGCAGGGGGCAGGTTGGGGCCTGCTGCAGGCGGCGCACACTCCGCAACCTGATTCCTGCGGCCTCTCTGCTCCCCTGCGGAGACCTGGCCGCTCGCACACAGCCCCTCCCCCCACACCGCTGCCCACATGGTGTTGGGGCAGCAAAAGAGCACCGACTGGGGTGACAGCACCCCAAAATGAAGGCGCCCGCCGCCTGCGTTGGCGCAGCTGGCTAGGCAACCCCATCCAAAGCACTTTTGCCACCCCAGCGTGGGTGCTATACCCCCTCCCGCCAAGCATATGAATTCACCTGAAGGGGAGCAGTGCGCAGGGGCAGTGCTTGGGTGCACATCTGGCCTTGTGTCAACCGCCCACACACGCACCTGTCAAACTGGAACGCCCACAGGAAGAAGGCAGGCTTTTCTGGCGGGCTGCCCTCCACACCAGCGTCCGGCTCAAACACTCCCTCCAGGTGTATGAGCTGTATGATGAGCGGTCTCTCCAGCACCATCAGGAGGGGCAGCCCACCCATGTCCAGAGTGAAGGGCTGCAGGCGATGCATAGGTGCACCATCACACGTGTGTGTGTGTGTGTGTGTGTGTGTGTGTGTGCGTGTGTGTGTGCGTGTGCGTGTGTGTGTGTGCGTAAGCTCACGCACGCGTGCGCATGTGCGCATGCATGCCAGCTGCAGCCGGTGAGAGTCCCAGCTCCCCAAGGTGCGCACACCTGCACATGCGCGTGCAAGGATGAGCACCGGGCACAGGGGAGGGGGTGGGGGCGTGCATGAGCACTGCGCAGCTGGGCAGAGGAGCAAGAGGCACCTGGACCCTGGCAGGCCAGCACGTACCTACCCAGGCTAGCCAGCCCCTGTCTTGCACAAAGGGAGGCACTGGCGCGCCACAGCGTCGCCCCGCACGCATGCACGCACCTCACTGTCAAAGCGCGAGGAGAGGAGGACTTCGTTCAAGACCTGGACGCCCTCCGCAGGCCACCCAGCCATCTGCGTTACGTTTGACCCCGCCCTATGGCCTAGGAGCCCGCGGTGCTGGGCAGACGTGCTTGGCCCCGACTGGTTGGCTGGTACGATGTTGATGCTGCTGCCCAGGAGGATGATCCGCGGGACCGGCATGTCTGGCACATCGCCAGCGTCTGTGTGTGTGTGTGTGTGCGTGTGCGTGTGCGTGTGCATTTTGCCTGTCATTGCATGTTAGCACAAGCAGCACTTCATTGCCCTCTCACCTATGAACTCCTTGTCGAGGCGCGTGTTGTTCAGCGAATCAATCAGGCTCTGCCCGTCCGTGGTCTGTGTGTGGGGTGCAAGGCAGGGAAGGTGGCCCAAGGCCTGACCCACATGCACAGAGGAATCCATGCTGGGTCGACCACTTCACGAGATCAGAGGGCCGGAGCAGGGGCATAGGCTTCCCACTGGCCTAGTGATAACCCAGGTAACCCAAAGGGAGCTGGTGCGCGCCAGGTGATGCAGCACGCATACGACGTGGAGAGAGGTGAGAGATGATGCTGCACCTCTGGCCCAGGTCATGGGGTTTGGGGAGCAGGCGCTGCCCAAGGGCAGGGCAGCATGCACACCCGCCCCGGTCTGAGGGAGAGTAGCAGGGTGGGTACGGCTGGGGGGGGGGGCTGAGCTGGGGGCACACCCACCCTTGTCCAGGGCAGGTTCCTGGGGGCAATGATGCTGGGCCAACCAGGGGGCTGGTCGTAGCCATAGTCCATCCGCGCGTTGGGCGCGTCCTCAGGGTACTCAGGCGTGATGAGCACGTTCTCAAACAAGATGCCCTGCCCCGCCAGCTCGCTGCGCGCACGCGTGCGTTGGGTTGCCGCATGTGGCAAGTGGGTGCGTGCGCATGGCTTGGTGCACGGGCTGTGAGGTGTCAGGCAGAGCCCCCTTTCGCCAGCTTGCTGCAACCGTGCATCAGCAGCTTGCTGCACGCACGGGGGCGTGCACTATGCGTGTGTCATGATGCGCAGGATTGCGGATAAGTAAGCACAGGGCACTTTGGCAGGAGGAGTGGGATCTGAAAGGTGTGCATTTCCGCGATGGCCAACTCTTCTTAAAGGCAAGCCCTACACATCGTGAATTGACTCACTACATGAGGAGCCCAAATGCTCCCTGGCCGCCCTCAGACACACCCAGACCGCCGGTGACTGCGATGCCAAACTTTTCAATCTCAACACTAAGATGTGGTGTGGGGCTTGTGTGCAATGAAGCCCTGCGAGCAACGGATGTAAGACTTGTAGTGTTTTCACTTGGAGACATGCATTTTGACGACTGGGCAGGGCACAGGGAGAACAAGCAAGGCGTACGGTGCGAGGACAGGCTCAACTCAACCCTGCACAGCACTGCCCTGCCTTGCATCCACCACCACTGTCTACACATGTGTGCCCCAGCCTGCTCACCAGTAGACGATGCTCAAAAATTCCGCCAAAGGCACTGCAATTGTGCTGTTGCGCACTGTGAGCTGGGGCAAAAGCCTGGAGGAGGAAGATGAGCAAGGTGTGTGTGTGTATGTGTGTGTGCATGTGTGTGCGTGCGTGTGTGTGTATACATTTTCCACTTGTTAAATGCCACGTATGCAGCGCACCTCTCAAATTTGAAGCCCAGGAACCTCCACGAGAAGCCAAGGATGGGCTTGCTTGCAAATGCCGGGCCCCAGGCCTGTGCACGTGAGATTGTTTACAGAGATGCAGACGTACGCTTGCACATGCAGATTGGCAGGTCACAGAAGCACCAAGTAGGCCACAAGAGCACCAAGTCCTGTGCAAGCGCATGCATAAGTGGAGGAAAAGGAGGACGAAATGCAAGGGTTGTACTGCAGGGCCTGTTTGACAAAGCGTACAGGAGCAACCATGCAACGGGGGGCCAGAGATTGCATGGCAAGTGTGCTTCAATCAGAGGGCCAATCGGCAAGGGTGGACCAAAGACCATGGAAGCTTCGACCGAAGAGAGGCAAGCAAGCAGCAGCAAGCTTGCTCCTATGCATGCATCTTTACCAAGGAGCGAAAATCCAGTACGTTGCCTTCAAATCATTCACTCACCGACACATACAGATTCACAATGAACAAGTTTGCGAGCGTCACTTTGGCATTCTTCGTGATGCGGAGCACCTGCGCATTTGGCCGCGTGCAGAGCAAATGGGCTTTGAGCCAACGTTCAGGGCACTGGGCACAGGGCAGGAGCAAGTAAGAGCATATACAGCTACACAAGCAGTGTGGGGAGGTATTTGAGCGAGTGCAATGCGTGTGTGCTTGCATGGAGGGGGTGCTGAGCTGCCTGTGCCTCTATCCTGCCATCCCTATTTACCGGTGTTGCGTGTAATGTTGTGCTTGCACCAACAGCTGCAGCAGCTCTACACATATGCACGCGCACCTCAGGCAGCAGTCCAAAGTCCAAGATTGGCTGGCGTGTGGGCTTTGACAGCATGCCGAGCTCTCCACTGGGTCCACCGTCAATGCGTAGGCTGTTCAGGGCAGATGGCAGGCCATCCGCGTGTGGCCAGCCCGTGTCCTGGAGTGGTGGCCGTGTACAGCAGGCATCAGTGTCACCATGCCATCATGAATGCTAAGTATCAGCATTCATGATAGAGCTCACGATACCAGCACCAAGCAAGCGGGACTGACGCACTCACAGGCCCAGCCATGACCTTGCGCCACCCGAGTCAGCTGAACACAAACAGAATCAGGGGCTTGGTAAGGGCCCTTGCCCACCCGCAACCACCCCTCCATCCTCCCCCTCCCCCCTACCTACCAGGAGCGCCACATCCTGCGTCAACAGAAGATGGCCGTCCAGATCCAGCTGCTGCATGACGCCAAAGCTGTAGAGCATCTCAGATGCGCTGGCCACCCTTGATGTCCCAACCTGATTGTATGGAAATGTGGGTGAGTATGTTATTGAGGGGACTCCCAGCCGCCCCAACCTTGCACTGAAGGTGCGTGTGTCAATGAGATTGCACAGGGAACTCGGGCACGTGGCACGTTTGGTGGTGCTCAGCTGAGCGGAGAGCAGCAACACAGGTGCGCATACAAATGCGGCCGAGCCTCCATTTGAGTTGGGAAGCTTGGGGGCAGGACCAATCACCTTGGGGGGCACATCTGTGCTGATGCAGCAGATCTCAATGTTGGTTGCATTTATGTCGTCATTTGAGAACCCTTCAATCTCAATGTGATCACCCATGACCTGCAGGGCAGCAGTTGCACCAAGGGTTGTATGGCATGGCACTGTGGAATGCATGGCTTACGTAAGTGTTTCAGCTTGGGCTGCTGCTGCCCTTCATGCACCGAGGCAGAGACGGACAGGAAACTCAACCAATTACACTGCACGCTCCCACCCTCAAGCCCCTCAGGGCCTGCCCTGCGGGGCCTCCCCACAGGGCTTGAGGGGCCCCCCCACAGGGCCTCCCCACGGGGCCTCCCCACAGGATGGGACTCATGAAGAAAAGACAAGTAAGGCGGAGCGGAGCGTTGCGAGCGACGCTGAAAATTGGCGAAGCGCGCGCGCGCGACGTCACACACTTCTCAAGGCATGTGAATTGGCGACCACAGTGTATGCTTCTCAAGGGGAGCCACCCCTTGCAAGCCAGGCTGTAAGAGGGCGCAGGGCGCACAGTGGGTGTGCGTGTGTGTGCAGTTAGGCAGCATTCGTGTGCAAAGCACGCGCGCATGAGGGCACGCATGCGCGCACCCCCAGGCTCCAGCTTGCCCTGAATACCAGGCTGTGCGATAGAGCAGGTGCATGGCCCACTCTGTGCCCACAGCGCGTGTGCGTGTGCGCATGCATGCAAACGCGCGCGTGCACGACAGCAGCAGGATGCCTGCGCGCACCCCAAGTTCCAGCCTGCCTTGCATGCAGCACCCTCCCATAGGCACTGGGAGGCCCAGCGCGGGTGTAACTGGGGGGGAGAGGGCGTGGAGCGGAGAGGACGGAGGAATTTACCCGCCGAGGTCAGCGGCGCCCCCAACCTCCAGCGTCACCCTCCGCCCACTCCACTGGTGTTCGAGTGTGGCAGCGACGGTGTAGCCGAGCACCTCCTGGTGTGGGGGCACCTCGCATCGGCCTGGGCGAAAGCCCCCGAGCTTGCATGGGCGTCGACAGGGGCCGACTGGCCCTGCCCGCCCTCCGTTCCACCCGCCGTCTTCACGACCAACACCAGCAAAGTTATTTGTCGAGCCTTGACCAGGCGCGGGTGGCGGAAAGAGGTGGGCGCGGCGCAGGAGTGTTTTTGCTACGAAGGTGTGGGATGTCCCAGCTCCGCTGCCCCTGGGCTCACGGCTGTGGGTCCAGCAGTTTTGTTTACCGGGGCAGCCGGGAGGGCAGGGCGGGAGGTGAGGTGGGCGGGCCAGGGCAGGCACGGGGGCCGAGAACGCGCAGTAAATCAAATCTAGGCTTGCCGTTTGGCGGGCTACGCGCTTCGCCCGCTGTTGCACGGCTTGCCAAAAAACATTCTGATCTAAGGGTATGCAAGCTATGGCGTGCACAGATGCTGTGCATTACGCGGGTTAGCCCAAACCACCCAAACATAAGCCCCCTCTTGGAGAATCAAGGACCAAGACATGCGGTGTTCCTTTCCACTGGCAGCACGGATGGACGTGGGACTCACCTTCACACCAGTGACGTCATTCAGGTCCCAACTTCTACAGGCGACAAGGAGGAGCGACAAGGTGTGATGGGTATTTGATGGTGGCTTGTCCAAGTGCGGGCAATCCGCCGCGCCAAACGCCACCCCTGAACCCACTTCCTTGGACCTCTGTAAGCTTGCCAATAATAATGCGCGCACATACTCCCCAGCCACACTGATTGCTCAAGCACTCGCACGAGTCAAGCACCAACAGGGCCGCACTCGCGCATCCACACGCCTGGGTGCCACGCACATGTAGAGCTGCAGCGCGCTGCAGGTCGTGCTGTACACGATGTCCTCCTGCACGATGCGGGTGCCCGGCAGGTGCGCGTCTGCGAGCGCCGGGTGCAGGTGGTCCTGGAGGAGGAACGCCGAGCGGAAGTACAGGTTCCGCAGCGTGAGCCTGACGTTTGGCTGCAGCTGCAGCAGCTGCAGCTGCCACGCCAGGTCCACAACCACCGCGTCTGCGTGTGCGGTGGGGGAAGAACGGTGCGGTTCGGAGCGCAGCGCGGACAGCAGGGTGCAAGACGCCAGTTGCTCCTGCCTGCGTGGCTTCTGGGGCTGTGTGACCCAGGTCCACGTCGCCCCGCACGCGTCCCGCAGACGCGTGCATGCAATGGGGCACACATGGTTGGCTTGGGTGAGCGCGCAAGGCCGGCTCCGGCACACACTGCGACAGAGCGTGGTATTGCTTGCTGAGCACCAGGCATCCAAGGAGCAGGCGGAGGCACCGGCATCAGCCCCATGCGCACTGCTGCGGTATTGTGCCGCGCAGCCCTCCTCCACCCTGTATGCGCATGCATGCCACCACCAGAATATGCCGTGGGGGGTAGTCCCTAGCGCGTGCTTGCATGCTCCCCGGCCCCAGCCATGGGTGGTTCCCGCCACGCCAAGCCGTCGCCCTCACCTCCACCATTCTGGCCCTCCAGGACAAAGTCTGCTCCCAGCTTCAGGGCGAGACCGTCGGCAGGGGGCGTCACGCGCCAGCAGCCGGGGCGCAGCGTCTGCACTGCGGTGGAGGGGTCGAGCGCCAGCTCCACCCACTCCGAGTCAGTGCAGGCGCTGATGATGATGCCACATCCATCAGCTGTGATCTGGGGTGGTACTAGGAGGGCCAGGAGGGCGAGGAGGGGGAGCAGCAGGGGCGGGAGGCGTTGCGCCCCCCTGCCCGCACACAGGGCGGCCACTGCTGCCGCCGCTACCGCTGGCACCAGCTAGCTAGCACTGCTGCTGCTGCTGCTGCCACTGCTGCTGCTGCTGCCACTGCTGCTGCTGCTGCTGCTGCTGCTGCTGCTGCCGCTCTAACACGGCTACATATCAGGCTTGACCGTGTGCACAATTATCGGTTGCTTTGAGGCAGGCACAAAGCGGCATGCGTAAAAGGCAGCGGAACAATAGTCTAACTAATGAGGGTCCGGCCTGCTAAATTGCCACAGCCTGACCGCACCGTCGTCCCCACAGGACGCCAGTAGCCCTGCCTGTGTGGGGTGCCACTGCACGCAGTTCACATCACTGGTGTGGGCGCCTCGGGCTTCTGCACGGAATTGTGGCCAGGGATCCAGTGTTGGTTGTGACCCATGACGTTGGTTGTGTGTGCCAGCCACCGCACGACAGATTTGACAGATCCTGATTGGACCATTCATTAGGGACCCAGCGGCGCCAGCCATCACCCTGACAGTACCAGCAGGCAGAGTGGCCCAAGTTATACCAAGCACCATTATACCAACCCTGCTGAGCTCACCAGCTCAGAGCTGCCCGGCAACATGCACGCGAATGTCTCGTGATGATGGCTGGCGATGACTGATGCTGCTTGATGGTGATGATGCTAAATGATGGTATTAAAATGATAATGATGGTGGTGGGGATGAGGCAGCTCTCAGCCCAGAACCAACCTGCAAGCAGGGCCCACGGCTCGGGCATGCCGGGCTCCCCTTCCTGGCCCTGGCTGGGTCCAAAGACACAGATGCGGTTGTCCCCGTCCCCTTGCAGTTGAGTCAGGGTGTGGCAGCGCATCAGGCCGGTTGGTGCGTGGCTCACAAGGCCAGTGGCCCTAGACCCTGGGCATCCTCGATGCGCGGCGCTCTGCTCTGCATCCAGCGAGGATGAGCGCGGGCGCCGCCCCCACGCGCCCCCGCCTCAACCGCCAGGCACCCAGAGCACATGTGCAGCGCCAGCCGGTGGTGCAAGGCGCGCCCTCAGTCGAAGTGCACACAGCGCAGCGCCAGCCAGGGCCCAACAACACACCCCTGGACAGGCACGCACCCTGGCCAGCACCCCGTGCACTGCGGGGCGCCGGGTGCAGCCAGGGGGGCCGCACCAGCCCCCCCGCACATCAGGCACATCAGGCACACGCAGCTCCAGGTGCCGCAACCCACCCGTGGCCACCACCTCCGCCGCGCAGGGCGCCCAGTGCACGGAGTAGATGCAGCGCGCGTGGTGGCCCGACAGCGTGCGCACACACTTCCACCCCGGGTCGCGCGGGCGGCCCGCGCACCGCCAGAACTTGAGCGTCGCGTCGTCGCTGCAGGACACCTGCGCGGCACCGCGCGGCGCGGGCACACCGTTTATGATTAAAGAAACTTCCTGCATAAGAGGAAGGGCGGCTCAGGGGCTGGCCCGTCGGTGGCGTTGCTGCGCAGGGCGTCGGCATGGCACGGCGCGGCACAGCAGGACCGCCCAACAGAGCACCCCGTGGCTAAGAAGGTGCGCCCGGGCTCGGCCGCGCCCCCCCCATGTTTTGAGCCGCAGCCGCAGCCGCAGCCGCACCATGCAGCTGCCGTCCCGGTTGAAGGATGCGCTCCAGACAGTGGACGCGTGCCCCATGCCCCCACTGTTGTAGCCTGCAGCAGGGGGGGCGGGGCCACGGAGGCGCAGCCGGTGAAGCAGGGCTGTGTGGCCTCGCGGGCCACGCGAGCCCACGCGCGTGCGCTCCACACGGCCGCGTGCGCTCCACACGGCACACATGCATGCAGCACGCAGCTGCTGTGCTGCGCAGGTGGCGCTGGGACAGCCAAGCAGCGCGCCCACCTAGCACTGCTTGCGCCCTCTGTCAGGCTGCCAGGCCCCCCGCCGCTGCAGCCCCCCACCTGCCAGCGTCTGCGCGCACACCCACTCGTCCCCGTCGTTTGCCCACAGCTTGATGGCGTCGTCATAGCTACAGGACACCAGGACCTCCCCACTGGGGTGCCAGGTCACGGCTTTCACATCCTGTGCGGGGCCGCGGGTGGGGGTGGGGGTGGGGGTGAGGGTGGGGGTGCGGGTGGAGGAGGGGGCATTGTGCATGCTGGTCATACCCTGCTGCATGTGACATCAGGGATGTGCACCTAGGGGACGACACCTGGGCAGGGTGTACGTGGTGCATGATCGCAGCCCACATGCCTCTTATTCCTCTGCTGTGCAAAGGTGGCAAGCTCCAGCAAGCTGTAGGCAGCTAGTGCAGGGGCCCCTGCCCTTGTCGAGGGGGGCAGGAGACCCGTGTGGCTTGCGTGCATCACCGCGTGTTCTGCCGCAGTGCTGCCAGCCAGTCTACTCCCTCGCTTGCCCTGTGTTTGCTGTCACTCGCTGCGCTGCAGCAGGCGTGGTTGCAGCATGCTCAACCCCCCCCCCCCCCCCCCCCCC
>LFIK01005400.1_pt1 | contig 10258 bp, 7 predicted proteins | sample 643401 | NCBI WGS metagenome assembly LFIK01 (sample SAMN03777447, study PRJNA286221) | soda lake metagenome | biome: soda lake; feature: Kulunda steppe; material: water; isolation source: sample T5-Br brine of Lake Tanatar-5 | place: Russia: Kulunda steppe | collected 2010-07
CATGCTGAAAAATCCCCCGATACATATCGACCACATAAAGCGAGCCATCGGGGGCGTTATACATGTTCACCGGGCGGAAGCGCTCGTCAGTCGAAGTCAGAAACTCGCGGTTTTCGTAAGCGAAACGGGCGCGGATATCAATATCCGCCGGGTCCGACTCGACCAGATAGCGTTTAATCAAATTGCCGGCCGGCTCGGGAACGAAGGTGTTCCCCCGGTAGTCGTCACCAAACTGGTCTCCCCGATAAATGACCGGCCCGCAAGTAGCCGTTATCGTCCTGAGGGTTCCGTCGTCCCGCAAGACCCGATCGCGATACCCTCGATTTACTCCCGTCGGATGAGCGGGCCATACTTCCCCCGGCGCGATATTCCGATTTTTTCCGTGCCTCACCGAAAACCGCGGATGACGTTCACTGTAACCGTACGGCACGATATGGGCCTGGAGCGCCTGCGTGTTATGACTTGAATACAAACGCCCCCAGTCATCCTGCGTCATTCCCCATTGGCCGAGGTTCCGGAACGAGCGAGTTCGCCACTCCCCGTCCACGCGACGAAGACTCTCGACCCGGCTGTGGGAACTGTGTAGCCAATTGTCTATACCCCACATCAATCCATTCGGCATGTGCTCGACATTGTCCGAGGTCGGGTCGCCGTAACTGTCGTACACGATCTCACGCGTATCTCCTTTTCCATCACCATTGGTATCTTGGATAAACCAGACATTCGGGGGCTCCGCCACCAGAATCCCATCATCGAGCACCTTGATCGCCCGCGGCAAAATTATCTCGTCACTGAAGGTCCGGCTTGTGTCCATTTTACCGTCGCCAGTGGTGTCTTCGAGAACCACCACGCGACCTTGCGGCACTTGTTCGCGCATCGCGGTTTCCCAGTCGCCACGATCGTGAACCGGCATATAGGAGGTCATCTCAACGACCCACAGCCGTCCGTCCGGGTCGATGTCCATCGCCACCGGATTCAATACCATCGGTTCGTGCGCGACCACTTCGATCCGAAACCCTTCCTCCAACTCGAACGTCTCCAACGCCTTTTCCGGCGAAAGCGGCGGGATTCTAAGGTCGCGGTAAGCCTCGTAATCCGGCGGCTCGACCCTGTCGGGCGAATGGCTGGCATGCTTCTCTGTGGCGGCCGTTGAGGATGCGCCGGTGGACCCCAGGTAAAAACCTGCGCCACCGAGCCCGATCACCGCTCCGAAAATGAGTATTCTGGAATAATACATAAGTAAGTTTCGTCTGGTAAAATGCGCCCCAGCGGAGCCGTGCGTCAGTCCGTCCGTCGAATGCGGAAACTGTCGATATTTGCCCCGCGCCCGTCGATCTAGCGAAGTTCCCCGCCCTCGAGTCTCACTACCCGTGAATCGAAATACTCCGTCCCCGGCGGCGAATATTCATCCTCGACCAGCCAAACATTGCGGAAGCGAACCGGACCGGTGTGGCTCTGCAAGTAAAGCTCCGCGCGAGCGACCTCTTCACGGCGGCCACCCCTGCCCGTGCCCTTTTCCAGTTCCACGTCATCCTGAACCAAAACCCCGTTCAAGTAGGCGGTGACACGGGCATTCTCCGTCTTGGTTCCGTCCGCATCGAATCGTGGAGCCCGGAAAAACACATCGTAAGTCTGCCAGCTCAGTGGCGGATAACTGGCATTCACGAGGGGGGCCGCGACCCGGTAAAGTGAACCGTTGCCGTCAATGGTCGGCGGCAGCGCAAATGAATCCAGGATCTGCACTTCGTAGCGATTCTGAATATAGATCCCACTGTTTGCCCGCCGCTGGTTTTCGCTCTGTGGCATGAACCCGAGCTTCGCTTCGAGGTGCAAATGCATGTCCCCGTAGGTTTCAGCCGTGGTTGCTCCCTCTTCCAGCAGCCCGTCGTCCGTCATCTGGGCGCCACTCTCCCAGTGGTCGAGATGGGAACCGTCAAACAAGACGACAGCGTTTCCCGGAGGTTCCAGGCCCGCCACGGGACTTTCGCGGACAACCGGCTCCAATCGGCCGCGGTAATTGTTCTTCTCATCCAAAGCCGTGAAACGGTTGAAGATGTAACGAAACGATAAGTCCACATCGCCGGTGAGAGACAGGACGTGATCTTCATAACGCCCCTCCAATTCGATCCCGCGCTCATCACTCAGGTCAGCCCCCCGGTCGCCTGGCAAGCCTCCCAGATAAAGCCGGCCGCGAAACTGGTTTTTTCCGTAAACAGCGACCTGAAGCCCCGCCGGAACCTGTTCAGCGCCGTCCTCAAGCTTAATCATCCCTTCATACTCTCCCTGAAAGGAAAAACCCGGATAATCCGCAGCCTCCTCCTCATTCATATAAACCTCGCACTGGAGCGGCGAGATGAGTCCCACAAACAACAATGCCATCGCGACCCCCCTTCGCATGCCGAAACGGTTCCAATTCCGGGGCAACGTAAACGTGACAAAATTTTTAAACTTAATCATGATATTTTCAGTTTATAGCTTCATCGGCTATCTTCGGCCACATTGACAACATTTCCATCGTCCAAAACAGGCCACGCGTTTGCAAGGGGATTCACGGCTCATGCCGCCCAGTCGTTTTCCTTGAAACCAGCGTTTCCCCTAGCCAAACAGTGGGGTGTAAATCGCCAAAAGGTTCAAGCACAGAGCGGTTGCGAACGCCGCCGCCAAGTCGTCGACCACCACACCCAACCCTCCTTCCATCCGCTGAAGGCGGCGAATGCCAAGGGGCTTTACGATATCGAAGAACCGAAAAAGCAAAAATCCGCACAGAACCACCAGCCAGGCCCGGCCCTCCCACAAATAGGCTTGAAGCCCGAGAAAACAGAATGGAATCGCCACGAACTCATCGAGGATCACTTCTCCGGGATCGATCTTTTGCATCCGAATTTCCGCCTCTCCGCAGAACAGGATCGCCACCACCACCGACAACCCGCCCAGAACCACGTAAGTGACGGCAGTTCCGTAGAAAAAGAAAACCGTAAACCAGAGTAAGCCGGCAACGGAACCAACCGTCCCCGGAGCTTTCCCCATTCGGCCGAGCGGACCGAGGGTGGCAATATTGACCACCACGGTCGGCGGCAACAGGCGCAACCAAAGAGGACGATGATTCATCATTTCTTATCCCCCGCGAAAAGGACGTTCCAATATTTCGCCAAATAGCGCCCCCCGGAACTCACGGTCAACACCGTCGCCAAGACAAAGATGCCGAGCCCGATCCAGTCCGAAAACGCCGCCATCCGGCTCAAATCCGCTCCAGTCCATGTAGCGAGATCATGGCCGATCGCCGGAGCCGCCAATAAAAACAAAAGCGCCACGATCTGACTCACCGTCTTCTGTTTGCCCGATTTTTCCGCCGCCAACACCATCCCGTTCGCCGCCGCCACGAGGCGAAGCCCGGTGATGAAAAACTCCCGACAAAGAATCAGGAGGACCAAAAACAAGGTCCAGTCCGGAAGATATTCAAAGACGACCAACGCCACAAAAAGTCCGACGATGAGGATTTTGTCGGTCAGTGCGTCCATCAGTTTCCCGAAGTTGGAAACCAGCCCCATGCGCCGGGCCATGTACCCATCGGCCCAGTCCGTGATCGCCGCCACCACGAACAGGATGAAAGCCAGCATCGCGGCCCCGGTCCAGGAAGCTCCCAGGAGGGCCGCAATCACGAACAGAAACGGGACTCGAGATAAAGTGAGAAGGTTCGGAAAATTCATCTGTCAGCCGGACTTACACGATTGCCGGGTTGCAAATTAATGGATTGTTCGAGAATCATTTAGAAAGTAACACTTTAATCGGCCAGTGAAATCATTTTTAACAGAACCATGAAAATCTGTATTTATCCCGGCACCTTTGACCCGGTAACCAATGGTCACCTGGACGTGATGTGCCGGGCGGCACGGATATTTGACAAGGTGGTGATTGGAATCGCGCTCAACAAGGATAAAAAGCCACTCTTTTCCGCAGAGGAGCGTCTGGCCCTGATCGAAGGGAACCTCTCCAACTGGCCGAACGTCTCCGCCACCATCTTTGAAGGCCTTCTGATGGACTTCGCCCGGGCCAATCAGGCCAACGCGGTCGTCCGAGGGCTCCGCGCCGTCTCCGACTTCGAATTCGAATTCCAAATGGCCTTGATGAATCGGCACCTGAGCCCGGAAATCGAAACCATTTTCCTGATGCCCCACGAATCCTACACCTTCACCAGTTCCAGCCTGATGAAACAGGTCAGCAAGTTTGGCGGCGACATTCACGACTTCGTTCCGGCCAATGTCGCGGAGGCTCTCCGCGAAAAGTCCCTTATTCAGTGATAAACTCCGCTCCCCGCTTTTTGCGCGGAGCGCTTTGGGCACCGCGCTGAGGGCGCCGGTGAATTCCGGCCAATCCGGTTTTCGAGAAAAATCTCGCGTCCATCCCCCGGAATGGCTTACAAACGGTCTCTTGTTGTTCAAAACCAAACGCCTTTTCTGATGGATACCACAACGATTACTCTCATCGTCATTCTCGCCCTGCTTCTGATCCTCGTCTTCGGCACGATCAGGATCTACAATCGGCTCGTCACCCTCCGCAACCGCTTCAAGAACGCGTTTTCCCAGATCGACGTTCAGCTCAAACGCCGCTACGACCTGATCCCGAACCTCGTCGAAACCGCCAAGGGTTACATGAAACACGAGCGCGAAACGCTCGAAGCGGTCATTCAAGCCCGAAACATGGCCAGCGACGCGAACCAAAAAGCGGCCGCGCATCCGGAAGATCCGAACGCCATGAAGAACCTGGTAGGCGCGGAAGCCACCCTCACCGGCACCCTCGGACGCCTCTTCGCTTTATCGGAAGCTTATCCCGACCTGAAGGCCAACCAGAACATGATGCAGCTCACCGAGGAGTTGACTTCGACCGAAAACAAAATCGCCTTCGCCCGGCAGTCGTTCAACGATTCGGTCATGAATTACAACACCACCCGCGAAACGTTCCCAAACAACCTCATCAGCGGAATGTTTAATTTCCAGGAAGCCCAGCTCTTCGAGATCGACCGGGAAAAAGAGGGCGGCGCTCCGAAAATCTCGTTTTAACGCGCCTCCCGAATTCTTTCCTGTTCGCCGAGTCGATGGGGCTACAAAAAGAGGTGTCGGCTGCCCGACGCCGAGCGTAATTTCGAATCCGCCACTTCTTTCGCGCACAGCGGATATGGTGCGTTGCGGCCCACCCCGCTGTACAATTCGAGTGCATCGGAAATGCGACGAATAGGCGTCAGGCGCAAATCTTGACATCCGTTTCCGAGTCGCCATTTTTGCGAGTGTTCGCACCAACTTCCGGGTTTTCCATAGGTCTTAATATCAACGACTTGGAAGATCAAGACGCTCACCCTTCTTTCGCAACCGATTTTATAAGATTAAACCGATGGACTTTTTCGAATCACAGGACCGCGCACGGCGTCGCACCGGGCACCTGATCTTCTTCTACCTTTTGGCGGTCGCCCTCATTGTCGCCTCGATTTACTTCGTGGTTTTATTCGCGGCCGACATGGGAGGGTTAGATCTGGAACGTTCCCACCCGGCTTGGCACCCCGAGCTGTTTTTCGTAGTCAGTGCGGCCACGATCGGTGTTATTGCGCTCGGCTCCGTCTACCGGATCCTCCAATTGAGATCCGGGGGAAGCCGGGTTGCGGAAATGATGGGCGGACGGCGGGTCAATCCAAACACCCCGGACGTCGACGAACGTCGACTGGTCAATGTGGTCGAAGAAATGGCGATCGCCTCGGGTGTGCCGGTTCCGGAAATTTTCGTAATGGAGGAAGAGGGCATCAACGCTTTCGCCGCCGGCTACTCGCCGAGCGACGCCGCGGTCGCCGTTACTCGGGGGTGCCTCAAAGCGCTGAGCCGGGACGAACTCCAGGGGGTCATCGCCCACGAGTTCAGCCATATTCTCAACGGCGATATGCGCATCAATATCCGCCTGATCGGCATTCTGAACGGGATCCTTCTTCTTCACCTGATCGGGTTTATGGTCATCCGCTCCCTCCGCTTCGGCGCGATGGGCGGAAGATCCCGGCGCGGCGGGGGAAAAGGCGGCGGAGGTGGAGTCGTCGTCCTCATCCTCGTCGTTGGATTCGCCCTCACCGTGATCGGTTATTTCGGCGTCCTGTGCTCACGCATGATCCAGGCCGCCGTCTCCCGGCAACGCGAATACCTGGCCGATGCCGCCGCAGTCCAGTTCACCCGCAATCCGGAGGGAATCGCCGGCGCGCTGAAAAAAATCGGCGGCGCGAGCAGCGGCTCACGCATCGAAGCCAGTCACGCGATGGAGGCGAGTCACATGTTTTTTGCCAACGGAATCACTTCCTCCCTCTCCAACATGTTCGCCACCCACCCTCCCCTGACCAAGCGAATCCAGGCCATAGATCCTTCCTTCGACGGCAAAAGCTGGGTTCGTCCAAAGGCGAAATCCAAATCCTCCTCCAAAGCCCAGCAGCCGCCACCTCTCTCCAAAAAGAACAAAGCCCAAAAGCGGGGGCCGTTTGACCCGATCACCGATGCGTTTCCCATGAAGCCGGAGGTCCTGCTGGCCAGCATCGGCACTCTGGGCTCGAACCATATCTCCCAGGCGGGACAAATCCTCGAGGCTTTGCCCGAAACGTTGAGAGATGCCGCACACGATCCCGCCGGAGCGGAAGCCATTATCTACGGTCTCCTTCTCTCCAGGGAGGCCGAGCTCCAAAAAAAGCAGTTGGAACTTATCCCCGGAGATCCCGCCCGGGGAGTGACCGGCGAGATTTCGCGCCTCCACTCACAGATCACGCAACTCCCTCCCAATGTCCGCCTCCCGTTGATCGATCTGGCGGTGCCGGCCCTGCGCCAACTTTCTCCGCCCCAATTTAAAGAGTTCCGCCAAACGGTCTCCCAACTGATCGCCAGCGACAACAATCTCTCCCTCTTCGAGTTCGCCCTCGAAAAGGCGTTGATGCGACACCTCGAAAATCATTTCAACGAAAGCCGCCGTCCCGCCATCCAATATCATTCGCCCCAACGCCTGGTCGACGAATTCTCCCTGTTGCTCTCGGCTCTGGCCCATGCCGGGGAAAAGGACACCCGCCGGGCCTTCGCCGCCGGACAGGCCCGTGTCCCCGAAATCCAGCTCCAATTGCAACCTCCGGAAACCTGCACGCTCGAAGCCATTGACCAAACGTTGAACCGGCTCGATCTGGCCTCGTTCCCGATCAAAAAGCGGCTCCTGGCCGGCGCCATCGCGGTCATCGTCTCGGACGGAAAGGTCGCGCCGGACGAGGCCGAGCTCCTGCGGGCCGTCGCCGACAGTCTCGACTGTCCCATGCCCCCTTTGGGCTGAAGGGAGTTTCCGAAGTTGTCGGATCGGTTTGAGGATCGCGTTTTTTGCGTTCAAGTAGCGTATTAACCTAAATCCGGCGGTAAGAATGGCCGCAAAAAGGCGCAAGATACGCAAAATTAAAGAGAAGAGGAAAAACTATCATTGTAGAATCTACCGCCCATCAGGCTTCCTTTATATTCTGCATAAGTTTCTTTTTTTGCGTTTTTTGCGCTTTTTTTCGGCTATCAACTGATTTTTTTAAGGATTAATCCGGGTGCGTCTTCTGGAGCGCCTTTTCCGGAATCATGCAAATCTGTTTCGAACAAAAGACGGTTAAGCTCAGTATCGGCGAATTTTCGGAATTCACCGATCGGCCCGTCGCGTCCGGGGGGCTTGGCCGCGGCGGGGGCGGTTTCTGGCGGGCGCAGATCGGACAGATTTGGCACAACGAATTGCGCAAGCGGCTCGAAGAACACGATTCCGAAGCCGCCTTCGAAGTAAAAATCTCCGCCCGCTGGCCTCACCGAAACTGGATTTTCGAACTCCAGGGCCGAGCCGATCAACTGATCCGGCAGACCGATGGCGTCACCATCCGTGAGATCAAAACCATCGACCGACCGCTCCCGGCGCACGACCCCGAATTGCGCGCCGCCTACCCCGCCTATTTTCTCCAACTGGAGGCCTACCAGCGACTCTACCCGTTGACCGGCGAGGAAAAGGAAAATCGTGTCTCGGCCGAAGTGGTTTTCGTCGAGATCCAAACGGGAATGACCCAAACCGTGGCCCTTCCGGAAGAGAGTGAAGGCGCATTCCGGCAACAGATCGAGCGCATCCATTCCTTCGTGGAACGGCGGCGCGATCAACTGGAGCGGCTAAAAAATTTCTCCTTCCATCCTCCCTTCGCCTCCCTTCGCGCGGGCCAGGAAAACCTCCGGGAAGAGATTGAGACCGCTTTCGCCTCCCGCAAGATCGGTTTTTTTCAGGCGCCGACCGGATTCGGCAAAACCGGCGCGATTCTCGAGTTCGCCCTGAATCGACTTCGCGAAGGCCGCGCCACCCGGCTCCTGTTCCTCACCAGCAAAGCGACCGGACAAATTCAGGCGGCCACCCAACTTCGGCAAATGCTCGACGGGCAACCGACGGTTTCCTTCCTCCAGGTCCGCAATAAGGCTGAACATTGCATCAACACCCAGTTTCATTGCTTCCGCGAGGTCTGCCCCTATCTTTCCGACCTAGAGGAGCGATGGGATGAAAGCGGTCTGGCCCGGACGTTCGCTCGCGAGAGCCAGCGGATCGACCTCGATTTTCTCCGCGAAAACGGCCAGCGCGCCCGGATTTGTCCCTACGAAATCACTCGCTCCGTTCTCCCGCTCCTCGACATTTGGATCGGCGACTACAACTACGCCTTTTCCCCCTCCAACCGCGGCTTTTTCCTGAACCAACCCGGTTTCGACCCCGCCCAGACTCTGCTCGTGGTCGACGAGGCCCACAACCTTCCGGCCCGCGTCTGCGACGCCTTTTCCTCCCGGGTCAACATCACCGAGGCCCTCGACGCAATGACCCAACTGGAAATGCTGGCCGCCCGCCCCAGCCTCCTAACGGCCTGGGAGGATTGGTTAAACTTCCTTTCCCACCTCGACCGCTGCGACGAGCTTTCGCCGACGGATGAGGAGGAACTCCGAGGCATCGTCACCCGGGTTTGTGACCAACTCGGCGCCCACCCGCTCGATTATCCCCAACTCGGTCCCGACATCACCCAGCAGCTCATGGAGATGTTTTCGATCCGGCAGTTTCTCGAAAGCGATCAGCTGGAGCGTCTCCTCTGGGCGCCCGCCTCCGGCAAACTCCACCTCAGTTGCATCGATGCCGGACCGTTTATCGCCGAAACCCTTCGTGGCTTCGGACAGGCGATCCTCATGTCAGCCACTCTCGACCCGTTGAGCGCGCTCCGCCAGGCTTGCCGTTTGGACGCGAGCGAAACCGCCTTTCTCGAAGCCCGCGCGCCGTGGCGAGAAAACGCCTGCGACGTCGCTGTCGATGTCCGGGTCGATACCCGCTACCGCACCCGCGCGAGCCATTTCGGAACGACCGCCGCGACGGTCGCCTCACTGGTCGAAAAATCGCCCACGCCCATCGTCGTCTTTTTTTCCTCCTATCGCTACGCCGACGAAATCCTGCGTCGAATCGACGATGATTTCCCCTGGGTCAAGGTCGCGATCCAGGAACGCGGTCTCGATTTCCAGCAACAGGCCACTTTTGTGGAAGAAAGTCTGGTGCTGTCCGATGCCCTCTTTCTCATTTTGGGAAGCAGCTACGCCGAGAGCATCGACCTCCTCGGCGGCCGGATCGCCCACGCCATGATCGTCGGCCCGGCCCTCCCGGAAGTGAACGCCCTTCAAAAGGCCCGCCTCAAGCGACTCTCCGGTTTGCGCCAGGAAGAGGCCTTCCACGTCGTTTACCAGATCCCGGGCATGCAACGGGTCAACCAAGCCCTCGGCCGTCTGGTCCGCGCCCCAGAACATCGAGCGAAAATCCTGCTTCATTGCCAGCGTTTCGCCGAAAAAAGTTATTCCGACTTGCTCCACCCCGACCACCGACCCGGGAGGTTCATCTTTTCGTCCGAAGAACTGGGCGAATGGCTCGCCCCGGCCGAAACGCCCTCGTAGCAATACCGGCTGCCTTGCGGGTCGCGCAGTTCCTCCCTTCTCCGATTTTTCACGATTTTAGCTTCCGAATCCCGGGAGATTGGATTAGATTCCCCGGTTCTTTTTATGATGAATCCGTTTACAACCGAGCCATTGGTCATCGCCGACCGCACTTTCGAATCGCGACTTTTCGTCGGCACCGGAAAGTTTTCCAGTAACGAGACCATGAAAGAGGCCCTGGCCGCGTCCGGCACCGAATTGGTGACGGTCGCGCTCAAGCGCGCCGACTTGAGCGGCCAGGGGGA
>LFIK01005401.1_pt1 | contig 10257 bp, 10 predicted proteins | sample 643401 | NCBI WGS metagenome assembly LFIK01 (sample SAMN03777447, study PRJNA286221) | soda lake metagenome | biome: soda lake; feature: Kulunda steppe; material: water; isolation source: sample T5-Br brine of Lake Tanatar-5 | place: Russia: Kulunda steppe | collected 2010-07
GAGGCTGTGTGAAAACACCCAGATGTGGTATGCTTTCCGTGCTACGGGAGTGCATTTATGTCAGGTTTCATTGAAGGGGTTGATCGGGATCAGGTGACGCTGTTTCCGGACCGCCTTGAGGACTGGATCGACGAGGACCATCTGGTCCGGGTGGTGGATCTGTTTGTTGATCAGCTCGATCTGGCAGGCCTTGGGTTCACGCGCGCGGCGCATGCGCGGACGGGGCGTCCGGGATACCATCCGGCCATTCTTCTGAAGCTGTTCATCTATGGCTATCTGAACCGGATCCCGTCGAGCCGCAGGCTGGAGCGTGAGGCGGGGCGCAATGTCGAGGTGATGTGGCTGCTCGGGCGGCTGGTTCCTGATCACAAGACGATTGCGGATTTCCGGCGCGATAACGGTGGGGCCATCCGCAAGACCTGCGCGCAGTTCGTGGAGCTGTGCCGCCGCATCGGCGCGCTGAAGGGTGACTGCGTGGCCATCGACGGAAGCAAGTTCAAGGCAGTCAATAACCGCGACAAGAATTTCACCAAGGGCAAGATCACCAGCCGCCTTGCGCATCTGGAGGCCGATGTCGACCGCTACATCACCGAGATGGTGCGTATTGACCGGCAGGAAACAGGCGAGGCGCGCGCCGAGAAAGTCGCGCATCTGGCGCAGCGATACGGGCGGCTCAAGCAGGAAATCGCGAAACTGAAGGCGATGGACAAGGCGCTGGCCGATGCGCCGGATGGCCAGATTTCCCTGACCGATCCCGATGCGCGTGCCATGGCCACCAGCGCACGCAATAGTGGCCTCGTGGGCTACAATGCGCAATGCGCCGTGGATACCGAGACCCATATCATCGTCACGCATGATGTGACCAACAAGGGCTTCGACCGCGACCAGCTCAGCCCGATGGCGATGGCGGCCAAGGAAGCGCTCGGGCGCGACACGCTGCATGCCCTGGCCGACAAAGGCTATTACAGCGGCGTCGAGATCGCCGCCTGCGACAAGGCTGGCATCACGGTGACCATGCCGCGCCCCGAGACCTCGGGCAATCGCAAGAAGGGCATGTATGTGAAGGCTGACTTCAAATATGACCCTGACCGCGACGTCTATATCTGCCCGGCAGGCGACACGCTGACCTACCGCTACACGCGCGAGGAAGACGGGCTTCTGGTCCGGCGTTACTGGACCAATGAGTGCCAGAGCTGCCCCGTGAAATCTCGCTGCACCACGGGCAATGAGCGCCGGGTCACCCGGTGGGAATACGAGCATCTGGTGGACGAAATGCGCAATCGCCTGCGCAGCGCCGATGATCCGATGACCCTGCGCCGCAGCACGGTCGAGCATCCGTTCGGAACGATCAAGGCCTGGATGGGCAGCACCCATTTCCTGATGCGACGCCTGAAAAATGTGCGCACTGAAATGGCGTTGAACGTGCTGGCCTACAACATCAAACGCATGGTCGCCCTGGTCGGCATCAAGCGGCTGATGGCGGCCATTCCCGCCTGACCGGGTGGAAACCGCCCCCAAATCCGCTCAAGCGGCCCCCATCAGCGCGATTTCTGCGCCCGTGGCGGGTTCCCAGGACCCAATCGGCGCCGAAAACCCGCCGCGACCCCTCCAGAACGCTGGCTTCCCGCGGAGCAGGAGTTTCCACACAGCCTAAGCCGAAAGGGGCCGAAATGTTGCCAGCAGGGACCGATGGGTCGGCTGGCGCTAAGGCCAGGAACGCTTGAAGATGTCGTTGCCTTGCCACTGCCAGCTGCGGGGGCTAAGCCTGACCTATGCTGATCCTTGATGATATCATCGGTGACCGTGGCTCAAAATATGCCGTCTCGGGCGGGCCCTGTGGTTCCGAGGATGAGGCAAAATCCTTCATCAAGGCGCTTTGCCGGAAGAAGAAATTCGCCAAGGCGACCCATAACAGCTGGGCTTTGTTGATCGCTGACGCCCCGATCAAGAGCGATGATGGCGAGGTCGGGGCAGGGATGGTGATCTTGCGGATGCTGGAGCGCGAAGGGCTGCACGATCATGTCGTCGTCGTGACGAGATGGTTCGGCGGCAAGCATCTGGGTGGCGACCGTTTCCGGCATGTGCAAGACGCGGTGCGGATTTATCTCGACAATTTGCGGGAACGTTGAAGCGCTTGAGCCAGCTTCGTTTCGCGCTGATATCCATCGCTCACCGACAGGCCCGCGCTTGGTCGCGGAGCACCGCATAATCGGCCAGCCATTCAGCAATCGCTGCATCTTCCGGCATCGCGGCCAGTTCCGCTGCCACGCGCGCCTGCTCGGCCCGGGTGTACTCGACCACAGGCGGACAGGCGCTGGGCAACGTGTCAAAACTGCCCCCTGCGCAGCCGGTCAAGAAGATCATCGCGGCTGCGAGGGCGGTTTGCGGCCGCCTCCAGCATCTGACGTTGAATTGCATGTGTGCGCTCCAGTTGCTCAAACCGCTCGGCGGCGCGACCTGCGCGCTCGGCCGTGCGGCGCAGGTTGACAATGAACAAGGTGATGGTGAGTGCGGCAAGGGCGAGCGCCACCACTTGCCGCGCCCATGGCCGGGCGAGAAGCCCGATCGAGAGGCTGGCCCACATCAGCGCAGGCCCTTCTTCCAGTCATCGAGACGCGCCCAGACGGCGACGGCAATTCCGCCCAGCGCCAGTGCGATGAACAGCCAGCGCAGCGTGTCGAGATACGGCACCAGTGGCAGAACGGCGCCTTGCGCTTCTTCTAGGACCTCCTGCGCGACCTCGACACCTGCGGCACCGACGGTCGCCACACCCGCCGCGCCAGTGCCTTTCAGCGTCCGGCTTTGGGCGATGGCTTCGCGCGCGGGCGGGGCCTCTGGCGCAAACGCTGTTACCCGCACTGGAAACCGCTCGCCCCAGACCCGCGCAGGGCCAAGGTCGATATGGATGAAGCCCGAGCGCGGATAGAAGCCGAAGCCCAGAAATCCGACCTCGCGGGCTGCGGCCTCAAACACCACAGGGTCATGGTTTGACATGGCGATATCGAAGGCCGTGCCGTCCATGTGTTTTGATCTCGGTGCGCCGCCGACATTGCGGTTATGCTCGGGCGAGCGATAGGCGGAACGCACGATCAGCGGCTTGCCCAGCCGGTCGCGGAGCGCCTGGAGCTTGTCCAGCGCCTCGGGGTGGAGTTTCAGCTGACCCGTGCCGCGACAGGCGATCTCGGCGGGCGAGAAGTTCTTCCAGCGCCAGAGGCTGTCGGGGACATCGCGGAAATGGCGGAAGGTGCGGATGGGGTCAGACATTGGGTCTCTCCTGTGGGTGATGGGCATGTGAAATGGGCCGCAGCCCGAGAGGGCAGCGGCTGTGGGGTGTCGGGTGTGCGGGGCGTCAGTGTGCCAGTGCCGTCTTGCGCACTGGTGTCGTGAGCGCGCGCTGGGCGGTGCCTATCGTCTGGGAACGCCAGTCGCTGTCAGTCGCCATCCCGGCGCTGGAAGGCCGCAAAGATCAGGTTGCGCATGTCGTGGATGTCGCGCTCGATCCGGGCGAGGCGGTCGTGATCGACGCGACGGTCCTCATCACGCCGCTTCTCGATGCGCGCTCGCTCCTCTGCCAGCTCCTGCTCCAGCTTGTGCAGAAGGGCCTCGTTGGTGAATGCTTTGCGCGTGACGGCGGTGGCCAGCCCGGCGATGAAGGTGAACCAGACGCCGATGGCCGCCGCAAAGCCATGGTCGCGAAACGCCTGCAGGATCTGGTCGGTCAGTGAAGAGTGCTGGCTCATCCGAGCTTTACTCCCCAGAAACTGGTCTGTTCGGCCGCGAAGAACCCGTCATGGGCGCGGAAGAAGCCCTGCAATTCGACTGTGTCGCCCGCTTCCAAAAAAGCCATGCTCTGCAGCCAGAGGGCTGTGGCCTCGGAGCGATGCGTGGCGGAACTCTCGCCATAGCTGCCGCGCAGCACGTCGGTCCCGTTGATCACCAGCCGCCCGCTCATGCGCGCGGAGGTGCTGGCATTGACCTTGAACATCAGCGTGGCCCCAAAAAGATAGGTGCTGTCTACTGGGGCCACGAACTGGTTGGCACCGGCATCGAAAGCGCCCTGATCATTATACTCGGTGACATTGATGCCGATCTTCGTCCAGGCACCGACGCCGACATAATTGTCGTAATTGGTGTATCCCTTGAAGCGCGGCAGGCGGGGTTGGTCGAGAATGCCAGTGGCCGGGTCAGCGCGCAGGGCGTCCAGAAACGTGCTGCCATCGGGCGAGACCGCGAGGCGGAACGCATCCGTGCCAAACAGGCCCATGAGCGCGCGGGTCGAGAAGCCGGTCTGGAACAGGAATCCCAGATCATTCGCGCTGGTCTCCTTGTTCAGGCTCTGCATCAGACTGCCGGTTCCGCCTGCGCCAGTGGCCAGCGCTGTCCAGAGCGCCGCATTGATCTGGGCGAGGAAGGGGTTTGAACTGTCAGCGGTTCCACCCAGTCCGATCCGGGTCAGGTCCTGCAGCGCGCTGGGCGTGGTGCCGATCCAGCCCGCGCCATCATAGACAAGCAGCACGGCTTCCGCTTCGATCCATGCGCGCCATCCCACACGCGGCGGCAGGCGCAACCAGGCCCCATCGGTCCAGAGCGCGACATTCAGATCCCAGCCGGACCAGTCGCCTGTGGAACCCGAGGCCACGATATAGCGATCGCCCTCACTTGGACTGGCCGGGGGCGCGGTCAAATCACGGTCCAGAACAGACAGTTGGACCAGCCCGTCCAGCAGACGCAGGGCCTCGTTATGGGTGACATGCTTCTGGGCCTGCGCGGCCAGGATATAGGGCAGCAGCAGATTGCCGGTGGTATCGGACATGGGGATTTCCAAGCATTGAATTTCGAAGGGTTCGGAAGACAGCCGCCGTCAGAAGAACAACGTGACTGTCCGCGCGGCCCCGCGCCCGATCAGGGCGGAGAGTTGCGCGATGCGGATGGTCAGCGCGTCGCCGGTGCCGAGCAGCGCGCCCCAGTCGGCGATCTGATCGGCGCTGGTGTAGATCGCGCTGGTGGTGCTGGTGTTCAGCGTGCGTTTCACGGATACGCCGTCGAGGATATCGACCTCGTATGCCTCAAGCTCCTCTGCCAAAGCCACATCACCCGCGCCCCAGGTATCTGCCGACAGCGCGCGCGAGCGGCGCACCCACCGGATTGTCAGATCGCCGAAGCTGCGCGGCCTACGCCAGGGCTGCTGGACATGGGCCACCGAGAAAGGCCGCAGCCCGGCGCCTTCCGGCGTGAAACTGGCCGCCACATAGCTGTCATCACTGGGCGGGCGCGCGGCGGGTCCGATGCGCCAGTTCCATGGCAGGCCCAGATCAGCCTCGGAAATCGGCAGTGGTGTGAGGCTGTCATCAAGGACGACCACGCGCGCACCTTCCGGCGTCGGATCGCCCATCGCAGCTTCGGACCCACGCTGGCCGCGCAGCAGCCGCGTCAGGCGATACCGCCCCGGGGCGATCAGCTCGGCCGCGCCTGCCTGCACAATCTCCCATTGCCCAGCGCCGGTTTCCACCGCCAGCGCATTGGCCCCGCCGAACAGGGCAATGTCCGTGACACTTTCAAGCGTGCCTGCGAACAGGTCGATGATCAGGTCATTGCCCAGATCGAAGCGGGAAGTGGGGCCAGCGAAAAAGTCCGCGACCAGCAGACCCACGCGCGCCCGCTTGCTGTATGTGGTGAGCAGCTCGAACCCGTCGCTTGCGGGGCTGCGATAGACGGCCATCTCGCCGGGCCATGGTCGTGCATGGGCGGCAATCAATGGGCGATGGGGCGCAATCTCCTCGCGCAGTTGCGGCAGATCGAGAAACAGCAGATCGGGTGTGCCAAACACCATGGGCGTGGCCAGCGATGCGGGCCGAGGATTGCCGGGTGGCAGATCGTAATTTGCGCGATCCTGCCGCAGAGCCTCAACGCTGCGAAACGTGGAATCTGCCAGTGAGACCAGCCGCATATCGACCTGCCGCCCGTCATGCGCGAGCGCGATCACATCGCAGGGATCGAGCGCGAGGCGCGAGGGCGGCAGGCGAAACACGGCTGTTTCGCGGCCTGACCACGCCTCCATCAGCGCGCGGCGGCAGCGGCGCTCAGCTTCCTCGGGCGGGACAGCCATGGGGAAGCTCTCGAGCGCAATGCGCGTGGTGTCCACAGTAATGCGCTGCGCTTCGACTTGCGCGGCATCGTAATCCTCATCCGCCCGCGCCACCTGCCATTTGAGCGCCTGCGGCAGCTCGGTCTCCTGCGCGCGGGTCAGTTCGAGAGTTTCCGTGCTGGTTTCTGCCGCCACCATATCCTCTGCGCTGATCACGGTGACGGCAGCGCGACCACGCATGACAAAGCGGATCACGCCGCCCGTCTCGACAGCATCAAAGCCGAAATGCCGCGCCAGCGTGGCGATAGAAGTGCGCGGGCTCTCCAGTGCTGCGATGACATAGCCTTCGACAGCACCCCAGAGGCCGGAGACATCGATGCGCGATGCTGGCAGCCCGGCGCGCATGCAGAGATGCCGGACGAGCGCTGCGAGCGACACAGCCCCCAGCCGCCCGGTCAGCCAATGGCCCAGCCGCCAGTTCGGACCATCGGTCCAGACACCAGTGAGCGCGGGGAAGAACGGATAGGGCCGCGCATCCCATGTCCAGGCGGCGCATTCGGGCAGATGGACCATGCGGTCGCCATAGACGGACGACACCGGGTTGTTGTCTGCCTCGCCCCACCAGAGATAACTCGCCTCGAGATAGGCGCGCTGGATTGCGTCGTCGCGCCAGCCGCGGGAGAAATAGGGCACAAAGCTTTCCGAGGATTTCGGGTCGAAGAAGACATTGGGCTGGTTCGTACCGCGATCCACCGCAGGACAGCCGAGTTCAGTGAACCAGACAGGTTTTGATTGCGGCACCCATGCGGTGGGCGTGCCGCTTTCGATCCCGCCGGGGCGGTTGTAATGCGGCTCGGACCACCAGGCGCGCAGATCCTTGTAGCGATAGACCCATGGCTTGCCGTGTGCGCCATCGCTGATCGGGGTGCGCATCTGCGCCGCGCGATCAGCCGCGCTGGCATAGAACCAGTCGAACCCTTCACCGCCTGCAATATTGGATTGCAGATAGGCGCGGTCATGGATGGCAGGCCAGCCGCCGTTCGGGGGCTCGCTTGAACCGATGGCGCTCGCCCCCTTACCATCAGCATGATCAAACCCGTCGCGCCAGTCCGAGAGCGGCATATAGTTGTCGATGCCGATGAAATCGATGTTGGGATCGGCCCATAGCGGGTCGAGGTGGAAATAGATGTCATTGCTGCCATCATCTGGCTGGTGGCCGAAATATTCCGACCAGTCGGCAGCATAGCTGATCTTTGTGCCCGCCCCGAGGATACTGCGCACATCCGCAGCCAGATCGCGAAACGCCGCGACAGCCGGATATGTGGACGCGCCCGAGCGGATTTGCGTGAGCCCGCGCATCTCGGTGCCGATCAGGAAGGCTTCAACCCCGCCGGCCACGGCGCAGAGATGAGCATAATGCAGGATCATCCGCCGCAGACCCCAGTCACCTACGGGGCCGGTCCAGTGCACGCTCTCGCCCAGAATGGCGAAACTGCCCGGTGTTGCGGCCCCGAAGAAGCTCGCGACCTGCGCGGCGGCATTCGCAGTCTGATCGGCGCTGCCTGCAAAACCTGCCGCTGGCGAACAGGTGATCCGCCCGCGCCATGGGAATTTGGGCTGGCCGATGACGCTCGCATTGTCGCTATAGGGGTCCGGCAGCGTGTTGCCCGGCGGCACATCCATCATCAGGAAGGGATAGAAGGTCACGCGCATCCCGCGCGCTTTCAGCTCCCGGATCGCCTGCACGACGGCGAAATCCGCAGGTGTTCCGCCATAGACAGGCCGATTTTGATCATCCTTACTGACCAGCTGCGCCGTCAGCCGCGTGACGCCGTTCACGGTCCAGCTGGTATTGGGTGTGGATTTGTCGTTGAATTCGACCTTGGGCCGGATCGTGCACTTGCCTGCGCGCAGATCATCGCCGAACCACGAGACCACGAGGCTGACGCTTTCGACCGACGGCACCATCGCCTGCAACCGGTCCAGCGCCACGACCATATCGGCTGTGTCGGCGACTGCATTGGAATTCTCTGCGCTGCTGGTGCCGCCAAGTGTCATGCCAAACAGACCGGAACCGATATTTCGCCCACCCTCGAGTTTGCGCACGATATCTGTCGCATAGGTGAACTCACCTGCCGAGGGGATCAGCGTGACCGCGCGGGTCAGCCCTTCGGCCGTGTCGGGATCCGCCAGCGGCCGGAACACTTCAAAGGTCAGCTGCGGGATGCGGTTACCGTAATCGCCAAGCGGCAGGTCTTCGAACATGACATAGGCCGTGCCGCGATAGGCGGGGGTGTTTGCCGCGCCCATCCTGGCCATGATGAAGGGATCAGGCTGCTGCGCGTCATCGCCCGGATACCAGCGCCAGGTGATGCCAGAGAGATCGAGCGGCTTGCCATCCGCCCAGATGCGGCCAATGCCCGTGATCGCGCCTTCCGAAACGGCGACGGCAAAGCTGGCATAATACAGGTACTCGGTGGTCTTGATCTTCGGCCCGCCGCCCTTGCCACCGCCGCGCTGCGTCGTTGTCCGCGTCTCCTCGCGGAAATCCGTGGCCCAGATGATATTGCCGCCAACGCGCATCCGCCCATAAACACGCGGGATGACGGCACCCTCAGAGGAGGAAGTGATGCGCAACGTGTCCAGCCGCGCACCTTCGATGCGTTGCGCAGGTGCCAGCGAGGAAATCAGCCAGCTGTCGATGGCCGAGCCGACAGTGGCTCCGATCATCCCACCAATCGCCGCGCCTGAAAGCCCGAGGATCGCACCCCCAAACAGACCGCCAACTGCAGAGCCGACAGCGCCAAGGACCAATGTTGCCATGTGAAAATCTCAGTGTTGGGGAAACATGAAGGCGAAGGCGACGCGCCGGTGCCAGGCGGGCGTGAGTGGCTGTTCGATGACGCCCAGACGCTCATAGGCATGGATGAAACTGTCGGGGCCGGTCAGGATCCCGACATGCTTGGCGTTGGCACGCGGCATCATCCGGAACAGGACCAGGGCGCCGGGTGGGGCCTGCGCCGGTTCGACCTCGATCATCATGGCGCGCGCGCCCTCCGCCAGCACCTCGCGCGACCCGGTTTCGCCCCAGTCCCTGCTATAGGGTGGGATCGGGAAAGGTTCGGGCCCCACAACCTCGCGCCAGACGCCGCGAGCAAGGCCGAGGCAGTCACAGCCGATGCCCTTGAGGCTTGCCTGATCGTGGTAGGGGGTGCCAAGCCAGCTGCGCGCAGCGGCGATGACCGTATCTGGATCAGCACCGCTCACAGCACGCCGCCTTCATGGCCACCATCGCGCGAGGCATAGCGCAGAATGGTGTCCTGCCCGGGGATATGCGGAAACCCCCGGAAATTCGCGACATTGCTGAATTTCGCGCTGCAAGTCTCGATCCGCTTGTCGCAGCCAGCGCGGATCGTGAAACCGTCGCCCTCGGCAATCGCCCGCACCGGCGCTTCCAGAAGGGTCAGAACAGCGATGCTATCCACCAGATCATGCGCCAGCACCTCCGCCCGCCGCCCGGCATTGGCACCGCTGGTCCAGTGAATCGCGCCGAAGCTGAACCAGCCCGCGCCGAACCCCGCCAGCCCCGAGGCAGTGAAGGCCCGGTCACGCAGCAGGTCGATGACAGCGCCGTTGCCCTTGTAGGCCGGGTCATCCAGATCGACGCCGCAGCGCGCATCGCCCAAGCCCGCATCGCAGCCCGCCTGAAACGTCCGCCCGACAGTCTGGCCCAGCACATGCGCGAGCGAGCGCACTTCCGCGACAAAGGCCATCCGCCCGCGCCGGATTTGCCCGACTGCGCCTCGGCGCATCAGCACCCGCTGGCTGGTGTCCGCCCAGTTCACGCGCCAGAGCTCGACTTCAGCCGCGTCCCAGCGCCCGTCGAGGATATCCTTCTCAGTGATGCGGTCCGAGGACAGCACGCCCTCGGCATCCTGCGCGTCAACCGACAGGTCCGACCCGGCGCGGATTTCTGAGGCCGCAAAGCCGCTCTCGGGCTCGAATTCAGTGCCTGCGAAGGTCAGTGTGCAGTCATGGTCGGTGAAGCCAAAGCTGACGCCATCCGCGCGGGTGATGCGCCAGCACCACGCCAGCGTGGTGGCGCCCGCGTCGAGATGCGCCTGCAGCGCAGGGTCGAGGGGTTTCATGCGATGTCTCCCATGTGATGGAGC
>LFIK01005402.1_pt1 | contig 10257 bp, 12 predicted proteins | sample 643401 | NCBI WGS metagenome assembly LFIK01 (sample SAMN03777447, study PRJNA286221) | soda lake metagenome | biome: soda lake; feature: Kulunda steppe; material: water; isolation source: sample T5-Br brine of Lake Tanatar-5 | place: Russia: Kulunda steppe | collected 2010-07
AGTTCGGTCAGCTCGCCGGGCTCATAACCCGGAGGTCGCAGGTTCAAATCCTGCCCCCGCTACCACGAAAAGGCCCTTCGGGGCCTTTTCGCATTTCATGGGTGCCCTATGGGTGCCGTACTCGCGCGAGGTTGATGCCACGCTCCGTGACGGGCCTTGTCGGAGTTGTGCACGTTGCTGAGTCGGAGGGTGTGCTCACGGTGAACGTCGCAGCCGCGCCGAGCGCCTGGGGGCTCGAGTCGACATGACGATCCGCGATGTGTTCACGTTCGCCTGGCTCTTCGAGGGGCCTACCAGTTGGAGGGCCGGGTCAGCATCACCCGGGACGAGCCCCAGCGGCGAAGCCGGTGGCGGTCCGCTCGCCCGCGGGGTGGATCCGTACTTGGTGGAGCTGCTCCTGGAGGCCGAGCAGCCGGTCCGGTTCTGCGCGTGTCCAGCGGCTCGTGCCGGCTTGCTGTGCAAGCACGTGTTGGCGACCGCTCCCACGCTCACGGAGCCCTCTGCAGAAGCGCTGTTCGCACACCGTCCTCCAGGACCGAGTCGGCTCGCCCGTCGGCCCTGCGGGTGCCCTCTGCCCAGCAGGCTCAATCATCGAGATCTTGGAGCATGACCGGCGTCACGACGACGCCTGGACGCTGCACCTGGAGCACGGCTGCGATCACCATCTACGACCGGGATGTCAAACAACACATCGCACGGAAGAACAAGACCGGTTACCGGGACGCCGTTCGGCAGCTGCACCGCATCCGCAGGCTTCCTGTCCGGGCTTGCCAGCCAGAACTCGCCACCGCGACCGTCGAGCGGGTACGCACCCAACTCCACCAGCAGCGCAACCTCATGGCGCTCCTGAGCGATCTTCCAGCGGGCTCTAGGTGACCCCCCACGGAAGCCCGGCGAGGACGAGCTGGGGTGGAGACTGAAGCTCGTATGCCCCGTTCACGATTCAGGCGCACATTGACGAGGCTGTACCGTGGACGCCATGAGACCGGGAGCTAGATTCCGTCGATGCCAGGGCTCAGTAGAAACACTTGTTGACTGATCGGAACAAGCCCGTCCGGGTGGCTCTGATCGTGATCGAAGTCGACCGTAAAGACTAGGCCGTTACCAAGTGCCTTAATCGCGAACGGAAGTGGATGAGCACTGACCTTCCCGCGCGCGTCGATGGCGGCATCAGTCTGCAAGAAGGCCTCTGAAGCGCGTAGCACTTGGGGAAGCCAGATCTCGTCGGTCGGCCCCTTAACCTCGCAGGTGATCAGATATCGTTTCCCGTCCTCACTCAGCGCCTCGTAAGCAGAGTCGACTTCGCCTGAACGAAGCTTGATATTGCTCTGCAGGTACGTGATTTCCCGCAGCGCTCTTGGATTGCTGTGTGCGAAGTGGGTTTCGACAAGGAACAGCCGTACAGCTAGCTGCGTTAACCACGTTTCGTCCGCACGCCCCAAACGCTTTGCAGCTACAGGCAGCGAAAGCGTCTGAATGATGGTCGGATCTTCTAAGGCAGCTGTCGGCGGCGTGAGGGGCGACGGGAACTTTGTCGTCTGGCCAGGTGGAAGGGGCACGAATCGAAAGCATCCCTGTGGAGCATCGATAGCATCGATCGCCGTGTATCCCGCCGCAACAACTTTGTCGGGCCACACCGCCTCACGATTGCGACTTCGGACAATGTCCTTGAAGAAGTTTGCAGGATTGGCGGTACTTAGCGAAGCTCCAGTTTGCTGGATAGCACCTACGATGTCATCGAAGGTGACGACTGAATCCCTAAGGGTTCCGGCTACAGCGTCGTAGCGCTGTTCGAAGAGATACTTGACTACTTGAGTCTTTTCGCTAACCACCCGGCAGTCCTGCTCGTTGGGGTTGTCGCATGGTCAGCGCCTCGTCCTTACGTTTACAGGTACGTCCTCGGCGATTGCATCCAAGCGTTCGGTAGCCTGTTCTACTGTCAGTCTGAGAAGGCTCTCGTCGCCCGTGGGGGGGGTCGTAGCTTCAGTTGCAGAGTCGGCGATAAGCCGCTCAGCGACGGGAGCGAGTATGGCTCGGCCGAGAAGCGGCGGCACCGCGTTACCGATCTGTCGGAATCCGTGCCACTTCGTGCGATGAAGCTGAAACCAGTCTGGAAAAGAGTGAAGGCGGGCCGCCTCGCGGACTGTTATTACGCGGGGTTCGCTTGGGTGAATCGGTCGAGGCGAAGTGTGGGCACCATGATCGCGTCCAGAGCCTGCTCGTAGGGTGTTGCAGACGCCGCCAGGATCTAGCCGGCGAAGGCGGTGTTTTGCGTCAGTTTCGCCAAACGAAAGCAACTTGTACCGCTCGACCGTCTGGACGTTGTGGGCAGTGGTGGCCATGTCCGCGAGAAGCGAACTGTCCCAGTATTTCCTGGCATCTCGTCCGCGGAATGGCTCGAATCCTCGAAGGTACTTCACGTAGTCGCTTCGAGCGGCACCCCGTTCAAGGGACTCCACTTGAGAGGCGGACAATCTGACTGGGAAAGGCGGGTTGGGGTTCCCCAACGAGCTAAGCTCTGGTAGACCGTCCAAGGCCTCCCCAACAGAAGTCCAGGTTGGTAGACCGTTATTGCCGTCTCGATCATGGGTTCGGGAGGGTATGTCAAGAGGGTCTTGATCGCTTCGCCAGCCCAGCAAAATGACACGACGGCGGCTCTGTGGAACGCCATAATCAGCAGCATCGATTACGGTTGGCACCGCTGTCTTGAATTTCCCGTCGGCCTCGATCATGTCGATTAAGGCTTCCAAGACGGAGGTGTGATCGCCTATTAGCATCCCCGGTACGTTTTCCATTACGAAGTACTTGGGTCGCATCTCCAGGACTAGGCGGCCGAAATGAGCCAAGAGCTGGTTTCGTGGATCGTCAGCTAGCCGCTTCCCGATCAGCGAAAAGCCTTGGCACGGTGGGCCACCTACCACCAGGTCCGGACCGCAGTCCGGATCGAGACCCGCCTCTTGCATCAACTGCTGTCCGGAGAACGACGACACGGACCCGGCGAGGACTCGACCGAGGGGGAAGTTGAAGTGATGCGTGGCCGCATGAACGGGGTCGTTGTCGACGCCCAGTTTCAACTCGAAGCCCGCGAGCTCCGCGCCAAGCGACATGCCGCCAGCGCCGCTGAAGAGATCAATTACGGTCGGTCGCATCATGGCGGCAGACTAGCGCGGGTTGCGACAGCCGCGGCGCACCCTGAGCAATCACGGGCCCCAACTTACAGGGTGCGGCTTTCGCTTCCCCTCGGTTCGCTGAGCTACCTGCTCTGCGATCAAGTTCACGGCCTCCAGCACCGGGACGTGCTCCCAGACTCGTAGGACCGACCAGCCGTCTGTCCGTAACCGCATCGTCGTGTCCGCGTCGCGCTGAGCGTTGGCAGCGATCTTCTCTGTCCACCAGGTCCGGTTCGCATCGGTGATCCGCCCATGTCGCGGGCAGCCGTGCCAGAAGCAGCCGTCAACGAAGAGCGCGATGCGCCTGCCAGGCCATGCGATATCGATGCTACGACGAGTACCTGCGATTGGCCAGTGCACCCGATAGCCGCGTACTCCCCTACGCCAGAGCTCTCTTCGCAGCATCAGCTCAGGCTTGGTGTCGCGGCTCGGAGTTGCCCTCATGCGGCGACTCACCGCAGGCGTAGTCGGTGGGGGTGACTTCGTTGCCATGCGAAACCCCTGCTTGGCGCTTCCTGCCACGTGGCGGACAACTGACGAGAAGGCCTTCCGCAGCCCCATCCAGATTCGTCTGCGTTCGACCATTGTCTCATGAGCGCGCCCACGTCGCGCCAGTCGGGTTGGTGTTTGGACCCGGGCGACCGGGTGTCAACGCTCCCGCGAGCGTTGGAACCAGGGAACCGCTCTCGATTGTGCTCCGGCTTGACGTGCGCGACCTCGAGAAGGTCGACATCGAGCACGTCGGCCAGGCGCAACACGTAGGTAGCGACGTCGGCGAGTTCGTCATCGACGCCTACGCCCGCCGGCTCATCTGTTGGCGAGTGACATCTCACCTACGGACCGATGTCGTGCTCAACGCGCTCGAACAAGCCGTCCACGACCGCCGTCCTGATGAGGGCACGGGGCTGGTCCGTCACTGCGACCGCGGCGGTCAAGGTGGCTCTGGTCGGTGGTCGCTACATCGAGCGGCTCGCCGAGGCCGGCATCGAACCCTCCGTCGGATCCGTCGGTGACTCGCTTGACACTCAGTCATGCTGGGGGCAGACCCGGGTGACCCGATAGGGGCGTTGCCCAGCACCGTGACTGTCCTGTCCGCGCCGTGTTCCCGGCTCGTGGTCCGCAGCTCACGAGAGGCTGAACGATGGCAGTGCTCGGCATCGACACCGACAAAGACATCCACGTCGCGATTGTTTCTCGACCAGCTCGGACGCCTTCCGGTCGCCGAGAGCTTCGGCACCACCGACCGTGACATCCGGCTGCTGCTGGCCTGGGCCCAGCGCCACGGCCCGATCAGCCGCGCCGGGGTCGAGGGCACCGGCAGCTACGGCTACCGGCTCGCCCGGACCCTGACCGACGCGGGCATCGAGGTCACCGAGGCCTGCCGCCCCGACCGTGCCCGGCGACGCCGAAGGGGCAAGAACGACCTCGTCGATGCCGAGGCCGCCGCTCGCGCCGGACTGGCCAACGACGCCGCCGCGATTCCCAAGGACCGGCGAGGGACGGTAGGGCAGCTCCGGCGCCTGGTGATTGCGCGCCGCAGCGCGGCCAATGCTCGCGCGCAGGCCACCAAACAGCTAAAGGCCCTCCTGGTCGACTGCGACGACCAGCTCCGCGGACGGCTGCACCACCCGCGCACCCGAGAGCTGGTGGCCCGCTGCGCCCGCCTGCACGCCACCGACGGACACAAGACCGCGCTGCGGTCCGTCGCGCGTCGCCGGCATGCACCCACCGTCGAGATCTCCGAGCCCGACCGACAGGTCACCGCCTTGGTCGAGTCGACCGCGCCGGCCCTGTTGGCGCGCCCCGGCATCGGCGTGCACTGCGCCGCGCAGCTGCTGATCACTGCCGGCGACAACCCCGACCGACTCCGCTCCGAGGTCGCGTTCGCGGCCCTGTGCGGCGTGTCGCCCGTAGAAGCATCCTCGGGCAAGACCGTCCACCACCGGGTCAACCGCGGCGGGGCCCGCCAGGCCAACACCGCCGTGTGGATGATCGCTCACGTTCGCCTCGTCCACGACGTCCGCACCCACGGCTACGCCGCCAAGCGCACCGCCCTGGGCGACAACCGCAAGGAGATCATCCGACGCCTCAAGCGCTACATCGCGCGCGAGGTCTACCCCCTCATCCTCGACACCCTCGTCGACGCCGAAACCCGACGCTTGATATAGGGGCATCAACGCGCTGGCCGAAACCGTGATCGGGCCGTTCAAGACTGAGGTGATCCGCAGTCGCGGCCCGTGGCGCCCGATCAACTACGTCGAGTACGCCGTGATCAAGTGGGTCGATTGGTTCAACCACCGCCGGCTCCTCGTACCCATCGGGATGATCCCCCCCCCGAGCACGAAGCCGCCCACTACGTTCACCACGCCACCCCGACCAATCCGGTTGGAGTCAACGAACAACGTCGGGCACCAACCCGGCGCGGTTCAACCAGTTGCGTGTCAGACCCCGCGAGTAGGCTTGCGATCTAGCGATCGCGGAGTGCATCCCTTGGAACTGAAGGCCGATAACACCGATCTGAACACGATGCTCGGAGTGCCAGGGCAGCAGTTTCGCGTTCCCGAGTATCAGCGACCCTACGCCTGGGGTGATCAGCAGATCGATGAACTCTGGGCAGATCTCACGGGTGCACTCGGCGGTGGACACTTCATGGGCTCGCTGGTACTGAACATCGAGGAGCCGAGTGCACCTCAGATCATCGACGGCCAGCAGCGGATCACGACCCTGACGATCCTGCTGGCGCTCATCCGAGACCGGTATCACGCACTCGGCTCGAAGTACTCAGCTGCTCCGGACCAGCTACTCCTCAACGCCTTCAAGCCCGGGGACAAGGCGTTCAAGCTGCGCTCCGGCGATGCCAACTGGCCGGTTCTCCGCGACTTCGTGCTGCGCCCCCCTGCTGACGATGCGCGCCTTGCCATCAGTGATTTCAAGAAGCTGGATAGAACGGTTCGTCTGCGGAATCAGCAGCTCGTGCGAAATGTTCAGCGCCTGGATGGGCTCCTGGGTCGCTACCTAGAGCAGCAAGCCGACCCGGAGAACGCCCTCTACAGCCTCGAGGAGCACATCCGTACTGGTCTCGAATTCGTCACGATCAGCGTTGGGAGTGTCGGCGACGCCTTTCTCCTGTTTGAGACCCTCAATGATCGAGGGCTGCAACTCTCGGCTGCTGATCTGCTGAAGAGCCACATTCTCTCGAAGGTCGCGTGGCAGCACAACGACGCCGACCTCGTCCACGATGCATCAGTCCAGTGGGATGGCCTCATCGACCGACTCGGTGGCCAGGACGTGACCCGATTCCTCCGCCACTACCTCCTCATTTCTCGGCCGAAGGTGAGGAAGGACGATGTGTTCGATCTCTTCAAGGAGGACACCGCCTCCTACGGGCCGACGAAGTTGCTCCACCGACTGAGCGAGTACGCCGGCTATTACGGGCAGTTGTTCGATCCGTCGAAGATCGAGAACGTTGAGGCTCGGTCCTGTGTCGCGGACATTAACGGCCTCAACGTCATCTCCCATTATGTGCTCCTGCTGCCGGCATTGAAGTACCTGGACTCCAGCGACTTCGTGAAGATCGCGCGCACGACGGAGATGCTGTCGTTCCGGTGGGTCGTCTGCGGACGGAACGCGCAAGAACTCGAATCTATGTACGCGAAGGCGGCTCGGATTCTGGAGAAGAGCGAGGGCGACCAGGTCGATGAGGTGAATGCGATGCTCCTCGACTCGCTTCCCGACTCTGCGGAGTTCATCGACCGCTTCCGAACGATGCGGATGGGCGTCAAGTACATGACCAGGTATGTCCTCAGGCGCATCGAGGAGTCGGTTCATCCGACCGGCGAGTTCGACCTCAAGGGGACGAACGAAGTCCACATCGAGCATGTCATGCCGAAGTCGTCGACCGACTACTGGCTTGAGCGCTGCAACGGCGACTTGGATGCCTACGAGGATGTTGTCGACCGGTGGGGCAACCTGACCCTTCTGCATGGCAAGCCCAATCAAGAGATCAGCAATGGCACCTTCGAGGTGAAGAAGGAGCACTTCGCCAAGTCGGACATCGCAACCACGAAACTGCTCGCCGAACTGGATCACTGGGATGTGAACGCGATCAATCGCCGACAGCAATGGTTAGCGCAGGTGGCAGACGCGACGTGGTCGCCCAAGCCGAAGAACTCCGAGGCCTCGCCGCTCCCGCCCTGGCCGCCGAGCGAGCCCGAATCGGCGGTCGTTGACTGACCACATCGTAGGGCTGGATCAAGACCGCGGATGCGATCCGTTCGGCGCTGCTTCTGGCGGGGCAGGTGTGATCGCTCATGCGTGAGGAGGTGAAGGGTGGGGGCGAAGAAGCGCCCGGGACGACTGATCTGTCATGGCTGCAACGAGGACCTGGGGGCGACGGGACAAGACGAGGATTCGGAAGTCTGGCTCTACGAGTGCCCGACGTGCGAGGGGATCGGTGGTCCATTCACGCTCGAACAGCTGGCCGAGGGACGTGGTTTGCGTGGCCCGCCGGCCGGGAGCGGCCTCATGGCTTCGTTGGGGGTGTACGACGGCATCCTCGAAGCTCTCGGTGAGCGGCCCCGTCAGTGGCTCGAGTTTGCGGTCAACGAGCATCTCTACGCGAAGGTCGACCCTGCTGCGTACCGGGAACTGGTCGACCAGAACGGGCACGTGGCCATCGTGACAGACACGCACACCGTCTCCTGGATGCTCGGCCGTACGGCCTTGGCGTTGCGCGGGGAGCAGGAGGTCAAGCACCGACGCATGGGACGTGGAACCGGGGGTCGCGTCCCGCGGCTGGTGTAACAGTGACACCGGGCGCGGTTCCTGTTGGGGACGTTAGGCGACGTGTGCGACATCGCGTTGGGGGTCGGGTTCGGGGTGTTCCTTCCTGCTGGTGATGAGGCCGAGGTCGCGGCGGATCATCTGCAGCAGCCGGACGTCGGCGGGGGTGTAGGTGATCCCGCGCCAGCCCCCGGCGGCACGATCGAGCACTGCCCACAGCAGCGACAGTGTGGACCGTTCACCGGGGAGCCGGCCGATGACCTTGACCCTGCGTCGGGTCTCACCGAAGGTCCGTTCGATCAAGTTGGTGTGCCGGATGCGAGGCCAGTGGGCACGGGGGTAGTGCAAGTGGGCGACGAGCTCGTCGAGACCGTCGGTGACCGTGGTGACCGCGCCCGGGTAGGTGCGGCCCCAGGTGGTCTCGAACTGCCGTGCGCGACGTCGGGCCTCACCGACTGCCTCGTCGCCCGGAGCGACGGTCTCGTCGATGTCGAAGATGTCCCAGAAGTCGGCGCGGACGGCCAGCTGGTCGATCTCGGAGACCTTGGCCAGGCAGTTGCGGGACCGGTGGATCAGGCAGCGTTGCCGGCGGGCTTGGGGGAAGACCTGGTCGAGTGCGGCGCACAGTCCTGGTGCGCCGTCAGAGATGGTGAGCACCGGGCTGGAGAGCCCACGGGCGACCATGTCCTCCAAGAACGCCACGCACGCGTCGGTGGACTCGGCCGACACGCCATCCAGGTGCACCAGCACCGGGTTGCCCTCGGTCGTGATGCCGTAGGCAACCAGCACGGGCTCGCTTCGGGCGCCGTCGTGCATCTTGAAGTGGGAGGCGTCCACGTAGAGGTAGTCGAGGTTGACCTCGGAGAGGTCGCGGGTCCGCCAGGTTGCGAACTCGGTCTTGATGGCCTCACAGATCCGGCTGACCGTGGACTTGCTGATCGTGGCGTCCGGGCCGAGCGCTTCACGGAGCGCCGCTTCGACGTCGCGGTCCGACAGGCCCCGCACCCACCCGGAGATCACCAGGCTCTCGAGCGCGTTGGTGCGGGTGACGTGCTTGCCCAGCAGCCGCGACGAGAACGCCTCCAACGTGCCCCTCACCTTCGGGCGCTTGAGCTCGACCGGCCCGGCGGTGGTCTTGATCGTGACGTCGCTGTAGCCGTTGCGGTGCCCCTGACGGGCGCGCTCCCCGCGGCCGTAACGGACCCGGCCGAGGAACTCAGTCACCTCTGCCTCCAACGCGGTCTGGAACACCAGCCGCACCGACACCAGCGCGATCTGCTCGAGGACCTCACCAAGCTCACGCTCGGGGTCGGCGAACAGCTCGTCGATCTCCATCCGGACACGGTCAACTGCAGTTAGCCTCTTCGATGACACGGGCGTACTCCTCAGACTGTGGAAGGTCTTGAGGAACCTACGCCCGTGTCGCTGTTACACCGAGGATGGGACGCCACCGAACCGGGCGGTGGGACTACCTGATGCCCACACATGCCCGGACACTTCCCGAGACGCCGGACGCGGTCGAGAAGCTGACTTGGGAGGCCTTCGCCGCGGAAGAGGGGTTCAGCGCCCGCAGCCACCCGGCGATCAACTGGCGGGACACTCCCAACGCCACACCGGTTTGAAGAACCCAGACGGCGGCCGAACGAAGCGTCGTCGACACGGGTGACCGAGATGCGAGGCGAGTGGGCCGGCGGGTTCTATTCGAGAGCTGCGGGAGTGGGCGCGTCTACCGCGGTTCGCGGTTGCGCGTATTGCCCAAGTCGTTGAGACCACGGTGGTCCAGTGCGTCAATGGTGTTCCTGTTGGGCGTTGAGACGCTGTCTACCCAAGCTCGTTCCAAGGATGATCCCCCGGGGTCTGATCGCCGTCTGAGACGACGCTTGACAGCACGCACGCGTCGGAAGCAGTCAGGCTGACGTGTCTGGATGTGCCTCGAGGGGCTCTCGATCCAGCTCACCATCGCCGAACACGAGCTGGTCGAACCGGTCGGCGGCGGCTGCGTCCATGCCGGGGATGACGTGCTGGTAGGTGTCGGCGGTGAAGGAGTGGGAGTGGTGGCCGAGCCGTTCCTGAACCACCTTGACGTTGACGCCGCCCTCACCGATCAGAAGGGTCGCGTGCGTGTGGCGAAGGTCCTGCATGGGTCGGATCCGTGGCAGCCCGCTCGCGATCATGAGTTCCCGCAGGGTCGCCGTCACGTGGTCGGGGTGCCACTGGGCACCGTCGTGCCGGCAGAACACCAGCGCCTGCTCGGGCGGGATCGCTCGCAGCCGCGGCTGCTGGGCCTGCCAGTCGCGTAGCTCGA
>LFIK01005403.1_pt1 | contig 10256 bp, 12 predicted proteins | sample 643401 | NCBI WGS metagenome assembly LFIK01 (sample SAMN03777447, study PRJNA286221) | soda lake metagenome | biome: soda lake; feature: Kulunda steppe; material: water; isolation source: sample T5-Br brine of Lake Tanatar-5 | place: Russia: Kulunda steppe | collected 2010-07
CGACGATCTCTTCTGGCTTGTATCTCTTGCGTGCCATCTTCGGTCCTCCTCTGGCGCAAAGCCAAACATAAGGGCGGACCACTTCAGTGGGGGCGGATCAGTGCGGCGATGTAGGACTCGAACGCATCCCGCAGCGTCACCGCCTGCGCGGCCTTTACCTCGGCCTCCTTCACCGGGTCGAAGCCGTCAGCGAATTGAGATGCCAACCCGAGGGCCTTCTTGCGCGCCGCCTCGGCGCTGATCTCCCCTGCCCGCCCGATGGTGACGCGCCGTTCGCGCTTTCCGATGCGACGCTGAAAGATGAAGCTCTTAGCGCCCCCCGGCGATACGCGCAGCCCGAACCCCCTTAGCTCCGCATCCCATACTAGTAGTTGCCGCCCCTCTACCGGCTCGACCTTGGCGACGGTCGTCTTTGTCAGCTTTATCCTGTCGGCCATGTAAGCACCCCGTGTAAGCGTATAGTAAGCAGGCGGGCGAGAAGTCCCGAGAAGTCACGGCGGATATTGAGAAGCAAAAAGCCATGATTTGCAAGGGTCTTTTATGCTTACAGGGGCCGGTGAGAAGTCCCTAGAAACCGGTACTCATGGACTGTAAATCCGCCGGGGAGACCCATGCCAGGTTCGATTCCTGGGTCGCCCACCACAGACCAAGTCATTGACGACGGGCGCGATTGCGCGGCGCGCCTTCGCGTCGGCACGGGGGGAAGGTGCCCTGCCGCGGACCCCCGGGCCGCCCTGCGTTGCGACGCCGGAAGGCCGGGCCGATGGGGGGATGCCGGGCGGGACGGTCTCCCGGCACGCGGGGTCGCCGTCTCGTGTGGTGGCCGCTGTGGGACTCGAACCCACACGCCCGAAGGCATCCGATTTTGAGTCGGGTCTGTCTACCAGTTCCAGCAAGCGGCCCCGCCCCGCTTCTAGCGGCGCCGGCGCGCGCGCTCAAGTGCCGCTCGCACCGACCTTGCGCGCGCGCGGCGATCCGGTTTTGATGCGCCGGCGTTTGACGGGACCTATGCATGCTGCGCGGGCTTTACGACTGGACGATTTCGCTTGCGCAGTCGCGCAACGCGCTCTGGGCGCTGGCCTTCGTCGCCTTCATCGAAAGTTCGGTCTTTCCGATCCCGCCCGATGTGCTGATGATCGCGATGATCATCGCACAGCCGAGCCGGGCCTTCGTGATCGCGGGGGTGGCGATGGTCGCGTCGGTGGCGGGGGGGATGTTCGGCTACCTGATCGGCTACGGGCTGTTCGACACTGTGGGCCGGCCGGTGCTGCTCTTCTACGGCAAGGAGGAGTATTTCGCCGAATTCCGGATCCGCTACGCGGAATGGGGGGCCTGGGCGGTGCTGATCGCGGGGGTGACGCCCTTTCCCTACAAGGTCATCACGATCCTGTCGGGGGCGGCGCAGCTTTCGCTGCCGGTCTTCATCGTGGCGAGCATCATCGCGCGGGGCTTGCGCTTTTTCATCGTGGCCGCACTCCTTTGGAAGTTCGGCGCGCCGATCCGGGACTTCATCGAGCGCCGGCTCGGGCTTATGTTCACGTTGCTGATGGCGGGGATCGTCGGGGGGTTCATCCTGGTGAGGTATCTGTGACGCGCGGCTGGCTGCTGGCCCTGGGGGCGTTCGGCTCGATCGGGCTGCTGCTCGGGGCGTTCGCGTTCGAGTATCTGGCCGGCATGGCCCCCTGCCCGCTGTGCATCTGGCAGCGCTGGCCGCATGTCGCGGCGGCATTGGCAGGGCTGGGGGCTTGGCTCGTGCCCGCGCTGATCTGGCCGCTGGCGGGGGCGGGCGCGATGCTCGTCTCGGCGGGGCTCGCGGGCTATCACACGGGCATCGAGCGTGGCTGGTGGGCCGGGCCCGACAGCTGCGGCGCCGGCGGCAGCCTGAGCGGGATGAGCGGCGCGGAGCTTCTGGGCACGGACGGGCCGTCGGGCGTGGTACTGTGCGACGAGGTCGCGTGGGAGATGCTGGGGCTGTCGATGGCGTCGTGGAACGGGCTCGCCTCGCTGGGGCTCGCGCTCGTCTGGATCGCGGCGATGCGGCCCGCGCGGCGCCCCTAGCCGTAGAGGCTTTTCGCCCGCTTTTCAAAGGCGCGCACGATTCTCTGCATGGCCTGGTTGAAGACCGTTCCGATCACGCGGCGCAGCATCGCGTTGCGGAATTCGAAATCCACCCCGAAACTCACCTCGCAGCCCCCCGCCTCGAGGTCTTCGAAATCCCAGCGCGCCCGCATGTGCTCGAAGGGGCCGTCGATGTATTCGGTGTCGATGCGCAGCTTGTCGGGCCAGAGCGTCACGCGGCTGCCGAAGCTCTCGCGAAACACCTTGAAGGAGATCACCAGATCCGCCTCCATCACCTCGCCCTGCTCGAAGGGCATGCGCTTGCGGATGCGCGCCGCGGCCGTCCAGGGCAGGAACTCTGGATAGCGCTCGACATCGGCGACGAGCTCGTACATCTGCTGTGCGCTGTACGGAAGCTTGCGTTTTTCCGAATGGGTCGTCATGAAACGCCTGTCCTGTCCTGCCCGGCTGCGCCGCTTTTCACGGACGCGGCGCGCGAAATCAAGAGGCGGCCATGCCCGAAACCCCCTATGTCATCGACGAGATGATCTCCGCCAAATCGATCGCGGCGCGCGTCGAGGCGCTGGCGCGCGAGATCACGGCGCATTTCCACGACACGGACAAGCTCGTCGTGGTGGGGCTGCTGCGCGGCTCCTTCATCTTCATCGCGGATCTCGTGCGCGAGCTCGACCTGCATGTCGAGGTGGATTTCCTCGAGGCCTCGTCCTATGGCAGCGGCATGGAAAGCACCCGCGAGGTGCGCATCCTCAAGGATCTTAGCGGCGCGGTGGGCGGGCATGACGTGCTCGTGGTCGAGGACATCGTCGATACCGGCTTCACGCTGCACCATGTCATCAACCTGCTGCGCTCGCGCGGGCCGCGGCGGCTCGAGTCCTGCGCGCTGCTCGACAAGCCGTCGCGCCGCGAGGTCGATATCCGCGCGACCTGGACCGGGTTCGAGATCCCCGACGAGTTCGTCGTCGGCTACGGGATCGACTATGCGCAATACAACCGCAACCTGCCGCATATCGGCAAGGTGCGCTTCACCGATCCATGAACATCCGCTGGCTTCTGCGCGCCTATCGCTGGGTGCGCAACCCGCCTTCGCCGCGAATGGTGAAACTGGTGCTCGGGGTGATTGCGCTGGTGCTCGCCGTCGCCGCGGTCGAGCACTGGATCGGCTGGCCCGAACGGCTGACCCCCTCGAACGAGTTCCTCGGCCGCTGGCCCCGCTGAGCGGATCCCGGCGCATGGCCCCGGAAATCACGCGGCGCGGCGGCTTTCGCGTTTGCGTTGTGCAGGCCGCATGTTAGCCTCCCGAAACAAAGTTACAGGGAGACTCGCCATGAATTTCACTCGCTTCGCCGCAGCCGCCAGCCTCATGGCCGCCCTCGGGGCCGGCGCCGCGCTCGCCAATGATTTCGACACCGAGGTCGAGACCCGGCAGGGGCAGTTCAAGCTCTTTGCGTTCAATATCGGACCGCTCGTCGAGATGGCGCAGGGCGATATCGACTACGATGCCGACATGGCGGCGACCGCGGCGGAGAATCTCGCGAGCGTAACCTCCCTGCACCAGGACCGGCTCTGGCCGGACGGATCCGACAATGAGAGCATCGAGGGCACCCGCGCGCTGCCCGCGATCTGGGAGAATCTCGACGATTTCGCCGACAAATACGCCGATCTCGGCGAAGCGACGGCCAATCTCGAGATGGCCGCCGGCGAGGGGCTGGACGAGCTGCGCGGCGCCATCGGTGCGGTCGGCAATGCGTGTAGCGCCTGCCACGACGATTACCGCGCGGAACAGTAAGCGCCCGGACGCTGCGCGATGCGGCGACTGACGGGTGCGACGGTGCTGCTGCTCGGCCTGGGCGGGGGCGGCTACTGGTGGTTGAGCGCACCGGAGCCGCTGCCGGAGGGGGCGCTTGACGGCATCGATGGCGACGCCGAGCGCGGCGAAGCGGTGTTCTGGGCGGCGGGCTGCGCCTCCTGCCACGCCGACGCGGAGGCCGAGGACGAGGAACGGCTCGTGCTCGCCGGCGGGCAGCGTTTCGAGTCGGAATTCGGCACCTTCGTGGCGCCGAACATCTCGCCCGATCCGGAGCATGGCATCGGAGGCTGGAGCACCGATGAATTCGCCAATGCGATGCTCAGGGGTATTTCCCCCGACGGTGCGCACTACTTCCCCGCCTTCCCTTATACCAGCTATGCCAGGGCCGACCCGGCGGATGCCGTGCATCTGAAGGCCTTCATGGACGAACTTCCCGAGTCCGATCGCGCCAACCGGCGCAACGAGGTCGCCTTCCCGTTCAATATCCGCCGCAATCTCGGGATCTGGAAACGGCTTCATCTCGACACCGATTGGGTGATCGCCGGGGATCTGAACGAGGAAGAGGAACGCGGGCGCTACCTGTCGGAGGCGCTCGGCCATTGCGCGGAATGTCACACGCCGCGCGGCGCGCTCGGCGGTCTCGATACCGGGCGCTGGATGGCCGGGGCGCCGGATCCGTCGGGTGACGGCACGATACCCGGCCTCACCCCGGCCCAGCTCGACTGGACGCAGAGCGAGATCGCGAATTATCTCGAACTCGGCTTTACCCCGGATTTCGACACCGCCGGCGGCACGATGCGTGCCGTTGTCGCGGGCCTCGCCGAGCTTGACGATGCCGACCGCGAGGCCATCGCCGCCTATGTCAAGGCGCTGCCCGAGGCGGAGTGATCAGCGCCGGCCGAGGCGGCGCTCGCGCTCGGCACGCAGCTTCTCGAAATCTTCGCCGGCATGGTAGCTTGACCGCGTCAGCGGCGTGGCCGACACCATCAGGAAACCCTTGCCCCAGGCCGACTGCTCGTAGGCGCGGAATTCCTCGGGCGGCACGAAGCGGTCCACGCGGTGGTGCTTGGCGGTGGGCTGAAGATACTGGCCGATGGTCAGGAAATCGACATCGGCCGCGCGCATGTCATCCATCACCTGCAGCACCGCCTGCCGGTCCTCGCCGAGCCCGACCATGATGCCCGATTTCGTGAACATCCCCGGATCGAGCTGCTTGACGCGCTGCAGGAGCCGCAGCGAGTGGAAATACCGCGCGCCGGGGCGCACCTCGGGATAGAGGCCAGGCACCGTCTCGAGGTTATGGTTGAACACGTCGGGGCGCGACTCGACGACCGTCTCGAGCGCCGAATCGGGGCATTTCAGGAAATCCGGGGTGAGGATCTCGATGGTGGTGCCGGGGCTGCGGTGGCGGATCGCGCGGATCGTCTGCGCGAAGTGCTCGGCGCCGCCGTCCTCGAGATCGTCGCGATCCACCGAGGTGATCACGACATGATTCAGCCCGAGCTTCTCCACGGCATGGGCGACGCGCCCCGGCTCGAAAGCGTCGAGCGCCTCGGGCCGGCCGGTCGCGATGTTGCAGAAGGTGCAGCCGCGGGTACAGATCTCGCCCATGATCATCATGGTGGCGTGGCCCTTCGACCAGCACTCGCCGACATTGGGGCAGCCCGCCTCCTCGCAGACCGTCACCAGCCGATTCTCGCGGATGATCTCGCGGGTGTCCTTGTAGCCCTGCGAGACCGGCGCCTTGACGCGGATCCAGTCGGGCTTGCGCGGGATCTCGGTGTCGGGACGGTGCGCCTTTTCCGGGTGGCGCTCGGCGGGAATGGTCAGATCGCGGGGTGCCATGTGAGCGGGCCTCTCGTTGCGTCCGCTCCTACATAATCCGGATCCGCACCGGTGTCCAAGGCAAGGCTGTCGCGGGCGGCGCCGGCGGCCGCGCCACCCGCGCCGCGCTCAGCCGATCATCGGCGCGCGGCCGCCATCGCGCGCGTCGTAATGCAGCCGCAGCCGCTGCAACGCTATGCGCAGCACGATCTTGCCCGAGCGCGCGGACCAGCCCATGCTCTTCTCGGTGGTCTCCAACCCCTCGAGATAGCAGCAGCACCGAAGGGCTATGTCGCCGAGCCCCGGCCCGAGATCCGCCAGCGCCGCCTGCACCCGCTCGCGCGCCGCGCGCGGCCCCTCGGCCGGGCCGCGGCCGGAGCCGAAGCCGCCGCGGTCGCCCGAGGTGAGGAACCGGTCCCAGTTCTGCGCAACGCGCGGCCCCATCTGCGCGATCTCGAAATCCTCGCGCAGCCGCTCTGCCGCGGCGACGAGTTCGGGCTTGAGGAAGGGCGTGCCGTCCCGGTCCTTGCGCCGCGACAACGCCGCCACGGGCGATTCGGCGAGATTGTAGCGCTCGCGCGCGCCGCCGGCGGTATCGTCGTGGAGCCGGTGCTGTTCGGCGAAGGGGGGTCGGTCTCGGCATCGCTCGAGCGGCTCTCGGTGGCGATCAGGCGCTTGAGCGCGGCGCGGCCGGCGCTGGTGATGGCATAGGTGGAGATGCGCCCCTGCCGCTCGCAGGCGATCCAGTCCTTGAGCGCGAAGGCCCGCGCCACGCGCCGCTCGAGCACGGCGATGCGCACGGGCTGGGGGCCCTCCCCCTGCTTGAGCACGGCGGCCTGGTCCATGTCGGCGCTGATGACCAGGATGGTGCCGGCCTCGCACAGGCGGCGCAGAACGCGGCGCGCCTCGCGCGCGACCATGGTTTCGTCGGTGGCGATATCGTCGGATCTGGCGGAAACCGTCATTCGCAGCTCGTCCTCGCGCTTGGGAAATGAAAGCCCGCCGACCTGGCGCCGGCCCAGTGCGGCCAGCGCCTCGTCCACGAGCGGATCGTCCCGGCGATTCTCGAACCGGCGCACATGCCGCAGCACGGTCGAGGCGTGGCAGCCCTCCCGGCGCGCGAGCGCGCGCAGCGAAAGCCCCTCCTCGGTGTGAGACAGGTAGAGCCGGGCCCCGGCGGGTACCCATTTCGGCCAGCGTCGCGTCGTGCCGGTGTCTGCCGCCATTGCCGCTCCCGTGTCCTGCGCATCCCAGCCTTGCGCTGCCGTCAATCGTCTCAACCTAGGATTGTATTGGTTACCAGTTCGTTAAAATCGCGGGTTTTCCGATAATTATTGCAAACTTCTAAACCACGGTGAAACCAGCGCGCGCACTATCGGGCGAATGCGCAACACCCGCTCAGGTTGAGTCACCGTCGCTGAGTGCATAACGGAGGATTCGCATGAGTGATCTCGATTCCACGCTCGACGCCCTGTCGCGCCCCCGCCTGATCATCTCCGCCGCGCGCTTCGGGCTGGCCGAGTACAATCGCGAACGCAGCCTCGCGCGGCTGCTGCGTGAAACCGCCACGCCGGGCCCGCGCGCGGCGCTCGAGCGATTGTTGCAGATCGAGGCGCGAATCGAACAATCGCGTTGCGCGGGCGCCGCCGATTACAGTGCGGTGCGCCATGTCGAGGTAATGATCGCGCTCATGGGCGAAGCGCGGCTGCACAGGCGCGCGGCGCGCCCCGGCCCCGCGGCCATCGCGGCGGAATGACTCAGGCGAAGGCGTCTGGCGCGGCCCCCTTGCGCGCGGCGACGAACTCCGTCAGCGCCTCGTGCACGCCGGGATCGAGCGCGGGCTGGCGGTAGTCGGCAAGCTGGCGGGCCACCCGCTCGGCCGCGAGCGCTTGGGTATCGCGCCCGCCGGCCTCGTCCCAGCTCTCGAAGGGCTTGTAGTCGAGCAGGTCGCTGCGCCAGTAGGCCTGCTTGAAATTGGCCTGGGTATGGGCGCAACCGAGGTAATGTCCGCCGGGCCCGACCTCGCGCAGCGCATCCAGCGCCTGGCCGTTCGCGCTCATGTCGACGCCGCGCGCGAGATGGTGCAGCGGGCCGAGCTGATCGGCGTCCATGACGAATTTCTCCAGGCTCGCGACCAGCCCGCCCTCCAGCCAGCCGCAGGAATGGAGCATGAAATTGACCCCGGCGAGCAGCCCGACATTCAGGCTGTTGGCGCTCTCATAGCCGGCCTGCGCATCGGGCAGCTTGGAGCCGTTGAACGCCCCGCCCGAGCGATAGGGCAGCCCCAGCCGCCGCGCGAGCTGGCCGGCGCCATAGGTGATCTGCGCCGCCTCGGGCGTGCCGAAGGTGGGCGCGCCGGAATTCATGTCGATCGAGGTGACGAAGGCACCGAAGATCACCGGCGCGCCCGGACGGATGAGCTGGGCATAGGCCACCCCGGCCATCACCTCGGCGAGCACCTGCGCCAGCGTGCCCGCCACAGTGACCGGCGCCATCGCGCCCCCCACGATGAAGGGCGATATGATGCAGGCTTGCCCCGCAGCGGCATAGACCTCGAGCGCCCCCATCATCGTCGCGTCGAAGGTCAGCGGCGAGTTCACGTTCACCAGCGATGTCAGCACCGTGTTCGCCGCCACGAAGTCGTGCCCGAACAGGATCTCGCACATCGCCACGGAATCGCGCGCGCGCTCGGGTTCGGTGACCGACCCCATGAAAGGCTTGTCCGAAAGTGTCATGTGCGCGAGCAGCATGTCGAGATGGCGCTTGTTGACGGGCACGTCGGTGGGCTCGCAGACGGTGCCGCCGGAATGGTGCAGCCATTTCGACATGTAGCCGAGCTTCACCAGCTTGTGGAAATCCGCCAGCGTCGCGTAGCGGCGGCCATGCTCGAGATCGCGGATGAAGGGCGGGCCGTAAACCGGTGCACACACCATGTTCCTTCCGCCGATCTCGACGCTTCGCGCCGGGTTGCGCGCATGCTGGGTGAATTGCGCGGGCGCCGTGGCGGCGAGCTGGCGCGCAAGGCCGCGGGGCAGGCGTACCCGCTCGCCCTGCACATCTGCGCCCGCTGCGCGCCAGCGCTCGAGCGCGGCGGGGTTCTCGACGAAGGCAACACCGATCTCCTCGAGGATCGTCTCGGCGTTGTGCTCGATGATCTCGAGCGCCTCGGCATCGAGGATCTCGAAATTCGGGATATTGCGCTCGATGAAACGCGCCGTCTCCAGGCTCACGGCGGTCCGCTCGGCGCGCCGCGCCGCCCCGCCGCCCCCGCGCGTGCGCCGCCCCGTGCTCGCCGCCTCGTTCATGCTGCCGCCCTCCGTAAGCGTCGCCTCGCAGCCGTAATAGCGCCTGCGCGCGTCGCACAGTGCCCGATTTGCGCCATCTGTGGTCTCAAACCGACATCGGCGACTGCGGTCTCGGCGCGGCCCTTGCGCGCGTGCCCGGCGCGGCCTAAAGCCCAGACATGACCCAAGCCCATGATTGCCTGCTCATCATCGATTTCGGCAGCCAGGTGACGCAGCTCATCGCGCGGCGGCTGCGCGAGCTCAGCGTCTATTGCGAGATCCACCCCTATGCGAAGGTCGATGACGCCCTGCTCGACGCCCTCGCGCCCAGGGCCGTGATCCTGTCGGGCGGCCCCGCCAGCGTCACGGACAAGGACAGCCCCCGCGCGCCGCAGCGTGTCTTCGAACTCGGCGTGCCGGTGCTGGGCATCTGCTACGGTCAGCAGGTCATGGTCGAGCAGCTCGGCGGCGCCGTCGAGTCGGGCCATCACCGCGAATTCGGCCGCGCCTTCGTCGAACCGGTGCACGGGCGCGAGGATGCGCATATCTTCACCGGCCTCTTCGCCGCCGGGCGCGAGGAAGTCTGGATGAGCCACGGCGACCGGGTGACCGCCCTGCCCGCCGGCTTCGAGGTCTATGGCCGCTCGTCGGGCGCGCCCTGCGCGATCATCGCCGACCCGTCGCGCAACTTCTTCGCGGTGCAGTTTCACCCGGAGGTTCACCATACGCCGAACGGCCGCGCGCTGCTCGCGAACTTCACCCGCCTGGCGGGATTTCGCGGCGACTGGACGATGGGCGCGTATCGCGAGGAAGCGATCGCGAAGATCCGCGCGCAGGTCGGCGACGGCAAGGTGATCTGCGGGCTGTCGGGGGGCGTGGACAGCTCGGTCGCGGCGGTGCTCCTGCACGAGGCGATCGGCGATCAGCTCACCTGCGTCTTCGTCGATCACGGGCTGTTGCGCGCGGGCGAGGCCGAGGAAGTCGTGGGGATGTTTCGCGATCACTACAACATCCCGCTGATCCATGCCGACGAGTCCGAGCGTTTCCTCGGCGCTCTCGAGGGGGTCTCCGACCCGGAGGAGAAGCGCAAGACGATCGGCCGGCTCTTCATCGAGGTGTTCGACCACCACGCCCGCGAGGTGGGCGACGCGCAATTCCTTGCCCAGGGCACGCTATACCCCGACGTGATCGAGAGCGTGAGCTTTGCCGGCGGGCCGTCCGTCACCATCAAGAGCCACCACAATGTCGGCGGGCTGCCCGAG
>LFIK01005404.1_pt1 | contig 10256 bp, 8 predicted proteins | sample 643401 | NCBI WGS metagenome assembly LFIK01 (sample SAMN03777447, study PRJNA286221) | soda lake metagenome | biome: soda lake; feature: Kulunda steppe; material: water; isolation source: sample T5-Br brine of Lake Tanatar-5 | place: Russia: Kulunda steppe | collected 2010-07
AGTGATGGGAACCATTTATAAATGTCATACTGATCTACCCCTCAGTAAGCTTGGCCTAGACCGGTGTAGAGTAAGAAAACTTACTCTCGATCTAAACACTCATTCTATTCAATACGCAATAAAGATCATAAATACATGTAGGAGGTTGAAAAACATTAAGGAAAGATCATATGGCTCTTTTCAGAACCCTCCCGACCCCCACTAATGACCTTTTTCCTCGTTTGATGGTGGATGTTTGCCTGGTGCTTGCACCAGATGTAAACTTCTTCCTTAATTCACGCAAACAGGGGTTACCTTGTCAGCGTAGTCTTTTCTTTTTCTTTTCTTATTGTTCTCCTGGCCCAGAAAAGCATCCTGAGACACAGTGTTGAAGCCTGCGGGAGGAAATAGGGAGGCATAAGTCCATCGGAGAGAGACCACGTGTGGATGGATGCAGTGAAAAAGGACGTGTTGCTCATCTTGTACATTATTAGCATTGCACAAGTCACAAGTAGGGGAGGTATTTTGTGTCCAGGTCGTAGTTTCGATTTGTAGGGTGTAGGCATGAAGTCTGCATGCCACACTGTGAATAACTTCACAAGGAAGATTAAGGAGCATGTATCTAGATAGGGGGTATGGCGAATGTGTGACCAAAGTTAGATGTTTAATTCTTCTAATTGTTGAAAAGAATAGAAAAAAGAAGACTATGCCAACAAGGTAACCCCTGTTTGCGTGAATTAAGGAAGAAGTTTACAACTGGTGCAAGCACCAGGCAAATTTCTACCATCAAACTAGGTAGAAGGTCATAAGTGGGGGTCAGGAGGGTTCTGAAAGAAGCCATATATTCTTTCCTTGATATTTTTCAACCTCCTACTTGTATTTATGGTTTTGTTGCATATTAATTAGAATGAGTGTTTAGATCAAGAGTATGTTTATTTAATCTACACCGGTCTAGGCCAAGCTTATTGAGGGATAGTTCAGTATGACATTTATATATGGTCCCCATCACTCCAATCACTGATGGCAGGATGGTATGTAGGCTTACTTTGTGGCCTTGCTGTGCAAGGGCTTGTTTCGATCTAATATGCTGTTCAGTTGCTCTTGCTAGTTGTTGCTCTGGCCGTGTGTCATCATAATAATTGACTTGAATGAGGTGAATATCCCAGCGCAAAGGGTGTATAGCCTGTATGTCTCTTTGATGGCCAAATATCTTTCCAACTGGCAGCATGCAAATAGCATCTGGAAAGAAAAGAAAAAAAGAAAATGAAAAACTGAATAGGCAGTGAAACCACTCCCTGGTCTAGAGCAGGATCGAAGTTCATCTGCTGAAAGGTTTGGTGAAAGCCATTGGGGTAAAGTCCGGCTACATCTGCCGGCAAGACCAGGCTTTGTTGAGCCATCCATGTTTCACTTCCAATACCTGTAAAAAAATGATGTTTCATCCAAAATCGTCTTTATTCAAGGTTTTGATGATGATCCTGGAAGCAATGTTATGTCTTTCAGTCACCATGTTTTGAATTGAAGCATTCTGACAGCCAGAAAGCATGGATTTGGTTGAAAACATTATGTCTGAAACTGTTCGAAACTAGGTTCAATTGCAGTGATGTCTGGTGCTTGCAACGGACACATGCCACCTCTTACTTCATACATGCTCCTGGCCTGGGCCCCCTTGATGTTCCTGAGCGCCTAGTCTTTCTTTGACTCTTTATTCAAAGCATCTTTGTACACCTCCAGAGGTAAGTTGATGGCCCAAAAAAAAGACTGCCATTTCACACCAGATTGACGGCTACAATGTGACAGCCAGCGGGCCATGTTTTTGCTTTTCATTGGGCATCGCCCTGGCGGCCGGCATGTGCTGCCATGGAATGGCAATAAGGGGGAATGTACCTGTTGTGAGCAACAGGCAGACCCCAATCTTTCGTTCATATTGGGATTAGTTCGGCAGCCAGATGGGTTGACTGCTGAGCTTGCTGACCATTGCCAGCCAGGCAATAAATCCATGATGTCCAAAATAAGGGATTAGATCTGCTCGTCTGAAGAATTCCTGAAACTTTCAATGAAAGAACATATAGGTCACAAGAAAAGAATTGAAAATTGAGAGGCTACTCCTTCATGCACTGATAGTTGTTTATGAGCAGGCTAGCAGTCGCACTTCTTGACTGAACTTGTTTCACGATTTACCACTGACACACAAAATTACCAACAATCAGACTGGAGCTTTTTATTTCTCCCAAGCTTGTTCTGAGGATGTATTTAATTTTTCCAGAGACAAATAAACTTCATTAACTATTAATGATTCCTATCGTTTTATCTCAGAGCTTATGGATGTTTTCTGTATGGCTGGTGTTCACCAGCAACCTGAACAGTCAAAGGAACTACCTGGCCGAAGGTCAAATCTTAAACTTGCAAACTTGTAAAGTTGACTGAAGGCCTCTTTCTTGTAACCCTTGTAACCCTTGAAAGACTACACCAGCGGAATAACTCTGTTAGCATGGATCAAGGGAAGAGCGAAACAGGTGCACGCACCAGGCAAACCCCACCATCAAACTGCCAGTGGGAAGAGGAACGTTGTGACGTTGCGTGCAAGTATCATGATGAGGTACAATGCTGTTGCTCTTGCTAGCTATTGCTCTGGTGTGTTATCATAATACTTGTGTACATTCCAGTGTGAAGGGTGTAATGCTTATATCATATACTATATATACTAGTAGGAAGGAAAAAAGACTAAGCCAACAAGGTAACCCCTGTTTGCGTGAATTAAGGAAGAAGTTTACATCTGGTGCAAGCACCAGGCAAACCTCCACCATCAAATTAGGAAGAAGGTCATTAGTGGGGTAGTCGGGAGGGTTCTGAAAAGAGCCATATGTTCTTTCCTTGATGTTCTTCAACCCTCTTTTGTATTTATGATCTTTGTTGCATATTAAATAGAATGAGTGTTTAAATCGAGAGTAAGTGTTCTTACTCTACACCGGTCGAGGCCAAGCTTACTGCTCTCAGTGAGGGGTAGTTCAGTATGACATTTATAGATGGTCCCCGTCACTCCAATCAGGATGGTATGTAGGCTTACTTTGTGGCATTGCTGTGCAAGGGTGTGTTTAAATCCATAATGCTGCTCAGTTGCTCTTGCTAGTTGTTGCTCTGATCGAGTATCATCACAATATTTTGCTTCAATGAGGTTTACATCCCAGCGCGAAGGGTGTATAGCCTGTATGTCTCTTTGATGGCCATTTTTCATTCCAACTGGTAGTATGCAAATGGCATCTGGCCTTGAGCAGGATACAGGTCACCGGACGAACGGTTCGTCTGCTGAAAGGTTTGGTAGAAGCCATTGGGGTAAAGTCCTGTTGGCTACATGTGCTGGCAAGACCAGGCTTTGTTGTGCCATCCGTGTTTCACTTCCAATATCTGTGAAAATGATGTTTCCTCCAAAATCGCCTTTGTTCAAGGTTTTGATGATGCGCCTGGAAGCAATGTTATGTCTTTCAGTCACCATGTTTTGAATTGAAGCATTCTGACAGCCAGAAAGCATCATGCTTTCTGGCCATATGATATGGATTCCGACATAAGCTATTTTTTACGTTAATGGCCATTCTGCTGTCCAGGTGGCTATAAAAAAGAAAAGAAAAAATACGCAAGCAGCAAAAAGCTCCTCACATCAATTAAGGAAAAGGGGCCACTTGGGAAGAAAAGCCCCTTCACCAGAAAAGAAAAGGGGGGGTCAGTGAGGATCAGGAGGGTTGCGAGCAGACAGGCTGTATAGAGATGGCATCTGGTCAAGAACAAGGTCGAAGTTCATCTGTTGGAAAACTTTCTGGACGCTTACTCGTGTCACACACATATCATGTACGCATTAGTTTGTTTTTTTTCGCTTTGGGGGGGGGCTGGTTCTAGTGGTAGACTAAGTGATCTCATCCTTCTCATCTGCAAGCCAGTGTATGGGAGAAAGGATTGCCATCAAATGAGGGTCGTGGGAATGCTTCGGTAGTTATGGACAGCACCGTGTCTTGCTATAGCACCAGCAAATTTGTTTCCAAATATAGCAGTGTGAGATTTGACTTGAAAGAAGTGTATGGACTGCCTTTCCATGACAAGCAGCCTTATAGGGCCGCTCGCCAGGTTCAATTCACTTGCGTAAAGATATAAAAGGCAAATGGTGTCTTTGAAACATGTTGGCAAAGAGATTGGCAAAGGGCCCCGGTAAAATTGCGAATCCCTGAACGTTTTGCATAAAAAAAGCAAACACAACGCATGCACACACCACCCAGCACTGGGAATAGGTGCTTTAATCTTAGCCATCTGTCATCCCTGCAGAACTTGACTCCTATGTTTAAGGTGCAGAACAGCAAAAGAGCAAGTGCTCTGACTTCACGTCTCTTTGCTCTCTTGAAATGATTGGCCTCGCTGCAGACTGTGCATGCATCGTGTCAATACCCCTGCAGTGAAGAAGGTAGCAGTGAGATCAGAAGCGTTTAGCGAGACTGCAGAGGTCGGGCCACTTGCAGGAGAAACGCCTCAATTTATGAAGTAGATGCGTGAAGTGCGATGTCGGGTGACTTCTTGTTCATCAGGCCAAGAATGTGTGTAGATAACTTGCTTTCTCATCTCGCTGGGACGCACCTTGAAATGACACCGCTGAAACATTTGTTTTAAATGTAACAAAATGTCATAACAGCTTAATCAATTGTTAAATCATGAAATTGTTTGACACATCATGCATGGCAATTCAATAAGAGCTTAAAAAACGACAACCTCAGGAGCTAGGCTGCAACTAATCAACGCAGAGTGACCAGCCTCCAATGCTAAACAAGCATTGCATGCAGCCTCCAATTGCAAATCGGAAAAGCACAAAATGGTGCACATGCCTCTGCGCCTGCCAGTTCTGTGTGTGAAGACTTTTTATGTGTGCATGCATGGGCATGTACGCATGTGCGTGCAAGAGCGCAAGTACATGTGTGCGCACAAGCTCACCTTGTTGCCTTGTATTCGAGTACGGGCATCAACCTGGCCTTTCCTGCAATGGAAAAGGGCATATCTAAACTGCTCACACTCCTCTGGTTTAGAAGCCATACAGTCCTTCAGGCTTCTGTGCTCGACCTGAAAGCCAAGACAAATTTAAGCTTGAGTGTGAGAGCAATAGTCCATGCTGCCCTTGGACCCACTGAATAAATTGTTCTAGACTATGGTCGATTACTGTTTCTTGGAGAGGATTGCCTCATGCATGCATGCTTCAAGGTCTGAGACCAGTGCATGAAGACACAAATTGCAGCATTGAGCGCAAAGGGCAATGAACCAGTGAAGCAAAATATTCTCACATTATGAAGACACAGGGTATGGTTCAGCTACATATTCATGAATGAGTGCAATGATGACCAAGTGTGAATTTCCGGGGTATTCTGGGTGCATATGCACGAATACAGCTGTCCACACTAGCGCTGCAAATAAAACAGCTTCAAACTTCCCACCTTCATGCAGTCTGAGGCACGTAAACACTCCGCGTACTTTGCGATGAGACCCGTGCATGACGTCGACATAATCAAGGAGCCATGAATGTCTTTGTACTTAAATCGAAATTAATTAAAATTTATCTTGGGTTCATCGTAGTATGCAACAGCTCAACCACAAGATCACAAATAGGTTGACTAATGGATGCTATGTTGCTGATAGAAGGCGTGTGTGTGCTTGCAGATGTATGATGAATACTGTTGCTAGTTTAGCAAGTGCTGGCTGCTTAGTGTTCGCAAGCAGCCCGGAGAGTGTGCAAGCAGCCCAGTACGCCCCCCTTGCGCAGATGCAAGTGCTACCTACCTCTCAAGGTGTGAATGGGCTTATTACGATCTTCTTGACTTGCTCTCTGGAAGCGTTTAACAAGTGCGACACCCTCAGGTGGTAAATGCCTCTCCCCTTGCAGGCAGCTTAAATCGAAGCGCGCCAGCGAGTTCAGCAGCGACAGCCCTTGATGCGCTCCAAAGTTTACAGGCAGCTGAGAGTGCAATTGATCAAGGGCAATTTGAGGAGGTACTTAAACTTAGGCATCTCATGGTGTTGATAACCAAGTGTTGGTGTTGTCTATCGCTAGTTGTACATCACCAACAATCCTACTGTGCCCACTCTCACAAATGCAGGCGCTTTTAAAGTACAACTACATCATTGACAGATATGGAGACTTTGCACTGGCTGAGTACGCAAGAATAGGCAAGGCCCTCTGTCTGTATCAAGTGAGTGGTGTCATTGTCGTTGGCTGAGCACCAACGACAGGTGTTACAAACATGCAAAAAATGCAGCCTTGAAATAAAGTGTCACCAAGACACCCAAAGAGCTGTGAAGGAGGGTACATATGTTTGAAGCCTTGCCTGTTGACACATGCTGTCACAGGTTGGGAGGGTTTCGGATGCGCTTTTGCTTTTAGAGGATGAAGAAGTTGCACTTAGAGGCGCAGCTCAAGTGCATGCAGGTTGGTGATTCTGTGATGCACCTGAAGTGTGTACAATGCAGATACTGGTTGTTTCCAATTTGTCTTCCAGAGATTTGCATTAGGACTCGTGTGCTCCAGGCAGCTAGGGATCCGTGAAAATCAAACGCACAAGCTCAATAATTAACTTTCCTGCATGCTCTTTGCTGGGCAGCTCTTGCAGCACTGCTTTACTCAGAACGTCCATCCCTGAGGTTTCGAGCAGAGGAGGTAGGTGGGAAGTTGGAAAGAAAGGTTGATGTTTTGCTCAATCATTTGAGAAACTGGACTGATACTTTTTAGACGTTGAATTGATGCTTTTTGGAAAATTGTTGACAATGGTCATACGTTGGCTGTTGCAGTCTGATCTCAAACTGCCGGTTGCAAAATGAGCTTGCAGAGCTGGACCTACCAACATGCTCTTGTAACAGCTTCAACTCACAGACTGGGTGGATGGCACCTTGCAGGAATGGGACATAAGCCAAGAGTTTGACAAACGCTATTCCGACGTAGAGGTAGGTCGGTAGCAAAGAAGTTTAGGGGGTTCTGTGAAGTGTTCAGTTTGCCCCAAACTATTTTTTGAACTTCCGGGGTTCCCTGGAAGCCTGTGCGAATTCTTTCCGGTTTGACCCTAGGAAAAAGGATAACGAGTCCTTGGAGCTTTGCCTGTAAAGTGATTGCCGTGACTGGGTGTTTCCTTGGTCATATGGGCATCTTTTTTCTCAGCGTTGAGCTTGTTACTTTCCTAGAAATTTGATTAGGTGCATGGCTGCTGCAGCTAGGGGCATGGCAAGGTTTGCAACATTAATAAAGCTATTTCTCTATCCTTTAAATTGATTATACTATTCGCAAAAGCATGTCTGACAGCCTTTACAAAGACTTTTGCAGGATACTAACGGAGGGGGGTGGATGAAATTCATATGACACTTCCCTCTCACAGATTGTCCAAATTATCTGCCGTGCATAACTAATCCATTGTTCCTTCCCCCGCAACTCCTTCAACAATTAACCCTCCAAACAATTCATTTGCCTCTTTATCCATCTCTTCCTTTTCACCATCGCTCAACCATGCATAAAAATTGTAAGACCCTTTGTCTCTACATCATTAGGAAAATTCCATTCCATATTCTCCTTGCCCACATCAATCCCATTGCAAAGGGGATTTAACTCAATCTCACGCATGCAAACTACCCGCAGAAGTAAATTTTTCTTTGTATTTTCTTACCCAGGGGGACAAAAGAGCGGGCCTTGGCATCATATTCAAGAGAGTCAATTCCCACATGCAAGCACGTTCACCCAGAGTAATGAATCATGATTACTGGTTGCATCCTGACAATTAGTTGTTCACGACATTGTGCAGGCTGTTTTAGTTCCTTCTTCGCTAGAAGCTCAAGGGGGCAATCCCCCTCGCTCTGGCCCTCGGCATGCATCATGTATGCTACCCTAACAGGTGGACCCTTGGCTGTCCAGGACAGCCTAAATCAGCCAGCCATAAAGCTTTCTGGGACTTGCAAGCTGTGGGGTTGTCCATGGCAAATGCATTTGCTGCTGCTCCCTGGCTCTTTGAGGGTGCATTTCAGTGGATTCTTGTCTGTGGCTAGGGCTTCCCCATGCCGACGACCCGGATCAAAGAGGTGACCGGGCGAAAGAGTGTGTCTGCCTTCTTCCTCGCCCACGCTCACTTTGACTAGGGGCGGGAGCAAAAGCGGGAGTGGGAGCAGGAGCGGGGGAAGGATGGCAAACCCATGGAGACCCATCAGCCAGAGACGCTGGATGGGATGAGGATTGTCGAGCCATACCATGCAGCAGCATTCCCTGCCCCCTTTATTGGATTGCTTACAGAGGTATCCGTGCAGGAGGCAGGTTGGGCAGGGGCACCCTCCTGCGCCTTTCTCTGTCGTTATCGACTTAAATTTCAGCCCGGAAATCAAAATTTTCCTCTTCCCTTTTTTCTTCCCGGACATCCGGAAGGGGAAGCAATGAAACTGTCGGTCAACCCGGACCAGCTTTGGCCAAAGCTCAGTCAGTATCATTGGGCCCGGCCGGGCTGAACTTCCTTGGTCGGTAGCGCTGTAATCTCTTGTATGTTTACACTCGAATACTTACTGACATGTAACAATTTGTACACTCTGCATTGCAGTGGGTGCGGATGCAGAAGCATTGGCCGCCGAAAGCTCTAGAAAGTCTGCAGCGCTTCTTGCAGCTTGGCTGACTGCAAGAGAGCAGTGCTTATTCATGTCTGGTTTGAACCACCAGAGGCTCCTTACTCGTAATCATTTGTGTTTAACAATTTGATGAAGCCAATTGCTTGAGTCCTTTTAGTGCAGATGAAGAAGGTCTGTGCCCTTATTTTAGGCACAGGTTTAACCTACCAAGCGTTACAGGTTACATGTCATTCTTTGCGCTTACCTGAATGCTTGCCGCCTGTTATCTGGCTGAAGTAGGTGTAGACTATGACTCCTTAGGCCGTGGTCACGCACAACATTTTCACTTTTTTCACTTTACCTCACTCCTGAGAGAAAATTTTCACTTTCAAAGCTCCAAAGACCAGCAATAGGATCCAAAAAGCTTTCTGTGACAGATCCTCACGCTGCAATGGCTTAGCAACAAGACACAGACTGCACTGTTCATACAGAGCCTGCAGTGCAACAGACGCCCTCATTTAAACACTCTAGGCTTCCTTCGAGTGCAACTTATTCAGAACCAATCAGCACTCTGTTCTGATTAAGATCATAATCAGAAGACCAAGAACAGAATCAGTACGAAATCAGAACGAAGCACACTTTCCGACGTCGGCTCATGGCCTGCAAGGTCTTGCATGTCAGACATTCGACCCTGAGCCGTCAGGGGAGAGAGCCAGGACAGGATGCTGAAAATTTTGCAGAGCATGGTTGGCACTCACTTGAAAACTTCTTTTTTTTCCCCTGTGCATCATGATGTGGCCATGGTGCATCAGTGCTTGCCTTCATTTGAGGATTTCTCCACACGCATGCAAAGAAGCTTTTTTTTGTGTGCTCCTAAATTGAAAGTCGAAGGCCTAAGAAATGTTGACAAGCCCACCTCGTATCATTTTGGTCATCACCCATGTTCTTCAAACCAATATCTTGTAATAATGCAGGTTGCAAAGTATACGAGAAACACGTTAGGTTATCATGTGCTAATTATCAACCTGCGACAGGGTTGCACGCTACGGCTACGCTACGGCTATGCTACAGTCTTCCAAACAGTAGCCGTTGGCAGGTCACCCTCAGAGAGGCTCTCTGCCCAAAAACTTTTCTATAGACACCGTGTCTAAGGTGACCTTGTGCAAGATGCAAGCATAAGGCCTTTCATTACATGGAAAAAACGAAATGCATTATAGATAGTAGCCCTACAAAGCCTAATACAGCCAAGAACGCACGTGCACACGTGTAAAGTAAGGAATCAAATTAGTCTTCAGGGTGCATATAATCATTCTTGTTAATGATAACAACTCAGTATTAAAAAGGGTTTTGATTTATGTGTTGTCCCTTTCTTTAGGTAGGTTCAGGCTGCGGGCGTGCGAGGCTTCACCTATGCTCCTCTGGCAGGTGTAGATTTGTAGCTCTTACCTTCCCTTTCCTAGTTTCCAGTGGAGGATTACTTTATCCTCACTTGCTATCCTTACTATTATATGTGGATTTAGGAAGCCAAAACACTGACATAGCTATGTCCAGGATGTCCAAACATGGCTATGATGAACAGTCACGAGTGCCCACCGCCCATGGAAGATTGCATATACAAGGTACTTCCTACATTGGAGCTACCAAAGAAAGAGTTAAGTGTGCCACAGAAGAACAAGTGTGGCACC
>LFIK01005405.1_pt1 | contig 10254 bp, 10 predicted proteins | sample 643401 | NCBI WGS metagenome assembly LFIK01 (sample SAMN03777447, study PRJNA286221) | soda lake metagenome | biome: soda lake; feature: Kulunda steppe; material: water; isolation source: sample T5-Br brine of Lake Tanatar-5 | place: Russia: Kulunda steppe | collected 2010-07
GCCATATGAGGAAGGGCGCTCCACGCACATCAATTTCATCCCGATCGTCCAACCGCCGCATGGGTTGATGGACGGAGGTGGAACCGTCCTTGTCTACGATCCCACGTCCTTCGTTTTCTTCCATGGATCGTTTTCATGGCAGAACGCCTGAGTTGTGTCTGTGTTGTGCTTGGGTGCCACCATCCATGGGTTCACAACCCATGGGTGTGAAAGGTGGACTGGGAGGACGCGTCCCCTCGGATCGTACCGACCGCAGGAAAGGACTGGGCGAACGTTCCCAGAGTTCCAGACAACCCTCCTCGTTTGAAAATCCAAGCGGCACGTCGATGTGGACGCGGCCTTGACATGCACAAAGGCTTGCCGAGCGTGGCCGTGGACGAGGAAGAAAGGAACCAAGACGAGGAGAACGGGACGTACGTGGGTAGGGGGGTGCGGGGACGTAGTGATGAGCTGCCCATCCACCTCCCGAAGAAGGAACAGGTGGGAACCATGCGTGCCTTCAAGTTCATGCTCGTGATTGCCGATTGCCTGCTGATCGGATTGCAGCCCATACTGGTGCGGATGTCTCAGGTGGATGGAAAGTACAAATACAACATAATTGGGGTGAATTTGATGATGGAGCTCTTCAAGCTTGCCTTCGCCATCTGCCTGCTCATGGGGACATCCACGAAAAAGGCCAAGCGCGAAGTGATGTTCCACAACCTAGGAATGCAGTTCAGACAAAATGCATTCCTCATGATCCCAGCCTTTCTCTATGCCATCAACAATTACGTGAAGTTCTCTATGCTGCTGTACTTTTCCCCCACATCTGCGAAGATGATCAGCAATCTGAAAATATTGGTCATAGCTGTGCTGCTGAAATTTGTGATGCAGCGATCATTCTCAGTCCTCCAGTACCAGGCCCTGTATCTCCTTGTGGCGGGAATTTCTATCAATCAGCTTGCGAAAGGTTGCGACACCACTGCCGTTGCAGGGACTACTTATTCCCCTGGAGCCATGCTCTTCACATGTCTTTCACTGACAGTACCTTCAGCTGCCTCCGTATTCAATGAGTTTTCATACAAGAAGAACTTTCAAACGCACATAAATTTGCAGAACTTATTCCTCTACGTTTATGGCACCATGTTTAACGTCCTCGGTTGGGCACTCTACACGTGCATCAATGGCCTCGAAGCAGGAAGGGGCATTTTCAGTGGCGCTACAAGATTGACCGTTCTACTCACCATCAATGGCGCTCTTCAAGGGGTCTTGAGTAGCTTTTTTTACAAGTTTGCTGATACGATCCTGAAAAAATATAGTAGCGCAGTGGCCACATTGTTCACTGGTATTTTATCACATTTTCTACTTGGTTCGGAGGTGCAGATCAACTTCCTAATTGGGATCTCAGTGGTACTAATAAGCATGCACCAGTTCTTTTCGGGGTCAGTTGGCGGTCACAAACTCACTAGAGGTAGTGAGCCTGAAGCCCTCTATGTGTCGCCCAGTCTCAACCATTTAGGCAGGGATTATCTTCAGGGAAAAAGTGGTTGAGATCCCGCAGATTCAGCTTGAGTTCAGTACTCGCATCATTTCCTCTCTGGTTCGGTGGAGAGCAAGCACTCCAACGTTGCGATCTGTGGATTGCAAATCCACCTCGCAACGTCAATTCTTTCACCAAAGAATCTCTAGCACATGCTCGTTTTACGAAATACATTTGATTGCACCACGTTTCACTTCAGCGATTTGTCTTGCCTTTGCACCCATGGATGAGAACGACCCTTCCCATCCCGACTGATTCACACACTTGCGAATCAGAACCAGCGTTCGCCATGGCCCAAGAGACGACACTGGCGGAGGATGAAGCCGCCATCTACGATCGTCAGCTTCGCATTTGGGGAGTAGAGACGCAGAAAAGGCTCTCGTCGTCGCGAGTAATGCTTGATGGACACCTTGGAAGTCTTGGCGCAGAAGTTGCCAAGAACCTCGTCCTTGCAGGTGTCGGCAGCTTGCATGTGACTCGACGTGCACTGGACCATGCTCAACCGTCAACGCAAAGCTTTCTTCATGGCGAATCCGACGTGGTGGATATACTCAAGGCCATCAATCCACTCGTGGACGTGCGCTTGGTTGGAGACGATGCGACTAAAACTTTGGAGCAGTATCACGTTGTGCTGCTCGTAGGAAGGGATGCATCCCAATGGGAGACGATGAATGAAGCATGTAGGTGTAAGAACGTGAAGTTTCTGGCGGCGCAAGGAAGATCGAATTGTGGCCTGTTTTTCTCGGATCTTTTGACGCACGAGTTCAAGACCGAGAGGAAAACAACGGCCGAAGTCAAGGAAGAAGGAACAACGAAAGGGATAGAGAGCTCGAAGGTAAACTTCAAAAGCTTTGCAGGAGCTCTGAGCGTTCCCTTGGTGAGCTTTGGAAGAAGAACCCCTCCAGTTTTCTACGTGTACCGTCTAGTTGCTCAATTCGAAGTTGAACGGAAGCGAAAGGTGCGGATTGAAGACTACGAAGAGCTCAGGCATCTCCGAGACAGTATCTGCTCCAATGAGAGCACATTGGCCACCAAGCTGCCGGATGAGAAAATCAAAGACTATCTCTTGACACCTGAGGAATTCGCACCAATCAATGCGGTAGTGGGCGGCGTGCTAGCGCAAGAGGCTTTGAAAGCGATTTCTGGTAAAGGAGAGCCGCTGAATAATTTTTTCTTCTACGATCTTGACACAGGGGAAGGAAGAGTAGTTACTGCTTAACCTACTTTTTTGTTGTCTACATTAATTCACCACACCATGGCACAGCCCTGCTGTACTATCCCAAAGATCTGTGCCGCATTCTGTAGCACCAGCTGAAGTGACCTCGAACACCCAAACCACCCCCCGCATATTTGTTCTGCAGCATTACAGCCACATGTTGGAATTTAGTAACGGTGGTGCATTTTTTCTTTCTCTTTGAAATCGTTGGCATACCACAGCGTGGCGACAACAGGTAGAACCCCAAAAGGAAGAACATCAAACCAGTTCTACCGTCCCATTTCGAGGTCAGCCGCATGTTCTGCTACTCACACTCTCCCTTTGAAAAACCTGTTCCCTCCTAGTTCCGCCCTTACCTCGCTAATTTTTTTGGATAGTTTCGAAGGTATGTCCTTGAACAGCCCAGACATCACGCTTTGTTGGAAAGGTGACAGGGTATAGACTACCTGCAGCGGCACAGACGTTTCGAGACTCCAGTCAGCTCCAACTCGGAGAGCCTTTGCACTCACGAAAGCAAAAAAGCAATTCACTGTATCCTTCATTTCGACGCCGAAGATTCCGTCGACTGGTCGAACGAATCGGATGGGAGCCAGACCCCTTGACGTCCAGGTTTCGGTTGCCAAGGAAACCCTCGCGGAGTACGACGCACCTGCTTGATGCGCACAGCTTGTTTCCCACCCATGTTTCTTCGTTTCGTTCGCACGCTTCTTCCGCCTCTCGGACGGTCTCGTGGACCTCGAAGGTAGCACGTGCTTCGTCGAAGTGGTCGCACCACGTGCTGGTTGGTTCCTCGTTGTGCACTGCACCACGAAGCTACACGGTCTGCATCGATCTCCACTCGATGTTTTGAAACCGATCCTCGATCGATCCAATTGGACGACGTCCCCTTTCGAACCGGGATGATTTCCCTTCTATCCCGGACGAACGAATGCCCCCCTTTTCGGGAACCGAATCGGTGGTTGTTTCAGGCTGGAGATAAAAAGGACGTCAATGCCCCCCTTTCTACGGGTTTGGATCTGGTCGGATGAGATTGGTAGGAGTGCAGGTGGATCCTTTGGACGAGCGAGTGGTGCGGTCGAACGTTCGCACGCAACGACACGACGCCTGGACACGTTCTGAGACCAGGGACGTTGCTCTTTGTTGTACGGGAAGGAGAGCAGACGGAAGGAGCGGAGGCCAAGCCGAAGGTGGATCGAAAGTCGGTGCACCTTCGAACCTGGGTCATCGGTGGTACTCACGAAGGCAAGGGCAGTGCTTCATGCATCGCCCGTTCTACGGCGAAATCAGCCGGCATCAATCGTCCAAGTGTCTCCGGAAAAATTGCACTAGTGAACGGCCAAACCTCGCAAACCTTGCCTCAGGTCGTGGCTGGAAAGCATCCATCGGATCAAAGGGGAGAGCCCACAAGTGTGAGTCCATGCTTGCAGGATTAGGCGCAGTGAGTCAGGATGCTGCTTCTTTCGCTTTTACGGCGGTTGCGGCTCTTTCGTTTGTGACATTTTTTGACAAACTGGCAGAGTGGGACATTTTCGATTCAAAAACAAGCAGAAAGCTTCTGCACTTGTCAACTGGCCCACTCTTTGTGTTGTGTTGGCCATTTTACTCCAGCCATCCAAATGCAAAGTTTGTGGCTATGTTGACACCAATGCTGAATTTAATCCGTCTTCTATTGATAGGAAGTGGGCTTGTGGATGGTAAATTTGCTGTGAAAGCAGCAAGTCGTTCAGGGGATCGGTTTGAATTGCTACGTGGACCGATGTACTATGTAATCACCCTGATTTTTGTCACTTTTTTATGGAGGGATTCCCCTCTGTCGATGCTTATCATGAGCACGGTATGTGTTGGGGATGGCTTGGCAGATTTGGTAGGCCGAAGATTTGGGAGAGATGTCAAGCTCCCGTACAACAAAGATAAGTCTGTAGCCGGATCAGCTGCAATGTTCTTGTTCGGATCAATCTCCTGCATATTATTCTTGGCATTATTTCAGTACTTGAATTACTTTTCGCTAACAACTCCACAGCTTATTACTTCGAGTGTGGGTGTCGCGTTTGGAGCTGCATTGGTGGAATCTTTGCCTATTACAAAGTTTGTGGATGACAACATCTCTGTTCCAATTGTTTCTCTGATTCTTGGCAAGGTGTTGCTGCACCTGTAACTTACGCAGAAACACTAAGTTTTATTAGGGAAGAAGTGTTGTTGACTCAACACATCCGTGTTGTCCTCGAGACATCATGTCCCTTCGAAATAGGACCAAACAATGGCACAAGGAGTATAAAGTGAATGGGTCGTCTGTTAAGATGGCTGGTAGGATGTAGATCTTCGGAAAGCTACGGTGACATATGCACTTCTGGGATCTATTTGGCAGCAAGACTCAGCAGCTTTGAATCTCTGCAAACGTTTGGCACATCTTTCTTGTTCACGTGCTTGTGAAGGATCATGGCTCGCATGGCATGGGGAGATATAGCAAGCAATATTGATGGTGCTGGCAGAGACTCGCCGAATAGTACCCCATTGAGGGATTATTCGAGAGGGCCCAAGGATAGGATGTTTGCTCTCCTTTCTGTGGCCTTTGGCTTCATCACCTTTTCGCACATATACAACGCATGCACAAGCACAACTTGCATGTAAACAACCTGTACTTTGCTCTGGTTTGATGAAAGACTAGAAAACTTGCGGTAATTCAAATAATTTGACCACCTACACTCCTACCCTTTCCGCATATATGAATTGAGTTGAAGCACAAGCCATAAAAGCATTTGCTTCTAGATTGGAACGAGTCAACAAGTCGAACCATCGTAAGAGCCTTAGCTTGTTGCTCGAAGGCATGAATGCATTTGTAACCTTCCATCTCCAAAGCTTTGAACCCACGAACTACTCAAGTACCATGATGTATGCAAACGCTTGCAAGATCTCTTTCAGGAAACGTTTTCGAATATCATTTGGGGGGCGTCATTGTCTTCAAGAACCTGCATCTTGACTTGTCTTCCACTTTTTCATTACGATTCTTACCATGCTAGACCACATCATTTGCTTAGAGCAACTTTACTTCTAGTATTGCCCCCACTAGAATCACTCTATCTAGTCCATGAGTAGAGCAAGCGCGTGCTCTTAAGTGTAAGGGTTTTCAACGGATACCGTAGAACATCCCTACTCCAAGTTGTGACACCTTCCTTTACATTAGCGAAGGTTGCACATACTATTTAAAGAGTTGTGACTTCAATGAGGAATGTCGAGCCTTCTATTTGCAGCAGCATGCTACGTAAAAACATATTGTGAGGTAGGAACCTAGAACATATTACCTCCTCCGACTAATGTTATACCTAGGACAAATCTATTGTTATGGCCGCAATGAGTCGTTCTTGATAGTTTAGTGTGAGACCCCATGGTGTGTCTACTTTGGTTCCTCAATCATCTCTTTTCTCACGTACCTCTCAAGCGCAGTGAAATTTCCCACAAGGAAGTTGCAACGTCTACAAGGTGGTCTTCCATCCAACTTCTTGTAAACTCTTTTGGATCAAAAAGCTTTAACCCTGCAATGAGGTACAAATGCATACTCATTCGACAATATTCCACACTTGCATGGTTTAATCGCACAATACAATTAATCCCCCATCGTTTTCTCTTTGTGATTGAGAAGTTGGACGGTCTCTACTTTTATGTTGACGCAATTTTCGAGAGAGCATTATCTACAACCATTCTTGACGCTTTTGGCTTGTTTAAAAGGATTACCGAGAGGACATGCTTGATGCCTTTATTACCATTAGTAAGGTTCTACGTCGGAGTTCCTTGGACGTTCGTTCGAGTTGTAGCTTGACCGAATCGAATAGAGGATGGGCAGAGAACTCCGTTACTCTGAGCTGACAACGCGCAAGTCTTGGTAAACGAAATCCAAGCACAACTGAATTCTTGCGTATGGGATTTAGCGGATATTTAGAACATTGTAACCCCAAAACGCATCGGATTACGAAGCAGAAAAAAATTCCGACACAAGTGAATTGTTGTGAATGGAAAGGAGTCAATTATGTAACACCACATTCTAAAGGCATACATTCACTCTTCGTTTGCAACTCTATGGATTGCATGTCCCTTGCGATATTTGCGCACCATCCGACGATTGCAATAATGCATTCTTTCTCGCTGCAAGTGCTAGTTTTCACCACTCTTTACAACTTAAAAATCTTACTTAGGCTATTGCAACGGCACCACTCTATGAGTAAATGGTAGAAGCACGCAAGTTCAAGACCTTCGCAAAACGCTCGGAAGCTTCTTGAAGAATGCGGTGATTTACTTTGCTTTCAAACAAGTTCTATTTTGTAATGAAAATATCCATCTACAATTCATTGTTCGCACTTGGAGAGAGATGTAATTTCTTGCTTAGGATCCCGTCCTATGCACTCAAAATTAGAGCCGGACAAGTGGCCGTAGGAAACCTGAATTGAAGCCCTACCTCATGAAAATTACTACTTCAATGGATTTTTTTGCGAACCGAAATTGGCCTTACAACCATCCCATGCACATGGAGCACTTAGCTTCATCATGTTTCTACAACAAGCTGCTTTCTTGGACATTGGTTGAAGGTTATATTGCAATTGCGTGCTTACTTCTCCGTTGAAAAGTGGCTTGAGAGACCCGTCTCTTGGTTGACATAGATACTTTAGCCATGTCGCGACATGACACAATGGAAAATTCCGAGATATGTTGCAACACCAACCCAACTAATACAAGCCTTTCAAGAGAACAAGAGTGCACGCTTGCCTATACCATCCATTGGCAAGCGTTCGCAGAATTTCGCATTGATCACGTAAAAGTGCTAGTCATGGACGATCATTCTCACATTGAGGTTACAAAAAGGACCAAATCTAACCATTGACTCTGAAATTTGATTTTGTGAAATACTTTGACAGTTTGACAACATAAGGTCACGAGTGGCGTTGTCTTCTTGGTTTGGCTCATATTGTCTCTTTGCTTCAAACGCTAGGAAAGTGTCGTTGAACAATATTTTATTTTGCACTCCGCGCATAATTTCGGAACTTCTTGGTTTCTCTTCTAAGTCAGGGAGGAGATGAGCATTGTGATGACGAGTTAAATGACACTTGGCATCCGGATCTCTCGTTGGCGATGCAACTTGCATGGGAAGTTGCATCGCCCTCTCATGAACGGAAGAATTAAGATACGAAGAATCTTAATATTGAAGCCAATGGAGCCAAGTTCACCGAAAAATCTATCATCTTGCTTGCAGAGACAAGCCGGTCCGGCGAAGTGCATTTGTGTAGTTGAAACATCGTGGTTTTTCTCTCTTAGTATTCCAATCACCCTTGGAAGTGAAGCAGACAATTATTGTGCCATTTTCTTGCACCTCGTGGTACCATTTGTCGATCGCAATAGAGGCGAAGGACCACTTCACTCATTCGTACATGCAAGCCATGATGTTATCCCTCCATCCGCAAATCCAAGAGGATCCCCCACGAACGAGTTGCCCTCCGCAACAGGAACGTAACTGCTGGCGCTTCTCTCCATCTGATCCCGAGGATCGAGCTGATCGCATCAGGCGACTTCCAAGCACGACGCTTGGCCATGGAAAGGAATGTGTATCCGTCGGTGTGTTTCGTCACGGACCACGATCCCTTGTCCTCTTCTTCCCCCCATCCGCGTGGGTCCAGTCCGATTGCCTCGAGAGGACCACGCCCTTGGCCCTTCTATTTTCCCATTCAACCGGGTTGGGAAAAGGAAGGGTTGGCTTTCGAACCCGAAACGTGTCGGTCTAGAAAGGGTCCGAGGGGCGCCGTCATCGATTCATTCGCGACAAGGTACGCGCCGCCGGACCACAGGACGAAGCGATCGCAAGAAACAGGAACACGGAGCTGCAAAGGAACGGGAAACCACTCCATCGACGCTTGGACAGCGCTACGTGGGCGTCCGATCACTGTTGTTTTGCTTCGGACGCGAAGGATGGAGAGCTGACCGGCGTGCGACCGATCGACCGTCTGTTCTGTACCGTTCATGCTCGTTGGCCGTCCTGGCTCGGTGATACACGTGTGCGCGGATGGTGTGCGATGAAAACTTGATCGTTCGTGTTTCTAGCTGATCCACGGTCCCTCAGTGACAGGGTCGAAGCAAGCGACCGCTGACTCGGGGAAAGCTCTCGGCCTCGACAACCCTGCTCGGATCTTACATCGAAGAAATGGCTACTGCAGCACCCCCTCTGAAGCCAACCACCACCAAGCCTGGTTTGGAGCAGACCGATGAACGCATTCATCGCATCCGCATCACGCTGACTTCCAAATCGGTGAAGAACCTCGAGAAAGGTGCGAAAACGGTGCTGGATTAGCCAGTGCCATTATTGCCGAATCGCAACTGTGCACTCCACCTCCTTTGCACAGATCACTCATTTAGCATGTAGCTGACCCTGCTTTTGACGAACGGCACTCGTAGTTTGCGCGGATCTGATCCGTGGCGCAAAGGAAAAGGGCCTGCGTGTGAAAGGTCCCGTCCGCATGCCAACAAAGACGCTTCGTGTGACCACACGCAAATCGCCTTGTGGTGAGGGAACCAACACATGGGACAGGTTTGAGATGCGCATCCACAAGAGGCTGATTGATCTCTTCTCACCTCCAGAGGTGGTGAAGCAGATCACTTCGATCAGCATTGAACCTGGAGTGGAGGTAGAAGTGACGATTGCCGACCTCTGATTCGTTTCGCGTTGTGACTTTTGGTCTGAAGAAGATAGCTCAAGTGTTTGAAAGTATATTTTGCAGATAGTGGTCTTGCAGCAAGCAGTGCGTCTTTCACTCCAGTCGTCCTCCCTTCAGTGCGTCTTTTTCCATCGCATGAGTTCCCGCAGTAGCGACTCAGCGTCCTCAGCACTGCCGTTGAGGACCACTCGGTGCTGTTGCAGGATGCGTATCAGCTGCGCCTTGCACCGTTCCTGCTCCGCGACGGAGTCGCAGGCGACGTGGTGATCTTCTTCGCACGACTCGTCCCTTTCCAGTCCAGGACACGTCTCTTCTTCTTTTTCATGCTTGAATTCGTGCACGGTCGTCCCAGGTACGTGGCTTGTCCAACGACTTCGACACGCACCTGCCATCCCTTCCAGTCCACGTGCAGCTCTACCAAGCGATCGCACGCCAGCCATTTCGAATCACACGCAATTCGAGAGGTGCAGATCGATCCTTGGACACGCAATCGACGCGGCTACCGCCGCCAAAAAGACGCGCTTAGGAGACGTCCAAGCGAGTTTCGTCCACACGCCTTGGTCCCTCGAAAGGGTATGGTCTGTATTTCTCTGGTTTGGGTGTCCCTTACGCGTTTCGGAATATGGAGGCAAGGAGAAATGCACATGCAGAGGGTGGCGGCACCAAGCATATGCCAGATCGGCTAAGTGCATCGAAAAGAAAAGGAATGAGCAAAAAGTGCAGTGCGGCGAAGGGATTCCAAGACACAGGATCACACGAAGGCTTCGCGTAAATATGTCTGCAGCAGAGGCAAGTAGGCACACGGAAAAAGGATCACCTCCACACAA
>LFIK01005406.1_pt1 | contig 10253 bp, 15 predicted proteins | sample 643401 | NCBI WGS metagenome assembly LFIK01 (sample SAMN03777447, study PRJNA286221) | soda lake metagenome | biome: soda lake; feature: Kulunda steppe; material: water; isolation source: sample T5-Br brine of Lake Tanatar-5 | place: Russia: Kulunda steppe | collected 2010-07
AGTTTCTGTTTAAGGTTATCAGCCATGCGTCTGTGCTGGTGTTTCCAGCAAAGGTCCATGGTAAGCTCCACACCAAGATACAGGAAAGGGGAGCTGGAGGGGAGGAACTGAGTTTTTGTCCTTGCACTTATATGGTGTCTTTCAGCTCATGGATGAGTGTGTCTTCTGGGTTTTGGCCTTGGCTGTTCTTGCTTGCATGGGCATTGAGTTTACCCGTGACTTTAGTTTTGGTTCCTGAGACAATGAGGGAGGCCCAGTCAGAGTAGAGTGTAAGTTTGAGGGCTTGGATTTTCAGGTTCGTCAGGTTTCCAGTGGGACAGAGCAGCTCGTCAGCAAAGGCAGCGCTGCTGATGTCATTTTGAAGGTGGGTGTCTGCCATGCTCTGATTTTGAATGCAGGAGTGCGCGTAGCCGCGTCCTCCAACATGCAACCAGCGCAAGAGGGGCTCCATGTACAAAAGGAAGAGGAAAGGCGACAGTGTGCCTCCCTGGATTGTGCCTCTCTCGATGGGAATGGGGTTGGTGGAGTGGCCTGAGGGGTGTTTGGCCTGGGTGGTCGCCTCCTCATAGACATTCTTGACAATCTCTATTGCATCTGTGGGAAATCCAAAGTCGTACATTATCATGAGCATTTTGTCATGATCTGAGGTGTTGAATGCAGAGGTAAGTCCACATTGAGGGTATAGATGTTGTTGCCGAAGAGTTTGGCATCCTCCAGGGCCATAATAATATTCTGCAGCTGGTAAATTGTATCTTTTTGTCCACGGAAGCCGGCTTGGGTGGTACTTAGCAGGGAGTTAGACTCAGGGAAACCCCTGTTTGCAAGAATTATCAGAGATGTTACATCTGGTGCAAGCACCAGGCAACACCCCACCATCAAACTAGGAAGAGGGACGTCAGTTAGGCTTCTGTCGAATTGAAGGCAAGAAAGAAAGAAAAACTACGCGAGCAGCAAAAAACGCCTCACATCAATTAAGGAAAAGGGGCCACTTGGGAAGAAAAGCCCCTTCACCTAAAAAGAAAAGAGTAGTCAGTGAGGATCAGGAGGGTTGCGTGCAGACAAGCCAGCAGACCTCTCCTGATTGGTTTGAACGTGACGAGTATGCTCAAGAGAACATCTGGTCTGAACAAGCTGATGAGCATAGTGCACAGCCTGCCAGTGCCACTGTGTGTTCTGAGAATGAGCATGGAGCTTGGGAGCAAGTTTCTTGACTCTTTGTGAATCAAGGCCGAGACTCTTCAGAGGAACCAAAGTGTGAGGAATGTAAATAATACCCCCTACACCTAAGAGAAAAACTTGAAACCTTACCTTACCTTACCTAAGAGAAAAACGTGAAGAACATGGTCTCCTGCAATGCTGCAGAGGCAGTTACTTGTCCTGGAGATCCTCGTCACGGTGGCAAACTTGCAGTAGTGCCATACCATCACACAGGGTGTCTACAACCTTTCAAAGCCTCAAGCTGGCATAGTGCCAGCGACAGGTTAAGGTAAGGGTTACAAAGCTGTTTTCACCGGTCGGGCTTTCCCTCTGTCCTTCCTGAGTGGACCCCCTTGCCAAGCTGATCCTTTTTGGAGTACGATCATAATCCTTCATATTTAACATCAAGTTGAGAGCTCCATAAGGAAAATGAAAAACGCCAAAAGGCCTTGTCCTTGTCATCCTTGAAATCCTGGAAGTCAAAAAAATCAATCTCCTCTGTTAAATACCAAATTACCAAAAGCTTGAGGCTATGAACTCCTGCTTGAAGCAAGTGAGGTCAGACACCATGTCTTGATGTCTCTGCCTCAGGCCGTGTGCTTAAGATCTGACAGTTGGTAGGAAATATTCTACCGAGCCTGGATACTTGGTGTGCACGTGCCTTATTGCTGGTAAGTTTAGAACAATGATGTGGCATGACAAGCGCTGCCTGGAGTTTAGGTAGTGGGCTACCTGAGCAAAATAATGTTCAGAAAACAGGGAGCTGATGGCTCTGCTGGGTGTCAGGTGTAAAGCTGAAGGCACTGCTGCATGTCCGCTGTGGAGCCTTGGGCTCTACTGTGTGTAGCAGGCGCGGCCAATTGCTTTTCCCTGCCATGTCTAAGGCATGGGGATTAGCCAGAGCCAAAAAAAGGATTAAGCCTCAGGCCAAGGCGGCCAAGGAGTCCAAGCGCCGCTGAGCTCCTGTTCAAGAGTATCGATGTTCAGCCATGAGAGTGACTGGGGCCAGGCGCGTGCAAGCTGCGTGCATTGAGGCGCATCCAACGGCTTTTGAACCAACAACACACCAACCGTGTGTGCTACAAGCGGAGTAAGGATAAGCAATTCATGAGCCTTTTGGCGATTGGTACAGTCCCCTCCCACAGGGTTCTCACCAGCTATAAACCGCCCCAAGCACTCCCATTGAAGGTCTCTGCAATGTCACAGGGCATCAACTTGATACCTGCTAGCAAGGCTAACTTAAGCATTCCAACCTGTGCCCCCTCACAGCATGCCAGGATGCACTGCCTCGCAAGCGTGCTCCCCCTCTAGCCCCTCAGCGTCTGCCGCGGGCACTACAGACGCGGGACCCGCCCCCTCCCGCTCTCCGCCCTTCCTTACCCCTCCCCGCCCGCCCCTCCCCCTGAGGCCTATTGTACCCCTGGGCGGTGGCATCCTCCCCCGCACGCCTTGCTGCTTCAGGCGCCTGCCGTCCCGCGCATCTCCTACCAGCACCCGCACAGCCGCCGCCCCGCGGCTGAGGTTTGGCCAGCGGCCCCCCCTGCTCCCCACTTTCCCGCGCGTGCCGCCCCCCCGGGCGCTGCCACCTCCCCTGACTGCTGTGTACAGCTGCTGCTGCTGCTGCTGCTGCTGCTGCTGCTGGGCTTGCGCGGGGGCAAGGGTGGACAGCCCAGCTCCGCTTCCCTGTCCCTGTCCCTTGCCTGCTGCGGGGGCCCCTCCGGCGCCGGAGCTTGCGCCTGTGCGCTGGCCGAACATTGCGAGGCTGCGGGGGGGGCCGTGCTGGGGGGACACCTCGAAAGGCAGGCTCTGTGAAGCAGGTAGCAGCAGGCAGGCAGGGTTGCGAAGTGCTGGGGGGACACCTCAAAAGGCAGTCTCTGTGAAGCAGGTAGCAGCAGGCAGGCAGAGGGTTGCGAAGTGGCAGCCTGGCCCGAGGCCCACAGGTGGAGGAGGTAGAGGGGGGCACACACACACACACACACACAGCAGCAGCAGCAGCGGGGGCGGTGCCAGCGCAGCGTGGCGCGTGCAGGGATTGCAGGGAAGGGAGAAGAATCAGGCAGGACAGCCCACAGCATACTTTGGGGTGCAAAAGGCGGATTGAGCACCGCACAAAGTGCGCTGCTGCGCAGGAGGGGTATGCATGCAGGAGAGCAGAAGGTGAGCAGCATCGCCCGGCTCCAACAGTGTGATGCACGCCTGCCATGCTGGCCAAAAGCACGCCACAAGCACAGCAGCGCATGGACACCCAGGGTGCAGGCTGCAAGCGCACAAGCGGATGCACCTAGCGCGTGCATGGCCAACAGTGGCACGCATAACACATGGAGGCAGCCAGGCACCACTTCCAACGGTGTGCTGCCCGCATCACAGGCACCCCGACAGCCACATACTGCATTGAATGAAGTAGTAGTATTATTAAATTATTATTATTTATTATTGAATGAAGTAGTAATGAAGTAGTACTGGTGGGAGCAAAGCACTCAAGGTGCTGGGCATGCACATGTGCTCCCCGGCCGCGGCCTGCTTCCTTCCTCTGCCTTGTCTGGTATCAGGCGCCAACCTGTCGTGCCATCCCTAACACACCACATCCTGCCATCCTGGCATCCTCTGCCATCCTGTCAGGGTCAAATGCCATCCATCCACAAGACGCCACCTCTCATGCCCTTGCCATGGAGCACCCCTCCCCTCCAAGCCGCCCTCTCCTGTTCCCCAGGCATGGGCCAACAACCCTCACACAAACAGGCACCACTCAAGCTTGGCACCAACAGAGCAGGGGTTCGGCACCTCCCCCGCCTGCACACGACGTACCTGGGGCCTCGCGCTGCCGGACCGGGACCAGGAGGGGGGGGTGCGTGACTTGTGCGTGGGCTTGGGCACTGGGAACGCCGCCGCAGCTGCCGGCCCCGGCTGCGACTGCAGGTCCTGCAGGCTCCTCTGCGCCGGCGGGTGCAGCAATGTGAGGGCTGGGCGGCGGCGCGGCGGCGTGGCCGCGCTGCTTGCAGGCGCGCCAGGAGGAGGCTGCTGCGCGGGCGTGCGCGGCGAGGCCAGGGGCCCCGCCGGCCGTGCGCCTAGCGGCGGTGGCCGCAGGCCAGCAGGCTGCCCGCTCGGGCTGTCATGCAAGCACAACTTTGCTCCTGTGAGTTGAGTGCCAGGAGTGCCACGAGCACCTGGCTGGAGCGCAGCCGACGCCACGGGCCCCAAAGGGCTCAGCCCAGCACCCCCTGCCCCCTTCATTGCCAAGAGCCCGCCTGTCCTCTGAGCGACAGAGCCCCCAATCGCCCCCACCCCCGCCAAATCCCCTGCAGGTTTCATGCCACCGGGCACCGTGCGTGGGGCGGCAGCCTCGGCTGAGGGCGCTGCGGTAGGGGTTGCCGCTGATCCCCCTGCCGCACTCACTAGCTTCCGCTTTGCACCTGCCAAGCCAGGCCCGGTCAAGCCAGGTGTGCCGGGACCTAAGACGTGCGAGCCTCTCCGGGTAGCAGAGGCCAGGCCCCCCCTGGGGTGCATACCCTGCTGATGCCCCTGCCGCCCCTGCTGGTATTGGGGCTGACGCTGCGCATCGGCCAAGAGGCTGCAGGAGAGCTTGCTGCGCTTGTTGGGGGGCTCGTTTCCCTGAGCCTCCAACCTCTCAATGAAGTCAGTCAAATATTCTTGGTTGCTGGCAGGGTCCTGCACCGACCGCAGGCATGAAAACATTCTTGGTTGCTGGCAGGGTCCTGCACCAACCGCAGGCATGAAAATATTCTTGGTTGCTGGCAGGGTCCTGCACCGATTGCAGACAGGAAAATGCATCACGGATGTCAAGCCAAAGCAATCCATTGGGCAATCCTGCTTTCTGTCAGGGTCCTGCCCCACTGCCAGTGCATAGGAAGATGTGTCACAGACGTCAAGGCGCAAGGCTGCACAGGGTCGGCACGCTCTTTGCCTCCCCTCTCGCACAGTCAGCAAGAGCCAGGGGGTTCCTGAGGCCCCCCATCAAGGTAAGCATCGTATGAATCATTTGCATAGATGCCCTCCAACTGGCCAAATCAAGGCCAAATCAAAGCTAGCCATTGGCACCAGCATTCACAAAGAATACTCACATGAACAGCCAAGTAAAGGATATATTCACAAATGCCGTGGTATGAACCTGTCATGGAACAGCTGCGTGCGCTTGCTAAAACCCTTTTGCTGCAGAACTTCCATCTCCACAGCCATTTGCCCTATCCAGATCAACCAGAACACAAAGTCACATGCATTTTGGTGCCTGTGCAACCCATAAATGTTATCGTAAAACAAGTATTGAGATCCATGCCATGGCGGTTGCTGATTCACCCAGTTCAAACCAATTTCTCGAGCAAAGCTGCACAATGGGGTGCTGAAAGGACCATGGGGTGACTCCCTTCAACCAGGATGTCAACATTCAGGACAAAGCTTAAGTGAAAAAGAACAGGTGTTTGGGCTAGTTATGAAAGGAACTAATTTGGGGTGAGCGGCCTCATACTCATAACCCTCACACATACCTGCATGCCTGCCCAGGCCCACATGGCCATCTATACCACCCAGCTTTTCTGTTTAATGAATTGTTAGTGAATACCAGATGATTTGCGCCCAATCCTGGAAAGCACACGTGGCAGAGCACAAAACACACGTCACGCACCTGGTGGAACTTCACCTCGGCAACCAGGTCATGTACATTACCTGCAAGGGAACGCAAGAACATGCTTGCCATGTGCGTCTTAGTCGGAAGCATGTCAACCTCAAGCAGCACCACAAGCCTACTCTGCCACGCAGATAGGCTTGCACTGTCTGAGGCATCATTTCTCAACCAAAAAAGGAAGAAACAATAAAATTTATAGGAAGGCAGGGCCACTGTTGTTGACCAGCGGATCTGTTCACACAAGTCAGCACACTTATAATGTGACAATGCATACCAAGTAAGGTCATATGCACACACTCATAACGTGGCAATGCAAACCAATGGCCATATGAAAGAGCATGCTCTTACTTTCGAGCTTAATGTTGTCGGCTCTTAGCTCATGGATCTCGACTTCATACTCGTCAAGCTTCCTTTTCAGTTGTCTGAGCAGTCGGCCGGCCTTGTCGCGCTCAGCCTGACAAACAACAGTGGAGAGGTCCTTGTTTGCTTCTTGTGAGGCATTCAAGCCCAGCCAAACAAGCATGCAAACATGGAGCTAGGGACATCCTGCAGAGTATACCTGTTATGAGTGTTGTAATAGGAACCGGTGGAGGAATTCCATAATACCTTGGCCCTTGGTGGCCCTTATTCCTTATTTGATGTATGGAGTGTTTTCACCGCCTGCTAGGTTTTTCTTGTTCAGCTCTTTTCACAGGAGGAGCTCATGGGGCATGTGCCATTGCAGCCGACCCATACCATGTCGCATGGAAAGCGCACAGCGGTCTTTTGCAACCCTGGCACCGCACGCACACCAAGCAATACAGCAGTGCTCTTGGAAAGGATGGCTTTTTTGCCTGACAAGACACCTAAGCTGCCGATAGGTAGGACTAGATGAACCCTCTCAGCACCTGGACAGGCCCTGAGACGTTCATGTGAGCCTCATAGGGGCATCAAACTCCCTGCCCCCAATCACCTTGGTATCCTCGTGAGCTGCCTGTTCAGCTTTAAGGCCTGCATCCAGCTTGTGGATGTGGGCAATTAAGTTTCTGGTCATCTCTCCAGGCTCCTCCTGCACAACACACGCCATACATGTATTTCGGCTTGCAGGACGCTAGCGTGTAGAGAGGGACGACCTCCATCACTGAGCCATGGATTCGCGCTGCCACATCACAACTGCCACAGCACACTTGAATCAGTTAGAGCAGCAACTTGTAAACACAGCAAGGCTCACATAGACACACCAAGTACTTGCCTGCATGGGTGCATTTTACGCGATCCAGGATCAAATCTACATCACACATTGTAGCCAAGCCACGTTGGCAGCATTGTGTAGCAAGGCACCAAGGCCTGTCAAGTTCTGACACAACATGCCACATCTTGCCGCCACCAAGACACAGCCTCCTTTCTCAGTTCCAGGTGCAGGTTGCAGACCTGGCAACCTCACCCAAGAAAACCAACCACCTACACATGAGCTTCATGCAACCAGACGTCGAATTGAGCAGCAATTGGGACAACTCAGAGCTCCTGTCCCGTGCTCATCACGCACCATGTACAGGTCGCCACCTGGCCATCCTGTGCTCATCACGCATCCTGTGCTCATCATCATCACGCATCCTGTGCTCATCACGCACCATGTACAGGTCGCCACCTGGCCAGCCCTCATCCAAAATCACCTGGCCCAGCGGCTGATGGCGCCGTTGCTGCTCTTGGTCCGTCCACCTGTCTTTTTGAACACCTCCTCCCTCTGCATAGCCCTCTCCTACCGCATCGCCTCCAAGGATATGCTGCAGCTCCTGCCCGTGCCATTCACCAACATCTTCACCCATTACTTGCCCTTCTTCAGCGCCAGCTGCTGCATCTTGGGCATCCCAAAGCCTCTCTTGCACCCTTGCTTCCTCTCCCTCCTGCTCCTCGTCCCCCTCCTCTCCCTCCTCAGAATCCCCCTCCTCCACGGACTCACTCTCACATGCATGACCCTTCAAACTCTGCCTGTCTCTGAGACTAGCCGACCAGTCTTTCACCCCCTTCTTCTTGCGGCGGCCGTATCGCTTTGCTTTCTTCTGTCCTCCACCGTCGCATTCAATGGTGATGAAGACATTCAGGTATGCCTCGCCCTCATGAGTCTGCTCCTCATCTATAGAGCTGAGAATTATCTCACGGATGGCCTGCATGAAGGATGAGGAAGCAAGCGTCAGTGCAACCTCATATACGACCAGAGCAGGTGAGAAGTGGCGCAATGCCCTATGCTTCCACTGAAGTGCAGAGCACTGAAGGAGCTTGCATTAGCACGTAGCCCGCAGCAGAGGTCGGCGTGGCGCGAACAAGCTGAAAATGAGGGGGGGAGGGTTGCTGTGAAGTACGGGCGACAGATTGCATCAGCATCAAACAGGTAAGACCAGTTGGAAGAATCACCCCCTTGCAGCCTAGGGTGTGACTTCAGCCTGAATATGGTTCATTCCGTGTTATACACATCCCCTGATTATGGTCCATACTGTGCAGTGCACATTGCCTGGTTATGGTCCATACTGTGCGGTGCACATTGCCTGAACATGGTCCATACCATGTGGTGCACAACCCCTGAATACGTTTCATACCGTGTGGTGCACATCGTCGTATTTTCCAACCTCCGTGCCCTGGAGCTTGAAGCCCTTTTTAGGTTCATGCTTGAGCTTTGCATCTTCGCAAAAGTCATGCAACTCGCCAGTGAATCTCGACCTGCAAACACAGAATTCAACCTCAATCTGTGAGTATAAAGACACAGGATTGCTCCCGAAAAGGGGCATCATGACCTACACCCCTATCTTAGTGGTCAGTTGTAGCTCAAGTGTGGAACAAACAGCTTCAGGTGCAGCAAATAGAACAAAGTGCTTGAAAGTATGGGCATGCTCTGTTTAGGTGCTGCCTGCATGAATGGGCAGTGGAGAGGAGGTCCAGGAGGCTGAGTCCATTGGGATGATGTTGGTGGCCAGGGTATGTGCCATACCTAGCATTCTGGCGGGCATTGCACAGCAGGGAGCCAAAAACGCACAAAAATGAAAAACAAGGAGAGGCCAGCTGCCTGCTCTTCCGTCACGGCAGCAGATGAACAAACAGGGCCTCGTGATGTGGAATAGGAAAGCACCTTGTACTGTGTGGCTGAGCTCGAGGAGCGAGAACACTGCTGAGGAGCCACCTGGCCACCTGGCACAACTAGACTTGGACAATGCCGCTTGGGCCACACTCAAGCAGGAAGCGTGCACACAGCATCCCTATTGAACGCCTTGGATCAGCCGCTGCGCAAGACCGAAACACCGATCGCACAGCACCAAGAGTGGAGCTGCGGCCTGTGGCGGTGGTGATGTGCACAGTGGCACCCGCACCAAAAGGGCAACGCTGAGGCGCCGACTGCGCCAGACCACTCTCAGCAAACATGGCAAGCAGGAGCTGAGGCCCCCGGGGCTTGGTGCAGGTCGGACCCAAACCATGACAAAAGGAATGCCCTTGGTGCAAACAGGGCATGCAAAGGGTGGTGCACCATCAAGCGGACCCGGTCCATGTCGCGCACCGGAAGCAGCCTTTGACTAGCTTCTCAGAGTTCTTGGGGAGTTCACGGCTCAGGACCTCCTTCTGCTTGGCACTCAGCATGCCGTTGAGGTGGTTTAAGGAGTGGGAGTCCAGAGGCTTGGGCTTCAATCCGGGCTGCCCACGCGGGTCTCCCTGCATGATACCAGGGAGCGACCTCAGGGACGTCGATCAGGGAACAAGGAATGACCAAAGGGACATGGATCAGGGATCAGGGAGTGACTATGGGGGCACGGATCAGGGATGAGAAATTGACTATGGGGACTCGGATCAGGGATCAGGGAGAGACCATGGGGCACAGATCAGAGATCAGGGAATGACCATGTGGGCACGGATCTGGAATCAGGGATCAGGGAGTGACCGTGTGGGCACGGATTAGGGATCAAGGAGTGACCGAAGGGACATGGATCAGGGATAAGGGAGTGACCATGGGGACATGGATCAGGGATCAGGGATCAGGGAGCGACCGTGGGAGCATGGAGCGCTCCCACAGGACAACACAGAGCATGGAGTGTGCAACACTCATTCCTGCACACGCTGACACCACAGGCTCTCTGACAAGAGAGCATAGGCATGGAGGGTTAGCCAAGAAAATGATGCAAGAGGGCAAGCTGCCTTGCAGCGCATGGATGAGCTGCCATTTGTGCACAGGCTGTCCTTTTGTGCACAACATGCCAATGACCGCTGAAGCTCCCAAGACACAAGGGCTTGCTTTATGCACACATGTCAGCCCATTACCTCCATCTCAGCAGCATTGTGAGGTCTGGAGTCATCCCCATCCTGCTCTTCGTCCTCCCTGTCATCTTCCCTCTCTCCGGGCACATCTTGTGCTCCATCCTCCTCGTGTCCACCCTCTTGCTCATGCCCACCCCCACCTCCA
>LFIK01005408.1_pt1 | contig 10252 bp, 7 predicted proteins | sample 643401 | NCBI WGS metagenome assembly LFIK01 (sample SAMN03777447, study PRJNA286221) | soda lake metagenome | biome: soda lake; feature: Kulunda steppe; material: water; isolation source: sample T5-Br brine of Lake Tanatar-5 | place: Russia: Kulunda steppe | collected 2010-07
ATTCCATCGCCGTGTTCCAAGCCACGACGTTTCGCGATTGACAATGGCAAACGGGACGATGAAATGCATACAGCAAAGTTGTTCGTGTGCATGCACCATCGGTCATGGCACAAGAGGTTTGGAGGAAGGACGCATCCGCTCTCGCATGAGTCGCAAGCACCTTGTCAGATGGACCATCTGCCAAGACAAGCAACCATTCGTTGCATGACTTGGTTGTTGTGCCTCGACGCACGTCGTGTACGAGTGCATGAGAGACCTTTCACTTTTCTGCTGGGCGGAGGAAGATGTTCTTGTGAAACAATCAGATGCCGTGTCACGTGCACAAGGATCCATTTGATGGTGCAAACACACCATCGAATTCTCCCGTGGACGAATGAGATGCATCGAACGAGGACGGTGTGTGCCAAGGAGATGAACACATACCAGCGCATGGAGAGAAAGGAGCTAGTGCATGATCGACGACGATGGGTCGATCCGACGAAGAACCGAGGATTCCACGCAAACATGGCTTCCACGTGTTTGGAATCCTCCAATTTCATCGGCATGGTCCAAACCGTCCCACTAGTAGAATCGCTCGTGTCACCCACGTGATTCGTCTCGTGCTTCCAATTTCGTTTCCAAAATTCCGATTCCCTCCACGACGATTGGTCCGTTTCCATTCAAAACCGCGTTTCGATTGGTCCATTCCTCTTTAAAGACGTGATTCGATTGGTCCACGATCTTTCGTTCCTGCTCTCCGATTGGTGGAGAGGGATGTCGCGGTCCTCTCGTTCCGGGATTCCACGACCTTCGAAAGGATGGATCGTTCCCAATCGATTGGATGAAGACCTTCCAATTGAACCCGAACGTCTCTGGTTCTGATTGGGAAAACACGTCGGATGGTTCGTGGGACGGGAAGGACGATGGCGACGATGGCGACGATGGCGACGATGGCGACGCGACATGCGCACTTCTCTGCTGGTTCATGGCGACGTGTGCGTCACCGTCGACGCCGGAAATGCCTGGCCATGGCAGAGAAGTGCGGCGTGGCCACCCGACAAGGCACGTCGCGTCGTGTGAACGAGGATCGTTGCGATGCCAGCGAACGAAAGAGTCCGAAACCAGCAGAAACGCCGTGGTTCTTGGGCGTGTACGACGGACATGGCGGATCTGCATGCGCGTCTTGGTTGGAAGCGAACCTCAAAAACGCAGTGGAGTACTACTGGGATCCCGAAAGTCCCGAAAAAGGAATCACCAAAGCCTTCTTGGAAGCAGATAAGGTGCTCCTGGCACCCAAGAAAGGTTTCCTGGGACAGTTTGGGGAAAGAGGTGTGGGAGGATCCAAATGTGGATCCACAGCTGCCATTGCACTGGTGTATCCAGACGAAAAGAAGAAAATCAAAAAGGTGGTAGCTGCCAATGTTGGAGATGCGAGGGTGCTGCTGGTCCGTGCAACGGGACAAGTCGAACAACTGACCGTAGATCATGTGCCAGACAACGAAGACGAGAGAAAACGCATCGAGAAGAAAAATCCCAACCCAGATCTTCCATTGGTTCGCTTTGTAGGTTCCACCTGGAGGGTAGGTGGTATCCTGGCGCTCTCTCGTGCCTTCGGCGATGCATACATGAAGAGTACTGGACAGTTTGAGGGAATCAGCAGCATGAACAACGAATATTCCTCTGGGTTTGGTGTCATTGCAGAACCAGACGTACGTGTGGTAGAGTTCAATGACGATGAGGAAGCCTATCTGGTGCTCAGCTCTGATGGCCTTTTTGCCAACAAAGAGAGGGGAGGGGGAGGGGGGTTTGAAAATGAAGAGGTTGGGGCATTCCTTGCAAAGAATAAGGGAAGAGGGCTGGATGAAATTGCAGGGGACTTGGCAACACGTGCGCAAGAACGAGGCAGCACGGATGACGTGACAGTGGTGGTTGCAAAGATTTGAGCGGGAAGTGACTGCAGAAGCGCAGTTGGAGGGTCCTAATACAGGTAGAACAGGTGTCTAAAGAAGTGGACAGACGTTTTGATGCCGAAATGCTACGAGACCATTGTTTCAAAGCAGTTCTTGCCTACCTTGTAATTCCCTTTCAATTTTTTGTGAACATGGCTCCAACCTTCGTCTTGGGATTCTTCCGGCTCAATTTTTCAGGCAGTAGGAACATTCCTAAATCTCTCCCAAACTGAGATGTCCACCCTCCTGGCGTTAACACCAAGTTTCGTTCCGTGTTTGCTTTCTTGACCATCTGCATCACAACCTGGAACACAGCTCTCAAAGCCTTTCACACAAAGTCAGGGGATCATTGTAATGGCCCAGTTTTCGCATGACCACATCACGTGGTGGAAGCCCTTCTCAGTGGATGTCTGTGTTGGTGAACCGTATGCAAGGTTCTTGAAAGCGCAAGCAATGATTCTCTAAATGTCAATGGTGCGAACAACTGCACAGGTACCCAGTCATTGCCTTTCCACCGCGAAAGCAGTAAGTTGAGTACAATCCATTGTTGTAGTGCATGGAAGAGGCTAGGATGAATCGTGGTTGACATGACAGTGCTCTACTATTGCAGAGACCAAGGGGAAGATTGACACGTAGGCCCAGCGGGCAACTACAGGCAGACTGCAGTGAGGTATGAACCAGACAGGTGCATCAGCCTACAAAGAGAAGGAAAAGGCAGGAACTTGCTGCTTTATTAGGTTAGGTACGCACCACAAAGGCATGATTCCACCTCGAAAGATCTGACAGGCTGCTTGAATAAAAATCCGGACTGCAAAACATGCGACGGCAATGCATGCAGATTCACAGCTACACATCCAATGAGTCAGGGAAAGGACCCCGCAAACGGCCGAGATCCTGCACCAGACGAGCTGCCTGACGCTCTGCAAGGCGTGTTACAAACTGGTTTCCCATGTTCTGCAAACCTGGCAGCAAAGAAGAAAGCAATGGGGCCAAGATCTGAAGATTCCGGACCAAGCTCTGCACGTCTTCCAGTGCCATTGTCACTTGTCCTCGCCTGTTTACACGCTGGCCTGGAGTAGACGCAACCAGTGGACCAGATTGCAGCTGCGATTCTAGTCCAAATAGCGACACGATACCCTGCAGTGTCTCCAATGCCTTGACATCCTCCTCTGACAGACGTACAATTTCGTTGGAAGCTGCAAATCTAGAGACCAAAGACAGAGGAGCAAAGGGGGGCAGGAACAGGGCAGGGGCAAGGGGCGAACTGAGAAGGGCAGATGTTGGCAAGGAAGAGGTGATACTGCCCAATCTCTTCCAAGCTTCTGCCACCACACTTCTCAAAAGTGCATCTGTTGACCTCACCGCTTCTTCTACCAGTAGTTCCTGCACGTAGTTTCCTCTCCTGTCAAAGAGTATGGTAAGTCCTTCCTTAAGTACTGGATCGAGCTCCTGTGCCTGAGTTGGACCTGCCCTCCTATTGAAGGGTGTTGGGGCCAAGCTCTTCTTCTCCATTGCGTTGGTGAATGTTTGAAATCCAGTGGCCATCTCCTCCACCCGTTCAAGGCTGAGCTGTTTCTTGTCTCCGTACAGGAAGGTGCGAAGTGCCTCTCTCATTCTTTCACTGTCATCTGTTAGAAGACGCCGGCAGAGGTATGGGAAGCACTCGTCTACGATGGAGTAGGTGGGGTCTGCTGTCAATCCAATCCCTTCAAGCGTCGAGAAAGCACGTACGATAAGACCAAAGTACGCAGGGATCGCGATCGGATAATACTCTGCCAACTCTTCTACCTGCCGTCCTACCACGTCCACATTGATGTTGGCTGCTCCACCTCCCTGACTCAGCTGTTCCAGGACACTCCCCAAAAGCGGAGCAACTATGTCCCTCTTTTCGGGATCAGATTGCACCTCTTCGGGTATGAATCCCAGTTTTACCAGGTCACCCAGGGTGTTTGAGTACTCCTTTGCACTCAAATGGGTCACGTATTCGATTAGTGCCAACCGCTGATCTTCCGTAACCTCTGTCATCAAGCCATAATCAAGGATGCAGATGCGACCATCTTTTAAACTCAAAAAGTTGCCTGGATGGGGATCTGCATGGAGAAAGCCTGTGTCCAGCAGCTGGGCCAAGTAGCAATTCAGTAAGACAGCCAGCTGCTTCTTCACAGTTTTTTTCTCCTCTGAGGATGACACATCTAGCTCAGATATTTTTTTGCCATCCACCCACTCAGAAACCAGGACGTTACGGGTTGTAAGCTCTGTGAACGGCTTGGGCACAACAAGTGCTTCATCGATGACTGGAATTTTTGACATGAGTGCTTCAAAGCGGATGGCGTTCTGGGCTTCCTGAATATAGTCCAGTTCTTCCACGAATCTACCAGCCCATGTGTCAATGACTGAGAGCATGCCACGGCAACTGGATTGGAAATCCTCTGGGAAAGGGGACCTGGTCCCAGAGATCAGCGCTTCACGGATAATGTGCAAGTCCATGGTAACGGCCTCGAGCATGCCCGGTCTTTGGACCTTCACAGCAACCTCTTCCCCCGACACAAGCTTCGCCTTGTACACCTGGCCTAGGGAAGCAGCAGCCACGGGCAATTCAAAGACAGAGAGATCCTGAAAGATCTCCTCCAAAGGAACCTGCAATTCTTCCTCCAGGATCTTCCGTGCTTCAAGAGCATCGAAAGGTGGCACGCGATCCTGCAGCTTTTGAAGTTCCTCGATGTAGATGGGCGGTAGGATGTCAGGACGGATGGACACAGCCTGTGCCACCTTGATAAAAGCAGGCCCTGCCTCTGTGATGAGTTCTCTGGCTCGGACGGCCCTTTCCCTCATGTTCTGGTCCCACTTCCCCGTTTGATAATCATACAGTAGGAGGGATCCGAAGCCTGCTGCGCTTGCCGCTAATTCTGCAGACCTCTGTGCCACGTTGATGGGCCGTTGACCATAGTACGACCGTATGATGTCGACGTCGTACTTGTAGGGAAGCCGTACGGCGTGCGTGGCGGGTTCCATGGTACGATGGGTCCAGGCGTGGGCCAAGGTCAGCAGCATAGGGACCATCATGGCTGCGGCCACTTTCGGATCCATGTCATGCACCTGAAGATGAAGGGAATCTGCATGCAGGTACCCAGGTATGGTTTTCAAAGTTTCCAGGTACCGTTGTGCCTCTTCGAATTGGAATGGACCCCAGTGGATTTTCTCGCGGATTCCCAACGAATTCTTTTCCCATTCATTTGCTTGTGCGTGCAATTGGTTCTGAACGTTTTCCAAGGCACTTGTCGTGTAATGCCATGCTTTGTTTTTCTCCAGCACAATTCTTTGTGCGGTTTCGGTCCATTTCCGATCCACTGGTTCCCATGTGTTTGGCAAGGCTTTTGTCTTCACCCCTCCTCTTGCTCTCGTGTTGCATCCACGTCCAATCATGTTGATGTTTGTGTTACTCTGCGGATGTGTCGGTGCTGTGTTGGGACTTGGCTTGTGCTGCAATGGCACACTGCTTCTTCTTTCCTACGGCGTCGGGTGCACGTTCCACTCCCAGAAGCACGCAAGGTCACGTGTCCACCACTTAAGTCTCTTCCACCTCCTTCTTCTGCTCCCAGCAATGCGAATGCAGCGAGGAGACGAAGCAATGCGACGGTGGAGGCGCGTGCGCTCGTGCAAACTTCTCGACCGACCGACGTGTCTTCGTTTGCATTTGTGGTGGAGAACGAGACACGGTGGACCAGCAGACACACCCCTTTTTGGGTGGTTGCACCGCGGGGTTTGGGGGAGGGAGGCGTGCAGTTGCACCCTTCTGGTGCAGTTGCACCTACATCGAGGGGGTGGGTGAGGGATTGAGAGAGATGGAAACAAGACACAACGATTGTGTTGCAACGACGAGGGATGTGAAGCAACAAACCACAAGACGAAGCATTGCAACGCAAAAGAAACAGAGAGACGTGCACGGACACATCCCCACACGCAAGAGAAAACACTTGGAGAGAGGTCGACGCCCACGCACGCTTTGGGGGAAAGACAAAGAGAGAGAAAGAGAAGACGACGGACATGTGAAGAGAGAGAGGAATGATGGGTGATGGGGTTTTCAGATTCGTTTCCACTCTCGTCGATGCATTTTGCCTCTCTCACGGTCCAAGACTGGGGAGGAAAAAGTAGATGGTCATTTGCTACCGAGAGGGCACAAATACGAACTTGCCGTAACGCGTGTGTCTCGACGCTGTGTATCCCCTCTACGGAAGCCAAATCACTTGCAATTCAATGTGTTCGTACAAATGTGTTGACGTGTGCGTCGGCGTCTTCATCGATGTTGCTGTCATCGGCTTTATCTCGCTCTCGGTCACGCAAGCTATCTCGGGCAACAACTGGGCAGCAACGTCCTCATACATAGCAACAAGACGTGGATCGCACGAGAACCTCCTCGAAGCTCGCGTGTTTGCCAATGAATGAGGTTGTGCAACGTGGAGCAAGATGCACATGAGATTGGCGTGTCCATCCGAAGGACAAGTCTAGCACCACCGGTCCACTCGGCCTCGACATCCGTAACCGTTCATTCTCACATCCGTCCCATTTGCACGGGTGTGGCGTCCACATCCGTCTGAGTCGGTGCTGGCGCCGACCGCCTGCGACGACTTGACACAACAGCACACAACGACACACAACGCCCCGCCCCACCTGGTACGATGAGCACACGTGTCCCTGGTTCGTCCCACAACCGCACGCCAACGCACGAGCGAGCAGAATCTCCTGCTGTGGATGGATCACCCACCAGGAAGCGACAACCAAGCCAACCATCGCCATCCAGACCATCCAAAGGCAGACAACACCATGTTTGGGAAAGGAGGATGTGGATAGGAAGCAAACGAAAGGGAGAAGACACTGTCCGAATCATGTCGTACAACCTGCTTGCCGATGGACTGATGAAAACCCATCGAATGGATCTGTACCCAGACCTACCAGGACACTTGCTGGAATGGAAGGAAAGGATCAAGAAGATCGTGAAGGAAATTGATACATGGAAACCAGATGTCATCAACATGCAAGAAGTGGACCGTTTTGAGGAAATAGAAAGCAAATTGCATGAATACGGATACCAAGGATGCTTCTTATGCAGGACCGGCGACAAGAAGGACGGGTGTGCAACATTCTGGAACACCAGAAAAATCAAGCCCGTGCGCAAGCAATTCCTACGCTTTCGAAAGGAAGGGCTCAACGATAATGTGGCCATCCTGACTGTTCTCGAAATCAAATCTTCCAAGAAGACACTTGTCAATGGAAACGTGCACGTGCTTTTCAATCCACAGCGTGGAGAAGTCAAACTTGGTCAGCTAGTTTGTCTCTTCAAGACCCTTGAAGAACTTCAGATCAAATACCAGGCGGACGGGGTAGTTATTACTGGAGACTTCAATTTAGGTCCAGACAGCCCGCTGTATGAATTCATCCTACAAGGAAAATTAGATTGTGTCATGCACGACCGAAGGCACATGTCTGGACAGGTGGTGGGGCAGCAAAAAGCAAAGATTATGATTTCACGATGTGAAAATAAAGGGGAGGTTTCAGGAATGGAACGAAATACAAGCAGAAGTTCAATGTCTTCCTCTTCGCTCTCAGTGCCGAATAATAATGGAGAAAGCAATGCATTCACGCAACGGGGCTGGGACAAAGAACGATTACAAGTAGCCATTGGAGAAGTCACTTCATGCGATGAAACTATGGCTGAGCACAGTTTACAACTGAAGAGCGCCTATGCCATTTGCTCCGGGGAACCTGCATATACCAGCCTGCACAACCGTTTCATAGGAACATTGGACTACATTTTTCACACCGGGCGCCTTGTGCCCAGGAGGGTATTGGCAGTTCCCGATCTCAACCAACTTGGCCCGTCGCACACCCAAAAGCCAATGCTTCCATCGAAGTACTTTCCCAGTGATCACATATCATTGGTGGCTGAATTTGCAATAATGGAAAAGGAGGATTCAAAAACTTCCGAGAGTATTGAATAAAAAGTTCGCAGGTTGGCTGTTGCTTCCTTGTTTTTACGCGATGGGGACTAGAATGCCACATTTCACCAGTGTGTTTGCAATTCTAACAGCATCTGACTCCTCTGCCTCAATCTCTTTTAGCGTAACTGCCTCTGGAAATGCGGCAAGTAGCTGTTCGATGACCATCGCATCGTCCAAACTGAACTCTATGCTACCGTGATCTGCTTGCGAGTCCTCGCCTCCTTCCATATGATCCGTCCGAGAGTTATCCAAGGCATGTACCACTAGAGCAGTGTCTTCTTCTACAATCATCCTTGCAACATCTTTTTCTGCCAGCCTTAGTCTGCTCTCTGGACGAACGGTGCCTTGCTTCCCTTTGGATTCTGGTTTGGCAATTGGCAATCTCTGTCGGATAAATCTCGACGCCAATTGGTCTGCTGCAGCATCGATGGGAAGGTTTTCTATCACACGTCGCACTAAGCTTTCTACCCTCTCCAGAAATGCTTGGCGGGCTGGGTTGGACTCATCATCCGCATGCACCACACCCATGTAATCCAAGTAACCAGGAGGCAGGGATTGTCTGGCCTCCACCTCCTCTTCTATGGTGATCTCGAGGGCCCTAGGCAGCGCCAGTTCCAGCAGGTCTGCGAACGTGTTGTGTTGGTTGCAGGAGACAGTCAGGTGCAAAGAATGAGTGTCTGCTAGGCAGTGGGCCTGGTGAACCACCCCGCGCGGTAGATACAGCAAATCTCCCGGTCCGAGCTCCACCTCGAAGATCGGGTCATCCAGTTCGCTCTCGTCGTAATCTTCGCTGGACTCTCGAGCAAGAACTTCCCAGCTTGTGGGTGGGGTGTACACCTTCCAGTGCTTCTTTCCGTCGATCTGAAGGATGAATGCATCGATGTCATCGTAGTGTGGCGCAAATCCTTGGGATCCTGGTGGCGTGAGGTACACGTTGCTGCCTACCCCACAGCTCCAGTACCCTTCCAGTCCAGAGAGGAGCTTCCACACGGAATTGGACCACCGCTGCGGATGAAGGATCCTGAGGCTTGCACCATCGTGGAACCTCTTCCAGACAAGATCTGGGTCCGCTTTTTCGAGGCTATCGTCGAGGTTGCGGTTGAAATGATGCCTCTTTCCATCTTTGTAGGAGGTCACGTCGATGTTCAATGCGTATTCGAGTCCCACCTTCCTCAAGAGTCGATCCACTTCTTCCATGCTGAAGACATCTTTGTAATAATCCGGGTACAGGTTTCGCTTCACTAGCAGTGGTTTTTGATCCCAGCATTCTTCCATGAATTCTTCCAGGGAGCAAGGTTCCACCATCCATTTTAGCACTTCCGCCCCGTCTTTCGCCCGTTTTTCGAAGGACCCATTTCTGCACTCGTTCTCTTCTGCTTCGAACACCACCGGTTCGAAGTCTTCGCGTGCTGGTGTGGCTTCTTCGTCGTGCTCCATGTCGCGCCGCCGTGTCGGAACCACCGTCGAAATCTCCCGCAATGAGAACGGCATTAACTCGATCATAAACTCAGGATGGCTCAGGAAGCGGCGATGGAACCACAGCGAAGCTCCACCGTACGATCTCCCACGGTTCGGTTAACCTTTGCGAAACGAATCGGATCCCTCTCAGCTTCCCTCGTTTGCATTCGATTAACCCCAGCTTAATCCATCCCGGGCATCGGCCCCGGGTTTCCCCTTCGTGTACTTTCGCTTCCTTCGGTTCCTTTCCCCTCCCCATCCCTCCACCCTTCGACTTAACTCCTTCGTAAACACGGGGTTAACTCCTTCGTAAACACGGGGTTAACTCGTTCCTAAACACGTGGTGCTCGGTTGGTCGTGCTTTGCTCGTCCATTTCGCAGCGATGGAGCACGCGCGTGCGCCTCTTTCGACGCGTCCCACGTGCGTTTGGAGGCGCGTGCGAGGCGGAAGGAAGGAGAGGATGGCCGAACGAAGGTGGAAGGCCACCGCAGACGTCCACGTGGACGGACGGGAGATCCAGGAGCTCCGCGAGGAGAACCGAAGGCTGCGTGCGGAGCTGGAACGATGGAAAACGTCGCGAGGAAGAGAAGCGAAGGCGTCGGAAGGTGCGTCCAGGACGGTGACGCGAGAGAGGAAGACCAAAGAGACGGAAGTGCGGGTGACGCTGAACTTGGACGGGACAGGCAAAGCCCAGAACCAGACCGGCGTGGGATTCTTGGACCACATGTTGGACCAGCTGGCGTCGCACGGCCTGTTCGACGTGGACGTCACGTGTCAAGGAGATCTGTGGGTGGACGATCATCACACCGTAGAAGACGTGGCCATCACCTTTGGACAAGCGTTCAAGGATGCACTGGGCGACAAAAAAG
>LFIK01005410.1_pt1 | contig 10251 bp, 5 predicted proteins | sample 643401 | NCBI WGS metagenome assembly LFIK01 (sample SAMN03777447, study PRJNA286221) | soda lake metagenome | biome: soda lake; feature: Kulunda steppe; material: water; isolation source: sample T5-Br brine of Lake Tanatar-5 | place: Russia: Kulunda steppe | collected 2010-07
CTCCCCACCCATCGATACCATCCTCGAAAGATATCGATGCGTGGGTCGCACGTGGCGTCCCTCACGTGAACCCTCTCGTGAAACCGAGTCGTGAGACCGGAGACCCGAAGCTCGTCCCAATCAAACGAAACGATAGTCCCGATTAACCGCCCTTTCTGTGCCCAACAGACCCGAAACGAAAGGGACGTGGACGTCGTCCGACGTCTCGAAGCGCACGCGTGCGAAGGCGGCCTGCGACGTGCGCGCGACGTGCCGCTGCGTCCGCGTGGGAACGATGCAAGCAGAAGGAGGAGAGACGAAGCGTTCGTTCGGGTCGGAAAGACGACGTGCGCACGCACGGTCCAGCGGGTTCGTGGTTCCGAACCGTCGCCGAGAGAAAGGCTTGGTGCGTTCGGAAGACCGACAACTGCGCCGTCCTCGCTCCGTTCTTTCCCAGATGCGACGCCTTCCCTTCCCACGACGTGCGAAGAACCCATCCGAAACACAGCCCTTCGTTCGCACGTGCAGGTGCGCGCGTCCTGACGCATGGTTCGTGCCCACACGACTCTGCATTTCTCATTCTTTTCACTCTTTTTTTACACTACGCGTGCGTGGATGGTCTTTCGAACCTCGTCTCATCCGTCTTCGTGGACCAACTCGTCTTCCTCGTTGGTGTTGCGCATGAGAAAACGATCCGAACCACCGAGCATTTCGAACGTGCGATGGCTACTCGTTTGATGAACAGAACTCTCGCAATGTCGATTCTACATCACACGGCACATGGTTTGGTGCTTCTCGTTCTTGTGCTTTTCCTCCCTTCGAGCACTCTCCCACGTTCAACACAACCACTACCCTTCCCGATTTTCTCTCTTGATGAAACCATCTCCCGACATTTCAACAGGGCAAAGGAAGACGAGGGAAATGCTATTGCCACACACGTTTCATCTTGCTTCCCGTTAATTTCCCAAAAGCAGTGGACTATTCCCTTGGTCGTGCAAGGCCTTCGCTCGCACCACTCTCAATGGTCCGAGAGTATCGTTGACGACGAAGTGGACCATGCGGAATATCTATCTTGGACGAGAAGCCAACCATGCATATCCAACCAAACTTTGTTGAGACAAAGTTTAATTCGTGTATGGTTTGCAACACCCATGCCACGGGCCTCCTTGAACGCGAGGAAGGGAAAAGGACGCGGCCTAAGCGTCGGCATCATGTGCATCGCCCATTGTCGTATGAGTCGGAACGAACGAGGTCGTCGTTGCGCAAACCATAGAGTGCAATGCACCATTCTCCGCCACTGTCAAGCATGCAATGCACTCGCATCGAACGAAACCGGAATTCCGCTGCAAGTTGCGAGCGCGGTGCATGCTTTGCAATTCAGAGTGCAGACCACCAAGTCTCTGCCACGACGGACCTTGCTTTTCGAGGCGCAAACGTCCTTCCATTTGTGGTCGACGGTTCAGACGCACAACACCGAGCGAAGAACAACTTTCCTTGGTCACGATCTGCACGTAGAGACCTGTCCATCGTGTAGGCCCTTTCCTTCCTTTCAAAGGTGGATTTGACCGGACACGTGTTCCGATCGCCCTTCCTTTTCGATCGGGTACGGTTCGGGTCTGGATGGGACACGGTGCTACGGGTCGTGGGAACGTTGCATGGTGGCGCAGGTGCGCTTGGCCATCTTCGCACGCGCACGTGCGCTTCCCACGCGATGGTCAGCCATCGTTTGGCGATGCGGAAGCTGGGACGGACCACGGCCCATCGCCTGTCCATGCTGCGGTGCGTCGAAACGCACGCCGACAGGCGCCACGAGGGTTCGTCGACGGCGGATGGACTGACGAGACGAACACGTGCAGGACGATGGTGTCGCAGCTGCTGGAGCACGAAAGGATCAAAACCACGCTGCCCAAAGCCAAAGAACTGCGTCGACTGGCAGACAAGATGGTCTCGCTGGGAAAAAAAGGCACGCTCCATTCCAAAAGACAAGCCGAACGCGTGGTGCGAGGGAAACAAGTGATGGAGAAGCTCTTCGGAGAGATGGCGGAACGATACAAGTGCGTCGCGAACGCCGTGCGCGTGGTCGAAGGAACGGAACACGTGAAGAAGAACACGAGTGCTGACGCGAACTGTGCGACGGACGTTGCGTGCTGTCCTTCGTGGGATCCGAGCAGAGAACGCCAAGGCGGATACGTTCGCGTGTTGCATGCAGGCAGAAGGAATTCGGATTCGGCACCCATGGCGTTCATCGAATTCGTGGATCGACCAGGAGAGTTCCGACCTGCCAGACCACCGCGGGCGATGCTCAAGTCTTTCGCTTCCTCTGCACTGCCTGCGCAAGTGGACCAACCTTCCCAATAACATCATGTGGATGTCCCAGACGCAAGGATGCACGTTGGCCTTCTCTGTGCTGCAATAAACGGAACTCGCTGGGTTGGAACAGCGGCATTGACATCTCTCTGCCAATCTGCGCGTCGCAGGCAGGCACGTTGCATTTCTCCCACTGCACGCTCGCGGGTGCATTGGTGATTCCATATTGCGCCTGTGCACGTCCCGCCAATCCACCGCGTTGGATCCTTCTGCATCCACGGAGCATTGCAAAACGTCTCTTTCATCCACAATCTTGTTCCACGTCTCCACCACGTCCACGTTGCCTCTTCTGCATGCAATGGCGATGCTTGGTGTGCCAGCTTGCTTTGACCACAGTGGCTCCACACGAGAGAAGAAACTCCATTCTGCACGTGGACGTGGATGCGCGCACGTCGCCGCCGCACTCTCGTCCGTCGAGCCGAAACGACGTGCAACGAGCGCGTCTGCGGATGGTGCGCGTCAAGAACCGATACATGCTCGTGCACCTGCGATGGAAACACGCCAACGGACGTCGCGAATGCCAGCCGAAAGGCGTGTGTTCGGCCATGCAGAAGCAAATCCGACACCTGTTCGGCGAAACCACCGACGAAGCGGCGAATTGGAAAGTGCTGCGACTTGTCGACGCATCGACGCATGACAAGACGTGCGTGGTCAAGTGCAAGCGAGACACGTGCAGCAAGGTGAAAGCAGCCGTCGAAACAATCGTGGAGGTGGGGGGATGGCCTGTCCAAACACGTGTTGGAAAAGTCAGCAGCGCACTGGAAAGGTGCAAGCATGGCACCATCGCTCGTCCTGTTCACAAGAAGAAGCATGCGAACAGAAGTGCCTTCTCTGATGCAAACAAGCTCGGATTGCCGTCGAAAAAGAAGAAGCAAGCACGAAAGGAACCAAGGAACAAGTAGATACACAACCGTCTCACATGCACCTCAAACGACATGGTTCCCCTCCGTCCACACGCAAACGTGCTTGCCGCAAGTGCCAAAGATGCTGCATCTGGTCGACCAGACCCACCAATAAATTATGGCGAAGAATCATGCAAACACTCCGGAAGGAATCAAGGTCCAATGCGGAAAAATCCGAGGACGCACGGCACACCATCACTGCATCAGGGACCAAGCCAGCTTGCGGTCGATGCACCACAGTTTTTAGGGCAGCTCCATCTGCTTGTCTTCTTCCTAAGGGTCAAGCAACAACAACCTCACCTCAGCATCTTGTTTGGAGCAGAGTCCATGCGTGCAGTGAGCAAATGAAGGGCGATTGGCTTTGCGCAGCCTGCGCATAGTCGTGCATGCTGCAATCTAGTGGAAATTGTCCGGCATGGGTGCAATACCATTCACGCGCATGTATGGAGCTGTCTGACGGTGAGGAATGATGTGCATCAGTGCATGCATGCAGTTCCAATCCTGACTTTTTTTGTATGGGAGGTGCAGTGCTTTCGATGTTTGTCCCGCCCCTTTTCTGCATTCGGCATGCTGCGGAACGCCATGTTCTTGCAACTCTTCAGAAAGGCAAGGAACCGTGTAGCTGTGTGGCATTTGTATGATTTCATGTTTTCAGCTGGACCAGCTTGTTCTGTCTGTATCGTGTGTCAGAGCGGACGTTTGTTGGGAATACCTTCCCTTCTTGGGTACTTCTCTGGAGTGGTCTGGACTTTCCCAATGACAACGACCGTGCGTGCCCCTTGCTCGCACCACGAGTCCACTTCTGCCACATCGTGGACATGTCCGCCAAGCAAATCCACCGCACCATGTGCATTTTGGATTTCGTCGTGTGGTTCGACTCCTTTGGCTGCAAATACATATCCCCCCACGCGCACCAATGGCAAGCACAGCTCTGCCAGCACACGCGTGTCTGCCACCGCTCGTGCCACCGCTGCATCGTACGCTTCTCGATGTTCTTTTTCTCTCCCAAAGCTCTCCGCTCGGGCTTGCACGGCTTGTATGTTGTTCAATTGCAACTTTTGCGCTGCTTCTTGCACAAAGGCAATCCTTTTGGCTTGTGCATCCATCATGGTGAACTTCCATTCTGGCTTTGCAACGGCAAGCACCAATCCAGGAAGTCCAGGACCGCATCCCACGTCCACGAGGCGTGCATGAGACACGTCTAAATGAGTTTCCATGGTGGGAAGGAGCGCCAAGGAATCCAAGACGTGTCGCGAGAAGGATTCTTCAGGATCGCGGATGGCGCTCATCCCACGTGCACGTGCCAAGGAGGTCGCGAAATCTCGCAGACGCATCTGCGTGGATCGGTCGAAAGAAGCGAATCGCGCGGCTGCATCTCCCACGCGTGCAAGCGTCGCACGTGGACGCAAGGTCGTCGCCATGGCCGTCTTGGTCCACTGCAATTGGACCAACCATGGTCAAGAGCACATGGATTCAATGGGGAGGTGAAGATCTGTGTTTGGGACGAAAATCAAGCCATCCATCCGTAGAAAGGTGTGGATCATTACATCAATAGAAAACAAGGCACCTGTTCTGCATTCCAAGGACATTCCACATCATCCAATGCAACATTCAAACCACTGCCGGAGAAGATCGGCCAGGGTCCGAGGTAGAGACGCCGTTTCACCGAGTACAATGTAGTACGGGAACGGAAAGCTGTCCATGTATTTTTGAAAGACCGGCCGGCCCTCTTCAAAGGAAACGCTCTGCATGTCCATGAGAGAGTTGTTCGGACTGTCCAAGACGATGAAAGCAAGAAGCAACCCTTTGTTTCGCATCATCTGCCTAACTTTCCGCCGTAACGACTCTTTCTCGTGAAAATGGCCATCTGCAAGGATCAGCACAAGCTGCTGAAGCTGCATGTTGTAGCCAGAATCTACCCGGTCACGTGCATCTTGAAGCAAGTCATCCAGAAATGACAAGAGCTCACCAGCCGGCTTGTCCGCAATGGTGTTGTCTTGGTCAAAACAAAACCCATCCTCCAACATCCTAGCGCCGCACTGCTGTGTGAAAGGTTGGTCAAGAGGATGCTTCAATTCCACGCCTCTTTTGCCACCCCAACTGACTATCCCTAACTCTCCAACATCCAAACGTGAAAGGGCATTTGCAATCAGAGCTACAGATTCCAGAGCAAAGTGCGCACAATTGTTCTCTGTCATGGACATGGAATCATCTATGGCCACAACGACTTGATATTTTCTTTTGTCTGGCTTTGTCCGCCGCATCCAGATCTTGTCTTTCTTATATTTGCTAGCGATATAAGAGATCACTTTCCTCATGTTGATTCGTTTGCCTGTCTTGTATTCGCCACCCAATTTGCTTGCAACAGTGGGCTCTAACAAAAGACGAAGTTGTTCCACAAGTTCTCCAGAGATATGGCTGGACAGCTGATCATATTTCATCCAACGCTCTGATCCAGTATTTTGTCCTGGGTAAGGATTTTCTTGAGCTGCTTGTGCAAGTGTGTTGGCGCGCTCATCATCTCTTATAGCATCAGCAAAACCAGTGTCTTCTACTCGTGCCTTCTCTTTTGCCAATGAGCTAACGTGGCTGTCCTTCCTATCCTTTCCAGCATTCAGTGTGTCCGTTTTTTCACAGGCACCATCATGCTCCCCAGCATTGCCGTGGTCTGCATCCATCTGGATGTTGTTCATGGCTTCCTCTTCTTCTTCCATACATGATGGGAGGTGTGTCGGGTCAGTACCATCAAGATCCTCCCTTTCCTGAATTGTGCTCACCACACGTTCTGCTGCTCCTTCCTGCATTTCAACAACCTGTTCCTCAGTAGCTGCTGCTAGGGCAGCAGACTGTATACCATCCTCTTCTTTGCCTTTCTGCTGCTCAAATTCATACTCCATTCCATCAGCACCCTCTTCCATATATGGCTCTGCGTCATCAACTTCTGCATGATCGTTCTTATCTGCAGCCAATCGTCTGGTCCAATCTTTTATGGCGTCTGCAAGTGTCCTGGTTGCATTGGTCTGCTCTTCATGAGATTCAGATGGACGTGCATCGGCCTCTTGAGCTCCTTGGCTGGATTGACCGCTTCTTCTTGGGTCATGGTTGAAATCCATTTCTTCTTCCATGTTGGAATCTGGTTTGGCCTCCTCCATGCCAGGTGCCTGTTCTTCATGATCTAGCTCAGCCTGTAGGGAAGGCTGCATGTCCGGTTGGGACGCATCGCCAGGCTTGGAGTTCCCTGCTTGATTCTCAAGCATTGAAGACTGCGGCAACCCTTCACTAGACAGCAGCTCTTCCTCTTTATTTCTCTGATTAGGTTGCTTTGCATCTGGTGGCGGCTGCAGAACGTTTGGCCTCTCTTCTTGCAGGTCGTGCTCTTTATCGTTGCATCGGTTCGCTGCAGCATCTGTATCTTCATTTGTCGCATTATCAACATCATGCGGGTCAGTCAGGACTGCATCGTCATCTTTATCAGAGCCCTCTCCTCCCTCTTCTTCACCATCACTCAGAGCCATACTCTCAGCGACGTCTTGTTCCGGACCTCCTTCTGAAATGGTGCCCTCCTCTTCTGGGCAATCTTCCTGATCTCCTCCATCCCCATCATCTTGACCGTCCAAAGCCATTTCATCTGGTAGGTCGAAGTCATCTTCTGCTTCAATGTCAAAGTTGTTTGGAGGAGCATCTTCACGGTCTCTTGGAAGTTCCTGCGAGAGGGACTCGTCTTCCTCGTCCTGGCTAGCTTCATCCAATGCATTATCCTGACCTTTCGATTTGTCCTGGTTGTCCCCACCTTCATCTTCATCATCAGCATGTCCTCTCACATCAACATCACCTTTCTGCTCCTCTGCTGTACCACCATCGCCATCTTGAGGTTTTGACCCATCTGACTTGTCATCTTCTCCCCACATCCTTTCGTCGATATCTTCTCCATCACTGAAGTCTCCAAGCTGCTTATCCAACTCTTCCCCCTCCTCTTGATCATCCTCTTCGTCTTCTCCATCACCTGTTACATCCCCTAATTCACCAGCAAAGTCCTGCTCCATCTCAATACCCTTTGCTCCGTCATTTTTATCGACATCGGCATCTTCCTCCTCTGCTTTGTCTTCCTTACTTTCGTTGCCAAGGACCTGGTCTTCGTTCTCAATTTCGTCACTTACATCCTTTGCACCTTTACCTTCCCCCACCCCTGTTCCTGCAATTTCCTTGGTCTTGCCAGGGTCAACTGACTTGGTAGATTCTTCCACTGGGCCACAAAAACCATTCTTCAGTATTTCAATGAAACTAGACAAGCCAATGTACCCTAGCTTTGCAACTGCTTTGTGTAGGTGCAAATACTCAGTGAAGAGAGTTTCATACGAAACAAGAAGAGTCTTAAAGAAGGGTAGACTCTGTTGTAGTAAAACCCATGTGCACTCACGCTTTGCAGAAGAAGCATGCTCTCCGCTAGCAGAGAGGATCAGGGACTTTAAGTCTTGTGCAATAGAGGGTATGTGGTGGCTCCCAAGTAGGCTTTGTTGTTGACTCACATTCTCTGCAAGTGATATCTTCTTCATACCTTCAGAAGTGTTGTTATGGCGGGAAAGGTATCTCACAACTTTTTGCGACCAGAGAAGCGTTTCTCGTACACAGTTGTCCAGAACCTGAAGCTGCTCAGCATAACTAGTAGACTGCCTAGCACAATCGCCCATGTCCACCGTATTGAAAGAGAGTAAGGCTCGAGGGTGCAGTAGTAGTTGCATTGCTTCCACTCTTCCAATGAGAAGATCCAACCCAGGGACATATGCTTCTCTTTGCTTCGCGACCTCTGCAGCCTGCTTTAACAGCATCAACTTGTCCTGGAACTCCTCTCTTGCTCCATCTACTTTGCTCAGCTTTTGGGAGTACACTTGGTAAACACACTCGTGCAACAAACATTGCTGTTGTACTTGCCGCCATTCGTTGACAAACACGCCGGCGGCACATCTGAGTTTTTCCAGCGCAAAGCTTACTGATTCAAGCACTGCCTTCCTCTCAGCAAGTGTTTCTAGGCTGATCAGTTCATGCACCAAGCAATGAAGATCAGCAATTGCAGTATTTACAGCACAAATCTCTTGGATGGGATCTTTGTAGTTTTCCTTCGCATCTTGCAGGTAGTCTTTTTTCTTGCCAGAAGTCATTGGTAGTGGTAGAGAAGGTATGCTGCCTATGCATTGTCGGAGTAACAACAACCACTTTGCATGCTCTGCAATGCTGTTCCTTTGAAGCTCCTGCAGATGGACTAGCTGGTCTGCAAAGGATACACCGCTTTCAACTTCCTCAGGAGAAAGGTCTGCGTTGGCATTCCATTCTAATTCAAACACTTGCTGGACAATTGCTCTACTTTCATAAAAGTATTTGTCTAGTTTGGGTAGCATAGTGGAGATGCTTTTATCTGCAATTGGAAATTCTGGAATGGGAGGACTGAGCATCCACGATGATGACCCTTTGCACTTCAAGTCCATCTGTCTCCTTGAGAGACCTAGGTCACAAAAAGCGTGTAAAAAGTCTGTTAAGGCTTTCTTTTTACGCTGCTTTTTTGCATTCTTATCTCTTTGTAAGACATGCACTTGCTCAGCCAGACTTGTGCTTAGCATATCCAGAAATTCAGTGATTTTGGGCACACCATTCTGAGCTGTAAAACAGTCCCGAAAGTGCTGGCCCATTGTCTTTGTCAGTGCATGAATCCTGGGTACATAGGTAGCCTCTTGCCTCTTTTGGTTGTCAAGGGTGCAAGCAGTTACCATGGGAAGAGTCTCTGCAATTTTTGTGGAGCCAAGAGCCCAATGTCTATCCCGTTCATATGGTTCGCTCACATTCTCTGTTTCATCTCTTGCAGGTTCCTCTCCTACGTGCAGATGCACTTCCTTTGAAAGATCAGCAATTCCCATGGCATCTTTGCGTTGTTCAACAATGCAGATGATTTGAGTGGACAGTACGTCCTGGAATTTCCGACAAAGCCTGTGTATCGTTCGCGAAGATTTGTCTGCCGACTCCTTCAAGGCATAGTAGCCCCTGTCCTCCCAGCGGGCAAGCCTGATGAATTCCTCCATTTCTTTCTCGATCTTCTCCCTATGTTCGCATATATACCCTTCTACTTCGCTTTCATACCGGCCAAAGAAATTTGCAACATTTGAGAGCAGAATATGTAATTGTTCCCTGCGACGTTTACTGTCACTGCTTAAGGATTCCTGCCCTTGAGTCAGCTTCATTTGACCCTGGAAGGCTGACAAATATCTGATTCTGGCTTTGAATTGTCCAACCGTAGACATCATGACAAAATCCTGTAGGCTACTGGTGATGTCTGTAGCTTCTAGCTCACCGTGCAATACTGAGTTTAGAGCCCCAAGAAGATGAAGCCAAGATTGGTGAGAAAGGATGATCTGCCTCTTCGCTGTGCATTCCAAAGCCTGCCTCCATGAATGCAGCTCAAGCTTCCGCCATCTTCTTGCCAATGCAGCCAGTTGAACAATCTCATCCCGAAGAGAGACATGACTGGCAGTTGACTCCTCCCAAATCTGCGTCTTGGAAAGCAGGAGTTCCAGTCCAGTCGAGAAAGACTTCAGAGGAAGCAACAACTTAATGCCAAGTAACCTTTTGCAGAAAAGGTCAAGTTCCAAAAGAACCGCATTTTCAGGCCATTCTTGCAGTAGCCATTGAATTTTTTCTCGCAGACGAGAAACAGGAGCTTCCACAAGGGAGGCCTCTGCAGGATTGCTATCATGATGGAAATCAGGTAAGGCTTCCACATCCTTGGCCAACGACTGGTCATCCAAGGGGGAAACCTGGTAAGCTTTCAAATCTAGGCTAACGTGCATCAAGTGCCCTGCCAGGCAAGGTAGAGAATCATCATGGTCTTCCATGGCAGAGCCCTTCAAAACCTCCATGGCAACCTTATAATTTGCCATGAATGACGCTGTGCGAAGTTGATCGCTGCGTAGAGCATCGAGTTTCTGTGAACCAAATATTAGGCTGTGAAAACGAATAA
>LFIK01005411.1_pt1 | contig 10251 bp, 12 predicted proteins | sample 643401 | NCBI WGS metagenome assembly LFIK01 (sample SAMN03777447, study PRJNA286221) | soda lake metagenome | biome: soda lake; feature: Kulunda steppe; material: water; isolation source: sample T5-Br brine of Lake Tanatar-5 | place: Russia: Kulunda steppe | collected 2010-07
ATGTATGTATGTATGTATGTATGTATGTATGTATGTATGTATGTATGTATGTATGTATGTATGTATGTATGTATGTATGTATGTATGTATGTATGTATGTATGTATGTATGTATGTATGTATGTGTTTGTACCCATTGAAATGGAAGGAGTCATGAATGTGAGTGTTGGTGCATCACTTTTTTTGGCCAATTCAATAATTTTTCAAAGAATAATCCAGCTTTAAAGGAAGCGTGAGTCAATAAATGCGAAATTGAAGCTCCTATAGATGCTACTCATGAAAAAGAAAAGATGTTTAAGAACTGCTTTGGAACTGTTTCCAAATCCAAGTGATAAAAAACTTTGGTTCGAAAGGCATGACTTTATTGATTGTCTCAAGCCAGCACTGTCTGAAAACAATTTTATGAAGATTGCTGCAACGCCAGATGGCTTCATACTTGTGACACTTCATGACTGGCCTTCTCTTTTGACTTTTAAGTCGGAGTATCTGGCGGGCACATGCACTGATTACTACAGCAACCAGACCCGTTTCTCCGGTGAAAAGGTCACAAAGCGCTTCTTTTGCAGGTAAGGCAAGAGGTAGCCCGAAATTTTGTATATTGGCTCCCAAGGCGCTTCGACGCGCCAGCCGGAGAGAGTGGGTCCCAAACCCATGTCACTGAAATGGCCTGGGATTTTGTATGCTGGCTCCTCCGGCCATATCATTCATGTGTGCACACTCAGACGTGGGCAGCTCTATGGCCTGAGGGTGCTGCATAGCAGGCCTGCCCCACAGGTTGGGTGTGGTCTCCCTTCAAGCGTGCTTTTGGCGATGTAGGCATTCCTGAAAGGCACTTAATGCATTGCCAAGTTCAGATGGCGGCTGCACATGTCAACCCCTGCTTACTTGTTGGTTGGGATACTGACGCCTGCAAGGTTGTCTGTGTGCCGTTCGATCAAGAATGGTTCATGCAAATGTTTGCCATGCTGAGCCGCATCTTGCTTGCAGCAGCACCTCTGGCAGGCAAGCGGCCAGACCTGACAACCATTCCAGGCCACAAAAAATTTGTGGAATTCACAACGCAGAGACGGACAATTGCGGTGGCTGTAGCTAGCAAGCGCTGCAGCAAGACCATGGTGTATACCTAGTTTTGTTAGGTGCCTCGGTGTGGTTAGGTGAGCCGGAAGGACTTAGATATTAGTGAATGCATTATCTGTTGTGTAAATTGTTGATTGTTCATCTGATGACTGTCAGTCCGTTATCTGGAGTTCCTTGAGTATTGCAGGCATGCCTGAGAGGTGCCCAGCACCCCCCAAAAAATGAATCAAAAAATGAAAAACTGAATGCAGATGTTCATAGAACACCTTCATTACCTAGGTGCCAAAGTTTCAGGAAGATCATAGAGATCCTGATAGGGCCCCCCCTTGGAGGCGCATGCGCAAGTGCACCGTGCCTAGCAGGCATGCCTGAGAGGAGCCTAGTACCCCACTCCAGAATCTGAGTATGCAGATGGTCTTTAAACACCCTCATTACATAACTACGGTAGTTAAAGTACCCTGTTAAACTACCAAAGTCTCAAACAAATCCAGCAAGTCCCCAAGTGCAAGCCTGGAAGCCCAGTAATTGCTGAAATTGAGTCCCAGTGGTGGCCCCCTGGGCAGCCTGGGTATGTCACGCCAAATCAGCGCATTCTCGGATAGTGCACCAAGTGTAGGCTTTTGGCATGTCCAGAATGTAATCCATGCATCAAGGGACATCAAACTTTGGTACGGCCGCAGCTGTTCACTTCGCCAGGGCGCTAGGGTGCTGCATGCTGCTGCTGCCACCCACCCATGCCCCTCAGTCGCCGCACGCCACTGCCGACTCAGACCATCACCAGGTTCGTGTTACATGGGGAAACGAAGAGGTGCTCTTGCCCAGCCACAGGAAAGGCTAAATCTAGGGGTGCAAGGGGAATACAAAAGAGAGCGAAACCAGGAAAACACCTATAACATAGCCCCCACCAACTACTAGTTAGTAACTCAGGCATTCTGACTACAATCCAACGCTGACTACAATTCGTCGTGACATGTAGGTTTAACAGCTTCACTCCATGTCATAGCCTGGATACAAGGTTACATTCATGTTACAATGGGTTTAGACCTTCAGCCAGATGGATTGACTGCTGGGCTTGCTGGACATTGCCAGCTAGGCAAAAAATATCCATAGTCTCAGAAAGAAAAAGAAATGATTTTTATGTCTGCTTCAAGAGAAACAAGTTCATATCCTCAGCTCCGATGTTGTCTTAGTAAAAAGCGCCCGTGTCTCCAATGTACGTCCTACCAGTAAAATCAGCAAATTGTTCTGCAAATCTCCTTCTCAAATAGCACATTTCTAAGCAGAGGCATAAAGAAGGACAAGCTTTTCATCCTGGACATCAAAAAGTCACATTTGTCACAAAGCCTATCGTGGATTCGCCAACAGCCGGTTTTAACTCTCAGGGTATGGGCACGCAAGCCAAGATAAGCAATGTAATGAAGCACTTGCCTACTCAGTTCAAGCTGTAGGTACCCAGGAAGCTTGGTTTGAGAGGCCATCCATGCATGATAAGTAGCCAGTTTTTGAGCGTGTGTCCTAGGATCTGCCCCTAGTAGGCTGGACCCCCCGGCGCAGAGGGTTAGGGTTGGGGGTGCGGATACCCGCGCGGAGGGATAGAGGACGTGTGCGGAGGGTTTAAGAGATGCATGTTCAAGAAGGTGGGAAAACTGCTTCTTTCCCTAGTTTTGCGCACCCCCCAGATGCAAGTGTGTGAAATTCTTGATTTCAAAGGCTTGAGAATTAGGGGGGCATGAACCAGGGGCGCACTAGCTTCCATCATGAACCATGTCCATGCCAATCAAAACGAGCATTTGCAGGAGCTAGGTGGGTTGTGTGCATGCCAGTAAAGATCAATGATTATTTTTCACGAAATCCTGATAAAGTTGTGCATCATGAAGATGGCTAATTGCGCTCCACGTACCAATTGCAGGCTCATTCTAGTGATGTTCAGTTTCCAGAAGCAAGGAAGACCCATATGACCAATAGCAAAAAATACTATCCAGAGAATACCTCTTTGTGCTTAGAATGGCTTGGAGCAGGATTGATGAGTTTCCGGTGCAAATAACCCCGACCGTTGAGAAGGCTCTACAAAAGGGCGCAGTATGTTATGTTTATTCATTTTTAAATTATTTTTAGCGAAGGCTTGGACCCTCTGGCTCACATCTTTACAATTTGCTCCTCCTCCTCCTCCTCCTCCCTCCTTCCAATTTAGTTAATCTTATAGTCATCATAATTATTTTCCTTCTAAGCGTCTGCACCACGTCATGCTTTCGCGAATGAGGAGTCAACGCAGGAGGCTTACCCCTGGATTGTATTTCCCCCTCTCTGCCACTGTGGGGCACAAAGCGGCAATGCGTTTCAACGCAAGATGGTACGCCATTTGCTGTTGGCTTGCGCACGCGCGGCAGACTCTGGTGCAATGGAGTGACTCACCCGAGCTTCCATCTCTGATGCTGCCGATGTGTGTTTCCATGCAGAATGTGACGTTCGTCTACAATTCTGGACTTAAAGGAGGAGGCGAGGGCGAGGGGCAGGAGACAAGGAGCAGGAGGCAAGGGCAGGGACACAGAGCTCCTTTTTCCTCTCATCTGAGTACAAGCTTGCGCGAGGTAAGGTCCTGGCCAGCCTCTTCATCTTGTGTGCGCTATCATCACTTTCAAAGCCAGGTGCCTACCATCCATGCATGGACAGCAGCTTTGTGCTTGCACAGAGAACGCGTTGACTGGAACCACATCTCACATCTCCACTGCACTGCAAAAGGCTCTCCACTTAACCCCTTGTACGCAGGGTAGTGCTCTGGAAGGGGATATTTTGCTGCCAAATTCCGTCGGAGGGGCAGGGTGGGTTCAATAAGTAGACCAATGTTGTGCTGGACTGGTGTCTACGACAATGACTTGATTTGACTTTTCATTGTAAATCACATACTGATGATGCTCGATTAGCAGATCTCTCGATTAGGGAACGATGAGCATGGAATGGACTAAGTAAGAATTCTGGGGTACGTGGAGCTTCAGGCTTGCGGGTATCCGCGCTGAGGGCTGACAAGCTGCAGATATCTGCGCAGATGCCCGCGTGGATATTCGCGTGGATGTCCGCCTACGAGGGTGCACCATCCAATTCCCTCCATACCGCACGCAAGCGCTCAAGCAAATCCACCACTAAGTCTTGTAGTGGAAGGGGAGTTGCAGCCTTAATGCAAATAGCATATGTATCTGCCGCATGTAGACCCACACACGCCTCAATGAACTCCGCAGTCCAGTACTTTCTGTAAGCACCTAGAGCAATATCTGCATGCACAATCTTCTTGAGCAAGCCACTATTGCCGCTAAGTAGAGAGTTAAAAATACCTGGCAGCAGCGTGGAACCCATAAAACTGCAAAGGCTCCTGGCCACACGCTCGCAACTCAGCCCAGTTGGGCGTGGATCTTTTCACACCAAGCACACCTTTGAGAAAGCATAGATGCCCAGTTTGAAGGGGGCTTTCAAACTCACTGCCCTGCTTCATGAACCGTGTTCCCCAGATCTGGCAAGCATATATACTGGGGGGGATAGCGTAGCATTTAGCCAACCTGAGGAGAGCATGTGGCCTGTCAATCAAAGTTCCCAATGATGCTCTCGCAGCTTCATTCCATTTCATAGACTGGATATATACTTTAGGTCCTTATGTGTACACTAGGTGGTTAGGAAGTCGTGGCCTGCTGCCTTTGGCCCGAACAAGGGACGCTCCGTCATCTTAGATGCTCATCGCACTACTTAGAGTGAATCAGGCAAAAATTTAGAGTGAATGGTGCAGGCACCAGAAAAAGCTCCCCTTGCCTGACCAGTCATCACCCTTTCAGGGATGGACAGAGGATGCAGTGGCACTGTCCTCGCCCTGTCCATCCTCCTTGTAATCGCCGGGTTTTCGTGTGTATTTTTTGTAGTAAAGGTAGGTGCAAGCCGCAACGTCCACGTTTAGCAAGCCGCAATGTCGTCTATTAGCAAGCAGGGATTCACTTGCATCACACACACGAACACAAGCACACGTACTCCTTTGAGGAATTTCTCTGCATGCTCTGCAGAGCAGATGTAGAATGTTTACAATGTGTGCATGCGCATGCATACACATGCACTCGCGTGCACACGCACACACAAATGCCTTATCGTACATTGCAATACTCGCAGCTGTGGCAGCTTAACAGGGACGTATCAAAAACCCAGAAGCTGGCAGTCAGGCTCCTCCACGCAGATGCAACGCCCCCTCTCCTCCCATCCCCCATTCTATGCGAGCCCTGGCAGCACAAGCTGGACCCTGAGCTTATGGTTCCACAGGCCCCAGGTGCTGACAGACCCTCCTCCTCCAGGTGCAGCGCCCCAGACACCGAGTTGCCCCTTCAACCAGTCCCTCCGCAGATTAACCCACGTGCCCTCGCAAGGCTTGCCTCACTGCTGGGGGCCAGTAGCACAGCATTGCAAAGGCAGCCATCCTCACCATTGTTCTCCTCCAGGTTGCCCTCTCCTAGGATTACGGTCACTCGCCAGCGCTCTTTCGTAGGTAGGCAGCAGCAGCAGCAGCAGCAGCAGCAGCAGCAGCAGCAGCAGCAGCAGTTGCAGCAGCGGCAAAAGCAAGGGCAAGAGGACGCAGCAGGCCAGCCAAATGACCTCATCTCCAGCTCGTTCTGCTTTGATGGCGAACGCTCATCCCCCCAACTACCTCCCACTTTCACTGTTGGCATCCCTCAAGCTACGCCCCCAGCAGACCCTGGCCAACCGCTGCCAACAGGAAGCCCCCTGTCATGGCCATATGCAGCACTGAAAGCCAGGAGGCGCAGCCAGCAAGTCAGCTGATCTGGGGCGGGGCTCACCGTTGAAAAGGGTGGGTGCAATTAATTTGTTTGTTTGGCCATTGTCTCGTATGTGCATACGTTGGAGCATGTGCTGTTGGGGGCGTTTTTAACACCACACCTTGCCTAGAATCAGGGCACAAGTAATAGGCAAGGAATTGTGGGTGCTTGCTGTCATTGATGCAGCGCGGTACTTTAGGGCTAGACTGGGAGGATACCAGTTTGCAGGCAGGCTAGGCTTGTGGATGCTGCTGCTTGCTTTGTAAGGTTTGAACATTTTAGACCATCATGGTGTAAAGGTGGCTAGGATGATTGATGACACGGGAGGACAGGGGCCAGGTGCGCTTCTCTGCACTGTTGTGTGACACAACTTGTGTCTGAAATGACCCGATTGCTGAGATACGACCACACGCCTGACCCTTGCATAATGCAGCAGTAACAGCAGCGCTGCTTAAAACAAAAGAGAGCACATGCAGTTCTCACTATGCTCAAAACAAAATAAAGCACATGCAGGTCTCACTCTGCTCATCAAATCATAGCATGCTTCCTAGATGCGCCCACGGCCTTACAGATGAACTGATTAGCCCAATTCTCTTGCATCTTTTTCTGAATGTGCTCAAAAGTCTTTGCTTTTTGCTCAGTTATCCACAGATGAACTTGATTTTCTGGTTGTACATCGTCTTCTGGAGGGGCTGCACGCTGGTTCAGTGAAAAGGCAGCAACACGAAGGTGGCAGCTTGGAGCGGCAGGTGGAGAAGTGGCAATTATGGCTTGCATGCGACTCCTCCTGGTCAGAAGACCATCATGTTGCACAGTACCACTTTCGTCTGTACTCCATGGCATGTGTCCTGCGCCTTGATTGTGCAGGTAACATGGTGCAAGGCACATGGCATGAAGCCTTCGAGCTGCTCAGCCCCTGAGGCACAACAGTCAACCAGAAGTCAGAGTTGGAGGAGGTAGTGAATGCTCTGAAAGCAGAACCCTCGTTGGCCCTTCCCTTGCTTTTTGGTTCTACCTTGCGCTAAAATGTTGGGTGGGGAGCTTTGGTTCCCAATTGGTCTCTCAGCTCTGGCTAGAGCAGGATATTGATAAATTTGCAAGGATTACCTAATGTGCCTGCATGCACTGAGTGCATGAGTTGGATTGTGCTGGGATTCTGGGCCTATGCTATATACATGCATACGTCCTGACGGCATGTTTTTGATTGGGCTACTTTGACTTAGGTCATAAGAGTCCAGGAGCTAATGTTGCGATCCGTACTGAATGGGTGCATGATTTGAAGAGCCAATGTCAAATGGTCTTTTGGCATGCCTGTTGTAGTGTTCATCAACAGGGTATGTACCCCATTGAACCTTACCTACATTTGATGAGGCTTATCCATACAAAAGGTGCCCAGCCTTGATTTCTCTGAATTCCGGAGTCACTCAAAGCATGACAAATGGGAGGTACGGCTCTTTGTGTTGATGGTGCTGCAAACGGTGAGAAAAGCCACATTTGCCTGGCCAGTATTGAAATGTGTACTACTAAGCATGCCTTCACTTAACGTGCCATCCTGGGATTTGATGCCTGCACTGTAGAATTGTTATGGATAAAAACTTGCTCTTTAACTGCATTTCGTGTGCGCATCATTGACATGTCCCAAAGTTGCTTGCTTGCTATTGCAGTTGTAGTTAAGGAGGTGTGGTATCCAAATTGTTTTAAAGTTTTCCCCCTTATGTGGGGTCCTCAGGTTTGTACATGTGCTTATATGGGAAAAGCAGAACTTGTATTAGGTGCCACGTAATTTGAGCCTTGCTACGATAACTTAGTTTCAGCTTGAACACTGATACGACTGAATGCATGCATTTTCTGGCATAGTCCTGCTCTATTTCTTCACTGTCTGTGCTTTTCGCATGTGCCTTTGGATTCTCCAGAATGAGGCCTTTCACAAGCAGATCCAGATTGCGCGTCATGATTGTACAGTGTTCCTTGTCGTATGTTGGTCTAGAATGGTTCTGACAGTCAATGGTGATTGCTGATTTTTGAGCCTACGCAGGCTCAACTCAGCTGATTTGGTGCTGTTTTCACCTCTTTACGCCTTGCTTACTTCGATTTTGAAGACTCGACATACATGGAAGTGATGCATTTCCGTGAGTTGGTGCAATCATCGCCACCTAGCTTTGCCATCTGCTCATCCGCTCCTCAGGCCTTGCTTATTGCCGGTCCATTTGATCGCTCGCGCCTTACCCAAATGCTTAAATTAAGGTAGCATGCGTGCATCATGTTGCAGGGTCACCCCTTCTAAATCTTTTATCTTCTTCTGCCCTTTCTCACTCACTCTCATGTTTTGATGAGCAGAGGGTTGAGCAAGCCCATCAGTGTCTTCGCTAAAAAAATGTTCAATTGCTTAAACAGCCTCACCCATGGAATGAAACCTTCTGATTTGAAATGCCATGCTTTGCGGGATGCTGTCTTTACCGGATGTGTCAAATGTCAGGTAGAATGCTGGACCTGCAGATCATTCAAAGTCACTTTACCTAGTAGGTGTACTTACAGGAATGAGAAGAAGCCCAATAAGAAAAAAGAAAAAAGCTACGTAGGCCTTGAAGCACAACCTCAAGAGGAAAGAAGTGGCACCTCGCACTTGCACACAACAATCAATCAGCACATCATACCGCTCAAGTTGAAAAGTTTAAGGCTAATCGCCAGCCTGGTCGTGAGGCCCAGTTGTCTGTGGCTGGTTGAGCCAAAAAGGAATTGAACATGTCCAAATGAAATGGTCAAGTCTTGCTGTTATCATAACAGTCTGAAACATGATGTTCAGAACTTCTTACCATGAAAGTAGTAGTTCACAATAGGGATAAGTCTGTCAGCCAGCCTGATACAAATTCACGATATTCAAATCTTTTAAATTGGATTGCCTCGATCTTATTAAGAGATTCAGGTGCCACACGGTGTTTGCATTGGAAGGAAAAACATGCACTTCCTCAGCACTGATATCAGCCCCACCAGTACCAGCACCGCCACCACCACCACTGCCGCAGCAGCAGCAGCCCCTTCAGCAGCAGCAGTAGCAGCAACATCTCCAGCCCGGGCTAGCAGGCAGCCTGGGAGTGCCTCAGAGTGGGTCGCCGCCCAGATCCTCCGCGATATTGCCACACAACACCAGCTTGTGGACGCCTTCCAACATCTGCACCCATCTAGGAGGGCTTCTACTGTGTCTTCCACGCCAAGCCTCCCCGATTGACCGCTTCCATATCGCGGATGCTCTCGCCCCCTTCCTCCTTTCCTCTGCCCTTGCCAACCTTCACCAGCCATCAGGTCATCCCCCCCTTACCCTCCATCTTCTCCCTCCTGATCCCAGGCAGCAGCAGCAGCAGCGAACCCAAGGCCTGCGGCAGGTGCGGGTGGGACCCATGCTGGGAGGCCCTCAGGGCGCAGTCATGGAGGATATTGTCCAATTTTGTGCAGGGTTAGCCCCACCACTGGAGGATGCATTAGGGAACATTGCCTGGTGGCCAGCATTCAAGCAGGAGTTGGCTGACAGATTGGAATTTAGCTGCATCCTTCAAACAGCCCAGAGGCAGCAGAAGCAACAACACCAGCACCACCAGCCCCAGCACCACCAGTACTGGCGCCAGCAGCAGCCTGAAGACCAACCTCCCTAACTACCTCCCCCCCAGCCGCAGCAGCAACGACAGCAGCTACAGCAACAACAACGGTAGCACCTGCAGCATCACCACCTTCCCTCCTCCCTCCAAGCAGCCATAGAGGCAGCCGCTGCTGACACTGACCACCCCCACTATCGCACCTTGAGTTTTTCCTGGCTTCACTGGTGGGTGCGTCCCAGCCCCCGCTTCACTCCGCTCCCAGACCCCCCATCCTCTTCAAGGCTCATTGCAGGCCTCACCACCCGGGAGAGAGCCTGTGCATGGACAGCTGGAAGCTGGCGGAGCTGGCTACTGCCCACTACGCCAACATTTCCAAAGCCCACGACTCGGAGTGGATGGGGCTGCCAGCAGTGCTAGGAGGGCAATCCTGGATGCCATGGCAGCCAACTGCAACCCCCCTAACCCAGCAGTAGTAGCAGCAGCGGGGGCTCCGACTGTTTCAGGAGGTGCGCCTTGCTCTTTGGCGCTCTCAGCACGGCAAGTCTCCTGGGCCCTGCGGCATCCCTGCCGTGGTTTGGTCCTTCTGCCATAGGCTTGTGGCCTATGCACGCTCCAAACACCTGACCATCAACACGTAGTTTTTCATTAGTGTAACATTTTTTTATCTGAACCTTGTTGCGATGGTCGAGACGTGGAAGCGACAGCCAGCTGGCAGTTGATCACCCAATGGCCCCGCGGAGAACCTTGCGAAACAGGGCTCAGAGGAAACTAGTAACGAGCACA
>LFIK01005413.1_pt1 | contig 10250 bp, 6 predicted proteins | sample 643401 | NCBI WGS metagenome assembly LFIK01 (sample SAMN03777447, study PRJNA286221) | soda lake metagenome | biome: soda lake; feature: Kulunda steppe; material: water; isolation source: sample T5-Br brine of Lake Tanatar-5 | place: Russia: Kulunda steppe | collected 2010-07
ACGAGCATGGTGACGATGGACGCGACGGACAGGACGCGATACGACCGCCAGCTTCGCGTGTGGGGAGTGGAAGGGCAGAAGCGACTGGCCCACGCGCACGTGTGCCTGCTGGGATGCGGACCGTGCGGCGCAGAAGCGCTGAAGAACCTCGTGCTGGGCGGCGTGGGTGCGTTCACCGTCGTGGACGGAGGAAGGGTCCGAGACGAAGACTTGGGAAACAACTTCTTGCTCACCGCCGAGCAAAAAGACAGGCCGAGAGCCAGGGCCGTGTCCGAAGCGCTGCAAGAGATGAACGGAAGCGTAGCAGGGAGCTACGTCGAAGAAGAACCCACCACGCTGCTGGCGAGAAACCCATCCTTCTTGGGCAGCTTCGGACTCGTCTTGGCTGCACAAATGAGTGCCGACGACGCAGCCAAGATCAATCGGATCTGCAGGAAACACGGGAACAAACTCATCGACGTGCGTGCTTGCGGACTCGTGGCCACCGTGCGGATTGGCGGCGAAGAACATCCGGTGATCGAAGCCAGACCCGACAACGTGCCGGACGACTTGCGCCTGCTCGCACCGTGGCCGGAATTGGATGCCTACGTGGACAAGTTCGAACTGGAAGCGTTGGACGACGCCACCTTTCGACACGTGCCGTACGTGGTGCTGCTGCGAAAAGCGCTGAGGAGATGGCGGGAGGAGCAGGGAGACGTAGAACGGCCGACCACCTCCGAAGACAGAGCCCAGGTGCGACGGATCTTGGAAAGCATGGCGCGCCAAGGAGACGAGGACAACTTCAAAGAAGCGTACGCCTCCATCCACAAGGCATGCGCCGCGCCTCAAACACCTGGCGAAGTCCGTGCGGTGTTGAAGGACGACGCGGTGCACGTCCACGAAGGATCCTCCGACTTTTGGTTCCTGATCGGCGGATTGAAGCGGTTCGTGGAACGCGGAGATGGTCAGCTCCCGTTGGATGGATCCATACCCGACATGACGTCCACCACGGACGCGTACTTGGAATTGCAGCGCTTGTACCGAGAACGTGCGTCCAGGGAAGCCGACGCTGTGGGCACGTACGTGTCGGAGCTGTTGCAGGAAGTGGGACGGGATCCGAACTCCGTCTCCAAAGAGACCGTGAAACACTTCTGCAAGAATGCAAGGAACGTGCAAGTGGTGCGTTGGCTGCCACTGCAAGAGGATGCAGACTTGCGCCCATCCCCGACGCTCAAGCGCTACCTCTCCGGTGGCGAACCAGACCATCACGTGTGCTTGTACCTGCTGTTGCGTGCATCGGATCGATTCCAAGCAACACATGGAAGGTTGCCTGGCGTGTACACGTCGGAATGGGAAGAAGACGTGGGGCGACTGAAGGCACTGGCCTGCACGCTGGCGTCTAGCTTGGGCATCTCGGAACGACAGGCGGTCGTGGACGATCTTGCTTTGGAAGTGTGCCGCTTTGGTGCCTCAGAATTGCATGCCGTGGCTGCCATTGCAGGCGGGATCGCCTCGCAAGAAGCCATCAAGCTCCTCACTCACCAATTCGTGCCTTTGTCCGGCACGCTCGTGTTCGATGGCATGCGCTCCACCACTGCCGTCCTACCGTTGTAAACACCACCACGACTTAGCACCATTCCATCCTATGCTAGTGCATGCAATCATCAATGGAGCCAGCGTTCCTACAGCCAAGCTAGTTGACGCTTACCTTTGAGTCGCCCGGGCGCGATGCTTGCCCCGCAATGGACATGTTTTGATGCAGCGACACAGCGTATCTAGCACCGCCTTCAACTGGGAGGAAAGGTTGCCTCACATGCTTTGGCACGAAGCCACACAAGATCCTTCCGTGTGGAGCATGGCAAGAGGGGTCACTTGCGTTTGGCCCCAAGCAACCTTTCTTGGAAGAGGTTTCGATGTGGATGTTTGTCCCTTGTTCCTTCACATGAGGAGTGCCTCTAAAACCGTGCATCGTGTGGAACCTATCCATGCATGTACCAACAATGCCATGTTCTCGTGCGAGTGATTCTCCCTTCATCAACATGCACGCTTTCTAATTGACGTGTGGTTTACACACGAGTACTTGGTAGCGCCACTCGCTTTTGCATGTCGTACCTTGTATTCCTTGGCTATGGTTGACGCAAGTGTTTACCCAAGCTTGAGTAGAGTAAGGAAGCGATAGTTTGCGAGGCCAATCATCCACGTGTCTATGCAATTTTGACCCTTGCCAAAAACGCAAGACCAAGCACGTATAAGTGGGGACGACGGCAACGAAATATTGAGGAGACGAAGGATGCGTTCTCTAGGCGATAGAAACGGAACCATGCCACACCTTGAGCTTGAAGAGGTTACTTTGAATTGATCATGCGGAGTGATTGCAATGCGATTCGGTGGAGTCGACAGAATATGCGACTCTCATCATTGTATTGCACGTGATATTCGCAAAAACATGTTGTGATTTTCGTCATGATACGGCGCGAAACGTCGTAGAGGTTGCAAGTCGTGCAAGTTGAGCTGCTTAAATTAGCATTTGCTTTCCTTTGAATGGTCGTGAATGCATCGATTCCTAGTTTATCATTGGCCGGAGGCATCCTCGGAACCATCATACTAGAAGCTGAGTGTCGTGCCACTCGTTCTATTTTGCGGGATTCTCTCCAATCTTTTCTTTCGTCTCTTCCCATGTATTAGCGTTCGAATCCTTGATTGTGAAGGCTGTCGAGGTTGTTCCCAATGAGTCGATTGGCTTTGCTCCGTTCTTTTGAGACAAACATTTCCCCATTGAGCGGGGAACAATCCATAAGTCCTTAAATCGTAGCTCAGTCCTCAACCTTCACGAAACAAGTTCTAAACTAGGTGGTTCCTGACGACGAGAACGTCAACAAGAACGAGATTGGACACGACTTTCCTTGTAATGCTCGTATGCACGAACGAAAGCTCGACCAAAATTTGGGGACCATTGCGAAGGAAAAACTGAACAAGTGCTTTTTGACTCATGGGACTATGCCTTTTTTTTTTGCACGGAAGCAATAGTTGGATAGCAAAACTTCCATCCAAGCTAATTAGAGTATTGGAAGGCTTTGTTTCGAACTGAAACTCCACCTCATGCATGGTTTCGAAACAAGAAAACGTCAAGGGGCGGCATGACGTGACTCTAGTCATTTGAATAGATTTCACTTACGGTTTTAATATATTCTAACCTTGACACATGTACGCCTCCGGGACCACACCCTCGATTCCCACACGTTCGAACGGTCTTGTCTGGTGGCATTGGATGAGAGTGATGAACCAACCTTATCACCGGTGAGGCAAGTTCACCTCGATAGCAGACCAGCCGTAAAAAACCAGTCCTTCTTCCCATTGCCTGCATTCCAACAACAACAAGGAATCGTGAGGAAATGCAATCGTTGCGCTAACACACGCACCCACGTCGTCCTCCACCGTGCAATTTTTCGTTTCGTCCACGAATGGCGCTCCGTCGGGGCATCGCAAAGTGACGCAACGGTGCGATTCCCGTGCGTTTCGTGCGTTGTTTCCTCCGATGCTGTATTGCAATGGCTTGAATTGGGATTCCTCTAAACCGGCGGGCTTTTGGATGCTTCTCCTTCGCGGCTGGGTCTCCATTCGTTCGACCGGACCGTCTCGTAGCACCCTTCTCGTAGGTGTACGTGGGATGCACCGCGTGGAACGCACGTGTTGTTCTCGTTGGTTGGAATCTCGGGAGATTCGAACGTTCCTCGTGGTGAACTCGAGCGTTCGGTTCTTTTCCTTTCGTTTCCTTTTCGAAAGGGACGTTTGACGGGCGGATCGATCCAGTGAACCCGAATGCGATCCTTTTGAAAGGGAGACGAAAGGAAGAGGTGGGAAACGACGTTCCAACCGACGTGATGGCGATGGACGCCGCACGTGGACGCGTCATGGCGTCCGTTTCGAGCGCCGAATCGGCGGATCGCGTGCGCGAGAGGCGTGTGAAGGAGTTCTGGCGCGCGAAGGAAGCTTCCAAGCAGCGGCGGAAGCAAGAGGGCGGCCTGACGAGGACCACACGCGTGGAAAGGTCCGTCGACGACGCAAGGACGTGGAAGGAGAAACACAAGGCGGTCGTGGTGCGCGAGATGGAAGTCGAGAAGGCCGCCAAGAAGCACGAGAAAGAGAACGCACACCTTCAGAACCGCATGGCGAAGCTCCAGCACCGCACGGATGCGTTGGAAAGCAAATTGAGCCGACAGCAGAGCCGGAACCAAGGATTGGTGGTCGAAGCGCGCGAATTTCAAGCCGAGCGCAACCGCACTGTGAAGGAATGCGCCTTGCGCGTGGCCGAAGTGGAAGAAGAGACAAGGAAAAGGATGGAAGAGATGGAAGAAGCCACGAGGATGGCCAGAGTGGTGTACTTTGCACGTGCAGCTTCGGCCGAACGAAGGGCCTTGGAAGCAGAAAGAAGGACCGCCCATGCTATGAAAGATGCGCTCGAATCGCGAAAGGCGCTCCAAGAGGTGCAACAACGATGCGTGGAAGCGGAAGAAGAACTGGGCGCACTCCAGAAGCGGACAGAAGAGCGCATGGAAGCCGCTCGGAAGGAAGGATATGCACAAGCCCAATGCGAATGGCAATCGAAATGGGAGGAAGAATACAAGACGGTGTGGGCAGCGGACGAGAAAGAAAGAGAAAACATTCAGAAGGACCTGGATGCGCAGATGGTACCGTTGGAGCGTGCCCTGAAGGCTTCAGAGAGAGCGGCGAATGCCTGGAAGGCAAGAGCCCAGGCGGCCGAACAGCTGCTCATGGAAGGCAAGGCGACGAACCATGACGGTCTCGTTGAAACCAGACGAGACCATGCCAAGGAGAGGTTGCAACGCTTGCTGTCCAAACAGCAAAAGGAACGTTCTCAGGACCAACCACAAGGTACGGTCCAGGTGGAAGAACGAGACGTTTGAGTGGCAATCACAAGGCAGGGTCCTCCGTGGGTCAAGTGGATGCACACGCGTCTATTCGACTTGTCCTCCTCTGGACGGAAAATCGTTGCCATCCTTTCCGTGGAGCGTCCTGGCTGCCAGAGGTGTATGGGAAGGAGGGATAGTGAGTTTGGACAGAAGGCGTACGCAACATGGGTGCGAATGCAGTGCATGGTAGAGTGGAAATCCTGTGGGTGAATTGGATCCATGCATACGGGGCTGGTGCACCGATTGGTGTAGTTGCATGCTTGTCTATGTTTGATTTGATTCTTGTGTTTGTTGATGTTGTCGTTCTGGTGTATTTTTTCTCCTTATTTGTGTGCAATGTACATATTTCTCTCCTTGGTGTTCCTTCCCCCTTCTCACGCCCAGTGCCTGCAAAAACACTCTTCTCCTCATCTCTCCTTCATGTTTGCTCCATCTCTCATCCATTGCATTGCAACCTGTTGATCCTCTTTCTTCTCGTTGCCGTGCTTGGATCCATGTTTCCATTCCTGTGGATGGAAAGGTGTTCCACCATCCTTCGCATCAGACTGCAGGTTCCCATTCTGCCAAAGATTTCCACCACGTGTCTCGCACGAAGGCGACGTACGTAGTTGCGCGTGTGCGAACAGCAAGTGCAACGCGACATGCTGCGTGCTTTGGCCATGGCCATGGGCGGGCTGTTCGTGGGCGGGATGACGCTGCTGGTGGCGATGCAACGAAAGCTGCTGTACGTGCCAGTGCTTCCTGGCGTGCCCAAGGCGTACCAAGCGCATCCAGAAGACTACGAGATGGAATGCGACGAAGTCGAACTCGTCGCTGCCGACGGCACCAAGCTGCACGCCTGGTTCCTGCACGCGCCAAGAGGGACGAAAGCACGTGCGACGGTGGTGTTCTTCCAAGAAAACGCAGGAAACATCAGCCATCGACTCCCGTTCGCACGTGCGCTGGTGCACAGCTTGCACGCCAACGTGATGCTGCTCTCCTACCGCGGATACGGCGCGTCGGAAGGGAAGCCGAGCGAAGCAGGCATCAAACAAGATGCAGAAGCAGCCATGGCGTACGTGCTGGGACGCGCCGACGTGGATCCCAAACGCGTGGTGGTGATGGGCAAGTCGTTGGGTGGTGCAGTGGCCATACATGCTGCAGTGCAACACCATGTGGCTGCGTTGGTGGTGGAAAACACCTTCACCAGTGTCAACGACATGGCAGCAATCCTGCTCCCGCCGCTGCGAAGACTCGTGGCCAGCGGAAAACCACTGGAAAAGTTGTGCTGGGACCGTTGGACGAACGTGGAAGCAATCAGAAAGGTGACCGTGCCGACCCTCATGTTGAGCTCCAGGCAGGATGAAATTGTGCCCTCTGTGCAAATGAGGAACCTGTATGCAGCAGCCATGGCCGCCGACGAAAAAGCAAGGGATAGGTTCAGGTTCGTGGAAATGCTGCAGTCTCATCACATGGACGCATACGTGGCCGATGCAGACCTGTATTGGGGGTCCCTGCACAAGTTTCTGAACGACGTGCTCCCGTGAAATACGCACACACAAGACGTCCACCTGCCCCGGGAACATGTGGTGGATGATTCCAGGTTGGAATGCAGGAAAGACCGTTGTAGAGGTTCCAGTAGGGCCCAACACAACTGTAGGGCAGGGGAGATGCCAAAAAGGACCCAAGCATCTGCAACATGCAAGAGATGGAAGGAAGAGAGACGCTAGGGAGAATGCAGCAGCGATTATTACATTTCTCCAACATTGGATAGTGCTCGATGCTGAAATGTGCAGGTGCCATCGACGTCGTCGTCAGAAGAATGATAGCGTTTCAAGAAGCGCTCTCCTAGTTAAAAATCGCATGGTGCATGCCAGGGTGGTGCTGCCAGCGCTTGCCTCCAAGTTCAAACCAGTGGTTGGTTGCCAGCCTCCTTCAGTTCAATCCAGCGTGAGAAATACTCTGTTGCTCGGTATTGTTGCCCCCAAAGCATTTGACCAAGGTAGTCACGTCTACGCCCGAGTTCCAGCGACGCCATTGCTGTGTCCAGGACGGTGTCTAGTGCCAACTCGCTGGCCTTTGGTGAAAATTCTTCCTCTAGGATGTGGCGACCCTGGGCAACCATTGCAGTCCACATTGATGGATTTGAATACAATATCGCAGCATCGCGAGCCAGCTCTGAGGCGCAGGATGCTTTCCAAAGCCCGCCCCAGCCTTTGGCCTTGACATTTGCAATGTTCAAATCAAGCATTGCCGTATCCGGTGGCACAATTCGATTCTGGAAGTGCTGGGCAGTGCCTGCCTTGTCATCAACGTTGCCTCTCGATGTGCGCAATTCAGTTGTTGTTGTGCAGGCGCTTGTTGGCGATGAGGTGCTCACAGGTCTTTCTAGCGCATCAGCGATGGCGTGATCAAGATCTTGGCAGGTACCCTCTGCTCCAATTGGCGTTGTCACGACAGGCAAGCCGTACGTCCAGGCATCCAAGACTTTGCCTTTAACACCTGCCCCAAATCGCAGAGGAGAAAGCAACACCCTGTAATTTTTTAATTGTTCTAACGATTCCATGTACCCCTTGAATCTTATTCCATCTTGTGGTTCGTCCAGCCAGCTTGCTTTCCCACGTGCCCTTGCACCGTACAGATGTAGCTCAGCATCAGCCATGGCACTTGGTAGCGCAGCGCGCACACGTCGCCATAGCGTTCCCACCAACCATGCCGCGGCATCCGCATTGGGTGCATGGTCCCAGTTGCCAATGGCAACAAAATGCTGGCGTTCTCCGTAGTTGGGCAAATCCTCTAGGAGGACCAGTCGCTCGTGTGTACGAAAGAAGGGCGCAGTAACCAGCTTTTCCTTGGGAACATTGCAGGTGCGTTCCAGGAAGCGTTCTTCTGCCTTGGAGACCACTACGGTGAGGTCGCTGCGCATGATTGCGGCCAGCTCACGTTGCATGATGGCATCCTGGGCGTTTGGCCTTGCACGAAGGACTTCTTCCACATCTGTGCAGCCTCCTGCAGCCATCCTCTGCCGGTTTTCACGGAGCCCATGAATGTCTTGCGTGTCCAGTATGCGCATGGCTCCTGGTGCTGCCATCCGCACGTCGTGTGACCAAGCTTCTTCGGCGTAGTATCGATCGAAGACGACCACATCTGGCGCCCATTCTTCCAGCATGCTGCGATTTCTTTCGCTTCGATTCGGCAGGATTCGTGCACCGTCCACGTCCACGGCCTTGAGCACGTGACGGCTCCTCGCGTCGGGTTTGGAGGCACATCCGACGGTGCATCGCATCCCACGTCCACGCAAGTGTTTCAGGACGGCGCAGGTGCGTGCGCCGGCCGCACTTGCTTGTTCGTCGGGCCACACGTACGTGAGCAGCAGCACGTGCCACGGATGCGAGCTCGTCATGGCGTTTCACCTGCGTGTCGGTCCAGTGGATAAGGCCAATCTCCGACACAACCAATGGTAACGCGCCTCCACTGCACGTGCGTCCCACCCCACTGCAGTGGCCAATTGCTGGAATGTGCTGTGGCACTCCCCACACCTGCGCACGTCCAATAAGATGCGACGGTCGTCTTGTTGGGTCCAGGTGGTCACCCGTCCCTCCACCACCATGGCTGCATCTGGACCACAAGGTTGAGATTGGTTGCACGGAGCAGCGGACATGGGAGACGGATCACCCACCGCATCGTTGCCAGCGGCCGCAAGACAACTGGAGGGATTGTGCCATGCAGATGCACATGCAGGAGAAGAAGATGGGACCTCCGTGGCACCGTGCGAAGGTGCGGCCAATGGAAGAGGTGCCATGTGTGCGGACGGAAGTGCAGACGAGCGGCCCGTAGGCGGCAGCCTGTGGTCCAGAGGAGAATGGTTGGCACCCGTGGAAGTAGCAGGTGCCACAGCCATTGCGTCCTGGAGGGAAGCGGGGACCTCCCGCTGCAGTTCCATTGATCCAGCTGCACCAGGAAGATCCTGCGAGGGCAAGATCCCTGGCACGACACCATGTGCTTGTGCTTCACCGTATGCTGAACCATATCCTACCTCTCCTCGTTCGGAAGTGTCCAATAATGTGGTGCGTATCAAAGAGTGCCTTGGCGCCCCGTTTGGCGGTTGGGACAACCGTTCGTCACAACCAGGCCGTTTGAACATCTGACCCTGGGATGCTTCCCGCCACAGCATGGGAAGGTACTGCGTGTCCCGCTGCGGAAGAAAGGTCTGAATGACTTCCCACTTTTGTCCGTAACGATCCAAAAGCGATTGCACGAGCTTCAGCTCTTTCTCAGTAAGCGGGGTCAGCCGACGGCACTTGGCCGCCTTGATTTCGTTCGGGGGCGACCGACTTGCGGAGCGGTTCTTCTGGCGTATAAACACCTGCCGTGCAGTTTTAGTTGGCAGGAATATCTGCTGGATCATCTCCCAATTCATGCCAAATCGATCGATCCCCTTTGCCAGCAGCAGGTCCTCGCCAGAGGTGAACAGGAGCTTGGTGCCTTCTTTGCGATTTGGGTAGTTCACCCGAAACCCTTCCTCGAAAAAGGGGGCGAATCGATCCATGCATGCTGAGATGGGTCTGGCGATGCTTGGGTAAGGGACCTGGCAGTGCTGTGCAAGGTTACTTCTTGCGGGTGCGCAGTGAAGGGCTTCTTCTAGGAAGCCAGGGAGTAGTTCCAGTGCTGGTGCTTGGCATACTGTACGCAAGTGAATCTCTTCCTGTTCCTGCACGTTCTGGCCCGGAGGAGATCGGATGCAAACCTGCGCCTCAAGGGGAGCTTTGTCCAACTGTGCTCGGCTGAACTCCACAAGATCCTGGGCCTGCTGTCTGATTTGCTGGGCGATTGCCTTGTGATCTACACATGTGCAGCTTTCGCTGATTGCGTAGGTCTGCACAGTTAGTTGGGTGTGTGCCTGGAACTGGGCATGCAGGACATCAAGTTGGTCCTGCGTAAAAGCTGGGTGGGGGGCGGTGACCCTGAGCGTGTGTGCTGAACCATTGGCAGCAATGTGAGGTGCATGGATCATTCCGGGTGCCAGTGGTGGGACCAAAGGCTTGAGTCGGAGCGGTGGTAGCTGTTTCATGGCTAGCCTTTGGACAGAATCGATTGGTCGTTCCTGGTTGGCGTCCAACCTGGTCCCAGCATCCTTCCTTCTCCTTTTCTTCCCTGCAGTTCTCCTTTTTCGTCCCATTGCTTCCAATTGTTCTGGTCTGAGGTTGGCTTTCCGTATGATGTTGCGCGTGAGTTCTTCGTCGTCCCCATCTTGCAGCAGATCGTCTACGCTGACCACAAAGTCTGCGTCTTCGTCTTCGTTGTATTCATCTTCCAGGTCCTCCATACCTTGCAACGCAGCTAGGAACTTTTGGTATTCTC
>LFIK01005414.1_pt1 | contig 10250 bp, 8 predicted proteins | sample 643401 | NCBI WGS metagenome assembly LFIK01 (sample SAMN03777447, study PRJNA286221) | soda lake metagenome | biome: soda lake; feature: Kulunda steppe; material: water; isolation source: sample T5-Br brine of Lake Tanatar-5 | place: Russia: Kulunda steppe | collected 2010-07
AAGTATTTTAATTATTACTATTGATATTGTAAACTTATACTTGCTTATTTGTTTAAAATTTAAAGACTATGTGTGGAATATTTACAGCTATTGAAACAACTAAAAAATTTTCATTTTTAATGGAATCGTTTATGAAAATTAAACACCGTGGGCCAGATGCCAGTGAATTTAAAAAAATTACTTCTAATTCTTATCTTGGGTTTCATCGATTAGCCATTAACGGATTAAACGAGAAGGCAAATCAACCGATGTTTAAAAATGGAGTTTGGTTGGTGGCTAATGCTGAAATATTTAATTATAAACAACTTGCCCAAAAGTATCATTTTCAACTGAGTACGGGTTCAGATTGTGAAGTAATTATTGATTTATACTTAAAGTTTGGGATAGAACGAACTTTAAAAGAGTTGGACGGCGAATTTGCTATTGTTATTTATGATGCAAACACAGATGAATATTTTGCAGCAAGGGATCACTTAGGAATAAGAGGAATGTATATGGGACAACAGCACAACGAAGTTTTTTTTGCTTCTGAAGCTAAAGCACTTATTTTTTGTAAACACCTAAAGCAATTTCCTCCGCATCATTATTGGTCTTCTAAAACCAATCAAATCACACCTTATGCACAACACCAATTTGAGGAGACAGAAACATCAGAAGAAATTTATCTCAATCAAATAAAATCAAAGTTAACAAAATCTGTGAAGGATAGAATGATGAGTGAACGTCCTATAGGTTGTTTGTTAAGTGGTGGTTTAGACAGTAGTTTAATTGCAGGAATTTTAGCCAAAGAACTAAAAAAAAAGGGAAAAAAGTTAACCACTTTTTCTATAGGATTAGCAGGAAGTCCAGATTTGATTGCCGCTCAAAAAGTGGCCGATTTTATAGGAAGTAACCATCATTCTATTCAATCTACTGAAGAAGAATTTTTAAGCGAATTGGAAAATACCGTTTACTTATTAGGTAGTTACGATGTGACAACTATTCGTGCTTCAGTTGGACATCAACTGGTTGCCAAATATGTTAGACATCATACACCTGTTAAAGTTTTGTTTTCTGGTGAAACAGCAGATGAAATGGGCTCTTATTTATACTTTCAAAATGCGCCTTCTGCTTTAGACTTTCAAAATGAAGCAAAACGACTTTTAAGCGATATTGTATATTTTGATATGAAAAGAGGAGATCGATGTATTTCTCATGCAGGTCTTGAGGCGAGAGTGCCGTTTGCATCTAAAGATTTTGTTGAATACTATATGTCCATACCGGCAAAGTTTAGAATGTTTAATTCATCTAATATTGAGAAGTACTTTTTAAGAAAGGCTTTTGCAAACGAAAAAATTATACCAGAAGAAGTTTTATGGAGAAGGAAAAATGGATTTTCTGATAGTGTAAGTTGTCAAAATAAATCCTGGAGTACCATTATTCAAGAGCATGTTGATATGCTTGTGTCTGACGACGAATTTGAGCTGAAAAGATTGGCGTTTGATGTTCAACCTGCTACTAAAGAAGCTTATTTTTATTTAAAAACTTTCCAAAAATACTATGGAAAACACACACAACTAACTCCTTACCAATGGTTACCAAAGTGGTGTGGTGAAGTGAAAGATCCATCAGCCAGAGTGCTTTCAATTTATCAAGCTGATTAAACCAAGAAAAATAAAAAATCCGTTTCAATAGAGAAACGGATTTTTTAAAATTATTTATCTGGCTTACTGTAAGGCTGCTTTGTAGCGTTCATTAACACTATCCCAATTTATAATATTCCATATAGTATCTAAGTAAGTTCCACGTTTATTTTGGTACTTTAAGTAATAGGCATGTTCCCAAACATCTATGCCTAAAATTGGTGTTCCTTGGTCTTCTATTGGTACAACATCCATTAGGGGATTGTCTTGGTTGGCCGTAGTCACAATTTTCAAATCTCCATTACTGGTAACAATCAACCATCCCCATCCAGAACCAAACTGACTTGCAGTTTTTTTATTCATTTGCTCAATCATTTTATCCAATGAACCAAATTCATTTTTTATAGCTGTTATTAAAGATAGACTTGGTTTAGTTTGATTAGGTGTCAAAATATCCCAGAAAAGTAGATGATTATAGTAACCACCTGCATTGTTTCTCATTTTTGTAGAAAAGCGAGAAACCTTTTTCAAAATTTCTTCAATTTCAAGATTAACCGCTTTTTCATCTTTAATCGCTTCATTTAGGTTTTTGGTATATCCTTGGTGATGCTTCCCGTAATGAATCTCCATGGTCTCTTGATCAATAATTTCAGTAAAAGCATCAGTAGGATAATTCAATTCTGGTAATTCAAACTGAGCTTGTGCACTTAAAAAAGAGAAAACAAACGTAATTGTAAGCAATGTTTTTTTCATGATTCTTATGTTTTTATCCAAAATTACTTTTTTAATATTCTTTTTTTACTTTGTTTTTCTTAAATTTTGACTAATTAATTTAAAAGATATGCGAAATGGATTTGTGATTAAATGAATTTAGCAAAATAATATTGTGTTTTTCCTTTTTCTTAATGTTTATGCTATGAATTTTTAGTAAGAATCTTCATCAACCTTAACTTTACCCCAAAAAGTACGGTAAACAACGTAACTGTAAAATAACACAAGGGGTCCACCAATAGCAACAAACCCCATCATAATTTTTAATGTTTTTATTGATGCAGCGGCATTATATATGGTTATGCTATTTTCTGGATTTGAGTTAGATAAAAGTAAGCGTGGGTAAAGTTCAAAGGCTACAACAACAAGAAGTAAAGCAATAGTAATACTAGTGAAAATAAAAGCCCACCCGTATTTTTTTTTACTGGCTAATCTAGGTACATTAGCAATACTTAAAAAAACCAAAAAAGGTACAACAAATAAGGCTTTGTTTTTTGTAAAAACTTCTAACAAGTGGTCTAAATTGAAGATGCCATAAATTGTTGTAATGATGTATGAAGATATAAAAAATACCATTCCAATTTTTAAAAACACCTGAATACGTTTGTATAAACTACCTTCAGTTTTAAGCAATAAATATATAGCACCATGCATCATAAACAAAGCTAAACTTGTAATACCTACCAGAACAGAAAATGGATTTAAAAATTCAAAAAACCCACGCCCCGTATATTCAAAATTTTCATCAAGTGGCATTCCATTAAGGATATTTCCTAATACAACGCCTAGTAGGAAAGCTAGCATGACACTTGAGATTGAGTAACTCCAATCCCACATTTTTCTCCACCAAGGCATTTCTTCCATATTCCTAAATTTAATGGAGATACCTCTAAAAATAATAAAGAGTAAAAATAAAATAAAAGGGGTGTACATGGCTGAAAAGAGCGTCCCGTAAAACACTGGAAATCCAGCAAATAAGGTTCCACCTCCAATAACCAGCCAAACTTCATTTCCATGCCAAGTAGGATCAATTGCTTTTAAAGCTGTTTCTCTACTTTGATTTTTCTTAAAAAATAAATGCCAAGCTCCTGCACCAAAATCAAATCCGTCAAGTATAGCGTAGCCAGAAAACAATGCACCAACTACTAAAAACCACCAGGTTGGATAATCTAAACCAAATAATGTATCCATGTTTATTTTTTTATGAAATTACTTCTGTTATTTCTTTATTAAGGCCTCTCTCATCAAAATCAATATCGCTTTTCGGTCCCTTTTGAATAGCTTTATTCATCAAGTAAACAAAAAGTAAAAATAAAATAGTGTAAACAATAAAAAATAAGATTAGTGAAAAAAGAACTTGATTAGCTTGAACACTTTTTGAAAGTGCATCTGAAGTTCTAAGCAATCCATAAACTACCCATGGTTGGCGTCCCATTTCTGCAGCAAACCAGCCTACTTGATTGGCAATTTGAGGTAAAATTGCAGTAAACACGAAGACCCATAATAGCCATTTTTGATTAAATAATTTCCCTCTTTTCCATTGCCACAAAGCAAATACACTTAAGCCTATTAAAAACATACCAATTGCTACCATAATATGATAAAACTGAAAAACTGCATTAACTTGTGAAGGTTGATCTTCTTTAGCAAATTCATTTAGACCTGTAACTGGAGCGTCAAAATCTTGGTATAACATGAACGACAAACCTCCAGGAATTTTTAAGCCAGATACTTTCTCATTTTTTTGATCTACCCACCCAAATAAATACAAATCTGCTGGAGCATTTGCTTCATAATGTCCTTCTAGGGCAGCCAATTTAGCAGGTTGGTTTTCAGCCACACCTTCGGCAGAACTATGTCCTGTAAACAATTGAGCAAAAGAACTAATGGCAGCAACCACCAAAGTAATTTTAAAGGCTTTTTTGGAAAGCACAACATGCTTATTTTTAAGAATATAATAGGCATGTACACTTAAAATGAGAAAAGTACCTGCCAAAAATGCACCAATCCATACATGCGTGAGTCGATCTACAGATGAGGGATTGAAAACCATAGCCCAAAAGTCAACAATTTCTGCTCTTGCTTGCATACCTTCACCAACGATATGATATCCTGCTGGGGTTTGTTGCCATGAATTGGCAATTACAATCCAAACTGCAGAAAACATTGAGCCTAGAAACACAGCCCAAGTTGCCACAAGGTGAACCCATGGTTTGACCCGATTCCACCCAAAAAGTAAAATACCCAAAGCACTACTTTCTAAAGCAAAGGCAAAAATACCTTCTGCAGCTAAAGCACTCCCAAATATATCTCCAACATACCTAGAATAAGTAGCCCAATTGGTTCCAAATTCAAATTCCATTACAATTCCTGTAACAACTCCAATACCAAATGTTATGGCAAAAATTTTAGTCCAAAATTTAGCTAATACTTCGTATTCTTTCTTTTTTGTCCGTATATAAATAGTTTCAAAAACTACCATTATTAATCCTAAACCAATACTAAGTGGAGGATAGATATAGTGAAAGGCGACGGTGAAGGCGAATTGGATTCTAGATAGAATTTCTACGTCCATTTTTTTTTTACAAATTTAAACTACTCTCAAAAGCTCATTTGTGACCAAGGTTACAAAACACTGATTGTACATGAATTTGTCCGAAAGGTAATTATAATAAAAAAAGACAATTTGATTTATTTAATAAAATAATATTCAAAAATTGGTTAAATTTTAGAGTGTTTTTTATTTAACAGTTCTTATTGTTATATTTTGCGTATTTATAATATTTATTTTATGAAACCTTATTTATTATTTTTGTTTTCTTTTATCCTATTATCATGCAATTCTGATGATGATGAATCTTTTGATAGCTTTGAAATAGTTCCAGTAGAAATTGCCACAGGGAATGTTTTTAATTTAGATTTTCAACCCAATACTACAATTAATAGCTTTATAGACAATTCAGAATTCTGGAATTTTTTTGTTGAAAATACCTGGCAAATTCCTAATCCACCTCAAGAAGCTGAAGTTGATTTTGAAGAGGAGATTGTGATTATTTGTATTGATCATGTAAGACCCACTACAGGATACGATATCACCATTACATCTATAGTTGAAAATGCATCTTTCATTGAAATTGAAGTTGAGTACACTAAATCAGATGATATATCAGACAAAAGCACACGCCCTTATCACATAGTTAAAATCCCAGAAACCAAAAAAAACATTAAGTTTAATCGTGTAGGTCTATAACAATTATTCTGAAGCTTTAATTTCAAAATGCTTTAAATGAGTAGCTAAATTTTAATTATTTAGTCACCTACCCTTATACTAATTTTAATCATCTTAATTGTGGCGGTTTTTAAAACAGTTGTGAAAATAACCTGTTAGTAAATCTGTCATTATTTCTTATTTGGTAAAATATTGACATCTTCAGATTTTATTTTAATTACATTTGCAGGATAATTTTTTTTAATGGGAGAGTTAGCTTATTTAAATAAGTTTTTTGTAAAATACAAATGGCATTTAGTTCTAGGTTTTATCATTACTGTTGGAGCAAGAGTATTTACTTTAGTTACTCCAAAATTTATTGGGGAATCAACCAATGTTATTGAAGCCTATATTAATGGAGAAATAACAGATTATCAAGCAGTAAAAGACGAACTGATGATTAATATATTTATCATCATTGGTGCAGCAACTCTTTCAGCTATACTTACTTTTTTAATGCGCCAAACCTTTATTGTAGCCTCTAGAAAAATAGAATTCGACCTGAAGAATGAAGTTTATCAGCAATATCAAAAACTTTCGCTTAACTTTTATAAAAAAAACAGAACAGGCGATTTAATGAACAGAATTAGCGAAGATGTTTCTAAAGTTAGAATGTATGTAGGACCTGCGCTCATGTATGGAGTTATGACCCTGACCTTATTTGTAGTTGCAATCTCGTATATGATTTACATTGCTCCAGTGTTAACCCTTTACGTGATGTTACCATTTCCAATTTTATCTTATGCAATATATAAGTTAAGTGTTGCTATTAATCAAAGAAGCACAGTTGTACAGCAAGTACTTTCAAAATTAAATAGTTTTACACAAGAAAGCTTCAGTGGTATTGCTGTGATTAAGTCTTATGGTACAGAAAACTTAATTAATGATGATTTTGTGAACTTATCAAATGAAAGTAAAGAAAAAAATATTGATTTAGTTAAGGTGCAAGCTTTTTTCTTTCCATTAATGATTTTATTGATAGGTTGTAGTAATCTACTAGTATTGTATATTGGTGGAACACGATACATTAGTGGTGAAATAGAAAACTTAGGAACTATTGTTGAGTTTTTATTGTACGTTAATATGCTTACCTGGCCAGTAGCTTCGGTGGGATGGATAACTTCAATGGTACAACAGGCTTCAGCCTCTCAAAAACGTATAAATGAGTTTTTAAGTGTTGAGCCTGAAATCCAAAACCACTCCAATCTTATTCAAGATATAAAAGGAGAAATTGAATTTAAAAATGTTAGTTTTACATATGATGACACAGGAATACAAGCACTAAAGGATGTTTCTTTTCGTTTAAAAAAAGGTGATAATTTAGTGATTATAGGTAAAACTGGCTCTGGAAAATCAACTATATTAGAACTCATCTCTAGACTTTATGATGTTCAATCTGGAGAGGTTTTAATTGATGGTCAAAAAATAGATTCTATTAATTTAAACTTGCTTAGAGAAAGTATAGGTTATGTGCCTCAAGACTCATTTTTGTTTTCAGAAAGTATTGCCAACAATATCAAATTTGGAGATGCTAAAGCAAGCCAAGAAAAAATTGAAGAAGCAGCTAAAAATGCAGCTGTTCATGAAAATATTTTAAATTTTAGAAAAGGTTATCAAACAGTTTTAGGTGAGCGAGGAATCACCCTTTCTGGAGGACAAAAACAGCGGGTTTCTATTGCTCGTGCAATTATTAGAGAACCAAAAATTGTCCTATTTGACGATTGTTTATCGGCAGTTGATACAGAAACAGAAGAAGCAATTTTTAAAAAAATGCAGGAGATTTCTTCTAACCGAACAGCTGTAATTGTTAGTCACCGTATTTCTTCTGCTAGAAATGCTGTTCAAGTAATTGTACTTGATGAGGGGCGTATTATTCAACAAGGTAAACACCATGATTTAATTAAAGCAGAAGGCTATTATAAAGACTTATACAAAGAACAACTAACAGAAAAATAAATTCAACTTTTTTTTGCCATTATGCTTTTTTTTAAGATTTTTGAACCTTATAAAATCTTAATTTTTTAAAAACTATGAGCGATCAAGGAATGATGACGAAAGATGAAATTTACTCGAAGATAATTCGCGCAGGAAGAAGAACTTACTTTTTTGATGTACGATCAACTAAAGCAGATGATTACTACCTTACCATTACCGAAAGTAAAAAATTTACCAATCATGACGGTTCATTCCATTTTAGAAAACATAAGATTTATTTGTACAAAGAAGACTTCAATAACTTTAAAGAAGCTTTAGATGAAGCTACAAATTTCATTTTCAATGAAAAAGGGGAAGAGGTAATTAATGACCATCAAGATTTTGATCAACCCAATAAAGAAGAAAAATTTACCAATGTAAGCTTTGATGATATATAGGGTGCTTGCACCTTTTTTTGGTGTGTTACGGGCCTATCTTCCCAATTAGCGCCAGGCAGGCTTTCTGTTATAATTCCGCAGATAAATTCAAGTTTTTTACCTAGCCTAAAAGCTTCTTAGGGCGCTTTTAGTCAACTTTAAGGACTAAGAATTTATTTTTTGCGGGATTTTCAATTCAATCCCTTAACGCAATTCAAGCCTTGTTAGGTAAAGTTTTTTACATGCCAAATACTTAAGTTAATTGCATGTCAAAAAGTATTTACCTACAACTTATAATGCTTCTTCAGTAAGTTTTCATAAGTTTTTTGAGGAAGGAAGCGTTTTAGATAAATCGAAAATTTTTCTAAGAAAGCACCAACTAAATAATGTACTTTAGGGTGTCTTTCGTTGATGATCTTTTCAATTTTTAAAGCTACATTTTCTGCGGGCATACCATGATCAACATGTTGGTTCATCAAGTCTAATGAAGCTTGGTATTTAGTGAAATACGGTGACTTTTTAAGGGCAGGGGAGTGGTATCTTCTAGAAGCAATATCGGTAGCAATATCACCTGGTGCTAAACAACAAATATCAATTCCAAACTGACTAGCTTCCATTCGGTAAGCTTCAGAAACTTGAATTAAAGCGGCTTTCGAAGCCGAATAAAAACCTCGGTAAGGCAAGCCCATGTACCCAGCAATAGAAGTAATGTTGATGATTTTTCCAAATTTATGCTCACGCATATAGGGGAGAACTTCATTCATTAGCTGGCAAGCACCAAAAACATTAGCTTGAAAAACTTTTTCTACTTCGTTAAGCGGAGTTTCTTCTGCGGGACCAGTTATTCCTAAACCAGCATTGTTTATTAAAATATCAATTCTTCCTGCCTTTTCAATCACTTCATTTACTGCTTTGGTAATGCTTTCAGGCTGATTTAAATTTAAAGCTATCATCTTCCAAGGAAGCTTGTTTGAAGCATTTGGATTTCTGCTGGTGCCAAAAACTTGATATCCTTTGTTAGCTAATAATTTAGCAGTGGCTTCTCCAATGCCCGAAGAAGCCCCAGTGATAAAAACAACGGGTGGTGTTTTACTCTTTCCCATCAACAAAATCTTGTAAATAACTGTATTTTGGGGTTAGTTTACCATCTTCTGTCATTTTAGCCCGTGCTAATATTCCATCTTTGTCGTTGTTAATAAAAGCAGGAATAACGTGCTGTGCAAACATATCACCAAAACCTTCACTGGCATCTTTAGGTAGCTCACAAGGAAGGTTATCTACGGCCATTACTGCAATGCTATTTGGCGTATTTAAATCCACTTCTTTTTCAGTTTTTGGGTCATAAGCATAAAAAGGTTCTGCAATGGTAGAAGGTCTTATAGTTGAAGCAACGGGGCCATCAATATCACAACTCACATCAGCAACCAAACGAATTCTAAAATCGGATTTTTTAGCTTCTTCTCTAGTGAAAATATACGGAGCACCGTCACCATAAAAATGTCCAGCAATAAAATAATCAGTTTCTCTTGCAAACTTCATGAAGTCAGAAATATAAGGCGAAGGATCTTTGAAAAACTTTCTTTTATCACCTGGTTGACCATCTTTTCTTTTATTGTAATCCATAACATCAATTTGCGTGTAAACAGTTTCGGCAAAAAGTTGTTGGGTGTAGTTTTCTGGAGTTACTTGTTTGATGTTGAGGTGGTCTAGAATTTCTTTAGCACCTTGAGCAACTTTTCCAAGTCCTGTGAGACAGATTTTTAAATCTTTAGGAAGTTTTATTTTATTTAATTCGGCTTTCATTGCTTCAAGGTCGGGTAGGGACTCTGCTTTGGGTAGTTGAAACGAATTGTTTTTTATACCGAATAATCGAAATCCGTTATACGCCCCTACTAATCCAGCATACCTTCCAAAACCTATAAGTCGCGCTCCGTTCTTTTTAGTGATGACTTCATGGTCGTACAACTCAATATTCTTATCTAAAATGTTTTTTAGTAAGTTTCTGTTATAAGGCTGTTTTTTGATGGTATGCGAAAAGAAAAAGTATTTTTTATGGGGAATTAGGTTAGGAATAGGTACTTCTTTAACGCCTATTAAAACATCACAGTCTTCCATATTTTTGCTAACTTCAATGCCTTTGTTTTGATAAGAGGTATTATCAAAAATTCGAATATTGGAAGGTTCCACAACAAATTTGAATTGGGGATATTTTACTTGTAATTGGTGTAATTTTTCTGG
>LFIK01005415.1_pt1 | contig 10250 bp, 14 predicted proteins | sample 643401 | NCBI WGS metagenome assembly LFIK01 (sample SAMN03777447, study PRJNA286221) | soda lake metagenome | biome: soda lake; feature: Kulunda steppe; material: water; isolation source: sample T5-Br brine of Lake Tanatar-5 | place: Russia: Kulunda steppe | collected 2010-07
ATGCTAACCATCGTGGGGCTGCAGGGTGGATCATGCTAGCCATCGTGGGGCTGTAGGGTGAATCATGCTAACCAGAGTGGGGCTGAAGAGTGGATCATGCTGGCGGAGGTGGATCACGCTGGCGGAGGTGGATCATGTGAGCCAAGGTGGATCATGCTTGCCAAGGTGGGGCCGTAGGCAAAGCTCATGAAAACCCACGATAAGGACGAACCCCATCCACTGCTTCTGCCCTAGGCACAGCCCAAATGGCTCCAATTGAAGTCAAAGCACGCGCACATATACACACGCTTCTACAGTGCAGCAGCTGCGATCTGTACCAGAGGGGGCTTCCCGGGCATGAGAGAGGGCCATGCAAGCAGGCCACGGCAAGCGCAGCTTCTACCTGGTCAGGATCATGCGCTCGTCCTCGTTGAAGCTCGCTAGTGCCCCCAGCGCCGCGCGCATCAGCGTCTCCAGGTCTGCACAGCAGGGTTTCCCATGAACGAAGTCCATATCACATCCAGATCACACATGCCCATGAACTAAGTCCACATCACATCCGGATCACTCATGCCACATGACATACGCAAAATGAGGGCCTGCCTGCATTTTGGCCTCCAGCCCAAACTGGCAACCTTCCTCCTTAAAATCGTCATTTCTGAGCATTCACCTTGTGATCTTTCACAACATGCCAGCAGCCCTCCTGGCTACTACTCAAAGAGCGAGCATTTACACGCCCGTGCACTAACATGCTTGCGACAGGACTTCTGGATGGCCAAAACATGTTGCCTGGAGGCCTCAATGCAAACTATATATATATATCAACGTGTCACTAGACCCCTGACACAGGGAGTTTGGGCGGGCTTCAAAGTTTATGGCGCACAGCATTTCAGACGCAGGGCGATGCAGGGCATGAGTTGCTTTAGGAGACCCTAGGGCACAAGCCGCAACACCCCGCACAGTGTATGGCACTGTCTGCAGAGGACATGCGCTTGCAGGGTGCCCCAGCGCACCTCTGGCGCCTCGCTGCTGGTAAGGTTGTGAGTGGCCCCATTGAGCAAATGCACCTGGCCTCTACACCGCGTTGGAACACCGGCAGTGCCCCATCCAAGGGTTGGCAGCTGCGGACTGGCTCACCAGGGAGGCACTCACGCCAGCACGAGATGCATTTTGGAGTAAGCTGACTGCAAGCCTGTTGAGCAGTTGGCTTGAAGGATTGTGGGATGACGATTGGAGCCATTGATTTTTTTAAATCCTACCCTAGCCAAGCTGCACTCGGGATAGTTCCCTGCAAGAAACCATGAGGCTCACCAATGTGGCTTCTGCACACCACTCAGGGCACAGCACACCAAAATCAGAACACTGGAGGCCATCGAGGGTCTTGCTCATCATTTCAGGCCCACCATTGAGGGTGCTGTACACGGTGCTGTCAGGGTTCTTGATCTGCGCGCTACCATGCCTCTGGTAGTACTTCTTCTTCCTGTGTACAAAGTGGCAGCCAAGCACGCGGCCTTTTCTCTGTAGCAAGCTTAGGGGGGGTGCCAGATTCTAACAAAAAAGAGGAGCAGCAGCCACCGTAAAGGTGTGGGCAAACGTGATGGTGCCCTATCATCCCTATGCTTAGAGCCATTGTGTCCGTCCCTGTGGGTAGCACCACAATCTCTGGGCATCATCTTGCCATGCCCGGCTTGGTTGCCAGGGATACGCGAGGACTGAGGGCAGGGCAACTGTTGCTCCACGCATGCTGTGCAGCCCCCCTTGCACAGCATTGGAGGCAGCATGCCTGACAGCAGAGTGGTGCTCACAATGACCTGCAGGGCCCCCCATTTGACGGGAGCTGCTGGTGCTATGGGTTGAGGTTTAACCTTTAATACAGAATTTCTAGGTATGCTAGGCACATGTGGGGCTTACTATCTATGGCCAGCTCCACGAAACAGTGAGCATCACTGATGTGCAACCTCCCCGTGTTACACATGCCCTGGATGTTACCAGGATGCGTGTGTGTGTGTGTGAGCATGTGCGTGCGAGCATGCGAGCATGCGTGCATGCGTGCATGAGTGTGCAAGTATGACTGTGCAAGCAGGAACACGTGTGAGCATGTGCGTGTGCACACAGGCACTCTGCCACAGACCGCCTGTCGTGTTTGCCTGCATTTGGAGGGGCCTCACACCCTTGGCGTGCACCAGCCCTCCCTGAACCTGGCCTCACCTTCTCTGCTGCGGGGTGCCCCCAAGCGCTGCATCAGCCACCACGTTAGGTCCCAGGCTGCGGTTGGGCACGGCTGGCGCACCCCATCTGTTGGTGGTCCAGTAGGTGGGTTCCGTGCCTTGCCCTACGAGAGGACGTGGCACGCGAGCACACGTGAGCATCCACATGTGCTTAGGGGGTGTGGCAAGGGGATATTCGTGGGTGCGCTTACTCTTTTTGGTATATTGAATTGTGATGGGTGTGGGAGCAAAAGGGTGGGTGGATTTCGTCAATGCGTACGAGTTGGTGCGCAGGTGCGCAGGTGCAGAAAGGTGCTCCTGTAGGTCTACCGCTCGACTTGGAGCCTGGCACATCCATCATAGGCCGTATATTTGGGGCAAAGCAAGCTGCAAGGATCTAAGTAGATAATGCTACATGTAGACAAGGAGCACGCGCCCCAGCAGGTCAAGACAGCGCTCATTTGAGTGAAGTTAATGTGCACATTAAGCGTGTGCAAGGCAGCCCCTCCTCGCTTTTACCCCTTACTCATGACCGTAGTGACGATTAAGAAGAAATACTGCATGTATTTGAGCGAAATGGCTTGAATGTGCTAGGATGCAGGCACTGCAAGGCATGTTTGACTGCACCTGGCGGCAAGATGGTCCGCTTGACATCAAGCTTGGAGATAGGAGGGGGTGGCTCAAATCCACTGCATTAGCAGAAAAGGTGTGTCATTCGCAAAACATTGAAAATACTCGAGCACCTGGTGCTTTGCTTGAAAATACTCTAGCACCTGTGGGTTACATAAGCAGGTTAGCCCAACAAGCGACTACGACCTGCAGTACGTCTTCCAACTGTCTTACCGCTTGCGTGGTGCACTCAAAGGCCTTGCCCTTTCAGGCTGGGCTGCGCCGGCCTCAGGCTGAGGTGGCGAAACAGGGTAAGCTCCATAAACTGGGGATACTTGTTGTGGGGGTGCTACGCCATAGGCAGGGCCTTGAAGAATTCCCCTCTGAGCAGGTTGCACTGCTCCTTGGAGCAATGCCCTTCGCTTTGAAGCTGGACTGAAATCCTCCATGCTCACTTGAAAGCATGCTTACTGGCCATGTTTACATTCCAACCAGAACATACTTTCCAAAATCTAACGTCCATTTTCCAACATTATTCCAATGCACTCGCAAGCAACACAGCAACGTTGACCGGGACCTGAAGAGTTGGCGACGCGAGATGTTTCGTAATTATCCATAATAACGATAATGCTGCAGCCCTGGTGCTGCTTTTCGGTGAAAACTGACTTCAACTCGGATCCACACTACGTTTTCAAGGCGGTTCTGCAACCAGGCACCCAAGTTGTGGCGGCTTCCACAAGCAGTGGTCTTGTAAAGCTATATGATGCTACAGCAGGCTCTCAGCTCAGCCATGTTGGCGACCTGAGGGGGCACACTGACACCATCACTGACGTGGCCTTTGCGGCGGCTGACAGCCCTGGTCTGGTGCACACCAGCTCAAAGGATGGCACTGTTAGGGGCTGGGACATGCGCGCAGGGCAGGAAGTGGAGCAGTGAGTGGAAAGTTGCACTAGTGCAGGCTTCTTTCGAGCCCTTGCTGTGGAACTTTAAAGGTGTGATTTGCTGGCATTGATTTTCAAATATCTAGAAACTGTACATGTACCCCAGACACTGTAAGCATGCTGGGCCTCTTTAGCTAGCATGGCCAATGTACAATGCCGAAGTGTGTGTGCTTGTGGAAAGAAGCATCCACTTGATGGAAGGCACAAGTGCAGTGGAGATTGTGGAATTAAACAAATGTTCAGACTTGACATGGATTGCATGTGGCTCCTGGTTGTGCCTGCCTCAGGGTCACAGCCGTGCAGCTGTAACGCCTCTCAGACGCTCAGAAGTGTTAAACAACATAGTTTTGCGTGTATGATCCTCTTTTTTCTCTTTATGAAGCTATTTTTGACATCTGCCTCACTGCATACACTCACCCTGGGCTGTTGACGCAGGTTCCAGGCTCCTGAACAGGAGCTGCTGTGCTTTGGGCTGCTGGAGCATGTTGTGGCCGCGGGGGCAACGGGTGAACTGCTTTTCTGGGACCGCCGTACGCGGAGGCAGGCTGCCAAGCTGGACGACACGCATATGGAGGAGGTCACGCAAGTGAGCGCACGTAAAGGGCGCCAGGGTTTGGTAGCCAGGCATGCCCTTGCAAGCCCTGAAGCTGGTAGGATTAAATACTGTACAAGGCTGTGTCAAGAGTGCGTGCCCTGCCACCAGCTGCAGCTTGCCCGTGTGCCGCTGCTGGGCCAGGCACAGGTGCAGCCACAGCTCCTGCAGACAGAAACCGACTCCTGTTCCAGACAGAAACCGACTGTTTTGCCGGCTGTTACAACCTGGCAGGTCCGCTTCCATCCCTCCTCTCGTTGCGTCATCAGCGGCAGCATAGATGGTCTGGTGGCTGTGCATGACACCTGCAAGCCCCTCTCCAATGATGAGGCCTTTGTGGCGGCCATCAACGTAGGCACCAGCGTGGAGGAGCTGGGCTCGTATGGCGCACGCGGCGAACGACTTTGGGTGAGGGCTCAGGGATCCTTCAGACAAAGCGCCTAGACGGGATGTAAGGGCAGAAGTGGGGGATTCGTGCACACGCGTGTGCGAGCACGTTAACACACACGGGACACACGCACGCACGCACGCACGCATACACACGCACACACGCACATGCACGCACACACACACACACACACACAGACACATGTACGTGGGCGCGCCAAAGAGGACAGGCGGAGAACTGTGCAGTCAAGCTTCTTGCCTGGCTGCTTTGGCATGTTTGCTAGGGACTTGCCTAGGTGTTGCTGATGGCTGAGATGAAGCAGGCAGGCAAGCAGCCGCCACAGCAGCTTGCAGCATCCCTGCACAGGCCCAGGTAATCAGGAGCTGTTCTGTTAGCTGTTGTCTTGCCTCAGCTAATGCTAGGAGCAACCAATTAAGCTGCTGCAGGCAACAAAGTAATCATTGTTCGCTGTATGACCTAGGATTTTACCCATCATACAGCCTCTTGTATGGCCCATTGTACAGCTTTGTGCAATCCGTTGTACAGGCATGAGTACAGCCATGTTGCCCCCTCAGCTCACACGCTCGTTGAAGAGGCAGGCTTGCGCATGCCGTGTGGCAGCAGGTGCACCGTCCTGCTTTGTTTGTCATACTCCTCTGCGCGCCCACATGTAAACTGAAGCTTTGCAGCACTCCTGCAATGCGCAGGTGCGGACAGGGACAGAGACCCTGCACCTGTGGGAATGGGGCCGGGCAGTCACAGACACAGCCGAAGGGGGGGAGGGCGCATTTGCTGAGTTTTTGGAGGCCCGGGACACTGCCGCCACCGCAGCTGCTGCCTCAGGCACGAGCACATCGGGGGGCGCAGGCGCAGATCCAGGCGCGGCGCATTTGTTCGGTGAAGGTGTGGAGTACCTGGTGGGATGCCACTACGATGCACCCTCGCAGCAGCTGCTGCTGATGGCCGGGCAGGAGGGCACTGTGGGCTTCTGGCCTGTGGCGGAGCAGCAAGCCGTCACAGGTGGCGCGCTGACTGGCGCGGAGCTGCAGCCGCCAGTGATGGCGTTGCAAGGCGCCCACACTGGTGTCGTGCGCTCAGTGCAGGTGGGCGTGGCGCACGCATAGCTTGTACCAGGCAGTTGTGTCGGTGGGACAAGCCACGCGGCATGGGTGAAGTGGTACGTAACCTCCAAAGCAGGCGCTGTTTGGCTTGTGTTGGCATGCACGCAGCCGAGCACGCCACGTCAGGGCATACCCTGTGCGACAGATGTTCCACATCATCCTGATAATCAGCAGCATGCATCAAGGGAAGCTCCGCTAGTGCAGCTAACAATGTACCAAGGCCCCTTGTAATGCTTGTTTTTACGGCTGGTCTTTATGGCCATGATCCTAGTCTAATAGAGTCTAGAGGTTGGTGGTTGGGCTCTGATGAGGAGGCTGTGCTGCAGTGGCAGTGGGCAGCATGGGGGCCGCAACCCTTGGGGTATCATAGTTATGAGGGCTGTAGGGCTCGGCGCGCAGTTAGGATCAGTGCAGGCTGCTCGGCTCAGAAGGGGAAACAGAGTGCGCAGCAGGAGTATCAACAGGGCATGAAGGAGGAGGCACAAACAGGTTCAAGGCTGCAAACAAATAAAGCATCACACTGGCTTTGAGGAGGCTTCCTGGGCACAGGGCATGTTGCAGTTGTAGATGAGCACGTGCAGATGCATGAGTGACTTGAAAGGGCTGCCTGTGGGTCTTTGTTGTGGGCTCATGGATCTGAGAGGTATTTGTAATTGGTACTGTACCGATTGCGTACTGCATAAAGTCGTGCAAGCAGACAAGAGTTCGAAGGAGAGAGTTCGAAGGGGTTCCCCTGAGCTTTTGGGTTTGTCTACCTACTGATTTGTATTCTTGGCAGCAGCAGCGCTGATCAACATGGGAGGCTAGGCACCAGAGCACTCCAAAGATCCATTGGCGCCAACCAGGCAGTGCCTCTTAAGTGGTCCAACCTGCTCTCTGCATCTTGAAGAAACCTTTATCTTAAACTTTTAGTCAAGAGTTGCGAGCAGCCCCAGAGTTGGCAAGTGCTGGCTTTGACAGCATGAAGGGACAGCTAGCTTCGCTGAAGCACGGGATGCCCGTAACCCAGACAAATGATTTTGGTAACCATCATCTCTTGCTCAAGTTCACACTTGCTCCCATGCGTCTGTGTGTACACCACTCTCCTGGCTGCAGTGCTACGGCTCTCAACAAGGCTCGGCCTTCTGCTTGACTGGGGGCGAGGACGCACAGATATGCTTGTGGTCGCTTAATCCAAGCACGCCACAGATGCAGGGCTTGGGGGCCTCGATACGCAGAGGGGCGTTGCAAAGTACAGGAGGGGATGGGGAGGCAGGTGGGCAGCGGAGGGCAAACAGACGGGGGGCTCGAGGCAAGGGAGGTAAGGGGCAAGAGGGTCCAGGGCCCATTACCGAAAGAGGGAGTGATAAGGGACAGCCTAAGCGAATGTCGCCATACTGATGGGCATGCTTCATGCTGCACTCTAAGCAATCTTTGAATTTCTTTATTGCCCTGTCTTACTAGCTTTGCTTAGGTTAGGTCACATAGCTGTATCCGCTGATCTTTACTGCCCGATGTCTTTCTAGCTTGGCATTAGACTGGCTCGCACTACATGTAGGCATGCGCGGTTGCAGTGAACTAGGATTAGATTGCTCTTGAGATGACCAGGACTTTTGAAGGAAAAGCCTTTCCGAACCTCAATTATAATTCGCCCAATCCTCAAACCCATCGATTTATGGTGTTGGGTGCTACCATTTTGATAACTATTGTACTAGTAAATGTGTATAACGATGTCCATGGTTTGTGTAAACAGTGTCGTTTAGCTGGTCGATCCCAATCCAGCACACGATCGGAGATATTTCTCTGAATTTCCTCGAAACATATCGATTTAATGTCTCACGATGGAAGTGTTTGATAGCGGCCAGTCATTTCTGTGAAAAGCCGGCCGAAATCTGGCGACCATTTGTTTTAAAACGACCCAGGAACATGGAACGAACAGGTAAGAAGAGGGCTTGGCTTGAAATGAACAGCGCAGGAAGTTGAATGGCTGAAATGAATAGCTTATTATAATGAACGGCAGCAGGCTGCGAAAAAGGTCGTCAACAGGTTCCTCAACTCACAGCACTCAAGGGTGTGCGCATCATGCATTTTGCACACAGGATTTGCCTGCCTCGTTGTGCTTTCATGCCTTTTCTTGAGTGCATCCGGCCGGGATCTGCTGCAAGAGGATGTTGATCTCCCCAACGTTGATGAGGCTGTAGACGAAGAGGAGGCTGATGGCCTTGCAGACAGGGAGTGGAGGCCATGGGCAAGTGCTTTCAAGAATGCCACACTGCTCTCAAATGCTACTTTGCTCAACGAAATTTATGAGCTGGCGACAGCGCTGAACGCTACAGGCTTGTTGAATGAAACATCTCTTATGAACCTCACTATGCTCAACGAGACATCCCTCCTCAATGAAACATCCCTGTTAAACATCACCATGCTCAATGGAACCTCCTTACTGAATGCGACGGGACTGAATGGCACAGCTGCAAACCTGACCACAAATGGAAGTGCGAGCACCATAGATCTGAGGTGAGTGCAGCATGCTTGTCGTGGGCACTCGTGCATCCCCTTCTAGCTGACTCTGCAGCTCCTTTTCATTGTCAATGATCAGCACTTCTAGCAAGTTTCTTGAATTTGCCACCTTCACCTGCAGATCAGATCTAACATGTTGCCCTTGCCTCAAGCATGTTAGGGTAAGCTAGACAAGCGCCCCTGGACCTTACTTGCAGGCCTGTAAGGGACATTCTCGCCCCAGACCCATTTCCCTCTTCCCTTCCCTCCATCCTTCCCTCGCCCCCACTTGTGCCCCCCCTAGAGGAGCCGTCTGTGTTTGATTTCCTGGAGGATGGTTTTGGAGGAGCAGCCGCTGAACCACCTGGAGGTGGCGGGACTTGCTTTTGCATCCAGGTCTGTTGGGATTCAAAAGAACACTTTTGCATGATGAAGGTTGGTGCAGGAGGATATGAGTGGCTGATCCATTTCCCAATTGCGATGCACCTAAGAAAAGTGCGATGAACCTAAGAAAATTCTTGTCATGGTGCATGCACCTTGCATCCAAGCATGCATCATGGTTATCGAGTCTAGAAGCACAATGCCAACAAATGCCCTTGCCACCACAAGTTGCCACAAGATTGAGGATAGAAGAGTGGCAGGTCCTGGCTGATGATTGTCTTTGCCTGTACCCTGCAGGTCTATGCACCCGTATGTGCAGTGACACCAGACGGGGAACAGCGCACGTACAGCAACTCCTGCTTTGCAGCCTGCAATAACGCAGTAGTCATCGCTGAGGGCGAGTGCTAAGCTGGTGCTTATTTCATATTTCAGAACATTGCATCGCCACACTAAGATGGCAGGGGTTGACTTCAGGCCCTTATCTTTATTTCTTGAAGGGAACGTTTATTTTTACACAGCCTTTTGGGGGGGGGACTTCTTCTCTCGTTTCTATATTCCTTACATTATTCAGAAGAATAAATTATTTTTTATGCAAGTACTACTTGCCTGCTAGGTTGTACTGCTTGCCTGTAAGGTTTTCAGGATGGAAAAGCCCACACTATGGATAGTCCAGTCTAAGCAGTAAGACCAGTGCCTCTACTCATCACTGATGAGTCATCAGCACTTCAGCTTCTTTTCAACGCCCCATTCTCCTAAACTTAATCCGCTTAATAGCAGGGTAAGGGCAAATGGCTGCAGAACGAATACACTTGGCACGTATAAGCAGATGGGAGGCACGCCAAAAAGCAACAGAAAACATCGGGGCCTAACTGCAAACCAAAATGAGGATTTAAACGCATAACCAATAATGATCCAGTGTGGTTACCCCCATGTGAGTGGGCCAAGCAAACCTCCCCAATCCATTCAGGAAACCTCCAGCAGCGCCCCTCCAAACTTAGGTGAAATGACAAGAGCAAATCAATTTGAAGTTGGCTGGGCTTGTCAGTGCGCTTGACATGGTGTCTGGTTTGTGCACTGTGGGTGTAATTAAGCTGAAAAGAACATTTGTGGCGGTTCAATTAGTGCAAGCTGTGGATAAAAAGAAGCCACATAGGGGATACTTGGACCCTCTGATACGTTTCACAGAAGGTGATCAACCTGGCACCCAGCTGACCTAGCATTAAATAAGGAGCACACATGATTAGATGAGCCCTGCAAGGACTCACAGTCGATTCCCTTTCTATCTCGTATATCCTTTCTTTCTTGTTGAGCGAAATGGATACACAGAGATAGCTGTGATTCTTGTGCGCACTCAGCTTGACACAGATTAAAAGAAAGGCCACATCAGCTGGGATAACCCTGGTGACGTACATAAAGCAACAGGAACTTTTGTTTGTTTGTTTGTTACAAGACGCGAGCGGACACAGCAATGTCCTTAAGGCAGGCAAGGCAGAAGAGCTGAAAAACGCTAGGAAAAGGAGAACTGCCAGAAAAGCCAACTAGCTAGGATGATGC
>LFIK01005416.1_pt1 | contig 10247 bp, 6 predicted proteins | sample 643401 | NCBI WGS metagenome assembly LFIK01 (sample SAMN03777447, study PRJNA286221) | soda lake metagenome | biome: soda lake; feature: Kulunda steppe; material: water; isolation source: sample T5-Br brine of Lake Tanatar-5 | place: Russia: Kulunda steppe | collected 2010-07
GTAGCCGGCAATGCAAACAAGGTCACTTCGCTGGTCCGTGCCACGCCAACGGGTGTGCCAAAGCCAGGTTCGTAGTCCTCATAGGTCACATCCATCGCGTCGAGCTGCTGGGCATGCGTTTCCTGTCCGAGCCCATCGTGGTAGAAGCGCAGATCCATCGCCGGAGCCTCCGGCGACCACAGCCAAAGGGTCACTGTTGCGGCATCGGTGTGGGCATTGCGAATATCCAACTGAGAGGGGTGGGCCTGCCAGAAATCACGCATGCCAAAAGCCACTCCACCCGAAGTGTCGCCGACATAGCCCAAACCGGCTGAACGTTGGCCCTGAGCAGCCGGGACCCAAGCGTGGCCCGCCTGCGTCCGCTTACGAATGGTGAACGCATTGGCCGACAACTGACTCAAGGTATAATCACCCCACTGCGGTATCCAGTGCAGGCGGTTGGCCACCCGCGGCAACCATTCGGCCAAAGCCGGTGTTGCCTTGCCCGCAACCTGCGCCTGGCGAACCGCTTCGCCCGGATCCCGCCAAAGTCCAGTAATGCCGCGCACCGCCTCAGCAAAAACGCCACCGTTTTCGCCGACAAAGCGCAGGTGTCGATTGTGACTGGCTTCGCGTAAAGGCACGTCGAACCGAAGCCCCAGGCCGGAAATGAAATCGACCGCTTCGTCGCCGTCGTAAACAAAGGTATGCGCAATGCGCAGGGAGTCCCCGCCGGCATGAAAGTAGAAACGCAGCGTAAACGGAAGCCAGTGACGCCCGGCGTCGGTGCGGTGGCGACCGTTCACCTTGATCACCGCCCGGACTGGGCCGTCCTGCTCGACCTCAGCCGACTCAATCTCGCCGACAAAGCCCTCAGGCAGTATCGCCTCCCCCGGTTCCGGCTCCGCTTGGTCCTGGCGCATGCCCATGATGCGCCCATTGCGGGCAACTTCAATGCCTTCGCGCCGGATGAAGCGAATGGCGGTGGAACCCTCGCGGGCAATCCTGCAGGTCATCGCACCGGTATCGACATCAATGGCGGCCCGGGCGACCGTGACCCGTACCGGTTGATCTGGTTTTGCCGCCACACCCGGCTCAATCAATAAGTCTTCAGCCTTTCCTGCGCCAGCCGCCATGGCATGGCCTGACCACTTTAGAGAGCCGTCCGGCCAATAGGCCATCGGCCAGGTTTGCACAGGGATAGATTCTCCGGATGCCGTCCGCAGCGCAAAGTCGGTGTCAGCAGCGTATTGGCCCTTTGGCCAGGGTAAGCCCCAGGCCGTGCCCGGTTGAGCCCCAGGCACCCCACCCTGAAGCCAGCTAAGGCGCGGCGGACCGCCCTGGACAAAATCCCGCGAACGGGCGGATGGTGCTCCGGAACTCTGAGACATCGCTTGGGAAGCCAGTTTCAGGGATGCGGCGGCGATGGCGGTTGATTTGACAAATGCACGGCGGGATAAGGATTTCATAGGGGTTAAGTAAAAGAGCTAAGGCGCTTCAGTGAAAAACGAGCGGCTCCGGGGCTAATGGAGCTCCGGAGCCGTCGAGGGAATCACACTATCAAAGGGATCGAGACAGGCCTGCTTCTTTCAAAAGGCACTGCTTGTTGAAAGCCTGATCCATGCTCTCGGCCAAACCCCGAATCGCTGGGATCTGCTTCTCCTGCGGATCATCGGGATGGGGTTGATCGATGGCATCCGCAGGGACGTCCTCAATCTTGCCGGTTGCATGAACGGCCTCGATGAAACGCGTCTGGCTGATCGCCATGCGCGAGGTGTAGATAAAAGTCTTCGGATCCTGAAAACGGTGGAGTACTGCGTCGAACATCGCCTGACGGGTCTGCTCGTAAGTCGGCACCTCACGGCTGATCGCTTCCCCGTCATTCGGGACGATGCGAATGTGCTTTTCATGAAACCACTCCGCACGTCCGTTTTCACCCTCAAGGATGATTTCTGGATTGCGCTGCACGGAACAGGCGTGGCTGACTCCGAACCAGAAATCGACGCCATCCGCCGAGCGGGCCTTGACCACCGCGGTATCAAAGGTCTCTATATCCCGCGCACGCAGCAATTCGGACTCATACACTTCAACATCAGCCGAGCGGTCGGCATCTGGTCCAGAAAAGAACAGAGCCAGGTTCACAAAGTGGGCAAAGGCATTGTTGAGGGGTGAGTCGCGGACCGCAGCACCATCGGCCATCAATTTACCCGCCCACTGATTACGATTGTAATAGCTGGCAGGACGAGGCCATAGGCCGACCATGCGCACCGACTTCAATTTACCAATGACACCGCTCTGGATCTGCTCGCGAAGCCAAAGTGCTTCCGGGCTGTAGACATCCTGAAAACCGACCGCGAGCCAGCGACCCGTTTCATCCTCAGAGCGAATAATGGCTTCGCCGTCCTCAACCGATCCAGCCAGAGGTTTCTCAAGCAAAACATGCGCTCCGGCTTCCATTGCTGCGACCGCCATGCGGGTGTGCCACTGAATTCCGGTCGGGATCAGGCAGACATCCATTTTGCCGCTGCCCTGCTCAATCAGGTCCTCAAAGCTGTCGTAGATCGTCGCCCCACGTTGCTTGAGATCCGCCACGCTGGGTAGCCCTTGGCGGGCTGGACGGGCGTTGACAGCTGTGATGTCCACGAGGCCCTGATCGTGCGCACGTTGGAGCAGATCCACGTAAATCTGAGCGTAGCCTGCGACACCAATGAGGCCAATTCGGGGCACTTGGGAGTTTTTTTCGGTTGATGAAGTCATAAATAGTTTCCGTTAACCTTTCGTATGTCACGGATTGTTTGTAGGGTTTTCCCGACTTTATACGGAACAACGAAAATGATGAAAATGCTTGAGTTGTCCCGCAATGCGGATGGAATCTGACAGTCAACGACTCAACCCCCTTTTCCCCCCCTCAAGCATGGCAAAAACATCTATTCGCGAAATAGCGCGTTCGCTCAATCTTTCCCACACTACTGTATCCGAAGCCCTCCGAAACAACCCACGAGTCAGGGAAGAAACCCGCTTGAGAGTTCAAGAGGCAGCAAACAAGGCTGGCTACCATTACAATCCATTGGCTGGTGCCTTAATGTCTGAGATGCGCCGTTCAGGCACTGGAACCTTTCGCGGGGTAGTCGCCATTGTGGACCTCGAAAGCTCCTCGCACAGACCAGTCAACGCACAAAATTATCATCGGGCACTGGCCGAAGGAGCAACCGACGCGGCGGCAAAACTCGGTTTCAAGGTCGAGGCCTTCATTCTGGGCCGCGACAATCTTTCAGTTGGGCGGCTCAACACCATTCTTAAGTCCCGGGGCATTCATGGCATTTTCCTCTTACCGGCAGGACAAACACCCGATATTTCGGACCTCGACTGGAACCAGTTCGCCGGTATCTACACCGACTACCTGATCGACCGCCCTGCACTGGATTCTGTAAGCTCGGACCACTTCCGCTCGATGATCATGGCACTTCGTGAGCTGGCTTCCATGGGATATCGACGCCCAGGGCTGGTGCTGCACCGCAGTCACGACAGCCGTCTGATGTATCACTGGGAAGCAGCCTACAGTATTTACCATCGCCACCACGACGACTTCGAGGAAATCCCCCCACTTTTGGCCGAGCCGCTGGAGGCAACTTCATTTCGTGAATGGTTCAAAACGAGCAAACCGGATGTAGTCCTCTGCCACAACTCCGATGTACGAGACTGGATGATCGAAGCCGGCGCGCTGGTGCCGGAGACGCACGGGTTCTGCTGCCTGAATGTGATGATGAGCAAAGTCCCGGCGGCGGGTCTGGATTTACGCCCCCGAATTCTCGGCGCGCGGGCCATGGAATTGTTGATCGGTCAACTGCATCGCAATGTATTTGGCATTCCCGAAACTCCTGCAAGCACCACGATAACAGCTAAATGGCAACCGGGCCCGACGCTGGTTATACAAAAACCGCTCAAGGCAAAGAAAATAAAGCCCGTAGCCAAAGCAGCTGTTTCTAATTGATGTGTTCCAGAAGCGACTGATCCCAAACGGCGCTGGCGGAGTCAGCGCGGGCTGTAAGTGTAATACTCGTTGTATTTCTTATAGTAGTAGTAGTCCGTGCCCTTGGTATCTACACAGTTAAGAATGAAGCCCCCCATCGTGGCTCCACGCATGCGGAGTCGGTCGACGGCGGTCTTGACCTGACGGGACTGAGTCGATGATGCCCGCACCACAAACAACGTCGTGTCTGCTTTAACTGAGAAACCTGTGGTGTCATCTGTAGCCAACAGCGGTGCCGAGTCGAGAATGACGTAGTCGTATTGCTCCTTCAGCTGATCAATGATCTCCTCCATCCGGTAGCTAAGCAATAGCTCACCGGGACGTTCCGGATACGCGCCCACCGAAATGAGATCGAGGTTTTCATACTCGGTCTGCTGGATGATCGTCTCGAGCCTCCTGCCCTGCTGCAGGAGTTCGGCGAGTCCAGGTTCGTTGGGCACATTGAACAACTTGGACAAGTGCCCGCGGCGGAGGTCGCAATCGACCAGGATCGTGCGGGCAGAGGTCAGCGAAACAGCCACCGACAGGTTCGCAGCCACCGTCGATTTCCCCTCACCCGGCACACTCGAAGTGATCAGAATGGTGCGGGGCCGGTCCTTGTCAGTTCCCATGAAAAAGATCGAGGAACGCAAAGTCCGGCAGGCTTCGGCAAAGAGATGCCGTTTGTCCTTCGGGTGCAGCAGGCCATCCTCCTTTTTGCCAATTGATTTTTCGTAGGGAATGGTGCCGAGCACCTGAATATCGAAACGACGCTTGAGGTCGTCTGCGGACAACACCCGCGAATCAAGAAATCCGAGCCCGACAATCAGGGCCGCCCCACCGATGAACCCTGCGAAAAAGCCCTCGGTGATGCGCCGTGAAATCGATTCTTTGATTTCAAAAGGATACGAAGCCCGCTCGAGGATCGTCACAATCTCAGGATCGATTTGCTGACCGGTCTCCAGGTTCTGGATGGAGCGCAGCAAATTCTCATAGAGATTGCGCGAGCGGGTAAGGTTCGCATTCAGGCGCTCAAATTCGGCGGACAGGCGACTGTTCTCCAAAGCCACCACCTCCTGCTCGCTGATGATGATATCCATGTTGTCGAGTTGAGCCTGCAGCTGAACCTTGCGCTCACTGATCTGCTCCAAGGCTTGCACGCGGTAAATCGAAAGCAGGTTTCGGGTCCGAGCAATTTCCTCGTTCAACTGGATCATACGGGGGTGGCGGTCTTTGAGGTAAATGCTGAATTCCTCGCGTTGTGCCCTCAATTGGTCCAGATTGCGACGGGCCTGCTGGTAATTCTGCTCGGCCGAAGAATCCTGCATGATCGTCTCGATTCCAATGATTTCTGGGGTTTGGAAGTCGGAATCCAATCCAATCGTCTCGAGCAAACGGATCTGGGTTCGGATTTCTGCCCGTCGGTTCTTCAGACGGGCCAGGTTCGAGCCGGCGCTGTCGCCCTGCTCTTGAATAAAGATCAAATTGTTGTCCTTGCGGAAATCGACCACTGCAGCCTCCTGCCGCTGAATCTGATCCTCCAGGGCATCCAGCCGTTCCGCAATGGCCAGCAGCGCCCGTTCAGAGGTCTCGCCCTTCATCTGCTGGCGGATGTTCATGTATTCTTCGATCAGTGCGTTCAGGTAGGCCTGGGTAAATTCTCTGGAGTCGCCCTGGGCGTTGATCTGAATAACCGCCGTTTCAGGAATCTGCCGGGCGCTGATTGAAACTCCGGTGACCTCCAGATTCGGATGAAACGCGCGCACCCGCTCCTGAGCCGCGCGGCGCACGTCCGGGCTTTCAAGAATGATGCGTTGGTTGCCAAACCAGTAGCCAAACTGCTCCTGAATCCCAGACACATTCACCGGATTGGCCACAAAGCCCGACAGCATTAACTTGGCTGAAGTAGTGAAGGTCGACTCGGTATTCATCGCCTTGTAGCCCTGAAACAGGACGCCCGCTGAGGTCGTCAACAACAGGATCCACCAGAATCTGCGCAGCAGAATTTTACCAAGGTAGTAATAGTAGTGCAGCCGCTCACCCCAGTCAAACTGGGCTTCGGGGTCATTGAAATCGTAATCCTTAACGGCCATGATCGGTAGGTGTCCTGGAGCAAATTGAGTTTAGAAGGCAAACATAACTTCGCGAACGCGAACAATGTCATCCGGCTTTAAATTGATGTCCTCGGATCGGCGGCCCTCCTCGAGAATCGCTTTCACGTTGACCCGGAGGCGAATCTGCTCGCCGGGGCTATCCGGATCCTGACGAATCACGATCACATCGGTCTGATTGGCAAACTGGGCAAATCCACCCGCACGCAGTATCGCCTGACTCAAGGTCACGTTCGCCCCATCGGCCGGCATACTGAATTCGCCAGGAGAGCTGACCGCCCCAGTGATGTAAAAGTTGCCCCCGGCCTGCGCGCTCTCCGGAACGACAATGATGTCCTCCGGCCGCACCGGTAAATCGGCGCTGAAATCCCCTTCCTCCAGCACGCGGCGGACATTTACGCGGATTTCCTCGTAGCGGTCTTCTTCGCCCTCTTGCTGGCGCCTGACCAGCACATTGCGCGAATCGGCACTGGGTAGGAAACCTCCAGTCTGGAGGATCGCAGAACTAACGGTCATCACCTGGTCGGCCGGGATGTTCAGAGGCCCCGGACGCCCAACCCGCCCGACAATGTTGATCCGGCCACGCGAATTGTCGGCATACTGGTGCCGGACCAGCACCGTGGCGCGATGAAAGAAATCGACTTCCAGCTGTTCTTTGATGCGGAACGCAAGCTTTTTGCAGGTCAACCCCTCCGCCTGGACGAGCCCCAACAAGGGCAGCTCGACCATACCCTGGTCGTTGACAAAGACCAGTGTGCCCTCGGACCGCTCCTCTGTTACCTGATAGACCAGACGATCGCCGATGACGATGCGCCGGAGGTCGTTCAGCAAGTCCATCTGAGTCGGGGTATTTGCAGCACTGGAACCGACGAGAAGGAAAAACAAGAGGGCAAGTAAAGGCAATTTATTCATGACGAATCAAAACAGTATCAAAACTGATAGAAGACGGAAACTCCAAAAACATGCTGATCGTAGTCACGATCCTCACGGTTGGAATTCTTGGTTGAAAATTGATAGCGCAGGTTGAGGCCGGCGTTGGCACCGATCTCCATGGCAAAGTCGGCGCGCACACTGTTGCGGGTGTAACGCTCTGCCAGAACCCCTCCGGAATCCCGTCCACGGGTATGGTTGCCGCCAAGACGTACATCGCCCAGGCGAAAGCCGCTCCAGACAAAGGCCAGGCCATAGTTGTCGATCACAGTAGAATTTGCGGTGAAACCAAACTGTGTCGAACGCGCGATCGTCGCGGTGTAGGTTAAGCGCGGGTCGGGAGAGTGCCGCAATTCCAAGGTCCACAACAGGCTTTTCGGCTGGGATGTGTCGCCGATCTCACCGCCCCCGGAAAAACTCTGCCAGGATTGCGAAACCCGCGATAACAGATTGATCCGAGGTGAGATTTGAGAATTGAGGAATACGCCAGCTGTGTTCGATCGACCATCGTTCAACAAGCCTTGACGATGGCGTGTACGCGAATGCGCCGCCGACAACCCGCCCGAAAAACGCGTGCCCAACTGCCGCTGCATCAGCCAGTCGATCGTTTCCTGAATCCGTCGCGTGGTTTCGAACAAATCGTCCAGCGGGTAGATATCGTTTCGCCGCACGCCCACTTGGGTCACAGTACGGGAATTCATGTCCCAGCTGGTCGTGGCAGACACGGTGTTGTCGAGGCGGTTGTACTGGAGTGCGTCGAAGACAAAGTTTCCTGATTCATCCACCCCAACCGCGTCGGTTGGGTCCTGCTTGAGCTGCAGCTGCTCCCGCACCTGGATGCGAATGTAATCCGTGACCCTAATCGAAAACTCCAAATCCAGATCCGGCACAATGGTCGTGGACAAACGACTCGAATTCAGCTCAGGATTCCGCAAATAGCGCTCATACCCCGCGCTGACATTAAAATCGAGTGTGTTGAAACGAGTAACCGGCCAATCCCCAATCAGCTGCAAACGCGTACTCAGGATTACATCCCACAAAGCGTTTTGACTAGATTGGTTCACATTACTGCTGTAACGCGCTTCACCAACCAGGCGAGGCGTAAGGGTCAACGGGCCAATTTTGGCTCCGTGCGCGGGTAGAGAGAGAAACCCTAGTAAAAAAAAAGTAAAAAACCTCAATGATATCAACCGCAGTGACACTCCACCCATTTCTGGAATTGCGTCCTTCTGGAATACGAATAAGTTTCTTAGAAGTTTGTTCAACTGACACGTCCTCAATGCGGAACTGGGGCGAAGTGCTTAAAACCGATACCGCTGCTAACATTTTACCGATACCGACTCCAAATCATTTATCACCAATAAACTGTAACAACGGCGAAATTCATTTGATTTGTCGAGACATTTCACCTTAAATAATAAGGAATAAACCCTAACCAACATCCAGATGAAATTATTTTTAGCTCCATTACTCGTGTTGAGCATCGTGACAGCCAGCGCACAGGAGGGAACAACGCCCCCGGAGCAGCCCACACCAGAGCCAATCGTCAGCTTGAAGCGCATCGATCCCGAAACGCCTCAATCCGCAGCCAGCCGACCACTAAACTTGGCTCGCTCTGGTATCGTGTCCGACACTCAAGCCTATCGTTTGGGCGACTCGGATCCGCGCAGCGCCTCTGAGGCCCGGGATGCCTTGATCCAAAGCGACAAGGCGACTGAATCCAATCTCGACGTTGGTGACAATCAGGTGGTTATGGACCTCAATGGCTTTTTCAACATCAACCGCGTGGCTTTCCGCAGCTACGGTGCATCCGGACGGGTCATCGTAATGGGTTCAGAAACGCCGCTCGACCTAGACAGCCAACGCTGGCAAACCTTGTCTCAACCCACACAGTTCCGGCCGGGGCAACCCATTGAAGTCGAGTTCCCTTACACCAGCACGCGCTATGTGAGAATCCGCTTCGAGGTCGATACACCTGGCAGTATCACCCCGTTTGCGATATCGGGGGATGACACCATCCTGCAGATGAATCCCCTGTTCCTCCAAAACCTCGACTCCGCTGCTGGCGAAAGCGGCGAGTCATCTCGTGGCAACACGGTTCCTTTCGACTTTGCCTCTACGATCACCGGAGCGCAGGTATCGCACATCAGCTCGGGCAATATGCAGCGGGCCCAGGATATGATCGACGACGACCCCTCGAGCTATTTTGAATTTGATGAAGGTGAGCGCGAGAACGTCATGGTGCTCGACCTGCGCAACAGCTACCGGGTCTCCCGATTCAGCATGGTCATGGGAGCGGGCCGCGGAACCATGCAAATCTACAACCTCCCCACAATTCCAGACAACCTTGAGGTGGAGGGGCCGGACGGAGAACGCACACTGGCCTTGCCTGCATCCTTTTTCGAAAACAACCCTCCGCTGATGCAGCGGCTCTTTACCGAACCCAGCGACCGTGCGCAGATCGACTTTCCCGAGACCGAATTGCGCTGGGTGCTGATTCGCTGGGTTCCACCTGAAAGCGAGGACGACGAAGGGGCACCCGCTCAATTTCGGGGCCTACGGGTTTACGAGATCAGCGTCATCGGACAAATCCCCGAAGAATTTGCCGCAATGTCCTTCATCCCCCGAGCTCAGTTCCTAACCAACAATCCAGAACTCGGAGCAGTCCTTCCTGGTCCATCCACGCGCACCCGTTCCCCGCTCGAATTGAGTGCAGCAACCGACGCCCCGCCTCCACCGATCCCGCAAATAAGTCCGGTCAGCCCCTGATTCATTGAAGCCGCACTGGCACGAATATCACTTTTCCCATCTATTCGTTTGACCTCGGCCCAGAATTCCTCCTTTTATCCAATCTTCTGAATTGGCGGGGTGTAGCGCAGCCTGGTAGCGCATCTGCTTTGGGAGCAGAGGGTCGCAGGTTCAAATCCTGTCGCCCCGACCATTTTCTTTCTCACGAAAACGCTTCCAAAGGAAGTGAAAGCAGGGTGAAAGTGGCGCCACAGCAGATTCCACCAAGCCCGGATCCACCCAGCGGCCTTCTTCAATCTCGTCTGGATGCAGGACAAATGGTCCCTCCGAATAAGCGCGATAGACCCAGCAGAACTCCTCACCGGTAACCGGCTGCGCTTCCACATAAAACAAGCGCTCCAGCGGAGGGGCCTCGATCCCGAGTTCCTCAAAACACTCACGCTTTGCGGCTGCATCGTAGTCCTCACCAC
>LFIK01005417.1_pt1 | contig 10247 bp, 11 predicted proteins | sample 643401 | NCBI WGS metagenome assembly LFIK01 (sample SAMN03777447, study PRJNA286221) | soda lake metagenome | biome: soda lake; feature: Kulunda steppe; material: water; isolation source: sample T5-Br brine of Lake Tanatar-5 | place: Russia: Kulunda steppe | collected 2010-07
AGCAGCAGCGGTGGTCGCAGCACCGGGCGGGAGCGGTGGCAGTGCAGGACCAGGTGAGAGTAGGCGGCGGCGGCGGTGGCAGCGGCGGAAGCGGCGGCTCTTGCCGGCCATGGGATCTGAAAGGCAGGTTGTTAGGAAGCATATGAAGTCGGCTTGATCAGATCTGCCTGGCGCCGCCTTCCTCGCTGCGCTCTTGGTGTCGGTGTTGCTGAGGCCCTGTGGTCTACTTGCACACGTCCCTCTGTTCTCTCGGTGGTGGTGCCGCTGAGGCCATCTATCTAGCACCATGCCACTTTGCTGCTGTGTGATTGTGCCCTGGACCTGAGATCGTGCCCTGAACCTGGGATGCCCTGGATGGTACCCTGGACTTGGTACTGTGCCCTGGACTTGGGATCGTGCCCTGGACTTGGGATCCGAGAATGCACGGCAGCACGTTGCCATGTTGCCGTGCCCTGGACTTGGGATCCGAGAATGCGCAGCAGCATCAGTTGGTGAATATGCCCTGGACTTGAGACAAGTGGGGGTCCATCCTTGGTTGCAAACTTTGGACCCAACAAATGTCGGGCCGCCCTTAAGCACGCATCAGCAGCAGGGCTGTCCACGCAGCCACTCACAGCCTGTCTTTGCCTGTACAAGTGCACACAGCCTGTCTCACTCACAGCCTGTCTGTCTCGCTCACAGCCTGTCTGTGCCTGTCAATTGCACCTGTCTGTGCCTGTGCAATTGCACACGTACCAGATCAGAAGAGGGTGAGGACAGGGATAGGGCGACCCAACAGTGGACAGGGGTCCTGGGGAGGAGATGGGTAAGGGATGTGGAGGGAAAGGACCTAAGGGGGCCTCGATGCGTCAGTGCCCCTGTGCAACTTGTCAGTGCCTGTCCCCTTTTGGTTGGTGCCCGTTTACAAGCTGCTCTTGTCTGAGCTCCTAGTAGACCACAGCATCGTCCGACCACAGCAAGAGGGCCTAATTCAGGGTTAGGTTAGGCTAGGTTAGGTTACATAGCTGTATCGGCCGAACAAGGGCAGCTTAGCTGAAGCCTAAAAGGCCTGCAACCCTAAACCAAAAACTAAAGCGCTCAAATCAGGAGAAAGGGTTGGACACATTTAGGGTTGGACACATTTAGGGTTAGAAGGCCCAACAGTGGAAGGCGCTCACCCCTCCTCCTGGCACACTTCTGCAGGCTGGCTTCATCCGCAACAGTAGCGGCGAAGTAATTTGCGACCGCGCATTCAACGTGGCCAGCCTGCTGTCATACTACTACAACCGCCCCGTCTCAGAGTACCTGTCACGCACGAGCTGGAATCGCGATGACCCAAATGTGCTCAACCTGAACTTACAAGGGTGTGTGTGTGCTGGACCCGGACGTGCGAGGGTGTGTGCAGGGCGTGTGCATGCTCAGCTTTTATCCCCGAGAGTGTGCGTGCGCTCGACTCCGACCTGCCGCAAGGGTGCGTGCAGGCCGTGAGGCATCTGTTGACACGCAGTGTGCTACAGGAGCCTCACCCAGCACATCACAACCACAGCTATAAAAGAGCTACGATGTAGGACCGGCTATTATAAAGCTGTAAGCCTGGATAAGGCATAGGAAAAGCTACAAAGTAGGGCTGGCAGACAATCTGATTTTTGGGCTGACTGGTTTGCGGCTTGTCGTTGCATGGGATTACAATGTCATGCTGCAAAGAAGGACACCCTGCCAATTGCCTGGTTGTGTTTGTGGCTTGTCATCACCGGCCAAAAAGAAGTTCATGATGTCTAAGATGAAATAGCAAAGTGAGAAAGGAATTAAAAGACAGCCTGGATGCCGGGCTGATTGGGTTGTGGCTGTGGTCACCGCTGGCCAAAAGAACTACCCTTGCAGCCTGACATGAGCGTGGTCAACCAAGCACGTTGGCGCCAGGCACAACACCGCGTTCAGCACAACAGGCAACGCTGCCAGCTTTGCCAGCTGTGCTAGCTGTGCCAGCTGTGCTAGCTGTGCCAGCTGTGCCAGCTGTGCTAGCTGTGCCGGCTGTGCTAGCTGTGCTGGCTGTGCCGGCTGTGCTAGCTGTGCTAGCTGTGCCGGCTGTGCTAGCTGCGCCGGCTGTGCCAGCTGTGTCAGCCTGGAGCGCTCACAGCCTTATGCCTGTACCTCTGCCATGCAGCCACAGCCTGCATCAGTCTCCTCAGACCCACCAAGCTACTGTCAGATCCTCCTTTATCCGCCCACTGAGTCACTGCCAGGTCCTGCTTAATCCACCGAGTCACTGCCATGTCTTGCACATGGGTTGGGCTGTGCGCATGCGTGTGGCACTACGCAGAGGTTTGGCTGTGCGCATGCACGTGGCACTGCACATGGGTTTGGCCGTGTGCATGCGCGCACCGCTGCACATGGGTTGGGCTGTGCGCATGCGTGTGGCACTGCGCAGAGGTTTGGCTGTGCGCATGCACGTGGCACTGCACATGGGTTTGGCCGTGTGCATGCGCGTGCCACTGCACATGGGTTGGGCTGTGCGCATGCGTATGGCACTGCGCAGGGGTTTGGCTGTGCGCATGCGTGTGACACGCCGCGCGGAGTCCTTTCCCGGTCCGGACCGGGTGGAAACCAGCGAGTACTTTGAGCAGGTGGGTAGTGTGGTGGCTGTCAGCGTCGTTCTTGTCTCATCAGCAGCGCACGCCTGTGGCGGAGGCAGCAATGGGTATCGCGGCAGGCCTTGGGCATACACACGCACACACACACGCATACGCACACAGCACACGCATACGCACACGCACACAGCACATGCATGCGCACACAGCACACGCACACGCACACGCAAGACAGCACGTGCGCGCTGCACCTCGGCAACGTACTGCGTGCTTGCTTGAGCATGCTGCGCCACAGCGCACCACCACACGGCCCCGCACACACCCAGCAGGCAACAGAAAATGGCGTACGCAAGCGCGCCACCGCTTAGTGGATGGCCGAGCACCAGCAGGCAACAATAAAGCGCATGGCCTGGCGGTGATTAGTGCATGATCACGTCGCAGTATCCACAATGCACATCCGTGCATACCATTTGGGTGTGTATGTGCAGGCGTACGGGGGACACATCCCAAAACCGGTGACCGGCATTGTACACAAGCGGGCGCATGACACGTGCTTTACTTAGACCAGCGCATTGCATGATGAAGTGCAAACTGCATTGTGTGCGTGTGCTGTGTATGTTTGTGTGCACGCATGCTTATGTGCAGGTGTACGACACAAGTAATGCAGCAGAGCCCCAGGGACCTGCAGGCGTCAAAGTAAAGGCCAGCCAGTGCTTCACCAAGGTGGGCGCATGCCTCTGTCTGCATGCATGTGTGTCGCAAGCATACATGTGCTCGTGTGTGTCGTAAGCACGCATGTGCTTTTGTGCTTCCGGACAGCATGTAAGTGTTCTGACTGTATAAGGGGGAGCTGCACTACAGATTCTGCATGCTACCATGCGTGGATGCTACCAAGCCAGGGTGCTATTTGTGTGTCGGTGTGTGTCATGCACAGAGGTGCTTGTTGTGTTGCACGGACTCCCATGCATGGCTTCTATTGGGCAGGGTTACCATGTGTATGTGTGTGTGCGTGTTTGCACGTGTGTGTGTATGTTTGTGTGCGTGTTTGCACGTGTGTGTGTGTGCGTGTTTGCATGTGTGTGCACGTGTGTGCTTGTTTGCATGTGTGTGCATGTGTGTGCCGTGCACCTGATGAGACCCAGTTACCAAGCACAATGCAGCGCATCTGCGCGCCTGCTGCGTATGCCAAGCACAGAGCCCGGGTGTGTATCAAAGGCATTACGCACAGATTGGAAGCGCATCGCACCGGCGCCACACGGACAGAGTGTGTGCATGCTGCATGCGCACGCCAATTGCACACATGGTGCGCACGCGTGCGTGTCTTTGCAGTACAAGTGGCGAAAGGATACGGAGACGAGCCCTGGGCAGCCCAGCATCGTGGCGACACAGGTGCGCTGCACACACACACACACACACACACATACACACACACACACACTCAAGGATGCGAGCACATGCAAACACGTGGAGGTTGCATCCACACAATGCATTTTGGCGTGCTGTACATGAGGGCCTTTGGAGGTTGGCTAACTGCCAGGGACGGGGGGGTCGCACATAAGCATGCGTGTGCATTGCGCATGTGTGTATGTTCTTGAGGCACATGAGCACTGGAGTGTCCTAATTCGATTTGTGAGTGAATGGGTAGCAGCTGGGTCTTCAGTTGGTTTGTATAGATATGATGACTTGGCACGGCATTGAGGTGTGATGGGGCGTACTGTGATGAGCAATGAGGCATTGAGGTGAGCATCGAGGTGAGCATTAAGGCATTGAGGTGATGGGGCGTACCGTGATGAGCAATGAGGCATTGAGGTGAGCATCGAGGTGAGCATTGAGGCATTGAGGTGATGGGGCGTACCGCAATGAGCAATGAGGAGGTGATTTGGGAGGGCCGGACAATCAGGCCCTTGGCACAGTGCGGTCAAGGACGAGAGGTCGTGAGGTACCTTACGTGCACCTACCTCGGACAGGGGCGGCTCTCCTGTGTTTCACACTGCGGTGTCCAGGATGAGGCTGCAGGGTGACCCTTTTTTTTGTATTACAAGGTATTACAAGGTATTACAAGGTATTACAAGAAGGCCTCCAGTCAAATCAACTGACTGCTAGCCTAAGGTGAGGCTGCAGGGTGACCCTTGCGCCCCCAAAGCAGTGAGGTGTCCCTGGTGTGTGTGTGTGTGTGTGTGTGTATGTGTGTGTGTGTGTTCCTGTCATTTCTTGTTGAGCTTGTTGGTCACAGGCCATTGGGGGGGGAGGCATGCAAAAAGGTTGGCAGGCGAGAAACACTGCGTGCTTGGTGGGTGCAGCAGCTTTGCGGCGCAGAAGTTAAGGCACCAGCTGCTCAGGGAATCCATCGAGCCCCTCGATTGCATGATGTTTTGCATCCTTTGCCTCCCGCCCCCCTTGCACTGTAGTAAGCCCCATGCACCAGGCGGATACGTGCCCTACTATGCCTTTTGCAGGTTGTCAGTGACTTTCTCACACCTGCCAATACGACGGATACAGTGCTCCTGCTCCAAGCCATGAACAATCCTGTAGTCATCTACACATATCGCATGGCATTCACGCGGGCGACTGTCTAAGGAATGGAAAAGAATAGCCATAGTGGACCACTCCCCTCATTAATTAAGGAGAAGAGAGAGACCTAGCAAGCCGCTGCGTGACTGGAAAAAAAGATGCTGTTCCGCAGCACATGCCAGGGGGGAAACCCTGAGGGCTTGCTCTCCTATTTTCCTTGATGCAGGCTTCTCACTGCACCAAAACAAAATACCTTGCTTTCACGGCTCTTTTGGTGCTTTCTTTCTGATCAACTCTATCTTGGGATGGTGATAATCAAAAAGAAGCTCCACACAGCTTTCACAAAGAATACTAGATCTATTACTGTGGCCCCTAACACAGCGCTCACAAATAATAATCTTTGAAGGTTCCAGACTGGCGTCTGTGGGCCTACACTGATGGTAGTTGCCTGACATATAAAAGTCAACAACGTATTTGGGCAGGAGTCTTTATACCTGCAACAAAAAACAGCCATCTACGGTAACTCTGGCGGAGTTGAATAAGCAATACCATAAACAGAGCAGGACTGGCTGGCATAGCTTTTGCACTAAAATAGTTACAATTTGTAACTTGAAGACTCCTGCACTAAGGGCAAAGTGTACCCACATAGCCACGGATAGTGCATGTTCTCTATCTCAGATACGGAAATAATTCTTATTATTTCCTGAATTATACAGGAAGCACACACATAGAAAACTCTCGGAACAAATCGTCTCCATGATTAACGAATCAGATACTCCCATCAACCTTTACAAAGTAAAAGCCCAAATTGGTGTAATTGGAGATGAATTTGCCGATGCTATAGCTAAGCATGCTGCTCTCCATTACTATGGGCACGACGAAGCATTCCCACCACCATCACCTGACGGTAATCCTTTTGCCCATTTATACTGGCTTGCAGAACAGAACAATGAGACTACTCATACTACCACTAAAATAAGCCTTGCACCACTACAAAACATTAAGGACAAACTAAAAGCCCACATGAGGAAACATCACAGACTTGGAGATGCAAATACGAACTCAGATTACTTTAAGTATTGGAAGAGACTGCTCATCTCCGTGAATCTTACAACTAGCAATTGTTTTTGGAGCAATACAAGACTCAATATATCGCAGAAAAGGAATGTCATGAAATTTAGAACGGATACTTTTTACGCTCAGAAAATGGCCCACCTCTACGGCAGAGCCACTAATTCATCTTGTCTGTTTTGTCATCAGCCAGACAGCCAAATCCATGTGCTTTCTGGCTGTCAGAATGCTTCAATTCAAAACATGGTGACTGAAAGACATAATATTGCTTACAGGCTCATCATCAAAACCTTGAACAGAGGCGATTTTGGAGGAAACATCATTTTCACAGACTTGAATTGAAACAAGGATGGCTCAACAAAGCCTGGTCTTGCCAGCACGTGTAGCCAACAGGACTTTACCCCAATGGCTTCTACCAAATGTTTCAGCAGACGAACTTTGATCCTGCTCAAGGCCAGATGCTATTTGCATACTACCAGTTGGAACGAAAAATGGCCATTTAAGAGACATACAGGCTATACACCCTTCGCGCTGGTATGTACACCTCATTGAAGTAAAATATTGTGATGATGCACGACCAGAGCAACAACTAGCAAGAGCAACTGAGCAGCATAATGGATTGAAACACGCCCTTGCACAGCAATGCCACAAAGTAAGCCTACATACCATCCTGATTGTAGTGATGGGAACCATCTATAAATGTCATACTGAACTTCCCCTCAGTGAGCTTGGCCTTGACCGGCGTAGAGTAAGAAATCTTACTCTCAATCTAAAAAATTATTCTATTCAATATGCAACAAAGATCATAAATACAAGTAGGAGGTTGAAAAACACCTAGGAAAGAACATATGGCTCTTTTCATAACCCTCCCGACCCCCACTCATGACCTTCCTAGTTTGATGGTGGAGATTTGCCTGGTGCTTGCACAGATCTAAATTTCTTCCTTAATTCACGCAAACAGGGGTTAACCTGTTGGCGCAGTCCCTCAATCTTTCTTTCCATGTTGCCTCTCGTATCATGATGTTGGTGACTTGGTAGATGATCCAGGTCTCAGGCCTGCTAGGTTTCAGCTTAACGGCTCTTGGTTGGCAGACACAGCTACATACCCCTTCCTTGTTCCGAACTGAGTCAGCTCATTGTCTACACGTGCACTCACTGAATGGCAGGAACATGTTCGTAGATACACCAAATAAGCTCTGGAGAAAACAACTTGTTTACAACAAAACTATCACAGCCAAAGATGTAACTGGCTTAGGGCCTGAGCACCCCTTTGGAACCAACCTTCAAGTTGTAAACAGATCTGACATTGAATGGTGGGAAACTTTAAGCGTCTGGTGCTGGCGATGAACGATGGCATGATGCTCATCCTGGATTTTATCACTTCTTCACAGGCACGTCATGGAAGGTGTGAACAAATCAAATGGAAGAAATGAACCGATTTCGTTCAGTTTGTGAATGTATATTTTAAATATTAAAAGGATGAAATCTTCAGTTAAAGAATATGACTGCTAACCTAGGATGTTCATTTATGTGGAAGATGTGAACAGGTTTCAAGGTTACAAGGTTACAAGAATACGGCCTCAGTCAAGTAGTTCGACTGTTGGCCTGCCAGGCAGTGCTGAACAGGTTCCATTCAAATCAAGTTGTGTGCGCCCTCCGTGGTGGGATGCTTTCCATGGCGAGGCAAAAATGGATGTTGAGACAACTGCTTCTCCCCCTTTGAAAAAAATTTGTTTCAAACAAGTTGTTCTTCCTCCTCATTGCAAGGCTTTCCTGTATGAAAGGAGGGCACAGAGCCCAGGGCTTTGCACGAAAATGCCTTGAGCCAAGAAGTGCGATTGCTAGCATGCTCATTGAAAGCGATAAGTGCATGTAGGAGGGGAAAATGCTTTTTGTTGTTTTGGCTCAGAAAACATTCAAGATGTGGAAACCTGTGTGAGGAAACAGGGACGCACGAGTCCAGCAGAGAGAGACCACTTGTGAATTTTCCATAACCCATGATGGGTTCATTGGATAAGGACGCGCTGTTCATCTTGTGCGTCGATGGCATTGCACAAGGCACAAGTAGGGACGTATTGAGAGCCCAGGTCATTCATTGGAAGGGTGTGGGCAGAAAGCCTGGGGCGTGCCACATTGCGGATAGCATCTGAGGAACTTGAAGGTCAAGAAGTGTATCTGGGAAGGATGTATGGCAAAAGCGTGACCAGGGCCTTCTTTATCTTATAGGGACAGCGCACTATTGATGAAAAGTGGAGGATTTGCTGTTGCGCTCTCGTGGGTGCGTTTCATCATTAGGTGATTAGTAATCCACTAGTCACGGATCCAATAATTGTAAGTGCCTCTCTGAGTCCACAACAAAACGAGCGAGATCAATGAGCTCACACTTCAGCAGCCCTTCTTTGAACATGAAGGATTGTGTCAGACCATTCACGATAGACAGGACGTAGGATGACCAGCAATCATGGCACCGTGAGCTCAGCTGCATGTCAGCTTGTAAAATCTTTATCGCAGTGGAGCTAATGCTTTGAGGTAAGGCATTGCACAGCCGCATTGCCGTCCGGAACCAGTTGAACTACTAGTTCTCTTGAGTACAGAGGCTCTAGACCTCACTCGCACATGGTGCACCATGAAGGGGTTGTGTCCCTGACCATCATGATCATCTTCAGCACCGTCAGCAGCCATTTTTGTAAAGGGTTGTCCATTTCTTTGCCCTGTCATCAGAAAGGGGTGGCCTAAACATGGCTTGCAAACATACCTGGGGCACCTGCAATGGAAAGTCGATTATCTACCCTCGCAACTTGCGAGTTGAACCTGTGGGGTCGGGGTTTAAACCTCACTGGAGACTCACAACCGGCTAAGCTGCCCTTGTTTGGCAGATACAGCCTTGAAAACCACACCTTACTTTACCTTGCAAACATACCGGCAGGCATTGCGTATTCTTAACAGGAGCCATAAGTAGATGTGTAATGTAACCTGCTGGTGAGGTGATGTTCCAGTATAAAGTGTTTGATACGGAAAGTACCAGCTGTGAATGGAAGTAGCGCTGCATCAGCTGCAATTTTCAGATTGATGTGTCCGATGTGTAACCGAGTCTGTTGCAAACCATGCCCAGATATATTAAGGAGTCATCATAAAAGAGGCTTGAAAGAAAATTTCTTGTTTGTATGATACTTCCTGACTAAGTCAGCACATCTGTACCTGTCAACCAAGGGCAGCTAAGCTGACAACCTGTCAGTTTGAGGTCTGCAACCAGAAGAAGAAATTCAGACTAGAATGTGAAGGTGGTTTTTGAGAAACAGACACATAAAGTGGAATCACAAGAAGAAACACACATGTTTGCTTGAACGACAGTACCAGTCTCCTTAATTGATGCAGGGAGCGTATCACGATGCCTGCCTGCGTAATTTAGTTTTTTTACTTCCTTACAAGTATGTCTGCAGATTGAGAGCTGTCTTCCTGTTCTCCTTCAGCCTACTAGGCTGCTTAGTAAGCACCTTTTGGCTTTCTGGCCCTCACGGGTCACAGGCCAACGGTTGAGCTGACACCGGTGCTGAGCTTAACCACATCATATGGCCACGCTGCTAGAAATGGACAGAGAAGAAAATAATACTTCACACATTTTGGATACCTGGGAACAAGGAAACATGGGTCGCTGCCCTGAAAGCGGAATTGCTGGACTACGGGGGGGCCGGGGAACCATCAACAGAGGAGTGCAGTCCTTTATGGGAGCTGTCCGAGGGGTAGCACAGAGGGTTGCAGCGCGCTGGACTGGGAATTCTGGAGCCTCTACGGGGGACATGGACGTTCCCTTGGGCCGCAATCACCCGCCACCTGAGGTACTGTTACAACAAGGTGCTCAGAATAGGTGGATGCCTGACCCGGATGCTCTTGAACTCCCAGAAGCTACTAGCATTAGTAATGACCTGTACCCTGTTGTGTGCGAGTTCATGCACAAGCTGACACTGTCCCTATGAACCGGCGCTTAGCCGACGCTTAAGAAAGGCTTCTTAAGCGGGCTCCTAAGCGCGCTTAACTTGAAAAAGTACACGATTAAGCGCGCTTAGGAGTGGTATTTTAGCAGGGATTCTGCCGGTCGGA
>LFIK01005419.1_pt1 | contig 10245 bp, 9 predicted proteins | sample 643401 | NCBI WGS metagenome assembly LFIK01 (sample SAMN03777447, study PRJNA286221) | soda lake metagenome | biome: soda lake; feature: Kulunda steppe; material: water; isolation source: sample T5-Br brine of Lake Tanatar-5 | place: Russia: Kulunda steppe | collected 2010-07
CGAACCCGATCCCGGATCTGCAAAGCGTCACTTCGTGCCGCATTGCGTCCGGGAATTGGAGCGGGTGGAACGCTCTCCCTTCCCTCTTCCCCGGAGGCGCGAAGCGCTGTCCGGGGTCCACAATCTCCGCGAGAGCGTTGACAGTGTGGGCCCCGGCCCTGCAAAGCGTCGCTTCGTGCCGCATCGCGTCCGGGGCGGGGGAGTCCTTTGGGCACCCCGGGCGATCAGGGTGTGGCAATCACCGCGATGCCGAAGTGTGAATACCGTAGGACTTGATCGGGGAGTCTGAGTCGGACGAGTACGGGTGGCGGAAATGGTCTAGTGTGAGACGCCCGGAGCGATCAGGGCCTAGAAACCACCATTCGCTCCGAATCAGTCCGCCGTGGACTGCCAATACGCGGGTCAGTTTAACCGGTTCGGCAGATCTTCGATCGCCGAGTCGATAAGTTTCTGACGGGCGCCATCGGTCAGTCCGTCGCGAAGCACCTGTTCGGCGGCGGCGATCGCTGTATCGACGGCCACGGTGCGCACTTCGGCAAGCGCCGCCGTCTCGGCCTGAGCGATTCGATCCATGACCAGGGTCTCGCGACGCTCCAAAGCTTTTTCCAGATCGGCCATGGCCTTCTCGCGAATGCGTTCGGCCTCGACCCGGGCATGGGCGATGATATCTTCGGCTTGGGCCAGCGAGTCGCGATGACGCCGCTGCATATTGGCCAGTTCGGCTTGCGCTTCTTCCCTCAAGCGCTGAGCTTCTTCCAGTTCGGCGCGAATGCGGTCCGACCGTTGGTCAAGCATCTGGAGAAGAGCGCGCTTTGCGGGTTTCCAGGAAATCGCAAAGAATATGACGAGTGCAATCAGGAGCCAAAGATCGGTGATTTCCATTATCGGGCTCCCTTTGCGGCGTCGGCCCCGGATTGAGCAGCGATCCTGCCATCAACGGCCGAAGCAACGGCTTTCTTGTCGGGCGTCTCGCCGGTCAGACGAACGGCGATATCGCCGGTGATATCGACGGCGATTTCGCGAACCTGTTCAAGGGCCTCGGTCTTGGCCTTGCCAATACGCGCATCGGCTTCGCGCAGCCGTTCGGCGAGTTTTTCATCGAAAGTGCGGGTCCGGTCTTCGATCGTCTGATCGATTTCCTGTTGAGTGCCGCCGATCATTGAGGTCGCTTCGGAGCGTGCCTTGGATAATGCCGCTTCGTATTGGGCGATCACCGATTGGGCTTCGTTGCGCAGGTTTTCAGCGCGCTCCAGGTCATCGGCAATGCGTTCGGACCGTTCCTCGAGCACTTCGGCGATCCGGGGCAGGGCGACCCGGCTCATCAAGAAATAGAGAGCGACGAACGCCACCGCCAGCCAGAAAATCTGGCTCATGAAGGATGACGGGTCGAATTGAGGCATGATGCGCTCCTCGTCGTACGAAAAGAGCCTGATATCCGACGGGATGGGAATCGGCAGAAAGCGATCCGGCGGCACATGGAGCCCAAAGACAAGGCGCCCGGGGGCATATTGGTACCCCCGGGATTGCACCGTGTCAGGCTCTGATGTCAGGCCGTCGGAGTCTCTCTCGCCAATTCGTCAGGGAGTTATCCGAACAGGGCGATCAGACCGATGATCAGGGCGAACAGGGCAATGGCCTCGGTAACGGCGAAGCCGATATACACAGTCGGGCCAATGTCTTCCTTGGCGGCCGGGTTCCGTGCAATGGCCTGGAAGTAGGAGGACCAGACGTTACCGACACCCAGGCCGGCGCCGATCATACCAATGGCGGCCAGACCGGCGCCGATATAGCGTGCAGCTTCTGCTTCCATGAGACGAAATCCTTTTTACGTCAGTTGGTGATAGAACCGGAGTTGGTGATAGAAACCGGGTTGGTGGATAGAAATGGTGGGGGAGGGATACGCAATCAAACAGGGGCGCGTCCAGTGTCATGAATCGTCTGATTTCGAGATTCGGTTTCACAGGGTAGTTTGACGCCTAAATCCCTCCTCGGTGTGGTGATCAGTGAAGGTGAAGCGCATCGTGGAGATAGATGCAAGTCAAGATCGCGAAAACATAAGCCTGAATGACCGCGATCAGGAATTCCAAGGCCGTCACGGCGACCAGGCCGACGATCGGCAAAATCCCGAAAATGCCCATAGCGGCGACAAAACCGGCGATGACCTTCAGCATCAAGTGGCCGACCGTCATATTGGCGAAAAGCCGGACCGAAAGACTGATGGGCCGCGACAGATACGAAATCAATTCGATCGGAACCAGAATGATCGCGGTCCAGACCGGCGCGCCGTGCGGGAAGAACAGGGTGAAGAATTTGCTCTTGTGGCGAACCAAGCCGATGATCGTGACGCCGATGAAGACAACGGCAGCAAGGGAGAAGGTCACGATAATGTGGCTGGTATAGGTGAAACTGCCGGGTATCATGCCCAGCAGATTGCCGAACAGGATGAACATGAACAGCGAGAAAATGAAGGGAAAGTATTTTCGGCCGTCATTGCCGACACTGTCCCTGACCATATTCGCGATCAGTTCATAGAACATTTCCGCCAGCGATTGCATGCGCGTCGGCACCAAAGCGCGGCCGCGCATGCAAACGGTCAAGAGACCGGTAATGACGACCACCGAGATGATCATCCATAAGCTTGCGTTGGTAAAAGACAGATCCAACGTGCCGACCTGAATAGGGACGATCGGCTCGACCTCGAACTGCTCCAAAGGACCCGCCACGGGGCATCTCCCGTTATCGTTCAGCCTTGATCCCGATCGTCCTTCGACGCACGGGACCGCTTGACATTCGTATCCGACCCATCACGGGCGGCGCGATCTTCACGTGCCCGGCGATCCAACTCTGCGGCCGTCCTCATGACGTTCATGAAGCCGGCCGCGCAGCCGAGCACAAAAAACAAAATCAAGAACAACGGCGTTGTTCCAAGCCACCGGTCCAGACCGATGCCCATGAACGTGCCGACCACGATAGCGGCCGCCAGTTCGACAGCGATACGCAGCCCCTGACCCATTCCCCGGTTCGTGGGCGATGGTTCGTTGGCCGCGTGATGCCGGGCTCTCGCGTCGCGAATTCGCTGGTCCAGCGATTTCCGGTCACTGTCTGCCACGGCGGTATGGTACCCCGGCACCCTGATGATCATGGTTTCCCACCCAGGATTGGGTCGGAGAAGCGCCGCAAATTAGTGAGACCCTCGACGAAATGTCAAGGAAAGAGAAAGTCTGCGATGCGTTCCGTGGACCGGACGCCGATCGGGGTAACGATCCCAGCGCCCCTTGCGGCCGTCATGCCAATGCCAGTTCGGGCTGGCGCAGGGCCTCAGCACGGCCAAGATCAAGGGAAACCAGTGTCGATATCCCCTGCTCGCGCATGGTGACGCCGTAAAGCCGATGAGCCTTGGCCATGGTCAGCCGGTGATGGGTTACCATGACAAACCGCGATAGGTCCTGGTCAGCCAGTTCCTGGAGCAAGGCGCAGAGCCGATCGACATTGGCATCGTCGAGGGGGGCATCAACCTCGTCGAGCACACAGATGGGCGCAGGACGGGTCAGGAAAACGGAAAACAAAAGCGCCAGCGCTGTCAGCGCCTGCTCGCCGCCGGACAACAGCGACAGGTGCTGAAGCCGCTTTCCGGGCGGGCTGGCGAAAATTTCGAGCCCGGACGACAGCGGATCGTCCATATCGGTCAGTTTGAGCGCGGCGCTGCCGCCGCCGAACAGCCTCGAGAACAGTTTCTGGAAATGCGCGTCAACTTCTTTGAACGCGCTTGTGAGCCGCGCTCGGGCGTCGCGGTCCAGGCTGGCGATGCCGTCACGGAGCCGGGCGATGGCGGTTTGGATGTCATCGCGATCCGCTTCCATGGTCTCGATCGATTGGAGCGCCTCGGCCAGATCGGTCTCAGCGCGCAGATTGACCGGCCCCATGGCGTCGCGCTCGCGGCGGAGGTCGTCCCCCCTTTTGGCGAGCGCCGACACATCCAACGCCGAATCAGTTTCTTCGTCGGTGGCGGCGCCATCCCCTGTCGCCGCAGCTTCGGGCGGTACCGGGGGTGGCGGACTTTCGGGTGGCATGCCGATCTTCTCCTCGGCCTGCTCGCGAATGGCGGTCAACAGGTCGCGGGCATGACGGACATCGCCCTCCAGCCGGGCGCGCGTTTCCTTTAGATCCGCTAAGCGATGGTCGGCATCGCGCCGGGCCGTGGCGGTCTGCCGCACCTGGTCTTCGGCCGCTGCGACGGCATCGGCGGCTTGGCGCTGGTCGGCGCGTGCCGCCTCCAGCCGTTCGGCGAGGGACTCCCGTTCGGCGGCAATGGCTTCCGGCCGTCCTTCGAGATCGGCGAGCGTGGTGCGGCAGTCCGCCGCACGGCGGTCAACATCGGCCACCCTTTCCGCGGCGGTTGCACCCCGCCTGTCCCAGCCGTGCAGTTCTTCACCGATCGCGGCCACGCGCCGCTTTTTGCCGGCGAGGCGGCGATCGAGGGTCTGGAGGATTTCCTGCTGCCGCTCCACGGCGCGGCGGGCATCGTCGCGTTCCTTTCGGCGCGTGTCCAGCGCCGATCGAATGGCGGTTGGGTCGTCTTGCTCGTCTCGCTCAAGACGGGCCGCCACCGCGGCGGACTCGGCCTCGGCTACGGCGTCTTGGGCCTCTTGCACAGCGGCTTTTGCGGTTGTGATCCGGGCTTGATAGCGCTCGTGGTCGCGTTCGGCGGCGGTTGCGGCATCCCGGGCCGTGCGGGCATCCGTGCGGGCCTGTTCGAGCGCGTCTCTGGCGGCGCGGTCCCGTTGCCGGGCTTCGGCGACGGCGGCGCGTGCCGTTTCCAACTGGGCTTGAGCCGATTCTTGGGTCCGGCGCGCGCGTGTGATTTCGGATTCGATGTCGGCGAGCCGGTTGCGGTGCTTGAGCAAGGCGGCTTCCGGTGCCGGGGCATCGCCCTGGCGGACATAGCCGTCCCAGTCGACGACAGCCCCGTCGACGGTGACGATCCGATGCCCGGCGGCCAGTCCGTGTTGGCAAGCCAGCGCCGTCTCAAGGGTCTCGGCGACCCAGCATGCAGCGAGACGGCGGGAGATCGCCGCCGGCCCTTGGATTGCCGAAGCCAGGGGGCGAAGAGCCTCGGACACAAAGTCTCCGTGAACGGCGCTTGCCATTGTTGCCGATGCCGGCATCGGGGGCAGGTCGCGCCAATAATGGTCGCCCTGAGCGTTCAGAGCACCCCGGATACCGTCACCCAAGGCGGCCGGCGCTGCGGTTTCGAAACCGGGCTCGACGGTCAGTCTTTCGAAGACCGCTTGAGCCGTATCGCCCGATTCGGCCCCATGACCGGGGGTCGTTTCGCCGGCACTGTGCCCCAGGATCGACCGCAGGCCCGCAGCTTCGGCCTCGAGTTGCCGGACCGGCGCGTCAGCGTCGGCGGCCTCCGTCTCGGCCCGGCGCAGGCTCTCTTCCGCGACTTCGGCATTCTGTCTTGCGGCATCGGCATCGGATCGGGCTTGATCAATGGCCGCTTCCAACCGTTGGGCCCGGTCGGCCGGCGGCGCGGGATCGGCCAATTGCTGTCCGGCGCTTTCAGCCGTTTCCAAGGAAGACCGGGCAGCAACCAGCCGGGCGGTCAGGCGCTGCAGTTCGGCCTCGCGTTCGGCCACCCGGCGCTTGGCCGCGGCCAGCGATGCTTCGGCGGTGGCCGCGGTGGCTGTTAGCGTGCCGACGGATTCCTCCTCGTCCTGAAGCGTCGCGCGCATTCGCTGGAGGGCGGCATCGGCGGCGTCGCGTTCGGATGGCAGTCGATCAAGCTCGTGCCGGAGTTGATCGCGCTCCGCCGACAGTGCCGCTGTGGCGGCGTCGGCATCGGCCATCAGACCTTTTTCCCGCTCGGCGTCGCGATCGATCTCCGACAGCCGGTTTTGCATTGTCCGCCGTGTGTCTGCGACCTTTTCGGCATCGCGGTCCAACCGGTCGATGTCGACCACCAGCCGCTGCACGGCGGCGCCGATCTCGGCCTCGCGCTTTTTCAGGGGCGCGATGGCGCTTTCGGCGGCGCTTTGTGCCGTGCTGGCTTTGTCGAGCGCGACCATGGCCTCGGCAATGGCGGATTCATTGTCGGCATAGGCCTTGCGGGCGGTAGCAAGGGCGGAGGTGGCGTCGGTCCAGCGTCGATGGATCAAGACGTGATCAAGGTGGCGGATCTGTGCCGATAGCCGGCGGTATTTCTCGGCCTGGCGGGCTTGCCGGCGCAGGCCGTCGATTCGCGAACGGGCGGCGTTCAGGACCGTCTCTGTCCGGGAAAGGTTTTCTTCGGCGGCCTTAAGCCGTCCCTCGGCTTCCTGCCGGCGGGCATGAAGCCCGGCGACACCGGCGGCTTCTTCCAGTATGCGCCGCCGCTCGCCCGGCCGGGCGTTGATCAACGCCCCCACGCTGCCTTGGCTGACCAGGGCAACAGAAGACGCACCGGCGCCGTTGTCCTGGAGCAGCGTCTGAATGTCGCGGACGCGCACCGGCCGATTGTTGAGCCGGAAATCCGAGCCCTTGTCGCGCGCGATTCGGCGGACGATGTCAAGTGTGTCATCGGTGTTGAAGCCGGCCGGTGCGGTGCGTGCGCTGTTATCGATCTGAAGCGATACTTCGGCGATATTCCTTGGCGGCCGCGACACCGTACCGCCAAAGATGACGTCGTCCATATCGCCGCCGCGAAGACGCCGCGCCTGGCTTTCGCCCATGACCCAGCGCAGCGCTTCGACCAGATTGGATTTGCCGCAGCCGTTCGGGCCGACGATTGCCGTGATCCCCTGTTCCAGCGCCAGTTCGGTCGGGTCGACGAACGACTTGAAGCCGGAAAGCCGCAATTTCAGAAACCGCAACGGGGATCACCTCGTGTGTCAGATCCTAGAGATAGCCGTCCAGTGTGCGTTCCATATCGGACAGCGGCATATTCCCGGCGATTACTTCGCCTTCGATGACGAAAGTCGGGGTGGCGCTGACCTGATAGAGCGATTCGCCCTCGGTCCTAAGTGTGATCAGCGCATCGGCCAGCGATTCGTCGGCGAGATTGGCCTCGATATCGTCCTGCGACGCACCGGCCATCATCGCGATGTTGGCCAGAGCGGCGACCGGATCGGAGGCCTGTACCCAGCGCGACTGCTGCTCGAACATCACATCGACGACGCTGAAGTACCGGTTCTCCGGTGCGGCGCGGGCGATCAGGCCGGCCCTGAGCGCGAGCCCATCAAGGGGGAAATCCCGGAAAATGAGCCGGACATGGCCGGCGTCGATATAGTTTTCCTTGATCGCGGGCAGGGTATCGTTGTGGAAATCGGCGCAGTGGCCGCAGGTGAACGACGCATATTCGATCATGGTCACGGGAGCATCGGGATCACCCATGACCTTGTCGAAATCGCCGATCGTCGGCGGCCAAGCTTGTGCCTTGGCGGCGCCGATCACACCCAGAGGGGTGCGGCCGGTCAGGCCGATCATGCCGCCGAATGCTGCGGTCCCGGTGATCAAACCGGCTGTCTTGAAAAGCGTGCGTCGTTGCATTTCGAACTCCTTGCACAAGATGTTGGGGCTGTGGCTAGTCGTATGTCAAGAGATAGTGTGGTCACGGTGGATATGCTGGTCGGTAATACCTTTTCCATCCGGCTTTTGCCGGGCTTCGGGCCGGACTTCGGGATTGTGTCGATAGACCCCCTCGCCCAGGGCGCTTAAGGCGGCGCGCAGGGCCGGGTCTTTGACCGAGACCAAAAGGTCGTTCAACTCTGCGGCTTCGGCGGCGGGCAAGGGGCGGGGCCGGCGTTGCCGGTTCGACCCCATGCCCAATCCCGACTGCGACAGGCGCACGGAATCGATGGCACCGGGGCCGAGGACCGCATTCAACCGTTCGATCAGCCGCGGGCTGTCGTGCTGCAAATGTGCGGACGCACCCGGTGTCACCCGGATATGAAGCGTCGCTCCCCTCTGCGTGCTGCCGGCCTGCCGCCCCTTGGCGATCCGGTCCGGAACCGCATATCGTGCCAAATCGGCACCGACGATGTCGTCCCAGTGATCCAGCAACAGGCCGAGATCGGCATGTTTTTTGCCAAGCGCGCGACGGGCGATCGGATGCGCTATATAGGTCAGCGAACGGGGACCGGCCATGGGGCCTCTCCGGCAGTAGCGGTCAGGGACAGCAAGTCGGCGGCTGCAATCGGCGGGTTTTCTTGTATCAGATAGCATGAACGCCCTATCGGCCGCCATTGGGTCGCGACGATTGGCCCCTTCCGGTTCCCGGAGCCGGTTTTGTATTGGCGGTCACCGCCGGAAAGGAGAATGACGTGTCGGGAACGAAGGGCGAGGAGACCGATATCGACGCAAGTCCTCCGGATGAGGCCGCGCCCGACGGACCGGTTGCCCGCGATCGGCTCGACCGCCTTCTGATCTGGTATGACCGGCATCGCCGGGAATTGCCGTGGCGGGCGCTGCCGGGGAATCGCCCCGACCCGTACCATGTTTGGCTCAGTGAGATCATGCTGCAGCAGACCACGGTGGCGACGGTGAAATCCTATTTCGAGACCTTCTGCGCGCGTTGGCCCACGGTCGCCGATCTGGCTGCCGCCGACTTGGATGCCGTGCTTCAGGCCTGGGCCGGTCTTGGATATTACGCGCGAGCGCGAAATCTTCATCGCTGTGCCATCAAGATCGTCGAGCACCACAATGGCGCATTCCCGGATACTGTCGAGGGATTGCGGCAGCTTCCAGGCGTTGGCGACTATACCGCAGCCGCTGTCGGAGCCATTGCGTTCGGTCGGTCGGCGACGGTGATGGACGGCAATATCGAACGGGTCGTCGCCCGACTGTTCAACGTAGCGACACCGCTGCCGCAAGCCAAACCCGAACTGAAGAAGCTGGCCGGTGCTTTCTTTCCCGCCCGAAACGACGCCCGAGCCGACACGCGACCGGGCGATGTCGCCCAGGCCCTGATGGATCTGGGGGCGACGATCTGCACGCCGCGCAAGCCGCGCTGCATTCTGTGCCCGTTATCTTCGGGCTGCATGGCCCGGCTGGCCGGGACCGAGGGCGACTTGCCGGCGAAAAAACCCAAGGCGCCCAAGCCGGTGCGCCGAGGGATCGCCTTCTGGGCGGTGAACGGCAATGGTGCGGTATTCCTGCGCCGCCGGGCTGAGACCGGGCTCTTGGGCGGCATGATGGAAGTGCCCAGCACCGACTGGCGCCCGCAGGACGGATTTCCGGCACTCGACGCCGCGGCCGCCGAAGCGCCGCTGGCGGCCGGGTGGCGCCTCCTGCCCGGTATGGTGCGCCACACCTTTACCCATTTCCATCTGGAATTGCAGGTCGCCGTTGCCCGCATTCCCTATGCGCCGGTCGCCAATGGCCGGTGGGTTGCCCTTGACGCTTTGGGCGACGAAGCCCTGCCGACCGTGATGCGCAAGGTGGTTCGCCACGCTCTGGCGCACGGGACCCGCAGCGCCGGCTGACACGCCAAGCGGCGTCAGCCGGCGTTGTTGTGGGTTAGCCATACAGATAATTCGGCAGCCACAAACCGATCTGGGGGAAGACATAGAACAGAGCCATGGCAACGAAGACCAGTCCGAGAAAGGGTATGATACCTCGGAAGATGGTCATCAGTTCTATGTCGGGTGCCACCCCTTTTAGGTAGAAGGCCGACATGGCCATGGGCGGGGTCAGGAACGAGGTTTGAATGTTCAAGGCGACCAGAACGCCGAACAATAGCGGGTCGACGCCGAACATGGGCAGCAGCGGCAGGAAAATCGGCACGAAGATGACGATGATCTCGGTCCATTCCAGCGGCCACCCCAGCAAGAAGATCACCACTTGTGCCAGTAGCATGAACTGCCATGGCGCCAGGTCGAGCGCTGCGACCCAGCCCTCGATGACGGTATGGCCGCCCAAAAGCGAAAACACTGACGAGAAGGCCCAGGATCCGACGAACAGCCAGCAGACCATGGCGGTCGATTTGGCGGTCAGAAATACGGATTCCTTCAGCCGGCCAAAGGACAGGGCTCGATACCCGATCGCCAGCAGGATCGCCCCCAAAGCCCCCATCGCGGCCGCTTCGTGCGGGGTCGCCAAACCGAACAGGATCGCGCCGAGCACCGCCATGATCAGCGCTGCCAACGGCAAGAAGGATGTCACCAAATCCCATATGACACGGGCGGTCGAGGCCGGGTTCTCCTCACGGGGCCCACGGGGCGCCAGCGATGGATTAATATAGGCGCGAATGATGATATAAAGAAC
>LFIK01005420.1_pt1 | contig 10240 bp, 15 predicted proteins | sample 643401 | NCBI WGS metagenome assembly LFIK01 (sample SAMN03777447, study PRJNA286221) | soda lake metagenome | biome: soda lake; feature: Kulunda steppe; material: water; isolation source: sample T5-Br brine of Lake Tanatar-5 | place: Russia: Kulunda steppe | collected 2010-07
CATGAAGCATGCTTGCTAAAGCAAAAAAGATTGAGGGTGGGAACAACACGTGGGCTAGATGGGTGCAGCGCGCAGGGTGCGATGAAGGTGAACTGCGTGAGTGGGAGCATCAAGGGATGCACGCTGAAGCAAACAAAGGTGGATGGGTTGATCACAGCAGATTGCACGGTAGCAGCTGGATCCCTGCTGCTTGCTCTCAGGCCATCATGGTGTTGCCCAGGCTTGGCCCCAAAGCTTGTGGCCTCCAACCGATCAGCCTAGCAACCAGCTGGCAATTAACCTTGCCCTGCAAGCTTCCCAGGCTCTGCCCCAATTGTGGGCTTTGAAGCCTGTGGCCTCTCTCTCACACGTCTCGAGCATGCCTCTCAATACAGGACACGGGTTTGCCCTCGCCAATCGACAGATGACACCGGAACACGCCCGCCCCAGCCGACAGATGATATGGGCAGTCCCAAGCCACAGCTTAACAGAGTACGTCGGCACATCCACGCCACCTGACACAAAATACAGGCAAGCCTGACATACAGCCTTGAACCCTTAAGCCTGACATACAGCCTGACAGAGAACGTGGGCAGTCTTAAGCCACAGCCTGAGTATGTAGGCAAGCCCACGCCACCAGACTGAGGGGAGAGAGGTACATCTGAAGCCGCAGCCCGACTGAGTACGTGGGCACACATAAACCACGGCCTGAGGACATGGGCAAGCCCATACCATCAGAAAACAGGGAAGAGGCGCACATACCTGGGCCTCGCCAACTTGTGCTCATGCCACTCAGGCCTTTCGGGAGTGGCAGCAGAAGAGAACATGCTCACAATGAAATTTAAAGGAACCCCAAGACTGTTGATCTACAAGGCCAGCTTCCGGGCCCCACTCAAACCTTTCAGAAACCTAGAAGGCACTAACGGGCCCCCTTCTTTGTTTGTATAAGTGCCTGCACTATCCTGAACGGAAACATGCTTGCTTACTGTGGAAACATGCTTGCTCACAGGAGAAATATGCATCATGAATGCAGGAGCGCGCATGTTCACGAAGACCGCACACACTCATCCCCAAAGACCCTCTAGGAGGTCCCAATTGCACATAGGGATCTAATTAACATCATTGAGCCACGTTCACAAACGCACAAGACATCTGTAGTCACCCTGGTAGGCGGACAATAGGTCTGACAGCACTCCTTAGGGCACACAACGAACCTGCAGGCTCAATCCCAGCAACAGTATGCAAGGAAGTCGACAGGTCCGGCCTCTTGATGACTTGAGGCCTCTTGACAGCAAGATATGGTGCACAGTGTGCACGGATGGTGCACAGTGTGCATGGATGGCGTGCATTCCTCACAGCGGAGCACTCCGCCATCACCCTCTCGTGGACTCAAGCTATAGCGCCAAGAGCAAGCTTTTGAAAGGCCTTCCGACGGGCAATGCTTTGAGAAACCTACTATGGGTCAACATTTAAAGTGGCCAACATGGGCAAGCACACAGTAGGTTCTCTTGCATGCACAGGCAATCAAGAGCAGTCATGGGCAAAGCATCCAACAGGCTTGCAAGGGCAAATATTTGAAGGTTTACATGGGCTAACGTGCTGGAGGCTCCTATGGACAAGGAGCATCATCAGTTGAGGCGGGCAGTAGAGCTGCACTGCATTGCCACTGCACTACACCTGCGCTACTTTGCACCCACTGCGCTACATTGCACCCACTGCGCTACATTACACCCCCTGCGCTCCATTGCACCCACTGCGCTACATTGCACCCACTGCGCTCCATTGCACCCACTGCGCTACATTGCACCCACTGCGCTACATTACACCCACTGCGCTCCATTGCACCCACTGCGCTCCATCGCACTTGCACCACAGACATGGCAGCCAAGGCTTAGCCAAGCCATGTTCAGGGGCTTGGATTGACGGGATCTGTCTGACTTTGGGCAGTACACATTGAGGACAACGAGGCAGAATGCACCGAGGTTGATTAGGAAGCGCAACGTACCAGCACCAGCAGCTCCGTCGAGCTCATGTATATGCTGAGGAGCCCCAACAAAGCAATGGACCCAGACACATCTGCACAGCACGCAGACCAACACATCATGTCTGCGAGCGCGCACAAATTGTGCACATGTGCGCAACTGTACCTAGCACATCGCATGCTTGTGTATTCATGTTTGCCGTCTGTGCATGTGTGGGCAACTGTACCTAGCACATCACATGCTTGTGTGTTCATGTTTGCCGTCTGTGCACGCACACACATGTGCATGTGTACGTATGCATGTTGCACCAGGGACATCTGTGGATGAACAAAAACAAATTCCAGCAATATGCTCAATTCCCAAAATGGGTGCGCATCGGGCTTGCAAGTGCACACGCTGTCAGGAGCACATGACAGGAACACGTGACAGGAGAATGTCTAGCTAATGCTGCTGTTCCATGTGCTATGGTGGGCCAGCGAAAGGCTTTTGAGCAGGTCAGGCCAATCCCTCCACCTGTCCCACACTCCAGCAGGTTTGCAGGCTTCCAGGACAGAAACGAGAGGGAGGCACGAGCCACCAATTCTAGATGAAAGTGAGGTGGCTTCAAATATGACACACCAGGCGTAAATGCGCGCCATTGCACCTTACCTGCGCCTCCTTGTCATCCTAGGTCGAGTTGCCTAGCACATGCAACCTTGTGTTTGTGCAAGTGACGAGGGCAGATGCACACATGCACACACATATACTCACAACGCCCACATGCACACAGCCACTCACGCACCTGAATGCCAAGTGGAGCACACAGCCACTCACGCACACAGCCACAGCCACTCACGCACAGCCACTCACGCACACAGCCACTCACGCACACAGCCACAGCCACTCACGCACACAGCCACTCACGCACCTGAATGCCAAGTGGAGCACACGAGGCTGAGGGTCAGGATGGACACAGCAGCAAGCGCGACATCTGCAGGGAATGGGAGGGGAGCAAGAGGGCTTCAGTGCGTCCCCACCTTGACGACTTCAAGGGGGAATGCAAAATTTGTGTTGCTCAAAGTTGCTTGTTCAGGCATTCAATTCCAGTTGGAAAGAGAGGCACTTTACGTGGCATGTGCCAAACATGGCAGAGTGAACGCTGTACACAAGACTTGTCATGGCTCTGCATGCTCCAATCCCTGCCTTGGTACATATTAGTCGCTAAGCTGCCCCTGTGCTGATGCAAGCATGCACGGTATCTCTCAACAACAAGAACACGCGTGTCAGGTGCAATGTTGCCGCAGTCCATACACAGTTTTTGTGCGAGTAAGGTGTAGAGTTGCAGCAATGAACTAAATAAACCAGTGCTACAGAATGCTTTCAAACCAGAAACACACATAAAGAACATTTGCACAAGGCTGCATGGCATGAAGCTATGTGCATACACCGCGCACATGTAGCACGGTTGCCCTGGAATGCATTTGCTCCCATTGGCATCATCTTGTCAGCAGGCGGGATAGGGTCCTCCTAGCTCCTTTTCCTGCCTCTGTCCTGGATCTATTTCCAGCTGCTGGTTGTGGCAGGCTGTGCGCCAATGGGAAGTACCCGCAAGGTGGAAGGCTCAGCTTCTGGCAGGTTCAAATTTCTCTGGCCTCGCTGCTCAGGACCGCTCACTGCACAATTTGAGGATCAGCGTCATCAAGAATGTCCGTGCTCATTGAGCGTCTCATCTAGGTATAAAACCCAAACTGCTCGCAGAGAGTTCGCTGTCAGCTGTACCTGGCACACAGATTGCAAACCCCACCTTCTGGGTCAAAGGCCAATTGTTGACCACTACCAGAAAAGCACCAAAGGGCAGATGAGAGGTCCTTCGTGCGAGATAACCTTCAGTATTATCAGAACAAGGAAAAGTAAGCTGGCATTTCATGTAATCATAAACATGAGTGAATGAGAGAAACCAAAAGACAAAAACCTAGTTGTTTTGATTTGTAGGTTGCTTGCAGGCAATATTTTGACTTGAATTTAATGTTGTCCCGCACACACAAGCAGGCAGCTCGTGCGCTTGGCAAAGCATCGCAGAACGTAGGTGCCTCACAGGCTGCCAGGAGAGTAGTGGCTGCCCAGAGGTAAGATGCTATTCTGTTGCTCGTTGCAGCTTTTGAAGGTATGCGTGCGTCTGGGCCTCTTCACCACAAACTCCGCTGGTACTTGCCCACCTGTACCACAGACCGCGTTCATTGACACCTAACTCCTGGTCTAGTGGATCCCGTTTTCTGCTCTCTTTCCTCTTTGCACACTCTTTGAGCTCCAGAACACGTGTGGCAGCAGTGCCCTACCAGGAAGCACAGACGGTGAGTCCGAAGTCAGGGCTGGCTCCGCGGGGTGGAATACGGCGAGCACTGCTTTCCGTTTTTGCAAGCTTCTTCCTCAGCTCCAGAACTTGCGTGGCAGTAGAACCCAGCCAGGAAGGATCACAGAAGGTGAGCGTGAAAAGCCAGGCCCTGCTGTGTAGAGACACCTCAGGCCTTTGCACTGTTGAAGCTAATTGATCTATCCTTGCACATTCAGCTAACTTCATGGGAACGCTTCATTTGGTTAGTTGTATCGCTGCTCAGTACCAAACAACAGAGACATGTGCGTACGCTGCCCAAGGGAGAGGGTTTATCCACGCCCCGATCAAATTTTTCTGTCAAGCTTTCTGGTTTTGGACAGCTTCTATTCAACCAAGAGACAAGTCTGTAAAAGCTGTCCAACTTCAGCGAAACAGGATATAGTGCATGGCCGCTCTCGCTTGGGTTGCAGCACACAGCGTGCTGGTACAGTGGTTGGCAATGTGCACATTCTTAGTCTAAAAATTCCCAACATGAAGTTTCAGACTTGACCTCAGAGAGCCTCCCAATCTTGTCCTGCATCTCTTTTGAATATGCTCTCCACTATCACGCTGCTGGTCAATCCGGTGTGGAGAGGCGGTGCTGCCAGATGGAACCTGTATCTCTAAGCACCACCATCCTATCTTCGCACTGGGCTGCCAAGGAACACCCCCCTCTGCTTGCGTTGCTTATGCTTGCAGAGCATGTCCTCACATCCGCAAAATGTGCTGGGCGGACCTCTGGAGAGCTGCTGCACGAGTCCGATGACTGGCTTTTACAGGTAGGTGCTTGCTCAAGCTCAAATCAAGCTCAACCCTGAGAGTGGTCCAGACTGCAGGTGGCCTCAGGCCTGCTCTGTAGCCTCTTGCTTATAAAGGGGAATAGGCAGAGGTCCTTAAAGCGCGATCAGCTGGTGTGTCATCATCAACTCAGCTGTTTCTTTGCCAGGGGCACTTCAGCCAGGGGCACTTCAGTCATGGCTTGCCTGCAATGCAGGGATGGCTTCTGCCGCACTGACATGATGGACCATGGCAAGCACGTGGTTTGTGCACGAGTGACGCAGCAGTTCCTCGAGTACTCTCGATCAAAGGTGAGCTGCCAGTGTCTTCTTATTTGTTCGCACAAGATTTGTGATTGGTGTCTCACTGGTGGACCCTCTTTGATGAACTGCCATTCCAATGGAAGCTCTACTTGCGTCACTGCGATAATTAGTTGGTTATTTGCATACATTTCCGGGAATGGCAGGTCTAACTGCTCTGTTGCCTGCTGCCTACGTGACACTCATCTGCCATTCCATCTGTTGCATCAAATTTTCTGAGCAAGGGCCGTTGTGCAGGCTCATGGCTTGCTCCTGCTCTTCATGTTGCATGCTGACATATGGGGTCATTGCGTGTCTCGTCTGCAAATCTATATAGGGTAACGACCTGATGACCCCTGCACCCTGGGCGTCTTTCCCAGGCCTGAAAGACGGTGAGCCGCTCAGATCCGTTCAAAGAAATCAGCTTTGCACCCCCACCCGCTATGTGTGTTTGCTCAAGTGGGCAACGAGCTGTGCTTTGTCCAGCTACAACCGCATCAGTTCTGCACGTGTTGCAGGTGACAAGTGGTGCTTTGTCCAGCTGCAACCGCATCAGTTCTGCACGTGTTGCAGGTGACAAGTGGTGCCTGTGCGCCTTGCGCTGGCGCGAGGCCTTGGATGCCAATGTGGCACCCCCTCTGTACCTGCGCGCCACTCACAAGAAGGTGAGCAGACTCCCAACAATGTGGTGTGCACCAGGCCAAGGTTCCGTGTCTGCTGTTTGTGCCAGCATCCGGCCGGCCGGGCTTTGGCGCCAATTAACTTGTACTAGGTCATAGCCAGCTGGAGTCATCATCAACACAGATGGAAAGTCTGGGGAGATTTCTAGTGCTTCTCTACCCGTGTCAGCCTGGCTATCTGTATTGGGACTGTTCTTTGTCTTCTTATGAAGTTGCTCCGCTGTAATTGTTGTGCTTGTACAACTTCGCTGTTTATTTGGCCAGTCTTGCATGAGCCTGTTAGTTCAGGATTGCATTCACTGGTGCGTTGAGCCTGAGCGATTGACGCGTTAACAAATGCAGTTTTTGAGTGGAAAGGTAAAGAAGCTTTAAAGCTTTAAGCAGAGGTGTGCCATGTATGAGCGACCTTGACCCCCAGGGTGTATGTGAGCAGGTGAAGGGCGTTGACACTCTCGTATATTTGCTTTCTTGCGCATTTTCAGGCTCTTGAGTATCTGACCATGGAGCAACTGAAGGCTCACGCCTTGGACCTTGAGGAGCCAGTTTCTGCATAAATGCCCAAGGGCTGCTGCCTGTTTGGGGCAGGCTTTTTAGCAGTGCCTGTAAAATTGCTGAGATGTGTTGCCCGTTGAGACATATATTGTATCCAGAGCGCTCAGAAATGAGCCTCTTCACTTCTTAGGAAGTAGTTGCTGTACTCCAAACTCATTTATCTTCCCCTGGCCTTCTGTCAGCAATATGCATTTAAAATGCACGCTTAGCCTGTAATGCTTGTCATGCTGAATCACTGTCATGACGGGTTCAGCATAGGAACATGATGTCTGCATGGATGATACAGCTAGAATTCAGCACAGTGCTATCTAGCTGGTTCTGTGCTGGGCATGTGATGCTGCTGCCACTCACCCATATCCCGCAAACGCTGATGCCTCTTTGATGTCATTCTTCCTCAGAACCAACCATGGGGCTCGCCGGGGCTCGCATTGCTTAGAGCAGCCAGTTCCTCAGGGGAGAACTCCGAAGTTCAGGGAAACAAGTTTACATAGTTAACAGGGTTAGTTTACATAACAGGGTTATAAGCCTTCAATAAGAAAGAGTGTGACTTCTAGGTGTATGTGGATAGCTTAATTAGAAAAATGTATCATTAAGTTGTAGCAATGTATCATTTTTTGCTGCACTAACAAAAAAAACTTAAAAGAGAAATAAGGCGCATCACTGCGTTGGACTCCGCAGTACTGTATGAATCAACCACTGGCAGTAGACATTTTCAAGCTCCTGTCTGGACCAGAAAACCCTTAGGTTTTAAATCTGAACCTACCTAACGAGGGCAGCTTAGATGAAGCCAAACATGCCTGCAACCAAAAGCATCAAAAGGTATATAAGGTTGGCGTTCTGAAATCTATGCACCGCATTCCAGGCACTCATGCGCAAAAAGGCTAGGCCTTTGGTGTCTACTTGGCCAACAAAGTCTCGAAGCCTGTTTGGGTCGCTAGAGAGGGTGCAAAAGAGGAGGTGGTGATTGATGTGCAATTCTGTCAAGTCTGCAGTCGGGGAGTCTAGAAGTACATGCTTTTCATCTTGCACACAGTGCCAGTTGCATTGGTGCAGATTCTAAGCTCGTAAGGAACTCTGTGTTGTTGCCAGAGCAGCTCGACTTTCAGATTGTGACCAGAGAGCCTAAGTCTGGAGAAAGCGCGTGAAAGGTTAGGTTAAAAAGCTGTACCTGCCAAACAAGGGTAGCTTAGCTGAAGCCAAACAGGCCTGCAACAAATACCAAAGAAGGCAAGCTAGGTTGCGTTTTGAAATCTAGGCACAGCACTCCAGGCAATCATGCACGTACAAGGCCAGGCCTTTGGTGTCTGCTTGGCTAATAAAGTCTCTTAGCCTGTTTGAGTTTCTAGAGGGGGAGCGGAACAGTTGATAGTGCTTGACGCGCAAGTTTGCCAAGTCAGCACTCGAGCAATCTAAGAGGACATGCTCTTCATCGTGCACACAGTGCCAGTTGCATTTAGTGCATATTCTAAGCTCGTAATACCTCTTGTAATACCTAATACCTAAGCTCGTAAGGAACTCTGTGTTGTTGTTGCCGGAGCAACTCAACATTCAAGTTGTGACCAGAGAGTCTGAGTCTGGAAAGAGCACGCAAAAGATGGTTAGGGATGTTGTGTCGAAGGTATGAAGGTAGAGTTGGTTTGGTTGCGCGTTTCTGATATCAGATCGATTGTCCCAAGCGCGTGAAAGATGGTAAGGGGTATTTTGTTGTAGGTAAGAAGGAAGAGTCATTCGATGGTCAATTTGGTTGCGCGTTTCTGATCGTCCCACCAGCCGGTCTATCTTCCTAAGGGCACTTAAAAATGGGTTTGAGTCTGCTGAATTCATGTGCATCATGTATGAGTCTGGTCCAGATCTCTCCATTCTCATATGGTTTGCTCACGCAGCAACAAGTCACAAGTTGATTTTGGAATTGCTCATGATAGCAGATATGTGCACAGAGAGGGCATGGGCTTGTTGCTGTTTTTGCATCTGAGGGGGGTGGGGGATGGGGTCCTGTTGCTGCTGCTGCTCCACGTCGTAGCACGTGGTGGGCTGGTGGATGTTGGGGTGGTGAGGAGAGAGGGCATGGGTGGGCTGCTGGTGTTGCAGCTGAGGAAGTCGGGAGATGGGGTGCTGCTGCTGCCGCTGCTACTGCTCCGCTTGGTGGCCCAAGGTGGGCTGATGAGTTTGGTTGGGGTGGACGAAGGGTACGGGCACGCTGCTGATGTTGCAGTTGAAGGGGCAGTGGGATGGGGTTCTGCTGCTGCCACTGCTGCTGCTGCTGCTCCACTTGGTGACGTGTGGTGGGCTGGCGGGTGGCGTAGTGGTGGTTGGGAAGAAGTTTATATCTGGTGCAAGCACTAGGCAAACCCTTACCATCAAACTAAGAAGAGGGACGTTAGTGGGGGGTCAGGAGGTTCTGATAAGAACCATTTGCTCTTCCTTTGCTATTTTTCAACCTTCTACTCGTGCTTATGATTCAAGTTGCATATTGAAGTGAATGAGTGTTGAGGTCTAGCGCAAGGTTTTTACATTACACTGGCCAAGCTTTCTGATGGTTAGCTAGCTCAATATGAGGTGTGCAGGTGGCACCCCTGACTCCAATCAGGATTATATGTATGCTCATTTAAGAATGCCCACAAAAGAGAAAAAGAAAAAGAAAAGAAGACAATTGCAGGGATACTCCCTTTTGTTGTGAATTGAGGGAGAGGTATACTGCTGGTGCAGGCACCAGGCAAATAGAAAACAAGAAAACAAAGCCTAGGCATGGAAAAAAAACCCTCCATCAGACCCTCTTTAGGGTTATAACATGATAAAACGTAATTGTGATACTGTACCCCATCGAACTAGGGCTGGTAATTTGATCCCTTTAAAGATAACTCGTGGGCAAACTTTGGGCAAACTTTGAATGTTGGTCTAAGGTTATGTATGTCCAAGGTTTGAGCTGCAGCATAGCCAGGGTTGCACGCATCGGCCATGCTGTGGCTACACTACAGCTGCGGTCTTGCAGACTGAAGCCTTTGGCAAGTACTTTTGTTTCGAAAAGTTGACGTTGCAGGTGTACAATAATTTATGACTGTGGCATGAACGCTGCCTCTTCAAAGCATTAACGCTCCGAATGTGGTTGGTCACTCATCATGTACAGCTGTGTTTATTGCTGTCTTAATTTTCAAGGTTACACTTGGCTCGTTGTGACTCGTAAAGAATTATCAGCGCATTTACATTACCTGATTAGTCATAAATTCTGGGTTACATCTTAAGACGGTCAACCGTTTACAATACCAGGTTTGTATAACCCGTTTTATTGCGGTCCAATTAATCTACTGACCAAGGGGCGTGGGTCGGTTAGCCTGGATTTTATGTGTAACTCGCTGGTCAACTCCAGACACTTTCCCAGCCTCCGGATGATTGTAATGAAGTCCCCCAATGTGTTTTTGACCCTGCACCGCATGCAGGCGCGCACTCAGGATGTTCACATGTACAAGAGCACGCAGGCAGTACAAGCACACACAAAGGCATGCGCTCATGCACAAGCGCAGACACACATACGCAAGCACACGCATGGACGCGCAAGTGAGCGCATATTAATGCACTCACACTTGCGCACGCGCGCACGCACGCACACACACACACACACACACA
>LFIK01005421.1_pt1 | contig 10240 bp, 10 predicted proteins | sample 643401 | NCBI WGS metagenome assembly LFIK01 (sample SAMN03777447, study PRJNA286221) | soda lake metagenome | biome: soda lake; feature: Kulunda steppe; material: water; isolation source: sample T5-Br brine of Lake Tanatar-5 | place: Russia: Kulunda steppe | collected 2010-07
GCCAGGTCTGATGCGATTCAAGCCGCTCGTTACGGTCCCACTTGGTGCCTGTCAAGGCAGAGCCAAAGGCAGAGATTCCGCACGACCGAGATTCGAATGTCCGAACGATCTCCTTCCCGCGAAACAAACGTGCGCATCAGAGGCACAGCCTGCAGATTGTGGCTGAAGCTTCCTGGTGGACACCAAAACCTATTCTTGGATAGGGTTGAGCTTTTGTTTTGCTGTCCTACGTTCTCCTCTGCGCTGCATAGACCCGGTGGAGGTCCTGTCTTTCCAAGGCTTTGAAGGCGGGTTTGATCTGTGTATTGTTCAGATTCTGACCTGTGGATTTGTTCGCTTTCGCATATAGGCACACTTCACCGCACCATCCTCGGTGCGTCAAAAGTTGATGAGCTCTCCTCTTTCTGCAGAGCTTCGCAACAAGTATGGGGTAAGTGCAACTTTTGCTTCCAACTCAACACACATGCGCTTGCATCGTTTTGCATACTGACCGCATGTGTTACAGGCTCGTTCGGTCCCGATCCGCAAAGATGATGAAGTGCAAGTGACACGTGGCATTTATAAGGGCCGTGAAGGCAAGGTAGTGCAGGTGTACCGTAAAAAGTGGGTGATCCACATTGAACGCATCACAAGAGACAAAGTCACCGGAGCCTCGGTAAATGTGGGGATCGACCCTTCGAAAGTGGTGATCACAAAGATCAAGCTAGACAAAGATCGTAAGGCGCTTCTTGAGCGCAAGGGCTCAAAGGGCAAGAAAGGTGCAGCAGCTGGTGGAGATGTGGAAATGGCAAACGTCGACTGAAAATAGGCTTTAGAATTCAGTCGCTTTGTTCCCGTTTGGAGTTGTAAACGCTTGCTGGGTGTTTGAGTGATTTCTTGTCCATGCACCGCTTCTTCCTACCAATGTTTACACTTATCTGATTTCGTATGATTCCTTCAAGCGTGGCTGTTTGTCACATTTGGTTTCACAGCAGTTGCCGGCCGCAAAATACCGCTCTACCATCAATGGCGTGGGACCCTGAGGCATGCTAGCACAGTTGGTACCGTTGTCAAGCCAACGTTGGCTATTCCTTCCCCCACTGACAACTTACAAACGAGAACTTTGCACAAACTTTGCTAGGTAAAGCAAATCATTTAGTAGATACTTGGGTACCTCACAATGAGGAGTTGTTCAAAGGTTTGCATTGGGATGTTGTAGGTGAACAATGTACTTCGTATTTTGTACTCGATACCATCCTAGCCAAATAGAGTGCTTGGTCTTTGTAGAGGTGGCAATTGACGGATTTTTTTTTCTTGTGCAAAAGTTCGGCCTTTGAAAATTTTCATGTATGCCCCCTTATGCTATTTTTCGGTCAACTTAGTTCGATGATGGAGAAGTTGGCCCTTCACGCTCTTGTGTTACGGTGTGTGTTAGTTATGGAAGAGGTTAATTATTTTAATCCGAACGTTGTCGGTTTCCTATGCCCCAAGCTTTTAATCACTGATAAAGTGATAGAGGAAAATTTGCCACGAGTTGGATGGTCCTTACCATAATTTGTGGGTAAACAATATCCACGTGTGTATTTAGCTAGCGCGCAATTCCAATGGTTTTTGCTTGCTTATCCGCAATCAACGAACTTCTTTCCCGACGGAAATGGTAATTTCTTGGATGACAGGTTGCTTCGCCGCGAGCCATTTATGCAAATCCAGCAAATTCTTCGAATGGGAGTGGTATGAAGACGAGCCAACGGCAAAACTAGAGCAAAAAGCATGCAACGTACTCGAACATTGATCCGAGTTTTTGAACACGATTAGATCCACGCCCCATCGACCACGCAGGGATATAATGTATGGCAAGGCCTAGATGGATATCTCTTCATGAAAAAGTGGCATACGATATACAAGGGTGTAAATGGATTCGCTTATGCTTTTGCATAAAAGACATGGGTTCATCGAACCTTTCCAAATTTAAACGTGAAGATGAAATCAATAACATTTTTGAAGTTGACTTCGCCAGCACACACTCAGCATAGACGCCTCCACCGCCTTCCACAAGCTCTTCGTGGTCAATTCACTTTCTAAGCCTTTCTATGGTTGGATACGAAACAATATTTTGTCTAGCATTGTGGTGTCTTCATTTTGAGTTTGAGTTCGAATTGTAGCTAAAAGGAAGTCACAAAGTCAGGTCATTTTTCGCTGAGTTCTTGCTTGAAGAAGTGCTCGGATGCTAACTACAACATCTTGAATTGTGTATGATTCAAAATGAGATTGTTCGATTGCCAACTCCAACTTCGATCCAAAGCAAATCATGGCATGAGAATTTCGCGTCGATACCGAGCTTCAAGCAAATTAATTTCCATCATCGAGTGCCATATTCTCGAGCGGTGCATTGCTGTTGCTTTCATAGCATGACGCGCTTGCCTTGCACGCCTTATGGTTGAAAGAGGCATTCTTCAATCATTGCCGTGGAAGTCACCTTTCGTCTCAGGTCGATTCCCAATTCCTGTTCGTACACCCCCGATCAGAAGGAACTGTATCACCCGGTCAATCGCCCATTTGGACCAGAGCCAGACCTTTTTTTCACACTTTCTGAACACCACCCTAGTGTCTACGACTGTATTCTGAATCCTGGGAGTGTTTTCAGACACTCCATTCCGAGAGTTAGCACGGACTTCCCCCAGCCGCCATTCGCCCCAGGACGCGTGCTGAGTGGCATCAAGAGGGCAGGACAGGGCCGCCGATCTTGCCGCAGAAGCTCCACTCGAACGTCCCGATCGGTCGCGCGTTCGCGTCTGACGCTTCACAGCCAACCAAGTAGGTCGTTGAGCGTGCGTCGTTTTTTTTTCGCGCGTGAAATCGAAGTCTTCAGACCTCGGAAAGGTTCGGGAAAATCCCTCTTCTCGGTGCTAGCTGCCCCTCCCAAAACCCTGCAACATCTTTAACCTTAACTTTTCAGAGTAACAGAAACTTTTTAACTGTAGGGACTGGAGAAGCATTATACCTCTGCATCTTTTCCAAGAAAAGCTTAGTTAGGAGCTGCAGGGGATTTTTCATAGGGCCTCATCACTAATTCGAAACAGAGGAAAGATATGGGTGTCATCTCTAGAAATGGAGCCTTGGGGAAGAGTAGGCATCATCAGAAAGAAACGTTAGGAGCCAATGATATGACGAATCCAAAAAGTGTTTGTAAGAGGTTGAGGACCATGATGGGCAACATGGAAGACACGCTGGAAGAGCTGCAAAAAGCCCTCCTGCTTGCCTTGAAAGCTGCGGATCCTGCCAAGTTGCGCTGCAGGCATGACTTTGGTCGACGGATCAAGGTTTTTTTGCCGCAGGAGAAATTGAAGTTCCAGTCAAAGGATGGAAACGGAGAGTGGATGGAAGGGATTGTCCTAAACTACGATGCTTCTGCAGGTCTGCACAAGGTAATGTTTAATGGTGACCATGGCCATGAGGTTCTCTGGGAACTGGACCTGGAGCGTGAGAAGTTTGTCTGGTTGAGCAACAGTATCCAGGACTATTCTGTCGCTGTGGAAGTTGAAAGTGATACAAGCAGCTGCACGGATGGCTGTGGATGGGGTGCTCCTCCAGAGGCAGATTCGTCAATATTCCCGTTTGAGGAGAGGGCGTCCAAAGCCATGAGGATAAGCAAAAGCCGTCTTCCCAGTTGTCAACCACAAGCAACAGAATCCAGCTTGCACTTTGAGAATGCTTTGTCTGAACAAAAAGAGTTTCATGCAAGAAGCAAACGCAAGCAAAGCAGGCCCAATCGGTCAGCTGTGGAGTAGCAAGTGTGTGCCATAGGACTAGATGACTCTATACTTCCCTGCAAACTACCATCTTGAAACTAAATGCCTTACAGCATAATGATATTTTTGAAAATAAAAGAAATAAACAATGTACCTTGTCTATGCCAAAAGCCTCTTTTTGAACGACCAATGGCCAATCTTCTTATTGTCTTGCACCAGCCTTGGCAAGCCAAAGTAGGTTCTTCCCACCCATCAACTTCTTAGTTGGCAATGGTGGTGGAGGAGGTAGACTTTCCAATGTGCTTGGATGTGGCATAGAGCCATCTTCACCAATGTACTGAAGGGCTTCCCTGACTTCATATGCTTCTAGACGCCTCCTTTCCCATTTACGTTCAGGTGCACTTGCCAGGAGTCTCTTGAGGTCAGGGGGGATAGGGACTGGTCCACCTCCCCTCCTAATGCGAGCAAGTTTTCTAGCAGCACGACGGCGAGCGTTCCATATTTCTTTCTGACTCAGGTTTGCTACTCGTTTTTTTTGGATGCGTATGTAATCGTTATCCCCCGCAGCCTCTGCATACTGCCCACGGACGCGGTCTCTACCAATACGCCTGGCCGTCGTTTGAAACACGTGGCAACTCACGTAGTCTTTCTTGTTGAAAAGTTTCTCCTGCAATTTGTATACTTCTCTCCTTCTTTTGAGATATTTGTTTCTGAAGATTCGAAAATCTAATTTGCTTTGGGCAGCATGCAGCAATGCATTGTACTCGATCTTTTGAACTTGTGCACAGAACCACATGGAATGCTCATCTGTGCAATGTTCCCACTTTGTATATGAGCCCAATTTTCCCATGCGCAGGTGCATCCTGGCTTCTTCTAACGATATATACACACCTCCTTCTAGCTTCGAAAACTTTTTGAACTGTCTGCATTTCCTGCAACGGGCCATTTCACCGAGTCCTTCATGTTCCAACCAGGCTTTTTGGGTTTGCAAGATCTTGAATCTTGCTCCACAGTCTTTGCAGTTGAGCCATTCGTGTCCTCGTCTTCCTTTGAGCCGCTTCGCCTCGACAGGAATCCATCCACGAAACACCATGCGAGTGTTCTTCATCGTCGTTTTCAGCACCGTACCGAAGAAATTCGAAGACTTCGTTCCAGCAGCTCGTCCCATCGTCACCATGGTGACCCTTGCCTTTTTGTTCCAACACAAACGAGTGTCCTGATTCCGGTATGGGATCAGCCGGACCGAAGTAGGCGATCTGAATGTCGTTCTGAATCGCACTTGCATTATCTCGTCGTTTCCGAGCGCTCTCTGTTGTTCAATTCTCCGCCTTGTTGACCGAAACGTCTGGTGCGTTCAAAAACTTGCACGAGGAAGTGCGCGTCCCCTTTTCGTTTTCTATCCCTTCCTCGAGATGGATGCAACAAGTCACCAATCAACGAGGTTTGGTCTCCCACAAAGCGCGAACACAGCACGTCAAGTGCGCACCCGTAGGAGGCCGTGCCCGTTCGCTATGCGAGGAATATCACTGAGAGATGTGAACCAATACGTGTGAACTGCTTAACCATTCTTAATCGAACGAAACCAATCATACACCAGTCTGCACATAACGAGCCTCATGGAACTTGCTTTCCACATCTCCCGCAAGCTCAGGCGTTGGTAATTAAGTTGCCTCGTTGGGAGACTTTGGCATTGCATTTGTTTGCTTGAGGCCCATGGATCCGGATCACTTGTTGCACACCCCTCAAGCAGCGGCCTATAGATGGTTTTCACACCATAGGCTCATTTAGCGAGATAGAGCCGTCGCCTTGGTCTACGATGAATCAATTCGTGTGGCAATGGCATAAAAAAGGCGTAGAGAGATCTAGGAAGCAACAATTTCCGTAGGATTGGTGCAATGCGGTAGCGTGCAAGGTCGTGCGGCAATCCAATAAACATCCCAAAGAACAAGTGTTTTGCCAAACTAGAAATCACCTTCGCGACAAAGTTCGCGTCATTGTGTTCCTCAGAAAGTAGTTCTTCGAAATTTGTATTCATATGAGGAAACGATATACTTCCATGGTACCTTAGCGGCCTCGATGGCAACCGAAAGCGGCCGACAATAGATGTGCACTTTACGTGAAGCAAAGCAAGTTGTAGGAAGACATCGTAAAAAAGTTACCAATACCAAGACAACAACATCATACGATCGACGGCACTATAGACGCGGATACTAAAATATAAGGATGGTGACTCTCTTCGTTGCATGCATTGCAAACTTCAAGCAAGCAATTTCGAAAAGTAAGGACTTTGCAAGTGAAAACAACATGTTGACCTCAAGTTTGAAAGGACGCAAGGGTTCTAAAAAGGATATTGTTGCTCACGACATGGTACACCGATGTCTCATTTCGTGTGGCAAAGAGAGCACTTATATCTTTGTGATCCATGCAACAAAGCAACTGTCAATCAGACCGAAGAATTGGTATGGTATCAGGCACTAGTGCTCGGTGTCATTCGAAAGGGTGCAGTGGGCAAAAAATTAGTTGTATTGAGGGCTTGAATGAGCGCATCAAATGTTTTCATGCTCTACCGGTTGTCCATGCCATTTCAACCTGTAAACATGCTGCAAAACCATGGCGGCATAGCATATTTCGACCTACTTAAGAGGATTCACTTGTGTGAGGCTCACTATCTTGTCATCAAGGATGAGAAATTTCGTCCTCTACGATCCCACTTTCAACATTGAACACCCGAAAGTGTCCGGCTTGACTACGTAGAGAGGCAACATTGCATTATATCACGAGTGAAGGATGCTAAAGGAAGGATGTGCATATATCGGTCTACTCCTCTCGTAATAAAAATATTCGGCATACCATTGCACCAATCGGGGAACTAGGTGTGTTGCTAACCCTATTATGTTTTTCATGCGTGAACTAGTAATGATACGCTTGCACTTCTTCGAATAACTCTCTGCGCCTGTAGGAAGCCGGAATTCAGATAAAGCTAGTAGAATGTAGAAATGAGGCTCGCGCTTTTACCTGCTCAGAGTGAGAAAAAACTAGTGCAAGAGTAAATGTTTATTGACAATTCAGGACCTAGGAGAGTTCAACGGATGGACCTCTCCCATTACGCAGTCCTTTTACATCGCCTTTTCGATACAACCAGCCGAAATGCTCTCGTGAGTTCTTGTCTAGCATTCGCTGTTCAAACTTCAAATCAATATGATTAGCTAGTGCCTTCACAGAAAAAGGAATTTCAGCAAACTGTTTTCAAGTTAGGAAGTCAGCAAGCAGAAGTGATCCTTTTTCTCAAATGCCAGTTCAACAATCAAATCCTGCTCAACCCTGTAATTCTTGAGGCTTCTTAGTTCGCACTGAATTGGTTTCCTGTTGCCAAATCCTTTGTTTCATGCAGTCAGAAGGAGAACGACACATCCTATGTCTTGAGTTTGGCCTTCTTTTCACGGTCAGCAATACGCTGCGTGTCTTGACCTTGCGTCTTGAATCGTCCACGGCCATCCTCTGCTACCTTTTTCTTTACAACCTGCACCACATCTTCATCTTCCAAGGTGTGGCCAAGGCCACATCGCTGCGGATAATGCTTGGAACTGGTTCCCCACACCAGTGCGTACTTCACACTTTTGATAAGTTCAGCGTGGAGCTGTTTGCAAAAGACATCTATGGTACACCCCCCTCTATCGTCTGACAAAATTACAGGCTCTTCAAAATCAGGTTTACACCCTTGCTTTTTGGTGTATATCCGGCGTAGCGACATGTGCTCCCACATGGACTCCAACAAACCATCCAGGTTGAGATTCATATTGCAACTGATAACCACACTATGTGGTTGACGGGCAATTTGGTCAATTTCTTCTATGCTGCACACATCTATTTTGTTGTAGACATACAGGCAACGGACATACTTACGGTTACCTTCAATGACATCTATCAAGTCATCCACAGTGGCATCTTCCCGGAACAGAACTTCCGCATTGTGGATTTTGTACTCACTTAGAATCTGGTATACAAGCTTTTCATCACAATGCGTGAGAGGCACCATACTGTTCAAGGTAATACCACCTGTTTTCTTCTTTATCAGAGATATGTTTGGCGGCTTTTTGTTCAATCGTAGCCCAACAGCCTCAAGTTCCTTTGTCAGGATCTCCTTGTGTCCACTGGATTTGGAGGCATCAAGGACCATAAGAATCAAATCACTGCTCTTTGCAACGGCAATCACTTGCCTCCCACGACCTTTTCCTTGTGAAGCTCCCTCAATGATCCCAGGCAAGTCCAGCAGCTGGATCTTTGTGTCCTTGTAGTGGATCACACCAGGGATGCAGGTAAGTGTCGTGAACTCGTAGGCAGCAGTTTCAGAGTTGGTTCCGGTCAGCATGGTGAGTAGAGTAGATTTTCCGACGCTTGGAAATCCAATCAGAGACACCCTTCCATGGCCGTACTTGGAGACTTCAAATCCATCACTTGCACCCGAAGAACCCTTGGGTGGCTCGAGGAGCTGGGTGCGCAGCTTGGCAAGTTTGGCCTTCAATTGTCCCAAGTGATACTCAGTGGCTTTGTTTTTTTGCGTCCTTGCCATCTCATCCTCGATTTCTTTGATCTTTTCCAGCACCCCCATGGCGGCGAACGGCGTAGCAACACTGTCCCGCCTCCGTCACCTGTTGCAACCTTCGACTGAACTGGCACGGGTACCTAGGCAGTGTTTCCCATACCTTTCATCGACCACCCGTCGATCCCCAGTAAAACAGAGATTTTACAGGCGATGGTCCAATCATGGACATGTCGCTCAACCCAGAGAATGCCGTCTTCTCATGGGAAAAAGCCGATCCTTGTTCCTCATGGAGTTCCAATCTATCATGGGTGGGTCTCCCAATCCAACCAGTAGGTCCTGAAATCCACCTGGACGAGCCAATATGGAGCAAACCAACCACCACGGGGAAAGAACGGGAATGCCTGGAAGGATTCTGGATCTTGCTAGAGTCAGATCCATCCACACATGCAATGGAGTGAAAGGATTAGAAGTGATGTCAGCCTTTCAGCTCCATGGCACAAAGTGATTTATTAGAATGCATAGAAGTGCGTGGCTTCTTGAAGTGAAGCTGCTGCCAAAAATTCAACCACGTGTGGCAGCACGGAAGCATCCCCTGCTGGTAAGTTCCTCAGTTGGATAGTTTATTGTGATTGCTACCACCTTCCTCATCATCAATCTTGGCTAGGGCCACATGGCTTAGTTCTCTGTGCTTCACCAGTAGCTTCACCATCGAAGGCGGAGGAGGGATCTTCTTAACAAGTTCCGTGGCATTGGCGAGTCGAACTGTAAATGGGCTTCCGAGGCGGGGAAAGTCGGGCACAAGTGGGGTAAATCCTAGGTGCTCCCACACTGCCTTCACCTCTGGTTCTCTTGCACTGGGTAGAAGAAGTTCATTTGCACCAATGTTCCTCGCAATCTCTTCAATCCCTTGAAGGAGAGCACGAGCGTACCCTTTCCTTCTCTTTTCGGCGCTCGTGGCCCAGAACGGTATTTCCAAGAAATCCGGTGTGCCTCTGATTGTAGCGCATGATACCGGGCGTCCAAAACGTGAAGCAGTCAAACGTGCAAAGGTGCCGCTAATCCCTTGAATGGAAGTTTTTCTTGGCTTCGATCTAGACTCCCTTGACTCGACTGCCAAACGTACCGCCCCATGGCTAGTTTGACAAGCTTTGTTTGCTAGGGGAGGAACTATTACACGGACCTTCACAGGATGGTCTTCCAATGCCAAATCGCTGTCTGTGCTGCATTCCTGAACATCATCCGAGAGGGAAGTCACGCTAGCACACTCAAGTGCAGCCTTGCCATGGGTGTTATAAACCACCTCCTGCTTACACGGCAGAAGCACGGCCACCCGAAATCCGCGGAAATCTTCGAACTCTTCTCCCCATCCTCCCTGGGCCGTGACTGCATACTGCAGGTAATCGAGAAGTTCAGGAGGTTGCGAGAAGGACGAGAAGAGAAAAGGCAGCTCTCTTTTCGCTTTTCTCACCCCATGTTCGTTGGGCTGGTATTCGCGGAGTTCCACGACCAAGTCCGGTCTTCCTGGGATGACTTGTGGTTGCATCAGCGGCAGTTCCATCAGTTTCTTCCGCATACCATCTCGGAGCAATGCATCTGCATCGCCACTCATCCTCGGCGTTCCGAGGCTTGTTTTGTTCCTCACACCAGCTTGGTTTCCTTCCATTCCACGCCTGCCTTCCTTCTTGCGTGATCCCTACTGGCTTCTCCTTCGACTTGTTGTATCGACACGCATGCTCTACGACTTCCACGCTCTCGAACGGTGTTTGTTTTCCACACGTTTCCTACTCGTCCTGCACTTCTCTTCGTCTCTTTCTCGTCCACCGTCCTTTCGATCCTCCATCCCCTTGTTAGTCAATTGGTTGTACTTCTGTGCAATCATGATGGTTAACTCTGGTTATCTCAGTTTGGAGAAGATACTCCCACCCCAGGTGGTTTCGAGTCTCCTGGAGGGACCGAAGGAACTGGGTCA
>LFIK01005422.1_pt1 | contig 10238 bp, 9 predicted proteins | sample 643401 | NCBI WGS metagenome assembly LFIK01 (sample SAMN03777447, study PRJNA286221) | soda lake metagenome | biome: soda lake; feature: Kulunda steppe; material: water; isolation source: sample T5-Br brine of Lake Tanatar-5 | place: Russia: Kulunda steppe | collected 2010-07
CTGCTGCTGGCCACCGGAAAGCTCTCCGGGGTAGGCATCGGCCTTGTCGGACAGACGGACCTTGGCAAGCAGTGCGCGGGCTCGCTCCTCGACCTCGCCGACCCGAATCGATCCGGAATCAATCGGCACCAGGGCGTTGATGCAGCGGAGCAGCGTCGATTTACCCGACCCTGACGGCCCGATGATACAGGCCGTGGTCCCGCGTCTGGCAGACATCGAGACGCCTTTCAGCACCTCCACCCGTCCGAACGACTTGTGCACGTCACGAATTTCGATGATCGGCCGTTGGGCTGAATCGGCAGCGGTCATGGTGTCACGCCTCTCGTGGTCAATGTTTCAACGCGTAGCGTCGCTCCAGCCATTGCGTGAAGCGTGCGATTGGATAGCAGTAGGCGAAAAACCAGACCAGAATCATGCCGTAAAGCGGGATCAGCAGATCAGGCCGATCTTCGGCAGCCAGTACACGCCTCGCCAGTGTCATCACCTCGGAGACGCCGACGATCGACGCCAGCACGGTTGCCATGGTCAGGATTGCGTAGAGGTTCATCCACGGCGGCAGCATGCGTTTCAGGCACTGCGGAAGGATGATCTGCCAGAGCGTCTGCCGGCGATTGAAGGCGAGCGACTCTGCCGACTCCCACTGCCCGGTCGGGATCGAGTTGACAGCGCCACGAACGATTTCGGAGACGTTCGCCATGACCGGCAACGACAGGCCGATGACCGCCTTGATCCAGTCGGGAAAGGGAATACGCATGCCCATGACATGCCACTCGAACGGCAGGAGAAACATGCAATAGAACAAAAGCACCAGCCATGGCGCGTTGCGGAAGAACTGCGTCACCAGCCAGCTCGAATGACGGACTGGCGCCAGCAGTGAAATCTGCATCAGTCCGAGCAGCACGCCGGCGGCGGTGCCGATCGCCATGGCCATCAACGAAATGAGGATGTTGAAACCGAAACCACCGAGCAGCAACGGCATCCAGCGCCACAGGGCAACAAGTGCAGACTCCCGCCCGACTGCCAATGCCTGCGCTTCGGCAACACCGGCCAGCGCCACACACACAACCACGATCAGCAGCAGATCAACCGGCCGCATCTGCAGCCAGCTGGTTCCGCTCTCGCGTTCGCGTTGCGCGCGCGCCTGCAGTTGCGCAGCAGCCGGCAACAGCACCGGCAGGTCGGTGTCGCCGCGCAGATCGCGCGGTGGCCGGCGACGGCTCATCGTCCGAACCCCGGCAAGTACAGACTCTGCTCCCAGCGACGCATCACCCAGACCAGAACGGCGACCAGCCCGACGTAGGCAAACAACAGGAACGTCATCATTTCCGGCACATTGACGGCATCTGACCAGATCTGGTTGGTGACGTAGAGCATTTCGGGGACGGCGATGGCGTACGCCAGCGTGGTGGTCTTGACCAGATTGACCAGATTGTTGTTAAGCGCCGGGATGCAGATGCGCATGGCCAGCGGCAGGACGACCTTGACGTAGATCTGCAGCCGGCTGAAGCCGAGCGACTCGGCCGCCTCCACCGTCGAGCGCGGGACCGCCTCGATGCCGGAGCGGAAGATTTCGACATTGAACGCGCCGGCGAACAGCGACAACGCAATGATCGCCCAGGTGACGTTATTGATCATCGGCTCCATGAAGCCAAACTCGTTACGGACCATCGGCAAAACGCTGCCGATGGCGAAGAAGAAAAAGTAGAGTTGCACCAGTGGTGGCGTATTGCGGAAGAACTGCACATACGCCTGCACCAGCAGGCGTCCGAGCAGTGAGCGCATTCCTTGCAGCCATGCGCCGATCAGGCCGATCACAATCGACAGCAGTACGCAGATGACCGAGAGCTGAATGGTCATCCAGAGACCGCTGAGCATCCGGTTGCGGTCGAAGGCATCGTAGACGATGGTCAGGTTGATACCATGTTCCAGATAGAGATAACGGAACCAGTCGATGATCAGGTCGGCCATGCGCGTCCTCGGAGCGCCGGGTCAACAGAGCCCCGGCGCGTATTGCAGCCATGTATACAGCGCTATCACACTGTCATGCAGGTTTATTGGTTACGATGGCGCTCGTGCATCATGCGCGTGAAGGCGATCGGGTCAACGCCATACTCTTCTTCAAGCTCAATGATGCGCCCGCTCGCATGCCACTCGGCGACCATGCTTGCCACGGTCGTGACGATCGGTGATCAGTCGAGCCTGCAGCGCCTGCATCGTATCGAGACCCTGCGCAAGAAAAGCGACGGCTTCATGAAATAGCTCGGTAACGCTGTGCGCCACCATCAGGCCGTGGGTATCGGGCCTTGTCATCGCGTTTGCACTTGCAAGCGCTCTGTCAAATCCGCATAATACACTCCGTAACGCGCCCGTAGCTCAGCTGGATAGAGTACCTGGCTACGAACCAGGCGGTCGGAGGTTCGAATCCTTCCGGGCGCGCCAGTCAGTCTGTTTTGCCAACAAGCCGCCGTCAGGCGGCTTTGTTGTTCTGATCCAGGTCCGTCGATCCGTCCGTGCCTGCCGCTCTCTGGTCACCGCATGCTGCTCATGCCAATCAAGCGCTGCGTTTCACTCGCCATCTTGCTGATCGGTATGCAGACAGCAGCGGCTTCCGACGTGCGCGTGGCGGTGGCAGCCAGCTTCCAGGGCACGTTGAATCAGCTCGCCGTGCTGTTCGAGGCGCAGACCGGTCAGACACTCTCGGCCAGTTCAGGGTCGTCCGGCGCGCTGTATACGCACATCATCAACGGCGCTCCGTTCGATGTCTTCCTGTCTGCCGATGCCGCGCGTCCGGCGCTGCTCGCCGAATCCGGTCATGGCGTTGCCGATACACGACTGACCTACGCCATCGGCATCCCTGTGGTCTGGTCGCCGCGCGACGATCTACCACTCGACGATCCCGACTACCTGCGTTCGAACAGCGTTCGGTTTATTGCGATCGCCGAACCGCGTACCGCGCCATATGGACTGGCGGCGCAGGAAATCTTCGAAAGCATCGGCGTCTGGGAAACCGTGTCGACAAGCAGGCGGCTGGTGCGTGCGCAGAACGTCGGTCAGGCCTGGCAACAGGTTGCCTCGGGCGCTGCCGATGTCGGTGTCGTGGCACTCGCGCAGGTACGCACGGCTGATGGCAGCATCCCCGGGTCGAGCTGGCGACCCGCTGCCGACACCCACGCCCCCATCGAACAGCAGGCGATACTGCTCGCCCGCGCCGCTGACAGTGACGCTGCCCGCGCTTTCCTGAGCTGGTTAAGCAGCGCTGATGCGCGCCGTCTGATCGAGGCGGCAGGACATGGCGTAGCGGATGATTGAACAGGGCTGAGTGGATTCAGCTCGCTTCATCATCGCAGGCACGATCAAGTTCGGTGATGTTCATGCTGCCATAACTGGCCGCAGCGCCACTCAGCTCCCAGACAGAGGTGCCGGCCGCGATGGCGGCCAGCGCGTCGTCCTCGCGCCGCATACGCTCCAGCGCTGCCTCCACGACATCGGCAGCCAATGCCTTTGCGACACAAACAACACCGTCGCCATCGGCCATGACGAGATCACCGGGAATCACGCAGACGCCATCGCAGATGACAGGTGCGTTCACCGAGCCATGACCACATTTGTCGGGATGTATCGATCGCACGTGTGTCGACCAGACAGGGAATCCGAGTGCTTCGACGGTGTCGGTATCGCGCACCGGGCCATGGACAACGACCCCAGCCAGCCCTTTTTTCAACGCATACCGCGTTGCCACATCCCCCCATTGTGCACCGGAGGTCGGGCAGGAGCAGACAACCACCAGGACATCACCCGGATTCGCCAGATACAGCGCCCTATGCATCATCAGGTTGTCGCCTGGAGCGCACCAGGCAGTGACAGCCGGCCCGACAATTCGAGCACCAGCCTGACGAGGCCGCATTTCGCTGCTCATCAGACCATTTCCACCAGCGGCGTAGTAGGCTTCGTGCAGGTCTGACACACTGACGTCACGCGCTCGCTCGCAGACGGTCGGATTGACCCGGTTGACCCGGAGATACACTGTCGATTCCAAGATCTGGTTTCCTTCGTGTCATGGTTGTTCGATGGCGGATGTCCAGACGCAAGCGACGTCGACCAGCAGACTGGCCGACGTCCTACGGCATGTTCACATCGCTTGCAGTGGCGTGCAGTAGTCGTTGCTGGCGAGACGGAACGTCGTTCGCTTCATCAGACGCGGCTGATCGATACGCATCTCGTCGCGACGATGCATGGTGCAGCCGTTATCCCACATGATCACGTCTCCGTTCGAGCAGACGTGCCGATACACGAACGCGTCTCGACCACCGGTTTCAAACAGGATTGGCAAAACACGCGCGTTTTCCGCTTCACTCAGTCCTTCGATCTCGACCAGTGTTGTCGGGTCGGCGTACAAGGCTTTGCGTCCGGTGATCGGATGCACGAGGACGACCGGGTGGCGCACATCCGGCAGCGCGGTCATCGTCTTGTACTGCTCGCTGTTGGTGTCCTGCAGCTCCAGCGGGTTGAGAATCTTCAACCGCTTCTGATAGCTGTAGCGCCCGGTGCGGCCATCGATCAATTGCTTGACGTCATCGGGCAATGCATCCCAGGCAGCGTACTGGTTTGCCCAGTAGATATCGCCGCCGTCTCTCGGCACCTCGACACCGTACAACATGGCACCGGTCGCCGGACGATCGCGAAACGTCTGATCGGAGTGCCAGTCAACGTCCTCGCCGCCGGCAAAACCACCAATGAACCGGCCATCGTGGTATCGCAATGTGCTGAAGTAGATGATCTGTTCGAAATAGGGTGACTGGATGTCCTTGCGGTTTGCGCTTTCGCACTGACCAAAATACGCCGAAAATCGGACCTGCTCGCTCTCGTGCAGCGATTGCCGGCGAAACACCATCACAGGGTACTGCTGCCACAGTTCCTTGAGCTCCTGCATGGCGGATTCATCCTCCAGCAGCGCATCCATCCGTTCCTCGACTTCGATGACGAAGCCGTCATGCAAGGACTTGTATCTGATGCGTCCCGTCACGTCGTTCATGATTGATTACCTCCATACATGACTGACACTCAACGCCCATCGAGCCCGGCGGCGCGAATGACCTGACCATAGGTGTCACGCTCTCCCTGTTCCCAGGCTTCCAGCGCTTCCTGCTCCATCCAGGGCGACAGTTCGAACCCCATTTCGCGCAAGGTGTCAGCTGTGGCCGGATCAAGAAGAATCGTCCGCATTTCGTCCCTCAGACGTTCACGAATCGACTCGGGAGTACCGGCCAGTGTATAGAGGACGTTCCAAGCGGTGACACTGAACCCATCAATCCCCTGCTCCTGAACAGATGCCAGTGCAGGCAACGATGTCGCTGCCGATGGCGAGGTGACGGCGATCGGCGTCAGGCGCTCGAAGTGACGCCGCGATGCACCGAGCGTGTCGATCAACACCGGCACCTGATTGCCAAGCACCGCAGCGGTTGCCTCACCGGATCCACCGTAATTGATACCGTTCAGTGGCGCTCCGGCGTCCTTCAGCATCTCCAGCACCAATTGTGCCGTCACGCTGGGCAGAGCAACGTCGATCTGATCCGGGTTGGCCTGTGCAGCTTCAATGAGTTCGGGAATCGAGCTCACACCAAGCGACGAGTGTGCCGAGATCGCCATCGGGATGACAATGGTCGCAGCGACCGGGTCGAAATTGGCAGCGGCATCATAACCGGGGTCGGCGAACATCGCCGGGTTCAAAGCGTGCGTGCCCGAAGCGCCCATCAGAATCGTGTAGCCGTCCGCGTCGGCCCGCGCCGCCGATGCGGTACCGACATTGCCGCCGGCTCCGGGGCGATTGTCGACCACAACGTTCTGTCCAAGGCTCGCAGAGAGCTTGTCGGCAAAAAAGCGCGCTGCCAGATCAGTGCCCTGTCCGGCGGGATAGGCAACGACCATGGTGATTGTACGCGTCGGATAGTCGTTGCCGGCTGCCGTACTGGCGAGTGTCAATGCGGCAACTGCCCCGAGTGCAACGCCCAGAAATGTATTCTTGATCGCCATGTCAATACTCCTCGTCATTCCACCCCATCGGGGGTGCTTGTGGTTGTTCCGCCATCAGCGGATTCAGTCAATCCGCCGCCCATCGATACAGCGGAGGAATTCAGGACCCAGTTTGTCGTATCGGCTGCAGCCGATCTGCCCCAGAACGAGATCGATTTCGCGCCGAATGATTGACAACGCCTTGTCGGCACCAGCCTTGCCAGCGGCAGCGACTGCAAACAGCGTGGGACGGCCGAAGAAGCAGAATCGAGCACCCAGGCAGCGCGCGATCAGCACATCCGATCCACGGCGAATGCCGCTGTCGATCATGATGTCGAGACGATCACCGACGGCGGCGCGGATTTCCTGAAGCAGAGCAACGGGCGACGGCGCGAAATCAAGTTGTCGCGCGCCATGATTGGAAACCACCACCCCCTGCACACCCAGGTCTGCTGCCAATCGCACATCATCGGGATGCATCAACCCCTTGATGACAAGAGGACCCTTCCAGGTATCCCGAACCCATTGCAGTGCGTCCCAACTGACTTCCGGGGCCGGAGTCAGCGTGCCGTACAGATCGGCAATCTGTTCGGGGCCGGCGCCGTCCGGACCATAAGGTTGCCAGTTGGGCATCATCGGCACGCCACCGGACTTCAGATAGCGCAGCACCCAGCGAGGATGACCGATGGCGTCGAGAACGACTGATGGCGTCATCCGGAACGGACGTGAAAAGCCGTTGCGGCGATTGCGTTCGCGATTGGAGTTGACAGGAACGTCTACCGAAACGACCAGAACGCCGATGCCGGCATCGATCGCGCGCTGGACGAGGTCACGATTGATGCGTTCATCACGTGTCCAGTACATCTGGAACCAGACATGCTGCGGAGCGATTCGAGCCGCTTCCTCCAGTGCCAGATTGCTCGCGCTCGACAGCATGAACGGCACATCGGCGTCGCGGGCGGCAGCGGCGAGCATCGCGTCCGCCCCCTCACGGAACAGTCCGGCCATGCCGGTTGGCGAAATCCCGACCGGACTGCTGTAGCGTCTGCCGAGGACAGACGTTGATTGCTCCCTGTGCTCGACCCCGACGAGATACCTTGGCAACAGCGCGTAGCGCTCGAATGCATCACGATTTCGGCGCAATCCGACCTCATCGTCTGCGCCACCGTCGATGAAGTCAAAGGCGATGCGCGGCAGCTGGCGGCGCGCCATGTCACGGAAGTCGTGAAGATTGATTGCCTGATCGATGTTCATGACAGGATGAATGACCCCTGGTGGTCGTTGGTGAGAATCACGATCGAGTCTGTCCGTGCATGCTTCGCTGACTGTGAAGGCGGCGCGATCGCGATCTGAGTCCACTGATCAAGGCCCAGATGATCAGCGCTGCACACAAGGCCAGAATGGTGGTGCTGATCGGCCGCTCGATGAAGGTCATGGGGTCACCACGCGATATCTGCAGTGACCGACGCAGGTTGGCTTCGATCAATGGCCCCAGAACAAAGCCGAGAAGCAGTGGCGTCGCGTCGAAGCGCAGCACCCAGATCATGTATCCGACCGCACCGATGATCCCGACAACCAGGATGTCGAAGGTGCTGTTGTTGACGCTGTAGACGCCAAGCGCAATGAAGATCAGGATCGCCGGGTACAACACGTGGTAGGGAATGCGCAGTATCGATACCCACAGCCCGATCAAGGGGATATTCAACACCAGCAGCATGATGTTGCCGATCAGAAATCCTGCGATCAGTAGCCAGAACAGATCGGGCTGCATGACCAGCAGCATGGGACCGGGCTGAATACCATGAATGATCAGCGCTGTCAGCATCAAGGCCATGACTGCATCACCGGGTATTCCAAGCGACAAGGTTGGTATGAACGAGGTCTGGCTTGCCGCATTGTTTGCAGACTCCGGCCCTGTGAGCCCTTCAATGGCGCCTTGTCCAAAACGGGAAGGGTCCTTTGCGATCTTCTTCTCGACCGCATACGACATGAACGAAGCGATCGCCGGACCGGTGCCCGGCAATGCACCGAATACACTGCCGACCCCCGTGCCGCGAACGATCGAGCCGATCGAGCGGCGCGCTTCGTTGCGGGTCGGCAACATGCTGCCAAGAGCAATCGTCTCTCGAGGCCCGGACCCGGGTCGGCGATTACAACTGCTGATCACTTCGGAAACACCAAACACACCCATGGCGAGCGCAATAAAGTTGATGCCATCCATCAACTCGGGAACACCGAAGTGAAAGCGGTGGGCGCCGGATGTGACATCGGTGCCGACAGTCCCCAGGAACAGCCCGAGGACGACCATGCTGAGCCCCTTGATGGCAGACCCGGAGGTCATCGTTGACGCCGCAACGAGCCCGAGCAGCATCAATGAAAAGTACTCCGGCGCACCAAAGCTCAAGCCGATTTCGGCGATTGCAGGCGAAAAGAGTGCGAGAAAGAACAGTCCGACCATGGCGCCGCAGAACGAGGCAATGGTCGTCATGAACAAGGCAACCGCTGCGCGACCCTGTCGAGCCATGGGATGACCATCGAGGCAGGCAACTGCGTGCGACGGCGTGCCCGGCAGGTTCAACAAGATCGACGACGTCGACCCACCATACTGCGCGCCATAATAGACGCCGGCCAGCATGATGATCGCAGCGGCTGGTGGAATGTGGTAGGAGACTGGCAGCAAGAGGGAAATGGTTGCCAGCGCGCCGATCCCTGGCAACACGCCAATCAACGTACCGATGAAGACACCGAAGAAGCAGTACAGAAGCACTTCGAGCGACATGGCTGCGCCGAGGCCGTTCATCAATGCGGAAAGGCTTTCCATCAAAAGCCCCTCGGCAACAAGGGCAAACGCATCGACAGACCAACTACGAACACGAGATATGTCACGACCAGTACGCAGGCCATGAGCAACAAACGCCCCTTGATGCCGAGCGCGGATGATGCCAGTGATGAGAGATAGACGGTTGCGGCAGTGGTCAGCAAGAGACCGAGGGGGCGTAGTGCCAGCGCGAAGAACATCAGACTGCCAACGACGAAAACATAGCCTCGCCAGTTGATGTTGAGGCGATCGCCGCTACGGAAAAAGGCTGGCAGCGCAATCATCACGCCGAACAGCGCCATGAGCCCACCGAGCACGGTAGGAAAATACCCGGGGCCCATGCTGCTCAGTGTGCCGAGGTCATAGCGCCGTGAATACAGCACGATGAAGACACCGAGTGCAGCCAGCAACAGCCCACCGATGATGTCTCGGTAATCTGGGGACGACACATTCTCCTCCGACTCGACAGCTGTCGGCACGATGGCCGAGATCGACGCAGAGCGTTGCTTCGAACCGGTCGAACCGGACAGCTGCCGTCAGCTCACTTGACTGTGACAGCACCAGGCTGCACGTCAGGATTTATTGTTGATGAATCAGCCTTGCAGTATTTCGTCGCATCATTCGCAGTCGTGAAAACTAGCAGGTAATGACGCGGAAGGAAAGTGCCTGCTCCTCACACGACCGCTCTGCCGTCTCCGGCAGGTCCCGCCCCGACTTGACGCTTTTGCGCAAGCAGGATAGTTTCTCTACCCCTCACGACTGCTTGCCGAAGATGATGATCAGCCATTCGAGTCCCGTCCGCGCATGATGCTTGCTTCGCAAGATGCCGTCGCGCTCTGGACCAGCGTGCAGCTGGCGGCGATCAGCACGCTGCTGTTGCTCGTGCTCTGCACGCCTGTTGCCTGGTGGCTCGCGCAGACACGCTGGCGCGGCAAGGTGGTGTTCGAAGCGCTGGTGATGCTGCCACTGGTGTTGCCGCCGACGGTGCTCGGTTTCTATCTGTTGTTGCTGCTCGGCCCGCGTGGCTGGGTCGGCGGCACGCTGGAATCGCTTGGTTTCAGTCATCTGGCGTTCAGCTTTACCGGGCTGGTCATCGGTTCAATGCTCTCCTCACTGCCGTTCGTGATTCAACCGCTGACCAACGCCTTTCAGGCCGCCGGTGGGCGCCTGCTCGAAGTCGCGGCAACGTTGCGTGCTTCGCGAATCGATCAGTTCTTCAGCGTTGTACTGCCGTTGTCGCGGCGTGGCTTTCTCACCGCTGGCGTGCTGGCTTTCGCGCACACTCTCGGTGAGTTCGGCGTCATCATCATGATTGGTGGGAACATTCCCGGGCAGACGCAAGTGGCGTCGATTGCCATTTATAACCATGTCGAAGCGATGGACTATGCCTCGGCTCACCGGCTTGCCGCGA
>LFIK01005423.1_pt1 | contig 10237 bp, 6 predicted proteins | sample 643401 | NCBI WGS metagenome assembly LFIK01 (sample SAMN03777447, study PRJNA286221) | soda lake metagenome | biome: soda lake; feature: Kulunda steppe; material: water; isolation source: sample T5-Br brine of Lake Tanatar-5 | place: Russia: Kulunda steppe | collected 2010-07
CAGAGTCACCGTACTGCACCTCGACCAGCGTGCCACCGGTAAAGTCCAGCCCCCACTCCAGCTGGTTCATGATGAGCGAGCCGAGAGAAATGAGAAGCAGGGTGGCAGAGAGCACTGCAGCGAAGCGCCGCTGCCCCATAAAATTGATCTGTTTCATGAGCGCGCCTCCTGCACGATGTCGGTACCTATCGACAGGGTTTTCAACCGTCGGCCACCGTAGATGAGATTGATCATGGCCCGGGTGCCCATGATCGCGGTGAACATGGACGTCAGAATGCCCACGGAAAGCGTTACCGCAAAGCCCTTGATCGGCCCGGTACCCACGGCATAGAGAATAACGGCAACAATGAGCGTGGTGACGTTGGCATCAAGAATGGTCACCACGGCGCGCCCGTAGCCGGAGTGAATCGCCATCTGCGGCGACAGGCCCTCGCGCAGCTCTTCGCGTATGCGCGAGAAAATCAGCACGTTGGCGTCCACCGCCATACCGACCGTGAGCACAATACCGGCAATGCCGGGCAGGGTCAGCGTGGCGCCTATCATGGACATGAAGGCCACCAGCAGTACCAGGTTGGCAGTGAGGGCAACCACGGCACACACGCCGAACACGCGGTAGTACAGAATCATGAACAGCACCACCAGCGCCAGCCCATACTGCACCGACTGGACGCCCAGACGGATATTCTCCGCCCCGAGCGAGGGGCCCACGGTGCGCTCCTCCACAAACGAGACCGGCGCGGCCAGCGCGCCCGCTCTCAGCATCAGGGCCAGCTCAGACGCCTCCATGGGGCTGTCGAGGCCGGTGATCTGGAACTGCGCGCCGAGTGCGCTCTGTATCACGGGTGCAGTGAGCAGTTTCTTTTCGTCGTAGGGAACCTGGATGATGGTCTCGCTGCCGTCTTCAGCGGTCTCGTAGCGCGTGCGGTACTTGCGCTCGATAAAGAGTACGCCCATGCGGCGCTTGATGTTGTTGCGCGTTGCCCGGGACATCAGGGTGCCACCCTCGCTGTCGAGGCTGATCTGGACATTGGGTCGGCCATTTTCGTCAAAGCTGGCCTGGGCGTTCGAGACCCGTTCGCCGGTGATGATGACATCGCGCTCCAGCCATTCAGACAGGCCCTCCCTGTCAGCGCTGCGATACTCGAAGCGCTGCTTGTCCGTCGCCTCGGCATCGGGACGCGCCACCAGCCTGAATTCGAGGTTGGCAACCTTGCCCAGAATGCGCTTGGCCTCGGCCGTGTCCTGTATGCCGGGCAACTCGACGACTATGCGATTGCGGCCCTGGCGCTGCACAAGCGGCTCGGAGACACCCAGCTCATTCACGCGGTTGCGCAGGGTGGTGAGGTTCTGGGTTACCGAATAGTTGATGATCTCGTCTACCGTCTCCTGAGTCATTTCAGCACTCAGGCTGAAGGTATCGCCGGAGGAATCGCGGCCGAGCACCAGTTCCGGATAATTGTCGGCGACGATCCGGCGCGCGCTGTCCCTCTCCTCCTCGGAGCGGAACTGGGCGACAACGCTGCGGTCGCCCTCAAGCACGACGCGGCCGCGAATCCGCTCCTCGCGCAGGTTCCGCTTGATGGCATTGAAATAGAACTCCATGCGCCGCTCTACGGCGGCCTCCACGTCGACCTCAAGCTTGAAGTGCACGCCCCCGCTAAGGTCCAGACCGAGCTTCATGGGCTTGCCACCAAGTTCGGAGAGCCACGCCGGGGTGGTCTGCGCGAGATTCAGCGCAATGATATAGCCATCACCAAGGGCTCTCGCCACCCGCGCCTGGGCGGTCAGCTGTTTCTCGCGATCGCGCAGACGGATGAGCGCATTGCGGCCGTTGGGCTGTATCTCCTCGCCGAAATGCGCGATGCCCGCCTCATCCAGCGCATTCGTGGCGCGCCTCAAGGTGGCCTCGTCAATGGTCTGTGCGCTGCTTTCACCGGTAATCTGCAGGGCCGGGTCCGGCGCGTACAGGTTGGGTGCCGCGTAGAACAGGCCGAGAAGCAGAACTGCAAGAACCAGCAGATATTTCCACAGAGGGTATTTATTCAGCATAGAGGCGCTCTGGATAGCTGTGCCGGGAGAGACGCGTCAGCTCCCGACAGGAAAAAGGCCGCCATTATAGACCACGCAGGCGGGGTAACAAGGGGCCTCACCCCAGCCAGCGACGCGCGTTGCGGAACAGGCGCATCCAGGGCGCTGTTTCACCCCACTCCGGGGGTGCCCAGGAATACTGCTGCGTGCGCACCACCCGCTCCGGATGCGGCATCATGATGGTGACCCGACCGTCGCGGCTCGTCACGCCCGCTATCGCCGCCTCAGACCCATTGGGGTTCGCCGGATACCGGGTCGCCACCTGAAGATCGTTCTCGAGGTAGCGCAGGGCCACCAACCCGGCAGACTCACAGGCAGCCGCATCGGCTGGCGCGGCGAAGGCGGCGCGCCCCTCGCCGTGCGCCACCGCAACCGGCATGTGCGAGCCGGCCATATCCGCCAGAAACAGCGATGGCGTTGTCTCAATGCGCACCAGCGAGAGTCGCGCCTCGAACTGCTCACTGCGATTGCGCAGAAAACGCGGCCAGTGCTCGCTACCGGGCACGAGATCCCGCAGTGAGGCCAGCATCTGGCAGCCATTGCAGACACCCAGCGCAAAGGTCTCCGGGCGGTCAAAAAAGCCGGCGAAGCTGTCGCGCAGCTCGCCATTGAAGCGGATGGTCTTGGCCCAGCCCTCCCCGGCTCCCAGTACATCGCCGTAGGAAAAGCCACCACAGGCCACCAACCCCTCAAAGGTATCCAGACGCTGCCGGCCGGAGAGGAGATCGCTCATGTGCACGTCCACCGCGGTAAATCCGGCGCGGTCGAAAGCGGCAGCCATCTCGAGCTGACCGTTCACGCCCTGCTCCCGCAGAACCGCAACCCGGGGCCGTGCCCCGCTGGCAATCATCGGCGCGCTGACATCCTCCTCTGCATCAAAGGTCAGCCTCGCGCTGAGCCCGGGGTCCGCCGCGCCGATACGCGCAAACTCCTCGTCAGCGCACTCCGGGTTGTCCCGCAGGCGCGCCATCGCCCGGCTGGTGGCGGCCCAGTCGCGCTGCAGTTCACTGCGCCCCGCCCGCAGCAGCGTCTCTCCACCGCAGGCCAGTACAATCTCATCGCCGGGCTCTGCCCTGCCGATTGGCGTAACGCAGTCCGCGATACCCAGATCACCAGCGCGTGCCAGCCAGGCCGGCACATCAGCCACATCCACCTGCACTACGGCACCCGCTTCCTCCGCAAACAGGTAGGGCACGGCCGCTCCGGGCGGCACGCCGGGAAGGTCGATCGCCAGTCCGCACTGCGCCGCGAAGGACATCTCCAGCAGCGTTGTGATGAGACCGCCATCCGAGCGATCGTGATAGGCAAGCACGGAGCCCTCGGACAAACCCGACTGCACCAGCTGAAAGAAGCCGGCGAGGTCCCGGGGATTGTCAATGTCGGGCGGCACATCGCCCAGTTCGCCAAACACCTGACACAGCGCCGATCCGCCCAGACGGCTGGCGCCGCGACCGAGATCAAGGAGCAGGAGCTGGGCGTCCCGCTCCGGCTGCAGCTGCGGGGTTACCACAGCGCGCACATCCGTCACGGGAGAGAAGGCCGAAACGATCAGCGACACCGGCGCTGTCACGCTGTGCTCCTCGCCATTCTCCTGCCAGCTGGTGCGCATGGACATGGAGTCCTTGCCCACGGGGATGGTCAATCCAAGTGCGGGACAGAATTCCATCCCCACGGCGCGCACGCTGTCAAACAGCACGCCATCCTCCGATTCACTGCCCGCGGCACACATCCAGTTCGCCGAGAGCTTGATGTCGCTCATCGACGCCACCGGGGCCGCACAGATATTGGTTATGGCCTCGCCCACCGCCATGCGCGCCGCCGCCGGGCCGCTCAGCAGCGACAGGGGCGTGCGCTCGCCGATAGCCATCGCCTCGCCGGCAACGCCGGTGTAGGAGACGGCAGTGACCGCGCAGTCGGCTACGGGAACCTGCCAGGGGCCCACCATCTGGTCACGGCAGACAAGCCCGGTAACCGTCCGATCGCCAATGGTGATGAGAAACTGCTTGCTGGCCACGGCGGGCAGATGGAGCACGCGCCGCAGGGCATCGCCAAGCGCCGGCAGCGCAAAGGCGCGCCGCTCGACGATCGACGTCAGCGCGGCCACGCGATGCAGTCGCGGGGGCTTGCCGAACAACACACTCATGGGCATGTCAACGGGGGCGTTGCCGAAGTGCTCGTCATCCAGACGCAGGTGCATTGCCTCGCTTGCCTCGCCGACGACGGCAAACGGGCAGCGCTCGCGATCGCAGATCGCCGCAAAGCGATCAATGTCAGCAGCCTCAATCGCCAGCACATAGCGCTCCTGACTCTCGTTGCACCAGATCTCGAGGGGCGACATGCCCGGCTCGTCGCTGGGGATGGCACGCAGATCGAAGCGCCCGCCCCGGCCGCCATCCTTCACCAGCTCTGGCAGCGCATTGGAGAGCCCGCCGGCACCCACGTCGTGGATAAACGCGATCGGGTTGGACTCTCCGAGCTGCCAGCAGCGGTCTATCACCTCCTGGCAGCGCCTCTCCATTTCGGGGTTCTGGCGCTGGACTGAGGCGAAGTCGAGAACCTCCTGGCCCTCGCCACTGTCGACCGAGGAGGCAGCGCCGCCGCCAAGGCCAATCAACATGGCCGGTCCCCCGAGCACGACAAGTTTTGCCCCCGGCGCAAAGCTGCCTTTTTCCACGTGCTCCGGTGAAATATTGCCGTACCCGCCCGCCAGCATGATGGGCTTGTGGTAGCCACGCACCTGCGACCCACCGCCCGGCAGCGGCACGGCCTGTTCAAAGGTCCTGAAGTAGCCACACAGGTTGGGTCGCCCGAACTCATTGTTGAACGCCGCGGCGCCTATCGGGCCCTCGAGCATGATCTGCAGCGCCGAGGCATTGCGCTCGGGCTTGCCATGATCTGCTTCCCAGGGCTGCAGCGCACCGGGAATGCGCAGGTTGGACACCGAGAACCCGGTAAGCCCCGCCTTTGGCTTGGAGCCACGGCCTACAGCGCCCTCATCGCGAATCTCGCCGCCGGCTCCCGTGCCAGCGCCGGAAAACGGCGCGATGGCCGTGGGGTGGTTGTGCGTCTCCACCTTCATCAGCAGGTGAACGTCCTGCTCATGGTAGCCATAGACCGCGCTGTCCGGTCGGGGAAAGAAGCGCTCCGCCCTGGGCCCGCGCACAACCGCCGCGTTGTCAGAATAGGCAGACAGCACATCCTGACCACCGCAGCGGTAGGTGTTGCGTATCATGTCAAACAGGGAATGAGGCTGGCTGCAGCCATCCAGCGTCCACGTGGCGTTGAAGATCTTGTGTCGGCAGTGCTCTGAATTCGCCTGGGCGAACATCATGAGCTCAACGTCGGTGGGATTGCGACCAAGATCCTGAAAGCTCTCGACCAGGTAGGCCACCTCGTCGGCCGCCAGTGCCAGGCCAAGTCTAGTATTTGCAGCCTGTAGCGCCGCCTCGCCGCCGCGGATCACGTCAACGCTGGTGAGTGGCCTGGGCTCGGACTCGGCGAACAACACGCCCGCGTCCTCCCGTCGCGCCAGCAGGGACTCGGTCATGCGGTCATACAGGCAGCGTTTCACGGCATGGCGCTCGGCTGCAGAAAGCGCTTCCGGCAGACTCAGCAGAAAGGCGCTGCCGCGCTCGATGCGACGCACTACCGCGCTCAGGCCACAGTGATGCGCAATGTCGGTGGCCTTGCTTGACCAGGGTGACAGCGTACCGGGCCTCGGCACCACAACGACAAGCTCGATCCCTGCGTCGGGATTCCCCTCAAGCAGCGCCGGAAGCGCAGCATCGGCCGCGCCGTACTGCAGCAGTGAGCGCAGCACGGCATTGGCAGACTCGTCCGGCACACCTGCGGTATCGACGAAGTGCAGGTACTGGCTCGCCAGCACCTCAGTCCCGGGGCCAGCCGCAGCCGTGCGCTCGGATAACTTGTTCTGGCGAAAAGCAGAAAGGACCGGCGAACCGGGAAGAATCAGCATGGCGGGAATCTCTCAGGATGGCACTCGTGCGGCTGAGCAATTGTACCTGTTCACAGTCAGCGGGTTAAGCGCGGCGCAGCGGGAAAATGGGGCTACAATGCGGCATGCTGCGAAAACCCTCACACTGGCAACTCTATGGCGTTCTGGCGACGCTGACCCTGCTGGCAGCGTGTTCAGAGACCGGCGACAACCTGAGCCGCATCATCGAGCGCGGAGAACTGCGCCTGGTAACCCGCAACGGGCCTTCCACCTACTTCGTGGAGCGTGATGAGCCGCGCGGCTTCTAGTACGAACTGTCCAGGCTCGCAGCCGAGAGCCTCGGCGTTTCCCTGCACGTAAGCACCGCCTATACGCTGGACGACATGTTTCAGGCCCTGCGCCGCGGCGAGGCCGATATGGCGGGCGCGGGCCTCACGCTCACGGACGACCGCAGCGGTGAGTTCCCGGCATCTGCCGCCTACTACGAGCACCATCCCCAGGTCATCTACCGCCTGGGCCGGGCCATGCCGGAAACCATAGATGACCTGGAAGGCATGCGCATTCTCGTGCTCGAGGGGAGCAGTCACAGCGAACTTCTGGGCAAGCTGCAGCGCAGTACGGGCATTGCGCTTGACTGGCAAAGCGTCAGCGGGACCGACCTCGTGGACATCCTGCGCCGCGTGGATGAGGGCGAGGCCGACGTGGCGGTGATCGATTCAGTGGAATTTCGCATACAGCGCAATCTCCTGCCCCAGCTGGAGGTTGCCTTTGACCTCGCCGACGAACAGAACGTGGTCTGGTATCTTGCGCCAACGGGCGACAGCGCCCCACTGGCCGACCACCTCGATACCCTGCTCGCCCGCCTCAAGGCAGAGGGTGTTCTGGAAAACCTGCTGCGAACACACTTTGGTCACGTCGAGGGCCTGAACCGCATTGGCTCCTACACTTTCCTGGTCAACCTGCAGAACACGCTACCGCACTACCAGGCCCGTATCGAACAGGTCGCGCAGGAGCACCAGATGGACTGGGCGCTGCTCGCCGCAATTGCCTATCAGGAGTCGCACTGGGACCCGGCAGCCGTCTCGCATACCGGCGTTCGCGGCATGATGATGCTGACCCGGCGCACGGCGCGGGAGCTGGGCATTGCCGATCGCAGGGACGTCATGCAGAGCCTGCGCGGCGGCGCGCGCTACTTCAAGGATCTACTGCGGCGACTTCCCGCACGTATCGCGGAGCCAGACCGCACATGGATGGCGCTGGCCGCCTACAACATCGGCATGGGGCACCTCGAGGATGCACGCGTCATCACGCAGCGCCACGGGGGAAATCCAAACCTGTGGTCTGACGTGATGCAGCACCTGCCCAAACTCGAACAGAGGGATCACTACGAAAAGACACGATTCGGCTATGCGCGAGGGCGCGAGGCGGTGCGCTACGTTCAGAGCATCCGGCATTACCAGAACGTGCTGCAGTGGCGCTTCATCGCCGACAACAGGCCTGCTCCACCCCTTGCGATAGACCCGCTCGTACCCGACACAATCCGTCGCGTCGAGCTGCTCGGGCTGTAAGCGCTCAGTCCTTGCGCCGTCGCGCCGCAAAAAAAGCGCGCAGCAAGTCCGCACTCTCCTTCGCCAGAACCCCCTCTCGCCAGTGCACGCGATGGTTATAGAAATCACTGTCCAGAAGGTGCGCCGCGCTGCACACGGCACCCGCACGCGGCTCCCGCGCAGCGAACACCAGCTCGCTCACCCGAGCGTGAACGAGGGCGCCCACGCACATGGTGCATGGCTCCAGGCTGACGTAGAGCGTGCTTCCGGGAAGTCGATAATTGCCCAGTCGCCGTGCTGCCTCGCGCAGCGCCACAAGTTCCGCATGGGCAGTCGGGTCCGCGGCGCCGATCACGCGATTCCAGCCTTCACCGACAATCCTGTCGCCCAGAACCAGAACGGCGCCCACCGGCACCTCCGCCTCTGCGCCAGCCCGCTCGGCAAGCCGCACGGCACGCTGCATGAAGTCGTTATCCCGGTCCGTGCTCATGGTCGCCAATCCTGAGGCCTTACTTCGATCAAGTCACGCGCAATCGCGCCCGAGGGGCCGCATGCCCAGTCCAGCGAGACGCACAAACGCACTGCGGGCGGGAATCTGAACACTTGTTGACCTGAGTCAAGGACCTGGATCACTGAACCCTGTCTACTGAGACTGACACACGCGAAGACCCGGCCAAGAGAAAGGAGCTGACCATGCGCATCGTATTTGTCCACCCGAATTATCGCTCAGGCGGCGCCGAAATCGCCGGCAGCTGGCCGCCAGCCTGGGTGGCCTACCTCTCAGGGCATCTGCGCAAGGCGGGCTTTCAGGACATCCACTTTATCGACGCCATGACACATAACCTCGGCGAGGACGAGGTTGTGCGGCGTCTCGTCGCGCTGCAGCCTGACGTTATCGGCACGACCGCCATTACACCATCGATCTACATGGCGGAGCGTCTGCTGGAGCTGGCGCGCGAGCACGTACCCCAGGCACTGCGGGTTCTCGGCGGCATTCACGCCACCTTCATGTACAAACAGGTTCTGTCCGAAGCACCCTGGGTCAATGTGATCGTGCGCGGCGAGGGGGAGGAAATATTCACTGCACTGATGCAGGCCGTGAATCGCGGCGAATACCTCCAGACCCGTGAAAACATCCGCGGCATTGCCTATCGGGATGGGGACGAGATTGTGGCGACCCCCGCAGCACCAACCATCAAGGATCTCGACGCGCTCGATCCGGACTGGTCCTTGCTGGAGTGGGACAAATACAAGTACATACCACTGAACGCCAAGGTCGCCATACCCAACATGGCCAGAGGATGCCCGTTTACCTGCTCGTTCTGCTCGCAGTGGAAGTTCTGGCGCGACTACCGCGTACGGGATCCGATCAAGGTAGTCGATGAAATCGAGAAGTTGGTGAATGAGCACGGCATCGGATTTTTCATACTTGCGGACGAAGAACCCACAATCAATCGCAAGAAATTCATACAATTCTGCGAAGAACTGATCGCCCGGGGCCTGCCCGACAAGGTCAAATGGGGTATCAACACCCGGGTAACGGACATACTGCGGGATGAAACACTCCTACCGCTGTACCGGCGGGCGGGACTGGTGCACGTCAGCCTGGGCACCGAGGCAGCGGCGCAGATGAAGCTGGACCAGTTCAACAAGGAAACCTGCGTTGAGGACAATCGCCGGGCCATAGAACTCCTGCGTAACGCGGATATCTTCATAGAAGCCCAGTTCATTGTCGGCCTCGATAACGAGACCGCGGAAACCCTGGAAGAAACCTACCGCATGGCCTGGGACTGGCAGCCAGACCTCGCCAACTGGGCCATGTATACGCCCTGGCCATTTACGCCGCTGTTTCAGGAGCTCGGTGACAAGGTCGAAGTGTTCGACTTCTCGAAATACAACTTCGTGACGCCGATCATGAAGCCGAAAGCCATGGAACGCGGCGAACTGCTGGACAGGGTCATGAACAATTACCGCCGCTTTTACATGCGCAAAGCACTGTTCCACTACCCATGGCGAGGCACCGGCTTCCGTCGGCGCTACCTGCTCGGTTGCCTGAAAGCCTTCGCCAAGGCCGGCTTCCACCGCACTTTCTACGATCTTGGCAAAGCTGGCTACTGGGGTCCGCAGTCGAAGAACAAGGTGGACTTCAAATTCGATACCACGCGCAAGATTGCGCACGCCCAGCTGGAAGACTGGCAGTCAAGCCAGGATCTGGCGGCTCAGGCACGCGCACGCAAGCAGTCCGCCCGGGATGACAAGGTCGACGCAGAGATCATGGCGGTAAAAGTCTGTGGCGGCGGCAGCGAACAGATGGAGGAACACGTTGACGACCGCGCCGCAGAAGACCGCGCTCTGGGCGTCTAAAATGGCAGCCGCTGCAAGCAGGCACACACAGGAGCCAGTCGAGGCCCGCATCGGACCCAACAGTGTGCTGCAGCTGGCCCAGGTGGTGGACCTGCATCTGGGTAACGCAGTCTTACAGGGGCTGCTTGCGGCAGCCGGGATGCAGGACCTTCCCTCGGAGAACGGCCTGATGCCGGAGTCACCGGCAGCGCGACTGCATCAGACGCTCAGGCAGCAGATGCCGGAGCAGGCCGCGGCATTTGCCCGTGAAGCAGGTGAACGCACGGGAGACTATATCCTGGCG